>PR_CR_10_Liq_1_inCRDRAFT_1002123_pt1 | contig 10306 bp, 8 predicted proteins | sample PRCRCaboRojoPR_3_FD_10241 | JGI IMG/M metagenome (IMG submission 10241) | reverse complement strand
AGGAACGACGCGGTGCCGGTGATGTCTTCGGGGTAGGACACACGTTTGATCACCAGGTTGCTTTCGACGATATCCTCGTAGGCCTGGCCCTCGCGCTCCTTGAAGCCGATATCGACAAGGTCCTTGTCGAGTTGCTCCCACAGCGGGGTGACAACCACGCCGGGGGCGTAGCCATTCACCGTGATGTTGTGCTCGGCCAGCCCCAGCGCGCCGCATTCGGTCAGCGCGAGGCAACCGTATTTCGAGGTGCAATAGACGGTGACATCGACCAGCGGCTTGCGCGAGGCGATGGAGCCCACGTTGATGAGCTTGTAGGGGTGATCCTCCATCGGGCCCTGCTCGATCATCTGCTTGGCCACTTCCTGCATGCCCAGCCACATCGCCTTGGTGTTGACGTTCATGATCATGTCCCAGTTGTCTTCGTCGATATCCATGAAGAACCGGGGTTTGTTGAGGCCCGCGTTGAAGAGGCCGACATTGATCGACCCGAAGGCGTCGGCGGTGGCTTTCACGGCGGCGGCGTTATCCTCGCGCTTGGTCACGTCCATCTTGACGGCGATTGCCTTGCCGTTTCCGGCCGCGTTGATCCGCTCCGCGACCGCTGCCGCTTCGGTCTCGTCCAGGTCCCCAAGGCATACATTGGCCCCTTGTGCGGCGAAGGCTTCGGCGTTGGCCGCGCCCATGCCGCGTGCGGCACCGGTGATCAGAATATTCTTACCTTTAAGGCGATTGGGGTCCATGGTGTCTCCTCCTCGTGTCACGGTTGCCCGTTGGTTCATATGAGTGCGTCGGCCCGATCCTGGGCCCTTCGCAAAGCGTCACGCGGGGATGTGATCCCGCGTAGCATGTCGTGGAATTCTTCTCCGCAGATCTGGATGATATCGTTGATCTCGGGGACGGGGGGGCGCGGCCAGAACTGAAGCTCGTCGCGCCAGGACATGGCGTCGACCGCTTCGAAGATTGGCGAAGCGCGGCGCACCTCGGGGTCTGCCCCCACGGAATAGCGCGGGTTGGTTCGGCTGCCGTTCTGAACGTAGAGCTTTTGCGCCTCGGGCGAGGTGAAGACCTGAAGCGCTTCGACGGCCGGGCCGACCCGTTCGGGTGGCAGGTTGGCCGGAATGCCCATGATATAACCGCCTACGGGCGCGACCGAGCTTGCGCCCGGTCCGGCTGGATGGGGGAGGTAGCCGGTCTGCCCGCAGGCGGGGGAGGTCTCGTCGAGTTCGAAATAGGGGGCCAGCAGCGTATAGCCGTAAGCCATGGCAACTTTGCCGGAGGAATAGGGGCGAATGCGTTCGTACCAGGACATCGAGAGGATGTCGGGTGGCGAATATTGCAGCATCTGGAGAAGGAATTCGGCGGCGCGAAGGCCGGCGTCGGTGTCGATTGTCGGGCGATAGGCGCGCTTGGCGAGGCCATCTGTATCGAAACCTCCGGCCTTGCGCGGAAGGTCAATGACCGGTTGGCCGAAATCGGCCATGGTCATCAGCACGGTATGGCCCAAGGCGGTGCCGCGTGCCGCGTTCCAGGCGATGCCGTAAAGGCCGCGGTTGGGTTCGTGGAAGCGTTTGGCGGCCTCAAGAAGCATGTCGGTTGTCGCGGGAGGCTCAAGCCCTTCGCGCGCGAAGAGGTCNTTGCGGTAAAACAGGAGCTCGGGCGTTGTCTGTGCCGGAACGCCNTANGGGCGGCCGCCCCAATGCGCGGCTTGCCACCCGGCGGTGTGGAAGTCGGCCGGGTCGATCCGGGCAATATCCATCGCCTCGTCCAGAGGCATGAGCATGCCCTGTTCGGCGTAGAGGCCGACCCATGGCAGGTCGAGTGCGATAATGTCGTAGCGACTCGACTTGCGTTCGGCGTTGCGGATGGCTTCCTCGCGCAGGCGGTCGATGGAAAAGGCGCGTTGGTGGATTTGCGTGCCGATGGCTTGTTCGAACTGCCGCTTGAGGTTGTCCATGACCATGAACGTCGGATCGCCATGGACAAGTATGCGGATACCGCCCGACACTTTGAGTGGCTCGGGCAGGACGCTAAGCGGTGGGATCGACTGCGCCGAGAGGTATGAGCCGCCGTAATAATAATCCTTGGTGTCTGCCGATCGCTCGCGCCCGCCGAACTGCGCCGCGGCAAGGCGCTCGACCCGGCCGGACATTTGCATCCATTGGTCAAGCAGCGTCTCGCTGGGGTGCATGGAGAAGCTCTTGCCGCTTTGCGTGCGAGGGCGCTGTTCGATCAAGCCGGCCTCGACCATTTCCTTCAGGCGCCGGTTCGCCGTGGCATAGGGCACCTGACTGGCGCCGATGAGCGAGGTGGGCGTGACGGTCTTGGCTTCCAGGTGGCCGCGGATCAGGTGCAGCGTCATCCGAAAGAACGGGTTGGGCGCATACAATTCGTTCGAGGCTTCGAGTTCGGAGCCGAAATCCTCCAGAAAGGACAAAATGCGCAGCATCTCGGCCTTCGCCTGCGGCGAAACCCGATAGTTTTGCTCATGTCCTTTCATCGCATTCATTTTGCGTGACCGCGCTTTCCGTTCGTTTGGCGTTGCATCGTGTTCAGAAATGTCCAGTTTGGATGAAGTCGATTCGTTCATCGATCGTCCCTTTGCTAAAATGTTCAAAATGACATCCACACCCTACAGCGAAACGGTCCGTTCTGGATGTATAAATATCCAAAATGGATAAATTTCCTGCATTGTGCAGCGCTGGTCCGAGTCAGGTTAAGGAAGGTCGTTCGCCGAGTCGGACGATGAGTCCTCGTGAGGAGACGGGGATGTGAACCTAAAGAACCGATATTCTGGGAGGAGACCCAAATGAAGTATCGCAAAGCTCTGGCGGCAACCACAGCCGCCGCCGCTCTTACGATCGGCAGTGCCGCCATTGCGGAAACCATGACGATCGGCATTACGCAGAACAACGTCGGCGTGGACAGCTACCAGACGACATATGAAAATGCCTTCATCGAAGCGGCGGAGGCCAATGACAACGTCGAGGCTGTTGTTCTTGATGCGGGCGGTGACGTGGCCCGGCAGATCGCCCAGATGGAAGACCTGATTCAGCAGGAAGTCGACGCGATCATCATCTGGCCGACAAACGGCGAGGCGGTGATCCCCGCCGTGCGCAAGGCGCACAAGGCCGGTATCCCCGTGATCGTCACCAACTCCAACATTGCCGAGCAGGGTTTCGACTTCGTGGCGTCGTTCTCGGGTCCGGACAACATCACCCAAGGTGCGCGTTCGGCCGAGATCATGTGTGACAAGTTCAAGGACATGGGTATCGAGGACGAAGCCAAGGTTGTGCACATCACCGGTCAGCCGGGCTACACCACCGCGATCGAGCGCGCCAAGGGTTTCGAAGACCGTCTGCCGGAAGTCTGCCCCAACGTCGAGCAGATCGACAAGCAGCCGGGTGACTGGAACCGCGAAAAGTCGCAGAAGGTCATGGAAGCCTTCCTCGTCAAGTATGACGATATCGACGGCGTCTATGCCGGTGACGACAACATGGGCGTCGGCGCGTTGAACGCGGCGAAGGCCGCTGGTCGTGACGGGATCATCTTTGTCGGTGCGACAAATTTCGCCGTCGGCTATGAAGCCATGGAGCGTGGCGAGTACTGGGGGTCCATCTACCAGTCGCCTGTCGACGATGCCAAAGCGGCTCTCAAGACCGCTGTCGAGACGCTGCAAGGCAAGGACCTTCCCTTCCTGAACTACTTCGACACGCCGAAGATCACTCAGGACAACATGGATGAGTTCGACAAGCCGGTCTTCTAAGACCTGCTTGTGTCCCGGGCGCGGTCCGACCGACCGCGCCCGGATACTCCATAAAAAAACAAGAGTATCTGGGATCTGGGAGGGGCACCATGGCCCGTGTTTCTGGCCGTTCATGCATTGTGACGGGTGCCGCCCAAGGCATCGGCCGTGCGATAGGTGAGGCGCTTTTGGATGAAGGTGCCGATGTATGTTTCGCCGACATCAATGATGCGAAGGTGTCCGAGGTGGCCTTGGCCAATGCCTCGCGAGCGGCGAAGGGGGGCGGAAAGGTCACCCATGCGGCCGTTGATGTGACGAACAGGGCGCAAGTGCAGGCGATGATCGAACACGCCGTCGCCACTTTCGGCAAACTCGACGTGAAATTCAACAATGCCGGCGTGAACAAGCCCATGAACTTTCTGGACGTTACCGAAGAAAACTGGCGTTTCATCAATGATGTGAACGGCCTTGGCTGCTTGATCGGGATGCAGGAAGCGGCGCGGCAATTCATCCGGCAAGGCAGCTTTGGCAAGATCATAAACACCGCGTCGATTGCCTCGCGGCAAGGCTTTGATAACGTTGCGCCCTATTGTGCGAGCAAGTGGGGTGTGGTGTCGCTGACCCAATCGGCGGCGCGGGATCTCGCAAAACATGATATCACGGTGACGGGATTTGCGCCCGGCGTCGTGGCCACGGAGATGTGGGAACAGGTCGATCAGGACCTGATGGAGATTGGTGCGGCAGAACGGCCCGGGCAGGCGATGGAGGAGTTTTCCTCCGAGATCCTGAAAGGTCGGGTTGCAACACCGGAAGATGTCACCGGGACAACCACGTTTCTGGCATCAAAAGACAGCGACTACATGACCGGACAGATCGTCATGATTGACGGCGGCATGACGTTGGTGTGAGGGCCGCATCGCGCGGCTGTAAAGGGAGGAAAGTTCATGGCAGAGCTGACCAAGAAAGGTATCGGCGGCTTTTTGGCGCGGCAAGGCATACTTGTCGCCTTCGCGCTGTTCATCATCGGGTTCTCTCTCGCGAATGCGCGGTTTCTGGACCCTGACAACATCATGGGTGTCGTGCGGTCTTCCGCCATTCTCGGGGTGATGGCGCTGGGCGTCACATTCGTCGTGATCAGCGGCAATCTGGACCTGTCGGTGGGCTCGATGATGTCGTTTTCGACCATTGTGGTACTCGACCTGCATGACAAGATCGGACCGACGCTGGCCATTCCGGCGATGTTTGGCATGACGCTGGCCTTGGGGGCCTTCATCGGGTTTCTCGTGGGCTACCTGAAGCTCAATTCGCTGATTGTGACCTTGGGGATGCTTTCGGCCATCCATGGACTGACACTGACCTATTCAGGTGGCAAGAACATGGATATCGCGGACAAGGAAGGCACTTGGTTTTCTGTCTTTGGCCAGGGCGATGCCTTGGGAATACCCGTCCCCATACTGATCTTCGTGCTGCTTGCAGCGCTATTGGGCATAATGCTGGCCAAGACACCCTTCGGGCGCAAGGTATACGCGGTGGGGGGCAATGGCACGGCGGCGACGTTTTCGGGTATCCGTCGGGCGCGAGTGGTGTTCAGTTGCTACCTGATGTCAGCNTTTTGCGTGGCCACGGCGGGGCTGATTCAGGCAAGCCGTTCGATGGGATCGCAAAACACCGTGGGGCAGGGGCTTGAGCTTGAGGTTCTGGCCGCTGTCATTCTGGGCGGCGCATCCCTTCTGGGGGGCTCGGGCACGATTTTCAAGACGGTGATCGGCGTTCTGATCCTCGGATTCATCCAGAATGGTCTCTTGTTGGTCGGGCTTGAGTTCTATGTCCAGTTCGTCGTGACCTGGATCATCATCATCCTTGCAGTCTGGCTCGATATCGCAGCCAAGCGTGGCAAGCTGTGGTCGCCGATTGCGTAAGGGAGGAAAGATCATGCAAGCTGGAACTCTTTCGAGACATCTCAAGAGCGGTGCCATCTGGGGCTTTATCGTTCTGGAACTGATCTTCTTCTCGGTGGCGGGTGAATTCCTCTCAGTCAGCGACAAGGCCTTCATGGATGCCGACAACATGCTGCTGCTGTTCAAGCAATCGGCCCCGATCGGGATCATTGCCATGGGCATGACGATCGTGATGATCAACGGCAATATCGACCTGAGTGTCGGGGCGATCTATGCGATCTGCGCGGTTGTCCTGCTCGACAGCATGACATGGCCGATGTTTGCCGGGCTTGGCGACTGGGTGATCCCCGTTGCCTGGGGCCTGGCGCTCTTGATTGGCGTACTGCTCGGCGCGCTCAATGGGCTGATTGTCTGGAAAACCGGCGTTGACGCTTTCATCGTGACGCTGGGCGCGATGCTGGGCTATCGTGGCCTTGTCTTCATGTACAACGGCGAACAACCCACCAGCCACCTCAACTGGACGTTGGTCGACTTCGCCGAGGCGCAGTTCCTCGGGCTGCATACGGCGACATGGTTCTTGCTGATCGTCACCGCGGCGATCTGGTTCCTGATGAATCGCACGGTCCATGGGCGCAACGCCTATGCGATTGGCAACAACCGCGAGGCCGCGGTAAATGCGGGTATCCGCGTTGGTCCGCACATGATGATCAATTTCATGATCATCGGCTTTCTGGCGGCGCTTTCGGCGATCGTGTTCTATTCCGAGAGTGGTTCGGTCAATCCCAATGACGGCGAGCTCTACGAGCTTTGGGTGATCACGGCTGTCGTGCTGGGCGGCACGAAGCTCACCGGCGGGGCAGGCTCGATCATTTCGACTTTCGGGGGTGTGGTGGCGATCCAGCTGTTGCGCAAGGGGCTGGCCCATATCGGTGCCGATACATCGACCGTGAACCTTGTGATCGGGCTCATCCTGATCGCGGTGCTTTTCCTTGACCGTCAGTTGAATGTGAAAGGCAGAGAGGAGTTGAAGGTATGACCGAACAAAAACCTGTCCTGCGACTGGAAGGTATCGTCAAAACCTTCCCCGGTGTTCGTGCCCTTGATGGCGTGTCGCTGAGTATTCTGCCCGGCGAAGTGCATGCCCTGATGGGGGAGAACGGCGCCGGGAAATCCACCCTGATGAAGGTGCTGGGTGGCATTCACCAACCCGACGAAGGCCAGATCATCGTTGACGAACAGCCCACGGTCATGAGTGGCCCGCTGGACGCCAAGGCCAAGGGCATCGTCTTCATTCACCAAGAACTCAGCCTCGCCGACGAATTGAGTGTGGCCGAGAATATCTATCTTGGTGAATTGCCGCGCAAAAAGTTTGGCTTGGTGGACTGGGCCGAACTGGAGGCCAAGACCAACGCAATCCTCGAAAAGCTCAAGGTCGGTTTCGACGCCAAGACCCGGGTCGGCGATCTGTCGATTGCCAACCAGCAGATGGTCGAGATTGCGCGTGCGCTTACGGTGGATGCCAAGGCGGTGATTTTTGATGAGCCGACCGCGTCGTTGACGGATGCGGAAAAGATCGTGCTTTTCGAAGTTATCGCTGATTTGCAGGCGCAGGGGGTGGGCATCGCTTATATCTCGCACCGGATGGAAGAGATCTTCAAGATCACCGACCGGATCAGCGTTTTGCGCGATGGCCAGTACCAAGGCACCGTCAACACCGCTGATACGGACGAAGAGGGCGTCACGCAAATGATGATCGGGCGCAAGCTGGACCTGAGCCGCAATGAAAGCCACCACGAGTTGGGCGATGTTGCGCTTGAGGTGCGCGGCCTGAGCTGCGGCGACCTTTATCAGGATGTCAGTTTCGAGGTCCGGCGCGGTGAGGTTGTGGGCTTTTATGGCCTTGTCGGGGCGGGCCGCACCGAGATTGCCGAGACGCTGTTCGGGCTGCGAAACCCATCGGCTGGCACGATCCTGATGGATGGCGAAGAGGTGCGCATCCATTCGCCTTATGATGCGATTGAACGTGGCATTTCGCTTGTTCCGGAAGACCGCAAGGGGCAAGGCTTGGTTCTTGGTATGAATTGCCGCGATAACATGACACTGCCGCAGGTCGATGACCTGAAGTCGGGGCCATTTGTGGCGGACGGTGCCGAGATCGCCATTTTCGACCAGTACCGCGACAAGCTCGACATCCGTACACCGGGTTGGAAGCAGCTTGTGGGCAATCTGTCGGGTGGCAACCAGCAGAAGATTGTCATCGGCAAGTGGTTGTCCATGCATCCCAACGTATTGATCGTGGACGAACCCACGCGCGGTATCGACGTCGGGTCAAAATCCGAGATCCACAACCTGCTCCGCGACTTGGCGGCACATGGATATGCGGTGATCGTGATCAGCTCGGAAATGCCCGAGGTGCTGCATGTGGCCGACCGTATCGTGGCGATGTATTCGGGCCGTGTCATGCGCACTTTCACCTCTGAAGAGGTCACCGAGGAAAACCTTATCGCCGCGATTTCAGGTCTGGAAAGCGACAAGGTGGCCTGACATGCGCGTTGGCTTTGCCGGTCTGGGCCGGATGGGCGCGCATATGGCCCGCAATCTGGCCCGTGCAGGGCATGACCTGACGCTCTGGAATCGCTCGGCGCATAAGGCCGAGGCGCTGGCCGCCGAGTTGGGCTGCGCTGTGGCCGATACCCCCCGCGCCTTGTCGGATGCGTCAGAGGTCGTCGTGACCATGTTGGCCGATGACCCGTCGTCGGCGGCGGTGCATGGCGGCGGGGACGGGCTTTTTGCCGGTGCGGCGCGGGTGTTCGTCGAAATGGGTACAATGAGCCCGGACCACATAAACCGGCTCATCGCACTTGCCCCCTCGGGCAGGCGCGTGATTGACGCGCCGGTCTCTGGTGCGACACAGGCTGCGGCCGATGCACAGTTGATGATCATGGCGGGCTGTACCCAGGAAGAAGCCGAACCTCTGGCGCAGCTTTTTGATGCGATGGGCAAGCAGACACTCTGCCTTGGTCAGCCGGGGGCCGGATCGGTCATGAAACTTGCCGTCAATTCGCTGATCCACGGCATCAACCAGACACTCGCCGAGGCGATGACGCTGGCCGAGGCGGCAGGTATCGCCCCGGACGCCGCCTTCGACGTCATAGAGGCCAGCGCGGCCTGTGCGCCGATGCTGAAATACCGCCGCCCGCTATACCTTGATGAGGCGGGACACGACGTGACCTTCACCGTGGCGCTGGCGCGCAAGGATATGGAAGTTACCGCCGAACTGGCCCGTAAGCTGGGCAGCGGGATGCCGCAGGGCCAGATGACCTTGGACACGTTGAGACAGGCCGAGGCCAAGGGGTATGGCGCCCGCGACATGGCGTCGATCCTGAATTACATGAGAGAAAACAAGACATGAAAGCTGTACTTTTTGTTGGGGGTTGGGAGGGCCACGCCCCGATGATTTCGCCGATTGGTATCGCGATCTGCTTGAAGCGAATGGTTTTGAGGTCGTGGTACATGACAGGCTTGAACCGCTGGAGCGTCCCGAGGACATGGCTGATGTCGATCTGATCACCCCGATCTGGTCTTCGGCGCGGTCAGGTCACAAGGAAGAGTTTGGCAACATGACCAAGCCACAGGAGGATGGCCTGCTGAAACTCATTGGCGATGGGTGTGGGCTTGCGGGGTGGCACGGGCATATGGGCGACGCCTTCCGGGACCGGCCAACTTATCACTTCCTGATTGGCGGGCAGTTCGTGGCGCACCCGCCGGGGTGGCCTGACAACCTTCAGCCCAAGGAAGACTACATCGACTACGATGTGACCATCTGCCAACCGGATCATCCGCTTGTCGAAGGTATCAAGAGCTTCCGCCTGAAAACCGAGCAATATTATATGCTTACCGACCCGTCCAACAACGTGCTGGCCACGACGACATTTTCAGGCGATCACCTTTGGTGGATCGAGGGCACGGTGATCCCCGTCACCTGGACACGTCGCTGGGACAAGGGGCGGGTGTTTTATTGCTCGATCGGGCATGAGCTGGACGACCTCAAGGTGCCGCAAGTCACCGAGATGATCCGCCGCGGCGCCATTTGGGCCGCCCAAGGTAAGGCCGTGGCGAGGTAGCGGGCGGGGGCGGTGTTTCAGGGGGAGACGCTCAGGGCCTGTGTCCGGGCCGTGCGAATCAAAGCTAAGCCCTTTGGTTAAAGAGAAAAACCCCTGTCTGCAGCGCGTCGGCAAAACGTCGGTATCGCGTCGGTATTTTTTGCGGCACCCCGGCGGGTTAACAGGGCGTGCGGTGAGAAACTTACGAAACGTACGAGAGTTTTGTACGTTTTGGTTTTTTGGGGGAATGTCGATTTTCAGCCCCGAAGCCGACCCAAAACCCCCCGACGTCAATAGGTGATAGCTGACCTTCGCTGCGCGGGTCACGAACTGGTAAGATGCGGGACAAAGCTGCCGCCCGAGGATCGCGAAAGGATTGCCGTCGAGCGCAACCGCCCGGCGCAGTCCGGGCATCGCCCGACCTCCCCCCGGAGGGCGATTTTCCAACATTTGCCAAAGACTAAACGTTTCTTGGCTTGGAGGTGTCAGGCCCCACACAATCCTTGCAAACGCCCTCCAGGTCGGACGATGCCCGGACTGCGCCTGATGGCGGCCTTGGGCTC
>PR_CR_10_Liq_1_inCRDRAFT_1002122_pt1 | contig 10306 bp, 22 predicted proteins | sample PRCRCaboRojoPR_3_FD_10241 | JGI IMG/M metagenome (IMG submission 10241) | reverse complement strand
GTGTCGATCCCACAGCACGAGGCAGCTCTGCCACGATACCCGCGAAAATCAGAATAGAAATGCCGTTGCCAATGCCACGTTCAGAGATTTGCTCACCCAGCCACATCAAAAAGATTGTGCCTGCTGTCAGTGTCACCACAGCGGCAAAGACAAACCCTGGTCCTGGCGAGAAAACGACCGGCAATTGCGCACCAGCGCTTTGACTTTGGAGGGCCACCGCTACACCCGCTGACTGGAACAACGCTAAAACAACGGTAAAGTAACGCGTGTACTGAGTAATCTTACGGCGTCCAGCCTCGCCCTCTTTTCTCAATGCTTGCAACTGCGGAATGGCATGGCTCATCAATTGCATGATGATCGATGCAGAAATGTACGGCATTACGCCGAGTGCGAAAATGGAAAAGCGCCCCAAAGCGCCGCCAGAAAACATGTTGAAGATATCAACAATGGTGCCGCTGGACATGTCCATCAACTCAACCAATGCGACGGGGTTGATTCCTGGCACTGGGATAAACGTGCCGAAACGGAAAACAAGCAAGGACACCAACACCACAGTCAGACGCTGCCGCAGCTCAGTCATTCGACCGATCCCGCCTAACATGCCAGCCATTCCTGAGGGAGTTGAAGCCATTACTCGACCCGACCACCCGCCGCTTCGATGGCTTTCTTGGCACCCGCTGAGACACCGAGCCCTTTAGTCGTGACAGCCCGGTCAATTGAACCCCTGGCAATCACTTTCGCCTTGCGTGCCTCATTCGGCACGACCTTGGCGGCTTTCAAGGTCTCAAGATCGATGACTTCTTCTTTGAGACCAGCCAACTCATACAAGCGTACCTCACTGGTAAAGCGATTGGCTGAGGTTGCAAACCCCACTTTGGGCAACCGGCGCTGGATGGGCAACTGCCCGCCTTCGAAGCCAACCTTATGGTACCCACCTGAGCGTGAGTGCTGCCCTTTGTGGCCTCGGCCAGCGGTCTTACCAAGCCCCGACCCAATGCCCCGCCCAACCCGTTTGCGAGCGGTTCGGCTGCCGGCAGCTGGTTTAACACTATTGAGCTTCATAACCTTAATCCTTCTCTACGCGTACAAGGTAGTTCACCTTGTTCACCATTCCTCGAGTTGCAGGTGAATCCTCGACTTCCACCGTGTGATTGACATGTCGAAGACCCAGCCCTCGCACAGTCGCTCGGTGACGGCCGATTGTCCCGATTAAACTTTTGACCAAAGTCACTCGCATTGTCTGGCCTTTTTTACTTACCGAAGGAGCCTGCTTCGCCTCTGATTCGCTTGGCGTAGCAGGCGCTTTTTTCGTCGCCGCTTGTTTTGACGCGGCTTTTTTGGCCACTTTTTTAGTGGCCGTCTTTTTAGACGCAGTCTTCTTGGTGGCCTTCTTCTTGGTCACCTTTTTTTGATCGTCATTAGCCATGGTGCTCATGAACCTCCTCGATGGACTTGCCGCGCTTCATGGCCACTTTTTCAGGGGACATCATCGACTGCAGTCCTTTCATGGTTGCACGCACCAAGTTGATTGGATTGTTTGAACCCACACTCTTCGCCAAAACGTTTTGAACGCCTACGGCTTCAAAGACAGCCCGCATGGCACCGCCTGCAATGACACCCGTACCCTCAGATGCAGGCTGCATGTAGACCCGAGATCCACTGTGACTGGATTTGACCGCATGCCACAAGGTCCCTTCATTCAGAGACACATGCACCATATCTCTTCGAGCACGCTCCATGGCTTTTTGGATGGCCAGCGGGACTTCACGCGCCTTCCCATAGCCAAACCCAACTTTACCTTCGCCGTCGCCGACGACGGTCAGCGCCGTGAAGCTAAATTGACGACCGCCTTTAACCACTTTGACAACGCGGTTTACGGCAACCAATTTTTCAATGAGATCGTCGCCTTGTTGCTGCTGTTCTCTAGCCATAACGATTCCGTCTTCCTTAGAACTTTAGACCGGCTTCGCGCGCCGCATCTGCCAGGGCCTTGATGCGGCCATGATATTTGAATCCTGAGCGGTCGAAAGCCACTCCCTCAACGCCTGCCGCGATTCCCCGCTCAGCGATGGCTTTGCCGACCGCCTTTGCCGCCTCAACAGAGCACGTCCCCTTCAGATCACCGCGCACGTCTTTTTGAAGCGTTGACGCCGCAGCAACGGTCCGACCGCCCTCTGCCAAAATAATTTGGGCATACAAATGGCGGCCCGTGCGATGAACCGACAAGCGCGGCACACCGGAGCGTTGAATTCGAGCACGATTTTTTCGGGCCCGGCGTAATCTCGATTGCGTCTTACCTTGAACCATGATGCTAAATCCTCAAAGATGATCCGCTTAAGCCTTTTTGGCCTCTTTCATAATGACCCGCTCATCAGCATATCGAACGCCTTTGCCTTTATACGGCTCAGGCGGACGGTAGGCCCGAATTTCAGCAGCCACCTGACCGACTTTCTGCTTGTCTGAGCCTGAAACGACAATTTCGGTCTGGCTCGGACACTCGATCGTGACCCCTTCTGGAATGGGATGGTCGACAGGATGCGAAAATCCCAGCTGCAGATTCAAGGTCTTGCCTTGCACCGCAGCGCGGTAGCCGACGCCCACCAGGCTTAGGCGTTTCTCAAACCCATCGGTGACACCCTTCACCATATTATTGACCAAAGCCCGCATCGTTCCTGCCATCGGCATGTTGTCATCACTGATCGGCTTGAAATGCAACTGCCCAGCATCTTCTGTCATTTCTACAGTCGGATGGAGGTCCATTGACAGGCTCCCCTTAGGGCCTTTCACCTGCACCGCCTGTCCACTGACATTGAACTCGACCCCTTTGGGCAAAGTGACCGGGTAATTTGCAATTCGTGACATCGTTTCCTACTCCAAACCTAAAATTTTGTCCCGTCGGCCACCTTAGGCCACGAGACAAAGGACCTCACCGCCGCGATTCTCTGCTCGTGCCCGCGCATCGGTCATGACACCGCCCGAGGTACTGACAATGGCCACACCCAGCCCATTAAGGACACGGGGGAGCTCATCATGACCGAAGTATCGCCGCCGGCCTGGCTTGCTATAACGGTCGAGCCGATCGATCACACCACGTCCCTCGAAATATTTCAGCTCAATGGTCAGGGTGCTTTTAACGCCTTGTTCGGTCACTCCGAAATCGCGAATAAAACCCTCGTCTTTCAAGACGCTGGCAACCGCTGCCTTCACTTTAGATGCGGGCATAGACACCGTTTTTTTCCGCACCGCCTGCGCATTCTTAATGCGAGCCAGCATGTCAGAGATTGGGTCTGTCATACTCATTTAAGCTTTCTCCTTACCAACTGGCCTTGCGCAAGCCCGGAACGTCGCCGGACATGGCCGCCTCCCTGAGCTTGTTCCGTGAGAGACCAAACTTCCGGTAGTATCCACGCGGCCGTCCTGTCACACGACAGCGATTGCGAGCCCGAGAGGGGCTCGAGTCACGCGGCAACTTCGCCAACTGATGCATCGCTTGCTGCTTTGACTCATAGTCTGCCTCCGGGTCCGAAATGACCCGCTTGAGCTCAGCTCTCTTGGCTGAGTACTTAGAGACCAGCTTTGCTCGCTTACGATCCCGCTGAACCATTGAAACCTTTGCCATTCTCTAATCTCCTCAACGCGCCCGAAACGGGAAGCCAAAGGCCTGGAGCAATGCCATACCTTCCTCGTCCGTCCGCGCAGTGGTGGTGACCGCGATATCCATACCTCGGATCGCATCAATTTGGTCATAGTTAATTTCAGGGAAAATAATTTGTTCTTTGACGCCTAAGTTGTAGTTGCCCTTCCCATCAAAAGATTTTGGGCTCACACCACGAAAATCTCTCACCCGAGGCAATGAGACGGTAATAAGCCGATCGAAAAACTCATACATCCGCTCACGCCGCAATGTGACTTTGCAACCAATTGGATAATCATCGCGAATTTTGAANCTCGCCACCGACTTACGTGCCTTGGTCACAATCGGCTTTTGACCCGTAATCTTCGCCATGTCGTCAACCGCCTTCTCGATGACCTTCTTGTCAGCGACGGCCTCGCCCAGCCCCATGTTCAGGGTGATCTTGTCCAAGCGTGGCACTTCCATGATGTTGGAATAGCTGAACTTTTCCATCAGCTGGTTGATCACTTGCTTTTGATAGAACTCTTGCAACCTAGCCATTGCCATTGCCTCAAATATCGACGACTTCACCGGTTGAGCGAAACACTCGCACTTTCCGGCCGTCTTCCAAAGATTTGTAGCCGACGCGATCACCTTGATCAGTCGCCGGGTTGTAGAGCATCACGTTAGATGCATGAATCGGTGCTTCTTTCTCAATAATGCCGCCGGGTCTTTGGGCCTGCGGATCTGGGCGCTGATGGCGCTTGATCATGTTCACGTTCTCAACCAAGAACCGACCATCTTTCAGAATCTGAAGAACGTGACCTCGCTGCCCCTTACTTCGGCCTGCGATCACAACCACTTCATCGCCTTTACGAATGCGCTCCATCATCCTCTCCTTACAACACTTCTGGCGCCAGAGACACGATCTTCATAAATCGCTCAGTGCGCAACTCTCTTGTCACCGGCCCAAAGATGCGGGTGCCCACGGGCTCCAACTTACTGTTGAGCAAAACAGCCGCATTTCCATCGAAGCGAATTAAAGACCCGTCCCGACGACGCACGCCCTTGGCCGTCCGCACAACCACTGCATTGTAGACCTCGCCTTTTTTGACTTTGCCTCTGGGAATCGCATCTTTCACGGTAACCTTAATGACGTCGCCGATATTGGCGTAGCGCCGCTTGGAGCCGCCCAGTACTTTGATACACATGACTTCACGCGCGCCGCTATTGTCGGCCGCTGAAAGTCTTGATTGCATCTGTATCATTTCAATTCACTCCACTCATCAATCTTGATTTACTGAGCCCGCTCAATAACTTCGATGACCTGCCAAGCCTTCGATTTTGAGACCGGGCGGGTCTCAGCGATCCGAACAGTATCGCCCTCTTTGCAATCGTTGCTTTCATCGTGGGCATGCACTTTGCTGGACCGGCGAATATACTTCCCATAAAGCGGATGCTTCACCAAACGCTCCAATCGCACGGTGACAGTTTTGTCCATTTTGTCACTCACGACTCGCCCAACTTGACTGCGCTGGACCTTATCGGAGGCCATGGCTTTGTTTTGTTCTACATCACTCATGAAGTTTTATCCTGTGCTGACTGAGCCGACTGATTCATCACGGTTTTCACCCGGGCAATCTGACGGCGAACACGCTTCATCTCTTTGGGATTGGTCAATGAACCACTGGCTTTTTGCATCCGCAGGTCAAATTGCTCTTTTCGCAACTCAACCAACAGATCCTTGAGTTCAGCGTCGGCCTTTTGACGAAGTTCACTCGCTTTCATCCCATCGTCCTCGAAACAAAGTTGGTTTTAACGCTCAGCTTGGCCGCCGCACGCCGAAACGCTTCACGTGCCACAGGCTCGCTCACGCCCTGAATCTCATAAATCATGCGCCCGGGCTGAATCACAGCCACCCAGTATTCGACGTTGCCTTTTCCTTTCCCCATCCGAACCTCAACCGGCTTTTTGGTGATTGGTTTGTCGGGAAAGACTCGAATCCAAAGTTTGCCGCCCCGCTTAACGTGACGCGTGATTGCACGCCGAGCAGACTCAATTTGACGGGCGGTGATGAATCCGCGAGTGGTGGCCTGGAGACCAAACTCACCAAAACTCACGCGGTTGCCGACGTGCGCAAGCCCGCGATTGCGGCCTTTTTGCTGTTTCCTAAACTTTGTCCGCTTTGGCTGCAACATGCTTAGCTCTCCTTACGTCCGCCACGTCCTGAGGCGTTCTCTTCACTTGCTTCGCTGTGCAAATCAAAGACATCGCCTTTGTAAACCCAAACCTTGATGCCAATAATGCCGTACGTGGTGGCTGCCTCCGCGGTGCCGTAATCAATTCCAGCACGCAGCGTGTGCAGTGGCACGCGGCCTTCGCGGTAACGCTCGACCCGCGCAATGTCAGCGCCGTTCAAACGGCCGCCCACTTGAACTTTGATTCCCAAAGCGCCGAGACGCATGGCGTTGCCGATCGCTCGCTTCATCGCTCGACGAAACATCACCCGGCGCTCCAATTGCTGAGCGATGGAGTCAGCAACAAGCTTGGCATCCATTCGGGTTTCCTGATCTCGTTGACCCGAATATGCGTCGGAACGCCCATGATCTGGCTGAGCTTCGCTCGCAGACGATCAATATCTTCGCCCTTCTTGCCGATAACAATCCCAGGACGCGCTGTGTGCACGGTCACTTCAGCAGACTTTGCTGGACGCTCGATTTGAATGTGACTGACTGCCGCCTGAGACAGTTCCTTTTCGAGAAACGCCCGCGCTTTCAGATCCGTGTTCAAATAATCAGCGTAGTCTGCGCCCTCAGCGTACCAACGCGCTGACCAGTCCTTGGAAATGCCAAGGCGAATGCCGTTTGGATGTACTTTTTGACCCATTGGTTAACCTTTATCCTGTTCTGACACCACGATTGTGATGTGACTGGTTCTTTTCAGGATTCGCGTGTAACGACCCTTCGCCCTGGCTCGACCACGCTTCATGGTCGCGCCTTCGTCCACCATGATCGTGCCCACTTTCAACTCATCGATATCTGCACCGGCATTGTGCTCAGCGTTGGCAACCGCAGACATCAATACCTTACGGACGATATGCGCTGCTTTTTTAGTGCTGAAAGTCAACAACTCTTCAGCCTTTTCCACAGGCAGTCCGCGAATCTGATCGGCCACCAATCTCACTTTCTGAGCAGAGATTCGGGCACCTTTTAGTTTTGCAGTGGCTTCCATGAGTTTATTTCCCAGTTACTTCGACTTGCGATCGCCCGAGTGACCTTTGAATGTCCTCGTTGGAGCGAACTCACCTAATTTATGACCCACCATATTCTCGTTAATCAAAACTGGAATGTGCTGGCGCCCGTTATGCACCGCGATGGTCAGACCCACCATATCGGGAAGAATCATTGACCGACGCGACCATGTCTTTATTGGACGCTTGCTGTTTGTTTCCACCGCCTCATTCACTTTGCTGACCAAATGATGATCAACGAATGGGCCTTTTTTAATCGAACGTGGCATACCAAAATTCCTGAGTTAGTCTCGCCAATTACTTCCGCTTGCGCGAACGTGAAATATATTGTGTGGTCCGCTTGTTGGTTCGCGTCCGCTTACCTTTTGTTTGTTGGCCCCAAGGGGTCACTGGATGACGGCCACCCGAAGTGCGGCCTTCACCACCGCCGTGAGGGTGATCCACCGGGTTCATCGCCACACCACGCACCGTGGGTCGAACGCCACGCCAACGCTTTGCACCGGCCTTTCCAAGCTTTTCAAGGTTGTGCTCGGTGTTGGACACCTGGCCAATGGTCGCTCGGCAAACCGTCAAGATTTTCCGCATCTCGCCTGAGCGCAGCAGCACCGTTGCGTACTGGCCCTCACGTGCAACAAGTTGAACGCTCGCGCCCGCAGACCGAGCCATCTGCCCGCCTTTGCCAGGCTTCATCTCGACGTTGTGCACTTGGGTACCCACGGGGATGTTGCGAAGTGGCATGGAATTGCCGGGCTTAATCGCCGCATCAGGCCCACTCATCACTTGGTCACCGGCGCGCAGGGTTTTCGGCGCCAGAATGTAGCGCCATTCACCGTCTAAATACTTAATGAGGGCAATATGCGCGCTGCGGTTGGGATCATACTCAATGCGCTCAACATGGCCTTTGATGCCGTCTTTGTCACGCTTGAAATCAATTTTCCGGTAGTGATGCTTGTGGCCACCGCCAATGTGGCGAGTGGTGATCCGGCCGTTGTTGTTGCGACCACCCGATGCGCTCTGAGATTCGACCAGCGCTGCGTATGGCTTTCCTTTCCACAAGTGGTCGTGGCGAATAGACACTTTGCCCCGACGGCCATTCGACGTTGGCTTTGCTTTGACAATCACTTTTGCATTCGTTTTGGCCATGGCCATGATCCAGTACTCGCTTTAAATCCGTTGTCGACTCAAATTATTCTGGCTGCAAATCTGCAATGACTTCACCGGCTCGAATTCGCACATACGCCTTTTTCCAGTCATTTTGGCGCCCGATATTGAAGCGAAAACTCTTCACCTTGCCCTTCATATTTGAAACTTGCACCGATTCCACGTGCACGCTGAACAATGTCTCGACGGCCCGCTTGATCTCTTGCTTGGTTGCGTCCCGGCGCACCTCAAAAACGTACTGATTGGAGTCAGCCTGCAAGCGCGCTGTCTTCTCCGAGATGTGCGGATATCGAATGATTTCGTATACACGCTCTTGATTCATGACAACCACTCCTGAATGCTCTCAATAGCGGCACGGGTGATGACCACTTGATCCGCATTGACCAGGCTCACCGGATCAATTCGATCAGCCGCCAACAGCTGTACGTTTCTCATGTTCCGAGCTGAGAGATAAACGTTTTCATGTAGCTCAGCGTCAATCACCAAACACCGGTCATCCTGCCGAATGCCCAGTCCGGTGAAAACGGATTGAACGGCTTTTGTCTTAGGCTCAGCCACCGACAGCTCGTCCACGACCACAACGCGGTCCTGGCGAACGAGCTCTGACAAAATCACCTTCAGCGCGCTCTGATACTGTTTGCGATTTAACTTTTGGCTGAAATCACGGGGCTTAGCAGCAAAAGTCACACCGCCGCCTCGCCAGATGGGGCTGCGGATTGTTCCTGCACGCGCATTGCCCGTGCCTTTTTGCCGCCAGGGTTTACGGCCGCCGCCAGACACTGCCGAGCGGTTTTTTTGTGCCTTGGTCCCGGAGCGACCACCAGCGAGATAGGCCGTTACGGCTTGGTGAACCAAACTCTCAGAGAAGTCGCGACCAAAAATCTCATCTGAGACATTGATTTTGTTGCCGCCGTTTACTGCTAATTCCATCATCGGTCTCCTTAGAATCAACCCTTGATCGATGGACGGACGAGCACGTGACCACCGGGAGCACCGGGGATCGCACCTCGCACCATCAACAAATGACGCTCAGGGTCCACTCTGACCACTTCCAAATTCATGGTGGTGACACGCTCATCACCCATGTGGCCTGACATTTTTTTGCCTTTAAATACGCGCCCGGGCGTTTGACACTGCCCGATCGATCCAGGTGCACGGTGAGCCAAGGAGTTACCATGCGTGGCATCTTGTGTACGGAAGTTGTAGCGCTTGACGACCCCAGCAAAGCCCTTGCCTTTACTGGTGCCAGTCACATCTACTCGCTGACCATCTTCGAATCGGTCAACGGTGATCTCACCGCCCACTGCCAGCTCTTCAGAATTCTCAGAATGATTGTCCAGGCGAAATTCCCAAAGGCCTTCTCCGGCCTCGGTGCCTGCTTTTTTGTAATGACCTGCGCTGGGTCGATTAACTAAAGACGCGCGTTTTTGCCCACTGGTCACTTGAATGGCGGCATAGCCATCGGTATCGTGCTGCCGAATTTGAGTGATGCGATTCGGCCGCACTTCAATCACAGTCACAGGAATTGAATCACCTGCCTCAGTGAAGATGCGCGTCATGCCTTTCTTTTTGCCAACTAATCCAATGCTCATGGTCTTCGCTCACATCACCTATTAATACAGCTTGATCTGGACATCTACACCAGCGGCCAGGTCAAGCTTCATCAACGCATCCACAGTCTTGTCGTTTGGATCAACAATGTCCAAAAGACGCTTGTGGGTCCGAATTTCATATTGATCGCGCGCGTCTTTGTTCACGTGCGGTGAAATCAATACCGTAAACCGCTCTTTTCGAGTCGGCAGCGGAATAGGACCCCGGACTTGAGCGCCGGTGCGCTTCGCCGTGTCCACGATTTCTTGGGTAGAACGATCAATTAAGCGATGATCGAAACCCTTCAAACGAATACGGATTTTTTGTTCGGCCATTGCCGTACGCCTTTAGTTAATTTACAAAGAACTTCCAATAGCAGGCCCCTTTCGGGTGCCTCAGAGCGCTCTAATCGAGCACTTCACACGATGAAGCCCACCAGCATGAAACTGGCAGGCTTGCGTGCCAGCCGTCCATTATAGCAACGACTGGCGCCTCTTGGCTAGAGGGTTAACTCAGTTTTTACTTGTGGATTTTGGCGACGACGCCAGCGCCCACGGTTCGGCCACCTTCACGAATCGCAAAGCGCAGGCCCTCCTCCATCGCAATCGGCGCAATCAGCTCCACCTGCATCTGGACATTATCGCCCGGCATCACCATCTCAACGCCATCAGGCAATTCCACCGAACCGGTCA
>PR_CR_10_Liq_1_inCRDRAFT_1002121_pt1 | contig 10310 bp, 9 predicted proteins | sample PRCRCaboRojoPR_3_FD_10241 | JGI IMG/M metagenome (IMG submission 10241) | reverse complement strand
CTGGCCGCACGCGCTGGCGCGGGTGATGCTCGCCGAACAACTCTACCGCGCGACGCAGATCCTCGCCGGCACGCCCTACCACCGCGACTGACGCGGGCTCCGCCGCGTCGGGACGGCGACACGGGCGCCACCGCGGCGGCCTGCGCTTGATTTGCGCGGCATCCGACGCAATTCTCGACAGATGACCGCCGCCACGCCCTTCGCCGCCTCCGGCCCGGAGCGAGTCGCCTTCGACCGGGCCGAACTCAACACGATCCTCGCGCTTTACGGCCGCATGGTCGCCGCCGGCGAATGGCGGGACTACGGGATGTCGTTCCTGCGCGACGTGGCCGTCTTCTCGGTGTTCCGCCGCACCGCGGAGCAGCCGCTCTACCGCATCGAGAAGCGCCCGAAGCTGCGCAACCGCCAGGGACAGTATGCCGTCATCGGCATGGACGGCCGCGTGCTCAAGCGGGGACACGACCTGCGCACCGTCCTGCGCGTGCTCGAGCGCAAGCTGATCCGCGCNGTNGAGTGACGCCCGCGCCCGGGCCCGCGCCCCGTACCGCGATGCGCCTGTCAGGCCCTCTCGCGCAGGGCGCCCATCATCTTGGCCCAAATACTCTCGGGGGGTGAATTGGCCGTCAGGCCAAGAGGGGGGCAGACAGCCCCCCTCCCGCCGGACGCGGCCAGCCCGCGGGTTGTTACAATTCGCAAGAATTTCGACATGATGCGGAAAGACTCGGCGAGCAGCGTCTCCCCACGGCCCGCAAGAGGCCGCCCGGCCGGGGAGGGCCGGGCAGGGAGGAGGCATCGTGACCAAGACCGTCGCCGACCGGGCGAATCCGGAATCCGTTCCTGCGCTTCTCGCACAGAACGTCGCCCGCGTCGGCGACAAGCCGGCCTATCGCGAAAAGGAATTCGGGATCTGGCAGAGCTGGACCTGGGCCGAGACCGCGCGCGAGATCGAGGCGGTCGCGCTCGGGCTCTTGAACCTCGGCGTGGCGGAGGGTGATTTCGTCGCCGTCATCGGCCGCAACCGTCCCTATCTCTACTGGGCGATGGTCGCGGCGCAGTCGGTGGGCGCGGTGCCCGTGCCGCTCTATCAGGACGCGAGCGCCGAGGAGATGGCCTACGTCATGGACCACTGCGGCGCGCGCTTCGCCGTGGTCGCCGATCAGGAACAGGTCGACAAGCTGATCGAGGTGCAGGAGCGCCTGCACCAGCTCGAGCACATCATTTACGTCGATCCCCGCGGGTCTCAGGAAATACGACCACGCGCGCCTGCATCAGTTCAGCCACGTCCAGAATCAGGGCCGCGCGGCGGACGAGGAGTTCCGCCCCGAGCTCGAGCGCCGGCGCGCGAAGCTCGGCTACGACGACACCTGCGTCATGCTCTACACCTCCGGCACCACCGGCAAGCCCAAGGGCGTGGTGCTCTCGAACCGCAACATCATCGAGACCGCGAAGGCCTCGGCCGAGTTCGACGGTCTCCGCCACGACGAGGAGATCCTCGCCTATCTGCCGATGGCCTGGGTGGGCGATTTCATCTTCTCGGTCGGGCAGGCCTACTGGTGCGGGTTCTGCGTGAACTGCCCCGAGAGCCCCGACACGATGATGACCGACCTGCGCGAGATCGGGCCGACCTACTACTTCGCCCCGCCGCGCATCTTCGAGACGCAGCTGACCACCGTGATGATCCGGATGGAGGACGCCGGCCGGATCAAGAAGTGGCTCTTCGACCACTTCATGGCGCATGCGCGCAGGGTCGGGCCCGCGATCCTCGACGGCGAGACCGTCGGCGCCTGGGACCGGCTGAAATACGCGCTGGGCTCCGCGCTCGTCTACGGGCCGCTCAAGAACGTGCTCGGCATGTCGCGCATCCGCGTGGGCTACACCGCCGGCGAGGCGATCGGGCCGGAGATCTTCGATTTCTACCGCTCGCTCGGCATCAACCTGAAGCAGCTCTACGGCCAGACCGAGGCGAGCGTCTTCATCACCCAGCAGCCCGACGGCGAGGTGCGCTCGGACACGGTGGGCGTGCCCAGCCCGGGCGTCGAGGTGGAGGTGCGCGAGAACGGCGAGGTCTATTACCGGAGCCCGGGCGTCTTCGTGGAGTACTACAAGAACCCCGATTCCACCGCCGACACCAAGGACCCGGACGGCTGGGTGGCCACCGGCGACGCGGGCTTCTTCGAGCCGGACACCGGGCATCTGCGCATCATCGACCGCGCCAAGGACGTGGCCAAGATGGCCGACGGCAGTCTCTTCGCGCCGAAATACGTGGAGAACAAGCTCAAGTTCTTCCCCAACATCCTCGAGGCGGTGGTCTTCGGCGCCGGCCGCGACCGCTGCTGCGCCTTCGTCAACATCGACCTCAACGCCGTCGGCAACTGGGCCGAGCGCAACAACATCGCCTACGCGAGCTATCAGGAGCTCGCCGGGCATCCCCAGGTGCTCGAGATGATCCAGGAGCACGTCGAGGAGGTGAACCGCTCGATCGCGCGGGACGAGATGCTCTCGGGCTGCCAGATCCACCGCTTCCTCGTGCTGCACAAGGAGCTCGACGCCGACGACGGGGAGCTCACCCGCACGCGCAAGGTGCGCCGCAAGGTGATCGGCGAGAAGTTCGAGGATCTGGTGACCGCGCTCTACGACGGCTCGCAGAGCGTCTACACCGAGACGGCGGTCACCTACGAGGACGGCCGCACCGGAAAGATCAAGGCGACGCTCGAGATCCGCGACGCCGCGGTGGTGCCCGTCGAGGCGCCGGCGAAGGCGGCGGCGGAATGAGGGGCGGGGCCGCTCTTCCGCCCTCGCGGGCGTCATCGCGCCGCCGAGGAGCGCCCGCGAGGGCGCGAGGAGGCGCCCCCCGGGGCCACAGGGAGGTCATGCAATGAGCGCCGAGAACCTCGTCACCCGCGCGGATCTGGCCGAGACCGTGCACGAGAGCACCCACGAAGGCGGGGGCGACCGCGGGCCGGGCCACGTCACCGAGGACGGCCGCAAGATCGGCGGCGTCGTGATGGAGATGAAGAACATCACGCTGCGCTTCGGCGGCGTCACCGCGATCAAGGACATCTCCTTCGACATCCGCGAGGGCGAGATCCGCGCGATCATCGGGCCGAACGGCGCGGGCAAGTCCTCGATGCTCAACGTCATCTCGGGCTTCTACGTGCCGCAGGAGGGCGAGGTCTGGTTCCGCGGCGCGAAGCGCCCGCCGATGAAGCCCTATCAGGTCGCGCGCCAGGGCATCGCGCGCACCTTCCAGAACATCGCGCTCTTCGACGGGATGAGCGTGCTCGACAACGTGATGACCGGCCGGCTCACCCAGATGCAGCAGGGCATCCTCGCGCAGGCGCTCTGGAAGGGGCCGGCCGAGCGCGAGGAGGTCGAGAACCGCGAGAAGGCCGAGAAGATCATCGACTTCCTCGAGATCCAGCACATCCGCAAGACGCCCGTCTCGCGGCTGCCCTACGGCCTGAAGAAGCGGGTGGAACTCGCCCGCGCGCTCGTCTCGGAGCCGACGATCCTCCTCCTCGACGAGCCGATGGCCGGCATGAACGTCGAGGAGAAGGAGGACATGTGCCGCTTCGTGCTCGACGTGAACGACGAATTCGGCACCACCATCGCGCTGATCGAGCACGACATGGGCGTCGTCATGGACCTCTCCGACCGGGTCGTGGTCATGGACTACGGCAGGAAGATCGGAGACGGCACGCCGGACGAGGTCCGCAACAACCAGGAAGTCATCGACGCCTATCTGGGGGTGTCGCATGACTGACGCCCTGCGATGGACCCGCGGCCCGGCCTGCGCGCTTGTCTCTCCGACAGGCAAGGAGGACCGAGATGGCCGACATGACTTGGACGAAGCGCCGACTGGCCGAGATCCTGAACGAGGATCGCGGGCTGCCGGACGAGGTGGCCGCGCCGGCGGCCGAGTTCACGGAGACGGATCTGACCGAGCTTCCGCACCGCGAGCGGGAGGCCGCGCTCTCGGCCTTCGCGCGCGCCGCGCGGGAAAGCCGGGACGCCCGCGCCGGGCAGGGCCTGCAGGGCGAGGACGTGCCGGCCTACAAGGCGGAGGACATCCTGCAGGGGCTGAGGGGCGCGCGCGCCGCGCTCGAGTCCTTCCCGGCCGGGGAGCGCTCGGCGCGGGGCGACATCCTGCTGGCGAACTGCCGGTGCCGGCCGCTCGGCGGTCCGGAGGACTGACGCGGCCCGGCGGCGTGGCGGCCCCGGGCGAGGGGAGGGAGCGCCATGCCTGAACAATTCTTCTGGGGCGTCGAAGTCGTGCTGAACGGCCTGATGGCGGGCGTGCTCTANGCGCTCGTCGCGCTGGGCTTCGTGCTGATCTTCAAGGCCTCCGGCATCTTCAACTACAGCCAGGGGGTGCTCGCGCTNTTCGCGGCGCTCACCCTCGTGGGCATCATGGACGGGCAGGTGCCCTTCGCCCATCTGATCAACGCGATCTTCGGCACGGACATCCACCACTTCGGCTGGCACCTGCCGGCGCTGGCGGCGATCCTTTTGACAGCGCTGGTGATGGTCGCCCTCGCCTGGGCGGTGCAGCGCTTCATCTTCCGACATCTCGTCGGGCAGGAGCCGATCATCCTCTTCATGGCGACGATCGGGCTCGCCTATTTCCTCGAGGGCGTCGGCGACATCATGTGGGGCGCCGACATCAAGAACCTCGACGTCGGGCTGCCGCAGGGGATCAACGCGACCATCGACGAGCTGACCTACCAGTGGTTCGGCTACGGCTTCTTCATCGACAACCTCGACATCTCGGCCACGCTGATCGCCGCCGCGCTGGTGACCGTGCTGATCCTCTTCGCGCAGTACACCAAGCAGGGCCGCGCCATGCGCGCGGTGGCCGACGACCACCAGGCGGCGCTGTCGGTCGGCGTCTCGCTCAACTTCATCTGGATCATGGTCTGGTCGCTCGCCGGGATCGTGGCGCTGGTCGCGGGGATCATGTGGGGCACCAAGATGGGCGTGCAGTTCTCGCTCTCGCTCATCGCGCTCAAGGCGCTGCCGGTGCTGATGCTGGGCGGCTTCACCTCGATCCCGGGCGCCATCGTCGGCGGGCTCATCATCGGGGTGGGCGAGAAGCTCTTCGAGTTCCTGATCGGCCCGATGGTGGGCGGCGCGACGGAGAACTGGTTCGCCTACGTCCTCGCGCTCGTGTTCCTCGTGTTCCGGCCGCAGGGGCTCTTCGGCGAGAAGATCATCGAGCGGGTGTGACGCGATGCGCAAGCTGCTCGCCATCGTCAACGTGATCGCCTGGTCGGGCTTCTGGGCCTTCGGCTACCTCGCGCTCGCCGCCGAGGGGCTGACGGCGACGCAGGTCGCGGTGGCCGCGGCGATCGCCTTCGCGGGGCTCGTGACGGGCGTGGCGGCGTGGATACGCATCGCGCGGATGGCAGAAGAAACGGGCTACGCGCCCCGCTCCGGCCCGCTGCCGGCGGAGGTGCGCGAGGCCGCGCAGGCGCAATGGGAGGACCGAGATGCTCTACCGTGAGGCGGGCGATTTCAAGACGAGCTACGTCGCGGACGGGCAGACCTTCCCGATCCGGTTCGACCGCTGGCGCTATTACGCGGTGCTCGCGGTGGCCTTCGGCATCGTGCCCTTCATCGTCAACGACTACTGGGCGAACGCGGTCCTGCTGCCCTTCCTGATCTACGCCATCGCGGCGATCGGGCTGAACATCCTGACGGGCTACTGCGGGCAGGTGAGCCTCGGCACCGGGGGCTTCATGGCGGTGGGCGCCTACGCCTGCTACAAGCTGATGACCGCCTTCCCGGACGTCTCGATCCTGATCCACATCGTGCTCGCCGGGGGCGTCACGGCGGCGGTGGGCGTGCTCTTCGGGCTGCCCTCGCTCAGGATCAAGGGCTTCTACCTCGCGGTCGCCACGCTCGCCGCGCAGTTCTTCCTCGTCTGGCTCTTCAACAAGGTGCCGTGGTTCTACAACTACTCGGCCTCGGGCCAGATCACCGCGCCCGAGCGCACGGTGCTCGGCGTCGCCGTGACCGGGCCGGAGGCGCCGGCCTGGGCGGCCTATCTGGTCTGTCTCGTCTTCGTCACGGTCGTCGCGCTCGTCGGGCGCAACCTGACCCGCGGCAAGCAGGGCCGGCAGTGGATGGCGATCCGCGACATGGACATCGCGGCCGAGATCATCGGGGTGAACCCGCTCGCGGCGAAGCTCTCGGCCTTCGCGGTCTCGTCCTTCTTCATCGGGATCGCGGGCGCGCTCTTCTTCGGGGTCTATCTCGGCGCGGTCGAGGTGGGCGAGGCCTTCGGCATCCAGAAGTCCTTCCTGATCCTGTTCATGGTGATCATCGGCGGGCTCGGCTCGATCTTCGGCAGCTTCGCCGGCGCGGCCTTCCTCGTGCTGCTGCCCGTCTTCCTGAAGAACGTGCTGGTGGGCGCGCTCGGCTGGCCCTCGGACCTCGCCGCGCATTTCGAGCTCGTCATCGTGGGCGGGCTGATCATCGTCTTTCTGGTGGCCGAGCCGCACGGGCTCGCCCAGCTCTGGCGCCTCGCGAAGGAGAAGCTGAGGCTCTGGCCCTTCCCCTACTGAGGGGCGGGCACGGCGGCGGGCACCGCCGCAGGCAACGACGACCAAGAGGGAGGAGGACCCCATGAAGACGAAACTGACCGCAGCGGCGATGGCCGCCTGCATGGCCGCCGGGCCGGCGCTCGCGGATCTGGTGTTCCCGGATCTGAGCTACCGCACCGGCCCCTACGCCGCGGGCGGCATCCCGTTCTCGGACGGCTACCGCGACTACTTCACGCTGGTGAACGAGCGTGACGGCGGCATCGGCGGCGTCGAGGCCCGCGTCATCGAGTGCGAGACGGGCTACAACACGGAAAAGGGCGTCGAGTGCTACGAGGCGACGAAGGGCGAGGGCGCGCTCGTCTATCAGCCGCTTCGACGGGGATCACCTATCAGCTGATCCCGAAGGTGCAGGCCGACGGCATCCCGCTTCACACCATGGGCTACGGCCGCACCTCGGCCAAGAACGGCGAGGTCTTCGAGTGGGTGTTCAACTACCCGGCGAACTACTGGGACGCCGCCTCGGTCGCGATCAAGCACCTGCTGGACGAGAACGGCGGCGACCTTTCGGGCAAGGACATCACGCTCCTCTACCACAACTCCGCCTACGGCAAGGAGCCGATCCGCACGCTCGAGGATCTCTCCGAGAAGCACGGCTACAACCTCTCGACCATCGCGGTGGACCATCCCGGCCAGGAGCAGAAGAGCCAGTGGCTGCGCATCCGCCGCGAGCGTCCCGACTACGTGATCATGTGGGGCTGGGGCGTGATGAACCAGGTCGCGATCCAGGAGGCCGCCAACGTCCGCTTCCCGATGGAGAACTTCATCGGCAACTGGTGGGCGGGCGCCGAGCATGACGTGACGCCCGCGGGCGACGCGGCCGACGGCTACAAGGCGCTCAACATGAACCGGATCGCCGATTACCCGGTCTTCGACGACATTCAGGAGTACGTCGTGGACGCAGGGCTCGCGGCCGGGGACGGCTCCAACGTGGGCAAGGTGCTCTACACCCGNGGCATGTACGCCGCGATGCTCGCCGTGGAGGCCGCCAAGACCGCGCAGGAGATGCACGGCACCGCCCAGATCGACGCCGCGATGATGCGCGACGGGATGGAGGCGCTCGAGATGACCGAGGCGAAGATGGAAGAGCTCGGCATGGCGGGCATCGGGCCGGAGTTCGCGGTCTCCTGCTCGAACCACGGCGGCTCGGGCGGCGGCATCGTCCAGCAGTGGAACGCCTCCGCCGGCGAGTGGGAGCCGATCACCGACTACATCCAGCCGGACGACGCGGTGCTCGACCCGCTCGTGGAGGAGGACTCCATGGCCTTCGCCGAGGAGAACGACATCGAGCTCCGCTGCGGCGAGAGCTGAGATCGGGCGTCCCGGCCGCGCGGGCCGGGGCGCGACAGGACCATCCGGGCGCGGGCGGCGGGGCCGCCCCGCCCGACCCAGCGAGCGAGGCGAGGATGTTCGACGCAGGCCGCACCGACCAGGCCCTTCTCGAGGTCAACAACATCGAGGTGATCTACAACCACGTGATCCTCGTGCTGAAGGGCGTCAGCCTCTCCGTGCCCAAGGGCGGCATCGTCGCGCTGCTCGGCGGCAACGGCGCGGGCAAGACCACGACGCTCAAGGCGATCTCCAACCTGCTCGCCTCCGAGCGCGGCGAGGTCACCAAGGGCTCCGTCGTCTACAAGGGCGAGCCGGTGCAGGACCTCGCGCCCTCCGCGCTCGTCAAGCGCGGCGTGATCCAGGTGATGGAGGGGCGCCACTGCTTCGAGCACCTGACGGTCGAGGAGAACCTCCTCACCGGGGCCTACACGCGCACGGCGAGCCGCGCCGAGATCCAGCGCGATCTGGACCTCGTCTACGAGTATTTCCCGCGCCTGAAGGACGTCCGCCGCAGTCAGGCGGGCTACACCTCGGGCGGCGAACAGCAGATGACCGCGATCGGCCGCGCGCTGATGTCCCGGCCCGAGATGATCCTGCTCGACGAGCCGTCGATGGGCCTCGCGCCGCAGCTCGTGGAGCAGATCTTCGAGATCGTGAAATCGGTCAACGAGAACGAGGGCGTGACCTTCCTCCTGGCGGAGCAGAACACCAACGTCGCCCTGCGCTTCGCGCGCTACGGCTACATCCTCGAATCGGGGCGCGTGGTGATGGACGGCCCGGCCGACGACCTGCGCGAGAACCCGGACGTGAAGGAATTCTACCTCGGCGTCTCGGAGGAGGGCCGCAAGAGCTTCCGCGACGTGCGCAGCTACCGCCGGCGCAAGCGCTGGCTGGCGTGATGCCGCGCGGCGGCGGGAACCCCGGCGTCCTCCTGCCGTTCCGCCCGCGGAGGCGAAAGGAGGCGGAGATGGCGCGGACAGACGTGGTGAAGGCGCTGATCGAGGATCAGGGCCGGCTCTGGAGCGAGGAGATCGGCGCGCGGATCGACGCGGACACGCCGGACGCGTGGTTCCACTGGCTGCTCGGCGCGGTGCTCATGTCGGCGCGCATCGGTGCGACGCAGGCCGCGCAGGCCGCCGGCGCGCTCAAGCTCGAGGAGATGCACACCGTGCAGGGCGTCCTCGACACCGACCGCGAGCAGCGCATCCGCGTGCTGAACGAGAACGGCTACGCCCGCTTCGACAACCGCGGCGCGGATCAGATCATGGCCGCGGCGGAGCGCGTGCGCGACGCCTACGGCGGCGACCTGCGCCGGCTCCGGGCCGAGGGCGGCGACGCCGCCGGCATCCGCGCGCGGCTTCAGGCCTTCGACGGCATCGGCGCGGTCGGCGCGGACATCTTCGCGCGCGAGGCGCAGCTCGTCTGGGACGAGCTCTTTCCGACGGCCGACGATCACGCGCTGGAACAGGCGCGCGCGCTCGGCCTGCCCGACCGGCCGGAGGAGCTCGCGCAGATCGCGGGCGGGCGCGAACGCTACGTGCGGCTGATCGCGGCGCTGACGCGCGCGTGGCTGGACGGCCCGACGGACAGAGTGAAGGAGGCGGCGGCATGAAGGACAGACCGGGGAGCGGGACGCATTTCGACGCGCTGGAGACGCGCAGCGCCGAGGCGCGCGCGGCGTGGCTCGCGGAGGAGCTGCCGCGACAGGTGGCGCTCGCGCGGTCGCTGCCGGGCTACGCGGGTGCGCTCGACGCGGTGGACCCGGAGGCGATCACCGACCGCGACGCGCTCGCCGCGCTGCCCGTGCTGCGCAAGGCGCGCCTCGGCCACGCGCAGGGCGCGGATGCCCCCTTCGGCGGCTACACCGCGCGCCCGGTGCAGGGCTTCGCGCATGTCTTTCAGTCGCCGGGGCCGATCTACGAGCCCGGCGGCGACGCGCCCGACTGGTGGCGCATGGGCCGCTTCCTGCACGCCTGCGGGGTGGGGCAGGGCGACGTGGTGCAGAACTGTTTCGGCTACCACCTGACGCCCGCCGGCATGATCTTCGAGAGCGGCGCGCGCGCCGTGGGCGCGACGGTGCTGCCGGCGGGCACCGGGCAGACCGAGCTTCAGGTGCGCGACGGTGCTGCCGGCGGGCACCGGGCAGACCGAGCTTCAGGTGCGCGCGGCCGCCGACATCGGCTGCACCGCCTACGCCGGCACGCCGGACTACCTGAAGGCGATCCTCGAGAAGGCCGACGAGATGGGCGAGACGCTGCGCATCGAGAAGGCCGCGGTGGGCGGCGGCGCGCTCTTCCCCTCGCTCCGGCAATACTACGCCGACCGCGGCATCGCCTGCCTCCAGTGCTACGCGACCGCCGATCTGGGCAACATCGC
>PR_CR_10_Liq_1_inCRDRAFT_1002120_pt1 | contig 10328 bp, 11 predicted proteins | sample PRCRCaboRojoPR_3_FD_10241 | JGI IMG/M metagenome (IMG submission 10241) | reverse complement strand
TGGCCGGGGCGGGCGTCCGGGCGGCAAGCCCGGTGGCCCGGGCGGCAAGCCTGCCTCGACCAACCGTCGCCGCCGCTCGCGTCGGAGTGGGCCGAAGAAGGCCGCCTAAAATAAGGGATTTGGGTGCCTGAGGGCGTTCGTATCCCCCTCTAAACGCCTTGCCTTTGGCCTGTCAGATCGGGCCGGGGCGAGGCGTTTTTGCCTGTGGGCGATGCCCTAAATGCCATGCCCGCCCCATATTTCTGCCCAAATCGCCCGTTAATTTGCTTCGGACGACAGAGCAGGGGCAAAGACCATGGGACTTGATTGGCTACAGGCGGTATTCTCGGAAATCTGGACCATACTTGCGGGGCCGAAAACACGGCTTTGGCCGCTGTATATTGGTTTGACGATCCTGATTTGCCTGTTTCTTTATCGGCGCCGCGGGATTGAGCAGGGGTTTTTCGAGTGGCTTATGCCCAAGTCGATCTATTTCCACGCGTCTCACATCGTCGATCTGAAAATCTTTGCGGTCAACCGGGCCTTTGCCGCGCTTGGGCTGTTCAATCTGGTGTTTTTCGGGGCCTATGTCGCGGATTTCGTGAGTGGCGCGCTTGGGCCGGGATTGGGTCTGGCACCGCTTAGCCCGTTTCTGATTTCGCTGCTGTTGCTGGTGGTCAGCGATTTTGGCACCTATTGGGTGCATCGCGTGCACCATGAAAGCCGGATTTTCTGGCCGTTTCATTCGCTGCACCATTCGGCCGAGGTGATGACCCCGATCACGGTGTTCCGCAAGCATCCGGTTTATGACCTGATCTCGACCATGGTGAAGGGGTTATTCATCGGCTGTTTGCAGGGTATTTTTCTGGCTGTTTTCTCGCAAGATCCGAACTTGATGACCATCGTGGGCGTCAATGCGGGGTATTTCCTGTTCAATATGGCGGGATCAAACCTGCGCCATACGCATGTCTGGTTAAGCTTTGGGCGCTTAATTGAACATGTGATCATTTCCCCGGCACAGCATCAGATTCACCATTCCTTGGCACCGGAGCATCACAACAAGAACTATGGTGAGGTTTTGGCGATCTGGGATTGGATGTTCGGCTCGCTTTATGTGCCGGAGCGCGAGGAGGTTTTGGAGTTTGGCCTTGGTGATGCGGAGGGCAATCGCATTCGCCAGCGGCACGATAGCCTGACCAATGCGCTTGTCGTGCCGATGCGCGATAGCTGGCGGCAGGTTCGCAAGCGGTTGGGCCTGTCACCTAAGCCTGCGCCGCGGGCCGAGGATGTCGCGCCTGCCCAAGACGTCACCCCGGCGGAATAAGCCGTGACGCGTGGGTTTTCCATATATCTTGATGGACTGCGGTTCGCGGCGGCCTTGATCGTGATGCTATCGCATTTCGCCTATCCGCGGTTCACCGAAGGGCGGTGGATTTGGGTGCGTGAGTTGAACCTTGGCAGCGATGCGGTGATCGTGTTTTTCGTGTTGTCGGGGCTGGTCATCGCACATGTGGTGTCGGTGAAACCGGGCGGTATTGGGCGGTTTGCCTTTGACCGGGCGACGCGGCTTTGGTCTGTGGCGCTACCGGCGCTGGTGATCGGGTTTTTCCTTGATCGGTTGGGCGTGGGGCTTGCGCCGACGCTTTACGATGGCTGGCAGTACAACGCCCTGCCGCTGTGGGAGGTTTTGCTGCGCGGGTTGAGTTTTTCCAATGAGTGGGGCGGCATGGCCACGCGGCTTGGCACCAATGGGCCGTTTTGGTCCTTGAGCTATGAGGCGGCGTTTTATGCGCTTTTTGCCGTGGCCTTTTATACTACCGGCGTGCGGCGGTTGGTTTTGCTAGCGGCGGGCGTTGCCTTGTTTGGTCTGAACATCCTGTTGCTCATGCCGGCGTGGCTGATGGGTGTTTGGCTTTATCGGCGGATCACGGCGGAGGCCGAGATGACCCGACCTGTGGCGCTGCGCTTGGCGGTTTTGCCGGGGGTGGCCTATGGGCTGTGTTTGGCAATTGGCGTGCCGGATATGCTTGTGGAATTGACTGACCCTATGCATCAGGCGCTTGGGTTGCGGTTTTCGGATGAATTTTTGTGGAACGGGCTGTTGGGCCTGATGGTTACGGCGCATCTTTTGGGCATGGCGCGGCTTTTGGCGGCGTGGGAGGGGGGGCGCGTGGCCGCGCCCGCCGCTTGGCTGGCGGGGGGAAGTTTCTCGCTTTACCTGATGCATTACCCGCTTTTGCAGTTTCTTGGTGGCCTGCCTTTGCCCGGTGCATCATGGGCGGGCGATACGGTGCTGTTCGGCCTGACCTTTGTCCTGTGCTATGCCTTTGCCGCCGCGTTCGAGCGGCCCTTGCACCACTGGCGCGCGGGCCTGCGCCGGGTGTTGCGGGTTCCTTACAAGAGCGAGCCTTCCATCACGCGCACGGCCTGACCGGCGACGGTGACTCTTTCGCCGTTGGCAGTGAGGTGAATGAGGCTGGAGCGGCCCATATCCTCACCTTGATGGACGGTCACAGATAAGGGCGCGCCGTCCAGATCGCAGAGAAAGGCCGCAAGCGCGGCACAGGCACTGCCGGTGGCGGGGTCTTCGGGGATGTTATCCAAAGGCGCAAACATGCGGGCGTGGATCGTGTCGCCCTCGCGGATATAGGCGAATTGCGCGAAATCAAGGCCTTCGGGGTGGGCCTTTGCGCCGTCGCGGAAGGCGGCCATATCGGTTTGACAGGCGGCCAGATCGGCCCGGGTTTTCAGCGCGGTGAGTGTGAAGGGCAGGCCGACGGAAGCGAGCGTAGGCGCATGTGCGCTTTGGTCGATTTGGTCAACCGCCAGGCCAAGGGCGCGGGCAACCAACGCAGGGTCGGGGTTGGCCAGACGTTCGAGCGGCGCGCTTGTCGTGAAGCGCGCGCCATGTGGTCCGGCGGTGCAGGGCAGCGGGCCAATACCCAGTTCCAGTACCATCTCGGGGCCGTGGCCCAATTCGGCCAGCGCCTTGGCGCTGCCGATGGTGGGGTGGCCGGCGAAGGGGACTTCCATTGTCGGGGTGAAGATGCGCAGGCGGGCGGTGTGGTCGCGGTTTTCGGGTGGGTAGACGAAAGTGACTTCGGAGAAGTTGAACTCCGCAGCGATGCTTTGCAGCTCCGCTTCGGGGATGCTTTCTGCCTCGGGGAAGACGGCCAGTTGATTGCCGCCAAAGCGGGTTTCGGTAAAGACATCGTAGACGAAATAGCGGTGCATGGGGTGTCTCACTTGAGGGTCAGGTCGGCCCATACGGGCAGGTGATCGGAGGCGATATGTGCCGGGCGCGCGCCGTGCACGCCGCTGTCAACGGCGTCCAACTCGTCACTGAGCGCGATGCGGTCGAGCGGGGCCACCGGGCGCGGCGCGGGAAAGGAGGCGCGGGCCGGGATGAAGCGCACGCGTTTGACGGCGGCATCAAGGGCCATGCCATTGCCCCAGTCGTTGAAATCCCCGGCAAAGACCGTGGGCATTGGTGACAGTTTACCAAGCGCACGGTTGATCGCGCCCAGTTGCAGCAGGCGGTATCGGCGGACGAGGCCAAGGTGCATTCCGATCACCCGCAGGGGACCGAGAGGGGTTTCAAGTTCGGCGCGGATCGCGCCGCGCGGCTCCAGCCCGGGCAGGTCGATATGGGCGGTGTGGGTTGCATGGACCCCGTCGCGCAGAAGCATGGCGTTGCCGTGCCAGCCAAGCGAACCGCCGGGTGCTCCGAAGGGCAGGATGTGCCAGCCGTCGTCCTCGACCATGTCATGCGGCAGGGCGGCGGGACGGGGCGGCAGGCGCTTGTCCACTTCTTGCAGGACAACCACCTGTGCCTGAAGCGCATTGATCACCGCCAAACTGCGGTCGGGCCTGCGGCGCAGGTCGAGGCCGACGCATTTTTGCAGGTTATAGGTTGCAATCCTCAAGGGTGATACGGTCAACATGGGACCATAAAAAACCCAAATGAAAGGGGTGTCACCCGATGTTTTCGGATCAAACCTGGCTGGCGCGGATCATCTGGACCGCTTTGGCGGGCGTGGCGGTCTGGGCCTTGGTCCAATGGCAATTGGAGCTGGCCTTTGTGGCGGTCGTGACATTGGCGGTGTCTTTGGCCCCGGTTTTCGTGGCGACATGGGCGGATATCAAGGTGCCGCCCAGTTTCATCGCGGCGCTTGTCATGTTCGTTGGCGGTACGCTTTTTCTGGGTGAAGTCCTTGATTTTTATGAGCGACTCTGGTGGTGGGACGTGGCGATGCACGGCGGGTCGGCCATCGGGTTTGGCCTGATCGGGTTCGTCTTGGTCTTCATGATGTTTCAGGGCGACCGCTTTGCCGCGCCGCATGTGGCGGTGGCCTTTTTCGGATTCTGTTTCGCCGTGTTCATCGGCACGATCTGGGAGGTTTTCGAGTTTGCGATGGATCAGCTTTTCGGGCTGAACATGCAGAAATCGGGGTTGGTGGACACGATGGGCGATTTGATTGTCAACGTTGTGGGCGCGGTGATCGGCGCGGCGGCGGGGCTTGCCTATCTCAAGGGGCAGGCCAAGGGCGGGCTGGCCTCGGTCATCGACGAATTCGTGCAGCGTAATCCGAAGTTCTTCAAGCGGTGGAAAAAGTGATCACGTGCCGCAGAAGGTGGCTTGGACCACTTCGGCGGGCTGGGGTGGGCGCTTGAGGTCTGCCGCCTCGTCGTGGTCGTCGTAGGGGGTTGCGAGGAGCTGCANCAGGCGGTTGAACGGCGCCAAATCGCCGGCGACCGCCGCATCAATCATTTGTTCCAAACGGTGGTTGCGCGGGATGACGGAGGGGTTGGCGCGGCGCATGCGGGCTGTTGGGTCGTCTTCGCTCTCAAGGCGTTTTTTCCACTCCGCTTCCCATGTGTCGAAGCTGGCGGGGTCGGTGAACTGATCGCGGGCGCCGCCAGTGGCAAGGGCGCGGAAGGTATTGGTGAAATCGGCTTGACCTTCGGCCATGCGGGCCAAAAGCCCGGTGATGAGCGGTTCATCCTCTGCCGTTGCCGCCTCGAGCCCGATCTTGCGGCCAAAGACGTTGAGCCAATGGGCCTGAATACGCTCGGGCATGGCGTGGACGAGCTTGGTGAACTCCTCGATGGCGGCGTCCTGATCGGGCATCAGCGGCACAAGCGCTGTGGCCAGTTGCGCCATGTTCCACACGATCACATTGGGCTGGTTGGAATAGGCATAGCGCCCCTGCCGGTCGATGGAGGAAAAGACCGTGTCGGGGTGGAAGCTGTCCATGAAGGCGCAGGGGCCATAGTCGATGGTTTCGCCGGAAAGCGTGGTATTGTCGGTGTTCATCACCCCGTGGATGAAGCCAACGCCCATCCATTGCGCAATCAATCGCGCCTGACGGTCGATGACATGGGCCAGAAGATCGGTGGGGGTTTCGGCCTCGGGCGCGTGGCGGGCGACCGTGTAATCGAAAAGGTTTTGCAGGGATTTCAGATCGCGGCGGGCGGCGAAATACTGGAACGTGCCGACCCTGATATGAGAGGCGGCGACGCGCGTCAGGATCGCGCCGGGCATGGCGCCGGTATCGCGATAAACCGGCTCGCCCGTGGTGACGGCGGCCAAGGCGCGGCTGGTGGGGATGCCCATGGCGTGCATTGCTTCCGAGACCACGTATTCGCGCAGGACCGGCCCGAGCCACGCGCGCCCGTCGCCCATACGGGAGTAGGGCGTGGGACCGGAGCCTTTGAGCTGGATGTCGAACCGCTGACCCTCGGGCGTGACCACCTCGCCCAGCAGGTTGGCGCGGCCATCGCCGAGTTGCGGGGAAAAGCCGCCGAATTGGTGCCCGGCATAGACCTGTGCGAGGGGTTCCGCGCCATCAGGGGGCAGATTGCCGGAGAAGACCTTGGCCATATCCTCAGGGTTTCCGGGCGTGAGGCCGAAGTTTCGGCCAGCCCGTCGTTGAAGGCCAGAAGTTGCGGCGATTTCACCGGCACAGGGTTGAGGCGCGTATAGAACCCGGCGGGCAGGCGGGCATAACTGTTATCAAAGGGGATATGCAGGGTCATGGGGTGAAGGTAAGCATTTTGCCGCGGATTTCTATATGATCCGGGTCATCAGGCGGTAGCCCTCGCGCGGTTGAAAGCGCAGTTTGCGATAGAAGCGTTGCGCGCGCTCGTCTTCGGTTTTGACTTCGAGGTGCAGCGCCTTGAGCCCCGCGCCCGCGAGGGCTTTGGGCAGGCTCATGAGAACTTCGGAGCCGATGCCGCGCCCGCGCACGGCAGGGCGGATGTAAAGCTCATCCAGAAAGCCATCCATGCCGCCAAATTCCACCGACCAGCCGAAACAGACGATGATATAGCCGATGGGCGCGCGCCCCGGGCCGATGAGGTAGGCCGCGCCATGCGGGGAGCCTTCGAGCAGAGGGGCAAGCGCCGCGCGGCGGGTTTCCGCGTCTTGGTTGATGCCCTGTTCGGTATGAAAATCGGCGACGAGCCGGGTGAGGCGGTCAAGATCGTCAGGTTTGGCGAGGGTGAGTTGAGTCACAGGCGGTTGGGCCTTTTCATCCGGGGGGCAGTCTTGGACGCGACCATGGAGGGGGCTTGATGGAATGTCCACTCAAAGGGCCGTGGCATGGCATCAAATCGCCCAAGGGGGCACGAAATCTTGAAAAGATTTCGATCCGATTTCTTTTCAAGAAATCGGTTTGATCATGGCCCCGAGTGCAAATGGAAAAGGCCGGCTCAAATGAGCCGGCCTTTGGCCTTTTGGGTGGGCTGGTTAGGATTCTTGTCCCATGAACATCAGCAGGAACTGGAACATGTTCAGGAAGGAGATGTAGAGGCTGAGCGCGCCATCATAGGCGGCTTTGTCCAGCCATTCCTGATCGCCATGCGCGGCATGGGCCACGTAGGTGTTCTTGATGTCCTGCGTGTAGAAGGCGGTGAGGCCCGCAAAAATCAGCAGACCGATGGCCGAAATGGCGTACATCATCGCGGGTGATTGCAGGAACCAGTTGATGATCATCGCCACGATCAGGCCGATCACGCCCATGATCAGGAAGCTGCCCCAAGCCGAGATGTCCTTCTTGGTGGTATAGCCCCAGAGCGACAGGCCCGCGAAGGCGATCGCCGTCACGAGGAAGGTCTGGGTGATCGAATAGGCGGTGAACACCAGGAAGATCGAGCTGAGCGACAGGCCGATCAGCATCGCGAAGGCGAAAAAGCCAAGCTGCACGGTGGCGGCCGAGCCCTTGCGCATCAGAGCGCCCCAGCCAAGGAAGATGAAGGCCAGCGGGGCCAGCATGATGACCCAGCGCAGGGGGGACATGTAGATCGTGCTTCCAAGGCTGTTGAGCATCGTGCCATTGGGCAATTGCGCCGTTGCCATCGACGGGTCGGTGGTGGTCGCAAGGCCAGAGATTGCCCATGCCGCCAGAGCGGTGATCAGCATGCCCACGGACATAGTGCCGTAGACTTTGTTCATATGGGCGCGCAGGCCCTCGTCAATCTGGGCGGTGCGGACGCCAACGCCCGTCCGGATTGTATCAAATTCAGCCATCAAAGCCTCCAAAATGTTGAACTGGCAAGCCTGTCAAAGGCTTTGCTGACAATATCGGTCAGGCTGGCTTGCATTTCAAGGCTTTCCGGTCAGGAATTGGAGCTATTGGCGCCATGCCTCGGGGGCGTCCCACGGTGCGCGGCTTGCCTCGGCCTCAATTTCGCGGTCTGACAGGCCCAGATCGCGGCGTTGCCACTCTTCCATTCGTGCCAAGTTGCGGCGCTGTTGCCAAAGCGCCAGATAGTGACGCAAGCCGAGCCGGGGCCGCGGGGCAGTGGTGTTGCAATCCGCCTGGGTGTGGTGGAGATACGCCATGTCTGATCCTTTGATATATGTGATGGTTTGGGTGTCTTTCATCTTTGTTGTTGATGTATTTGCCAGAATAATGTTCATTGTGAAAATGAATGTTTGCTCACCCTGGCATCACAAAGGTTGATACATGAGAAATCTGGACGTAACGACCCTGCGCTCTTTCCTTGCCGTTGCTGAACATGGCGGCGTCACACGTGCTGCGGCGTCTTTGCATCTGACGCAGTCGGCGGTTTCCATGCAGATCAAGCGCTTGGAAGAGATGCTGGACATCGAAGTGCTGGATCGAAGCGCGCGGCGCGTCAGCTTGACTGCGGCGGGGGAGCAGCTTTTGGGGTATGCGCGTCGGATCGTCGAATTGAATGACGAGGCCGTGGGGCGGCTGACCGATACGATTTATGAAGGTGAGATCGTTCTCGGTGTGCCACACGATATTTTCTATCCTGTGATCCCCCGCGTCCTCAAATCCTTCAATGCGGCGTTTCCCCGTATGAAAGTGAACCTCAAGTCGTCCAGCACGATGCGCCTGCACGACACGCTTCGCAAAGGCGAGGCGGACCTTATCTTGACCACAGAAAAGGATGTGAAGCCGGGAGGCGAACCCCTGACCACCATGGCGCTTCGTTGGGCCGGGGCGCGCGACGGGCTGGCGTGGAAGCGGCGGCCTTTGCGTTTGGCGTTTTGTTCGGTGTGCATTTTCCGGCCCATCGTTTTGCGGATACTCGATGAGGCGGGGATTGATTGGGAAATGGCCGTGGACTCCGAGGATGACCGCTCGGTCGAGGCGCTGATCAGTGCCGATCTGGCTGTCGGGGCCTTGTTGGAGGACAGCATTCCACCGCATCAGGAGGCGATCAACACCGGCGGGGCCTTGCCCGATCTTGGGACGCAGATGGTCAACATGTACGGGGCCGAACGGCGTGATGCGCCGACGACGGCACTGGCCGAGATGCTGCGCCATGAATACGGCGGCGGGGTCGGGGCCGGGAATGTCGTCAGTCTGACATCGTAATCACGACCTTGCCAGTCGATTTGCGGGTTTTGAGAAGGTCCAAACCCTCTGCCGCGCGGTCGAGCGGCAAAACGTGGCTGACATGCGGTTTGAGGCGTCCGTCGTTGTACCATCCAATCAGGGTTTGCATGCTGTCGGTTATCACCTCGGGCCGGAACTTGAGATACCCGCCCCAATAGAGGCCCATGACGCTAAGGTTCTTGACCAGAAGGTGATTGGCGGGAATCTGTGGGATGTCGCCGCTGGCAAAGCCGATGGGCAGCAGGCGCGCCTCGGGATTGCAGGCGCGGAAGGCGGCCTTGAACTGATCGCCACCCACCGGGTCATAGACCACGTCCAGCCCGCCGAGATCCTTGCAAACCGCGCGGATATCTTCGGTCTCAGCGTCGATCAGGTGATCGGCGCCTGCCTGTTTCGCCGCCTCCAGCTTTTCAGGGCCACGGGCGCAGGCAATGACCGTGGCACCCATCAGCTTGCCAATCTCCACCGCCGTCAGTCCGACGCCGCCGGCCGCGCCGAGAACGAGCAGCGTTTCACCGGGTTGCAGGCGCGCCCGGTGATCGAGGGCGACGTGGCTTGTGCCATAGGCGATCTGAAAGGCGGCGGCGTCTATGAAATCCATTGTCTCGGGGATGGCCACGGCACGATCCGCCGGAAAACAGCCCTGTTCGGCCAAACCGCCTTGCCCGCCGAAGACCGCGACACGTGTTCCGGGGGCGGGGCCGTCGGTATCGGGCCCCAGTGCCGTGACCGTGCCTGCAACTTCCATACCAAGGGTGAACGGCGCCACGGGTGTATCCTGATATTCGCCCTTGACCATCAAGAGATCGGCGAAATTCAGGCCGCAGGCACCGATCTGTACCGAGATTTCACCCATGCCGGGTTGCGGGGGCGAGACCTCGGAGAGAACGGGGGCCGCCCCGGGTGATTCGATCTGATACGCGCGCATGATGCCCCCGTTTGGCGGCGTTGGAGAAGGAATAAACTTTTGATAGGCTTGTCAAATTATCCTCGGCCTGTCAAATGACGCCGACGGGTAGCTCCGGGACTATCCTAAAGGATGGGGTGCCCGTTAAAATTGTACTGCATTTGGGTAGGTTTCCTCTCTCGAGAGCAATATTTCTTGTTTTTTCAGGATTGGTTGCTAACCTGCGGTAGTAATATGAGTGAAATGACGTTTACGGTTTCCTCTTGGGCAATCCATTGGTTGGAAATGCCCGCCCTGTACCTTGGGACATGAATTAATGAAGGATAATTCCATGCCGCACCCAGTTGATGTGCATGTTGGTAAGCGAATTCGTCACCGCCGCTGGTTGGTGGGTATGACCCAGCAACAGCTGGCCGAGCGTGTCGGGATCAAATTCCAGCAAATTCAGAAATACGAGACCGGCGCCAACCGTGTAAGTGCATCGCGGCTTTGGGACATCGCGGATGCTCTTGACGTTGAGGTGAGTTTTTTCTTTGAAGGTCTGGAGACCGAAGGCAGCGGGCGGGAAG
>PR_CR_10_Liq_1_inCRDRAFT_1002119_pt1 | contig 10329 bp, 11 predicted proteins | sample PRCRCaboRojoPR_3_FD_10241 | JGI IMG/M metagenome (IMG submission 10241) | reverse complement strand
CGACGATATCGCAAGCCGACGGGCGGCGCGGCCATGCCCCGGGGCGCGGTCGCCGCCGCCGCGGCTGCGGCGCACCCCGGCAGGTGGGTCAGGTTGCCGGCGGCCCGCTGCGCTCGTCCAGCACCCGGTCGATGAGGCCGTACTCCACGGCCGCGTCGCCGCCCATGAAGCGGTCGCGCTCCGTATCCTCCGCGATCTTCTCCAGCGGCTGCCCGGTGTGACGCGCCAGGATGTGGTTCAGCTGGTCGCGGATGTGCAGAATCTCGCGGGCGTGGATGTCGATGTCCGTCGCCTGCCCCTGGAAGCCGCCCAGGGGCTGGTGGATCATCATGCGCGAGTGCGGCAGGCAGAAGCGCTTCCCGTGCGCACCGCCGGCGAGCAGCAGCGCGCCCATGCTCGCCGCCTGACCGATGCACATGGTGCTGACGTCGGGGCGGATGAAGCGCATGGTGTCGTAGATGGCAAGACCCGCCGTCACCGCGCCGCCCGGCGAATTGATGTAGAAATGGATGTCCTTGTCGGGGTTTTCGGACTCCAGGAAGAGCAGCTGGGCGACCACGAGATTCGCCACGTGGTCCTCCACGGGACCCACCAGAAAGACGACGCGCTCCTTGAGGAGCCGCGAGAAAATGTCGAACGAGCGCTCGCCGCGGGCGGTCTGCTCGATGACCATCGGTATCAGGCCCAGGGCCTGGGGCGACGGTGGGCTCGGGTCGTGGGTGTGGGTCATGGGTGTGCAACCTCGATCAGGACATCTGTGGCCGGGCTGTGCGCCGGGATGGCCGCCGCGCCGGTCTTTCCTCGGGGCAGGTGGGGATTGGCGGGGGCCGACGCAACGAAATCGTCACGCGCGCCGGCCCCGTTGCCGAGGGCCTCAGCCGGCGCCCTCGCTGCGGTCGGTCAGGGCGTCGAAGCTGCTGGGCTCCTCGACCACGTCCGCGCTCTCGAGCATACGCTCCACCACCAGCTCCTCCATCGCCAGCGCCTCCACCGAGGACAGTCTCTGGGCGTCGGCGTAGTAGTAGTTGATGACGTCCTCCGGGCGCTCGTAGGTGGCCGCAAGCTCCTCCACCAGCGCACGGACACGCTCGGGCTTCGGCTGCAGCTCCCAGCGTTTCACCACCTCGGCGATCACCAGACCGAGCTTGACCCGGCGCTCGGCGGACTCGGCGAAGAGCTCGTCCGGCAGCTCCATGGCGCCGCCGCCGGCGGCCTGCTGGGTCTGCCCCTTGAGGGCGCGGATTTCTTCGCTCACCAGCACCGCCGGCAGGTCCACCGGGTTTGCCTCCAGCAGGGCGTCCATGACCTGCGTCTTGATCTTGGCGTCGGTGCGCTGGCGCAGCTCGCGCTCCATGTTGGCGCGCACGTCGGCGCGGAAGCGCTCCGCGTCGCCGTCATCGATGCCGAAGGCCGCCATGAAGTCCGCGTCGACATCGGGCAGCTTCGGCTCGGCCACGGCCTCCACGTTGACCTTGAACTGGGCGGCGCGGCCGGCAAGCTCCCTGTTGGGATACTCTTCCGGGAAGGTCACGTCGATGACGCGCTCCTCGCCGGCGGCCGCGCCCTCGAGCTGCGCTTCGAAGCCTGGGATGAAGCTGCCGCTGCCGAGGACCAGCTGCCGGTGCTCGGCGCTGCCGCCAGGGAAGGGCTCGCCGTCGATGCTGCCCTCGAACGAGAGGGTCACCCGGTCACCGTCCTGGGCGGCGCGCTCCACGTCCTCGAAGGTGCGGCGCTGCTCGCGCAGGCGCTCGATCATGGCATCGACATCGGCCTCGGTAACCTCCGCCACGGGGCGCGTGATGCGCATTCCGGACAGGTCGTTGACGCTGATCTCCGGCAGCACCTCGAATTCGGCGGTGTAGGCATAGCGCCGGCCCGGGATGTCGATGTCCGGCTGGATCTGCGGCTGCCCCGCCGGGCGCAGCTCCTGCTCGGCGACGGCCTGCGAGAAGGAGGTCTGCACCATCTCCCCCAGCACTTCACCGCGCACGCTCTCGCCGAAGCGCTGGCGCAGCACGCGCATGGGCACCTTGCCGGGCCGGAAACCGGGGAGTCGAGCTTGCCGGGCCACATCCCGCAGCTTCTGATCGACCTGCTGCTCCACGTCGTCTGCGGGCAGCTCCACGGTCATGCGGCGGGCGAGCCCTTCACCGGCTTCCACGGTCACTTGCATCTGTCAGCGCTCCTGATCACTCTCTGCGGCATCGCCGAAAAACACGGCAGTATAAGCCGCAAGCGGCCTTTCCTCCAAGCCGCGGCGCAGCCCATGCGGTCAGTCGCCGGCGCCGGCGCACGGCAGTCTTGCACCGCTGGCGCACGGGCGGCAGCATCCGCGGTACCAGCCGGGGCAGCCGGCAACACCGAAGCCACCGGACAGCACCCATGGCCCGCCCCACCCGCGCCCATGTCGACCTCGCCGCCATCCGCCACAACTACCGCCACGCCAGGGCCCAGGCACCCGGGAGCCGGGCGCTTGCGGTGGTGAAGGCGGACGCCTACGGCCACGGCGCCATCGCCGTGGCGCGGGCGCTGGCACCGGTGGCCGACGCCTTCGCGGTGGCCTGCATCGAAGAGGCGCTGGAGCTGCGCGAGGCCGGCATCACCAACCCAATCGTCCTGCTGGAGGGCGTCTTCGAGCCGACGGAGCTGGACATCGCGCAGCGCGCACGACTCACGCCGGTGGCCCACAACCGGGACCAAGTGGACTGGCTGTGCCGGATGCGCCCCGCTGAGCCCGTAGCAGTGTGGCTCAAAATGGACACCGGCATGCACCGCCTGGGTCTCGACCCCGCGGCGTTCGCGGCTGCCCACGCGCAGCTCACCGCCTGCCCGCACGTCGGCGAGATCGTGCTCATGACCCACCTCGCCTGTGCAGACGAGCCCGGGCACCCCGCCAACCGCGCGCAGCTCGATTGCTTCGCCACCCATGCCGGCGGCCTGCCCGGCCGGCGCAGCATCGCCAACTCCGCAGCCCTGCTCGGCTGCCGCGAGGCGCACGCCGAGTGGCTGCGCCCCGGCATCATGCTCTACGGCGCGACGCCCTTCGGCGAGGCCCACCCCTCCGCCGCCGCGCTGCGCCCCACCATGTGCCTTGAGTCGGCGCTCATCAGCGTGCGGGCGCTCGCCCCGGGCGAGGCCATCGGCTACGGCGGGCGCTTCGTCTGCACTGAGCCGACCCGCGTGGGCGTCGTCGCCGCCGGCTATGCGGATGGCTATCCGCGCCATGCCTGCGACGGCACACCGGCCGCGGTGAACGGCAGACCGACACGCATCATCGGCCGTGTGTCCATGGACATGCTCACGGTTGATCTGACGGCCCAGCCGGACGCCCGCCCCGGCGACCCGGTGCAACTCTGGGGGGACCTGGTGCCCGCCAACGCCGTTGCAGCGGCGAGCGACACCATTGCCTACCAGCTCTTCACGGGCCTCTCGCGGCGGGTGCCCATCACTTACACCGACGACGCCTGACCGTCACGGCTGCCGCCGGCCGCGGTGCCCGTCAGCACCGCCCTCATCACGGTGCAGCCGCCGTCTGGTCCGCGTGAGGCCAAGCCAGGCGGCGCCCACCACCAGCGGCAGCGCCAGGGCCATGCCGATGCTCGGGTCCAGCAGCACACCCGCCTCGGCGGCCCCCTTCAGCAGATAGCCCACCAGGCCCAGACCGTAGTAGCTGATGGCCACCACCGACAGGCCCTCGACGGTTTCCTGGAGCCGCACCTGCAGCCGCGCGCGCCGGTCCATGGAGTCCAACAGGCTGCGATTCTGCTCCTGGAGGCGCACCTCCACCCGGGCGCGCAGCAGGGCCGTCATGCGCGCGGCGCGCTCCGCCAGCGCCTGCTGCCGGCGTCCGGTGGCAAGGCAGGTGCTGACCGCCGGCGCCAACCGCGCTTCCAGGAACTCCGTGAACGTGGGCAGGCCGCGGATGCGCTGCTCGCGCAGCTGGGCCAGCCGCTGGCGCACCACGTCGTAGTAAGCGGCCGTCGCATCGAAGCGCGAGGCGGTGCGGGCGGCGACGGACTCGATCTCCGCCGCCACGTCCGTGAGCTCCGCGAGCAGCGCCCGCTCCGAGGGCGGATCGGCCGTCGCCCCCCGCACGCCGTTGGCGCGGCCCATGCGCACCGCCACGTCCGCCAGGCGCCGCTCGGCATCGCCCAGGCTCACGGCGGCCGAGCGCGCGGCGGGCAGGCCGAGCAGGGTCATGGCCCGATAGGCGTTCACGTCCAGTACACGCTTCACCAGCCGCCCCGCCTGGGCTTCGGTGAGGCCGCGATCGCGCAGCAGAATCCGACCGAAGCCGTCGGCGTGGATGCGCAGATCCGACCACGCGAGCCCAGCGCCGCCGGCCACTTCGGCGCCGATCACGGGGTTGCCGGAAAATACCGTCATCAGGTCGGCCGCCGTGCGCTCGGGCAGCTCGGGCGACTCCAGCACCAGCCGCACCGCGGTGACCACCTGCCCCGGCAGCTGCCCGAGCCAGTCCTGCGGCAGCCCCGCCAACGGATCACCCGCGAAGGGGTGCTCGGCGGCACGGTCCGGCGCCAGCGTGCGGGTGAAGCTGTAGGTCACGAACTCCGTATGCCGTTCCCAGCGCAGGCGCAGGTCACCGAGGTCGACGAAGAAGTACTGGCCGACTTCCTCCGCCGCCGGCGGCCTGTGCCCAAACCGCGCCAGGAGCGAAAGCAGGTGGTCGACGTTTACGCCGGTGCCGCGCTCCCCGCACTGATAGGCCAGGTGCGTCACCGCCACCGGCGCCCGCACCGGCTCGAAGGTGCGCACATGCAGCTCCTGCGTCACGGCGTGGCGCAAGGGATGATCCGGGAAGGCGAGGGCCATAGGGGGGATCTGCGCGGGTTGGAGTGATCTTCGGGAGGGGAATGGCCTGGCGGATGGGCGGCGTCAGCGCCGCCTTGAACTGATGGACGCGACTTGCGCCCGGCGTCCATGCCGGCGCGGGCCGACAGTGCTGACACTGATGGCCGACGCTCGTGCTCCGGCGCGGCAAAGCCTACCGTGGAGCGGCGCAGGTCGCCACGACAGGCAGGGTCCCCTGGCCCGCACGAGCCCGCACGAAGGAGAAATTGTTGTGGCTCGCCCACCGCGCGCGGCGGGCGCGGTTGGGTCAGAACGCGGTCAAGATCGCCGCCACCAGGGTCGTGGCCACCAGCAGCGGGCAGGCGAAGGCGCGAGCAACGGCGTTGTCGGCCGCACAGGCCAAGGTCGCCACCTCGATTCGGACTTGGGGAAGCTGCTTCTGACGGCGCATCACTCGGACTCCCTACACGGCCGCATGGCACAGGCGCCAAGGCGCGGCCAAGCGGCATGACTGGACGGCCGCCGCCCGCGCTTGCAGGCGGCGACCCCGGGCCGGTGCGTGATCACGGCCGACTGCCCGCAGCGATCAACCCCACCGCAGGAGCCGACGCCTTGGCAGCGGGCCGACCGCGCCCACCGACACCGGCTCTTACCCGAATCATAGTTCATACAAACCCCAAGAGCATGACCGTATCCTGAAATCTGCGGGGTCGGTCTCTCAAGCCGTCCACCCCTGCGCCACCGCGCACACCACGCGCCGGTCCTCGGCCCGAGCGCGCCCACGCCGATGCAGCCCGGCCCACATCGGGTCACGCTGTCTCCGCTCCGACGTACCAGGCCCGATGGCCGGATTGAACTGCGGCATCACCAAAGCCAAGCACCTGCGCCTCACCGCCCACCAGCAACAGGTCATCAAGCAGGTCGCGCAGGACGCCTTCCGCGCCGGTGCACGGTTGCATCTGTTCGGCTCCCGCATCGACGACACCCAGCGCCGCGGCGACATCGACCTGCTCATAACCACCTCGCTCGCCGACCCCGAGCGCATCGTACGCGCGGAGATCGACTTCCAGGTGCAGGTGCAGCGCGCCCTCGGCGAGCAGCGCATCGACGTGCTGGTGGACGACCCGAGCCAGCGGGTGCGCCCGCCCATCTTCGACGTCGCCGCCCGCACCGGGGTGCCGCTGTGAGCGACGCCACTGCGGCCCAGCGCCTGGCGCATGTGCAGTGCGAATGCCGCCGACATGCCCACTACATGCGCTGTGCCTTGACGGCCCTGGCACCGCACCTGCCCCTCACCGGCGCACGGCTCCGCGCGCTGGATGCCGAAGCGGTCCAGGACCTGGACCCATTCGTCCTGCGCTTCGGCAAGCTGGAGGCAGCGGTGCGCACGGCAACGATCGCATCAGTACCTGTCGGCGCGGCGCCGGGCCATCGCCTGCCGGCACTGACGCCCGGTGATCCCCCTCAATGCGTCTTCGCGCTGCGGTACTGGTCCGCCCGATCCGCGGTGACGAAGCGGATGATCGCGCGCGTGTCCTCGGAGCAGTTCTTGAAGACGATGCGCTGGAGCACGTCCGGCCCCTGCTCCAGGATCAGGCGGCCGATCAGCTCGTCGACGAAGGATTGCGTCACGGCGGCGCCGGCGAAATCGATCACCACCTCGGCACCCTGGGCCAGGAAGCCTTCGATGCGCTCCCGCTCCGGCACGGCGGCGTGGCGCATGCCGAAGAAGCGTCTTTCGGCCGCGTGCTGGAGTGGGACCAGCTGGCGTTCTGGAGAAGGGGTCATGCCGATAGTTTTTGTCGATTCGCGACCAAAAAGCAAGATGCGCTACTCGAACCGGAGCTCCGGCGGCACCGTCTCGCTTAGCGGCAGCAGTTCCGCAATCCGGACTCCGCGCAAGGCTACACGCCGCATCTCGACAGCGGTCGCGACGCCTTGCCACGCTGCGTTGTTCCGCAGCAACCCGCCCTCTCGCCGGCGCTGATACGCGACATGATGTCCACCTGCGAGTAGGGCGCGAAGTGCGTGGACCGGATCAGCACGACGCCGCTGGGTTGTCCGAGGATCAGGCCCTTCACCATACCCTGGTCCTTCTTCTCTTGCGCGTAGACCTTGGCCATGACGCCAGCGTCGGCGTCTTCCAGGGCCAGCACGATCTGGGTGCCGGCGTTGGCGAAGATCGAGGTGTGGAAGTCCCGCGTCTCCTGCGAAGACAGAATTAGGCCGAGCCCGTACTTGCGGGCTTCCTTGGCCAGGTCCGTGATCTTGGGGTCGTTGCAGAGCTTATGGGCCTCGTCGACGCACACCATCAGCCGCAGGGACTTGGACATGCCCCGCATCATCATCGCGCCGTAGAGCTTTCCAGCAGAAAGCGACGAGAAGGGATGTTCACGTCTTGCAATCACGCATATTCGCGTTGTGAGGCTGGATGCTCACGAGAGAAGATCACAAGAATATGGTGCCCGGGGCGGGACTCGAACCCGCATGGCCGAAGTCGAGGGATTTTAAGTCTCTATTTATCAATAATTTACAGAACATCACAACACCTGACAGCAGCAACGACGCGGCTTCCCGTATTGTCTCGCGCTACCGTTCGTCGGGTGATGTTCCGTCCACTGTCCCATGAGTGTCCCGCCAGGGTCCGGCAGCCTGAGGGGATTATGGGGGCCTAACAGAACCGCGGCTTCGGCTCCTGGTGTGCGCACAGCGGCCGCTTGCGGGCCACACGACTAGGACGCAGGCGAGATTTCGTGCTGGTGTACTAGCGTAGGCGTCGGCGCGGCCCCGGTCACGACAATTCGGGCGTCGCAACAGCGTTCTCGAGCCTGGCATGTGCCCGCCGAGTCCCAGAACGGCTGGGCAACGCAAGGGCACGGGCGGGTACTGGCTCAGCCTCAGGCTGAGATCCAAAGCTGGAAATTCCCTGTCTTCCCGTGGGACTTGCGGCCAGCCCTCGCGTCGGTTAAGATTTCAACCACTCGGTTAACTTCTCAACCGGGAAGCGAACGCAGCGTTACTGCGGGAGGGCGCAACTGTGAAACTCACGCCGTTCGGGGAGTGCGCGAGGCTCATCCGGATGAAGAACGGATTGTCGCTGAAGGCGATGGCAGAAGGCATGGGCGTAAGCTCTGCCTACCTGAGCGCCGTGGAGTTCGGCGAGAAGCGGCTCCTGGAGAAGCATATCCAGTCCGCTCTGTCGTTCCTCTGCGGGAAGGTTCCAACAGCTCAGTTACACGAGCTTCAGGCTGCCGCAGAGAAGTCGAAGGACGTGGTCCAGATGGCTCATCTGGCGCCGGACGACAGGCAACTGGTCTCCGCCTTCGCCAGGCGGATCAGCGACGGCGAGTCCCCGCCTCCGGAGTTGCTGAAGTGGCTGACGGAGCGGGATGTCGAGGGCTGAGCGCATGACAACAGTGGTGAAAGACGGGAAGCCGACCAGCCCTTCCGGCTACAAGGTCGCTCCGCAGAGTTACAAGTCGTTGGAGGGGATAGCTCGCAGCTTACTTGGGCACCTGCCGCTGGAGCACGGCGAGCTTTACAGACTGGACTGCAAGGAACTGCTGGAAGGGACCTTGCTAGAGGCGGGGTACAGATTTCGCTGCCTGGAAGTACACGCGCTTGAAGACTGCGCAGCGTTCACGGTCCCGGCGCAGTCGCTTATCGTGATGCGTGAGGACATCTACGACCACCTTTGCGCGGACCAGGTGTACGGGCGAAGCACGGTCGTCCACGAAACGTCGCACTTAGTTCTTCGCCATGACGTGACCCTGCACAGAGGTGCGGCGTTACGCCAGCATCGCTTTTGTGAGGACTCCGAGTGGCAGGCGAAGGCTCTGACAGCCGCGATCATGATGCCTCTGGAGGCTTGTCAACGAGCAAGCGGTCCGCTGGAGTTGTCGCAGATGTGCGGAACCAGTGTGGAGGCAGCTACTTACCGCCTACACAACGTAGAGAAACATGGGCTACTAAGCCCAAACCGACGACCGGGCGCACAGCGTTACCATGCTGTTGCCTGATAAGGAAAAGCTCGGAAGTGTTGGCGCACTCCCGAGCTTCTTTGGTGAGGTGAACGAGGGGCTACCGAACCACTCAGATTCACGCTCTAGTGTCTTGTGCAGACACTTCAGTATAGGGCGATTTCGCGAATCTGGGCAAGCCAAATCCCTCCAACCCTACGTAGGGAGGGCCTATTATGGCTTATCCAAACGTGAAGAGCGTCTTTGTGAACGCGTACGTTCGCTTCCGCTTCGGGCGGTTCGAGCATGTGCGCCAACACTGGCGCTCGCATCCAGGTCAGCTGTCCCTCTTCTGAGGGCAGTGACGCAACCGGCTGCTAAACGGTAGCCAAACGGCGGCAGAGGGATCTGCCTCCTTGCGACCGCTGATGCGCCCTGGGCTCCTACGGAACGGGCCGTTCGGCCCTGTCAGCGCCGATGCAGACGTGCTGTCTTCTCCGTCCAGAGGTCTTTCCCTTCCAAACACGTGCCGAGACCGGCCTGCTCGGCCCTGCGCGCCCTGACCCACCTGATGCGTGCGGAGTCTCGCCCTCTTGCAGGGAGTCCTTGTTTGTTACCGCGTAAGGAGGAATCGTTCTAGGCCGTCCCAGCCTGCTGTATGCGCTCGAAGAACGACAGGATATCGACCTGCGAGTAAGGCACGAAGTGCGTTGAACGGATCAGCGCGACGCCGCTGGGTTGTTCGAGGATCAGGCCCTTCACCATGCTTTGGTCCTTCTTCTCCTGGGCGTAGACCTTGGCCATGATGCCGGCGTCGGCGTCCTCCAGCGCGAGCACGATCTGGGTGCCGGCGTTGGCGAAGATCGACGGGTGGAAGTCCCGCGTCTCCTGCGACGACAGGATCAGCCCGAGCCCGTACTTGCGGGCTTCCTTGGCCAGGTCCGTGATCTTGGGGTCGTTGCAGAGCTTGTGGGCCTCATCGACGCAGACCATCAGCCGCAGGGACTTGGACATGCCCTGCATCATCATCGCGCCGTAGAGCTTCTCCAGCAGAAAGCGCGCGGCCGCCAGCATCAGGTCCTTGATGCCGGCCGTCAGCAGGATGACGGTGGTGCGCTTGAACAGGTCGTCGAAGCTGAACCCCGCCTTGCCCTGGTCGAAGATGCCGCTCATGAACAGCGGTTGCAGCCGAACCTGAAGGTTCTTGATTTGGCCGCCCTTCTCGGACCACTGCGCAAGCACGGCCTCCAGCATCTCCAGCGTCGGCGGCTCCTTGTCGGCAGGCGCTGGAGTCTTCATGTCGAACCCGGCCTGCTCGTAACACTCCTGGATCGCCTCCCGCAGCTTGCCGAGCTGGATGTCGCCGGAGCCGGCGAAGACCGCGTTCAGGGTATCCGCGAGGCGGAACACCATCTCCACCGGGCGGCGGCGCTCTCCGGTGCGGGGGTCTACGGGCACCTCGAACGGGTTGATCGGCAGCCCTTCCATGACGTCGAACACCTGGGGTTGGACGGCCTCGGCGAACTCGCCCGAAGCGTACTCCCCCTGGAAGTCGAAG
>PR_CR_10_Liq_1_inCRDRAFT_1002117_pt1 | contig 10342 bp, 12 predicted proteins | sample PRCRCaboRojoPR_3_FD_10241 | JGI IMG/M metagenome (IMG submission 10241) | reverse complement strand
CTGGCCGCCGTTGCGGTCTCGGTGCCGGCGGCGTCGGATGCCGCGGCCGGCTCCGCCGCCTCTTCCGCCGGCGCCGCAGCCATCGGCGCCTGCGTCATCTGCTCGCTGCGCTCGACGGCGCCGAGGTAGAGGTAGCCGAACAGCAGCACCAAGCCCCAGAGCAGGAGCTTGGGCAGGAAACTGAGCCGGCTGTTGGAAGCTTGTTCGCCTGATTCGGCCATGTCGATCACCTCGTGCTTCGAAATTCAGACGCCCATAATAACCCTTGGCGGACCATGGCGCCCGCCCGGCTCAGAAGGGCGTGCCGCCCGCGGCCGGTCGCGTAGGTGCCCGCGGCGGGGCGCAGCGTCACGGCACCCCGGCGCCCGGGAGCGCTGCCGGGGTCAGGCGACGGTCATCAGCCATCCGTCGCAACCGCCAGCAGGAGCCGCCGGACGGCGTCGCCGCAACGGGCCAGGTTCGACTCGATCTCGGCCATGCCCACCTCGCCGGCCGCCTTGCCCGCGGCCCAGTTGACCACGAAGGCCAGCAGCGCATAATCGAGCCCGCGCTCGCGCGCCAGGGCGGCCTCGGGCATGGCCGTCATGCCCACCAGATCGCAGCCGTCGCGCTCCAGACGGCGAATCTCCGCCGCGGTCTCCAGCCGGGGCCCCTGGGTGACGCCGTAGGTACCACCCGCGCGCAGGTCCAGCGCGAGGTGAGCGCCCGCTGACAACAGGGTCTCCCGCAGCGCTGGCGTAAAGGGCGCCGTGAAGTCCACGTGCACCACGTCGCCGTCGGTGCCGTCGTGGAAGGTACCGAGCCGGCCCCAGGTGTAGTCGATGAGCTGATCCGGCACACAGAGCCGCAGCGGACCGCAATCCGGCGCAATGCCGCCGACGGCGCCCAGGGCGATGAGCCGGGTGACGCCGCGGTCGGCGAGGGCCTGGATGTTGGCCCGGTAGTTGATGGCATGCGGCGGGATGCTGTGGCCGGCACCATGGCGCGGCAGGAAGCAGAACTGCCGGCCCTGGTGTGACAGCGTGAGCAGCTCCGCCGACGGGGCACCGTAGGCCGTCTGCACCCATTCGCGGTGGATGACCTCCACCTCCGGCAGGGTGCTGAAGCCGGATCCGCCGATGATGCCGAGCAGGCCCATGCAGGTGCTCCGTGGGCGTTTGGACGCTCGCCTGCGGTGCGTTGCAGCCGGCGCCCGGGTCGTGGGCGACAAAACGCGCGCAGTCTACGCGCCGGCGGCGACTGCGGCAAACCGGCGGGGATTTTCGCCTACGCAGAACATGACAAGGCCGGTGCCCGAGGGCACCGGCCGTGGCGGTGGCAGTCTGCGCCGGCGTGTCGGCGCGGCTTTGGGATTGGAGACCAGAGCGCGGCCGCCGTGCCCTGCGCGGCGCCCCGTCCGAGGCGCTGAGGACGACCTCAGGCGCGCTGCTCGGCGTAGGACGCGAACATGCCGATCTCCACCAGCTTGGGGAACAGCACCTGCTCCTCGCGATCGATGCGGTAAGTCAGCATGTCGAAGATTTCATGGGACTCTTCGAGGAATTCCTCCGTGAAATTGAAATCGCAGTCCTTGAGCCATTTCTTGTAGTACTCGTCGAAGGTGCGCCGCAGCGGCTTCTCACCGCTGATGAAGCCCCAGGCGATGGACTTGACCTTCGGATCTTCGTGGATCAGCAGATTGGGGTACAACTGCCGGTCTTCTTCGGCGAGGTGCGCCTTGACCTTTTTGGCCAGGTCGCACATGAGCTCGTAAGCGGTCTTGGCGTTTGGCCGGATCTTGAGCTGGTCGACGCTCATGATGGAGCGCAGATCGTCGATCATCTGGCGCAGCTCGGCGTGGCTATTGCGATAGCCATCGAGTGATTGCATGACCCATCCTCCTCGTTCGCTGCGGTGAGCCGTCGATGTTGTCACCGCCCGGGGCACCTGGACTTGCGGCACCCGGCGGGCCGGTGTTGCGGTGAAGGCACCGGCAAGACGGCTGCATCGGCCCCGGCGGGTGCCCCGGTGTCGGCCCAGTGTGTCGCGCACCGGAATACCCCCGCATGCGGGCCGTATGTCTGCCATGGTTTAACCCATGGCGTCTGCAATGTCAAAAAGCCCTTCATTATATTAGCGTTTTGCCGAGTGATGGGCCTCTGCTCGGGGCGTCAGATATCTTCATCCGCCGCGGCGTAAATACCCGGCAGATTGCGGAAATAGCGCTTGTAGTCGAGCCCATAGCCCATGACGTAGCGGTTCGGCAGTCGCAGCCCGATGACATCGGGCCGATAAGTGGTCTCTGCCGCGCCTTCCTTCAGCGCGAGCACGGCCGTGGTGACGCTCCGCGCCCCATCCTCGCGGCAGGCAGCGGCAATGGCCTCCATGGTGTGGCCCTGGTCGAATATGTCATCCACCACCAGCACGTGCTCATCGCGCACCGCTTCCACCGGCCGGTGCTGCCAGTGCAGGTCAGCGCCACTGAGTGCCCCGCGGTAACGCGTGGCGTGCGCATAGTCGAGCCGCAGCGGGAACTGCAGGCGCGGCAGCAGCAGACCTGCGACGACGATGCCGCCGGTGACCACTGACAGCACCAGCGGGTCCTTGTCGCCGAGGCGTGCGGCAATGTCCGCGGCCATGGCATCCAGCGCGGCATCGACGCCGGATTGGTCCACCAGGCATTCGGCGCGCGAGAGCACGGCGGCGTAATGATCCGCGGACATCTTCGGCATGGGACGACTCCTAGGGTGTTAGGACGAGCGGGGAGAATGAGCGGGCAGGACGGGCGGCAGGCCCGGGCGCAACTGACAGGGCGGGCTGCGCCGGTAAGTCGGCTCCGGCAGCGGGCTCCGGCAGCGGGCTCCGGCAACGCGCGCAATGCCGGCAGTGCTCAGCGCGAGCGGACATCCAGGCGATCGCGCAGTCGGTCGCCGAGCAGATTGACCGCCAGCACCACGAGCATCAGCGCGGCACCGGGCGCCGCCACCAGGTGCGGCGCCGTCAGCATGTGCGAGACTCCATCGCGAATCATGCTGCCCCAGGACGCGGCCGGCGGCTGCACACCGAGCCCCAGGAAGGATAACCCAGCCTCGGCGACCACGGCACCGGCGATGCCGAAAGTCGCCTCGACGATCAGCGGGGCCGCGGCGAGCGGCAGCAGGTGCCGCAGCAGGATTCGCCCCGGGCCGGCACCCAGGGCACGCGCGGCGAGCACATGGTCGCGACTGCGCAGCGAAAGCACCTGCGCACGCGCCAGGCGCGCGTACCCCACCCAGCTCACCACGGCGAGGGCCATCACCACGTTGCCGAGCCCGGGGCCGAGGATACCCGCCAGCGCAATGGCCAGCAGGATGCCCGGGAAGGCCAGAAAGATGTCGATGATGCGCACCACCACCAAGTCCAGCCAGCCGCCGACGAACCCCGCAACGCCACCCACCAGGGCGCCGACGCCGGCGGAGAGCAGGACGACGCCGAAGCCCACCGCCATGGACGTCCCCGCCCCCGCCGCGAGCCGCGCCAGCACCGGCCGGCCCAGGTCGTCCGCGCCAAGCGCGAGCCCCGGTGCCGGCGGCGCCAGAATCCGCGGCAGATCCACGGTGTTCGCCGCCGTGCCCAGGAACGGACCCGCCAGCGCGGCGATCAGCCACGCCAGCAGCACCAGCCACGGGAACATCCACAGGAGCCGGCGCAGCGGTGCCCGGGCCACGGGCAATCCGGCCCTGGGCTGAGCGGGCGGCTCAGGCGGTGCCGATGCGCGGATCGATCCAGGCATAGGCCAGGTCCGTCAAGGTGTTGACCAGCACGTAGGCGAGGCTGATCAGCAGCACGCAGCCCTGCACCACCGGAAAGTCGCGGGCCTTGATGGCGTCCACCAACAGGCTGCCGATGCCGGGCCAGGCGAACACGGTCTCGGTGATCACGGCGCCGGCGAGCAGTCCGCCGAGCTGCAGGCCGATGACGGTCAGCACGGGCAGCCAGGCATTGCGCAGGGCGTGCCGCCAGAGCACCGCCGTCTCACCGAGGCCCTTGGCCCGGGCGGTGCGCACATAGTCCTCGCCGAGCACCTCCAGCATACTCGCCCGCACCATGCGCGCGAGGATGGCAGCGAGTGCGGTGCCCAGGGTGATCGCCGGCAGCACGATGGACGTCGGGGCCTCGTCACCGCTCACCGGTGTCCAGCCGAGCCACAGCGAGAACACCAGGATCAGCAGCGGGCCGAGCCAGAAGTTCGGCACCGAGATGCCCACCAGCGACAGCGACATGGCCGCCGAGTCCACCGCCGTGCCGCGCCAGCGCGCCGCCAGCACCCCGAGCGGCAACGCGATGACGACGGCGATACCCAGCGCCGCCAGCGCAAGGCGCAGAGTCGCCGGCAGGCGCTCGCCGAGGATGGTCACTACCGGCCGCTGATCCAGGAACGACACACCGAGGTCCAGATGCAGGAGCCCCACGAGATAGCGTTGGTACTGCTCCCACAGGGGCAGATCCAGGCCCAGCGCGGCGCGCAGCGCAGCCCGGTCCGCCGCCTGGGCGCGCTCCCCGAGCATGGCCTCCACCGGGTCCCCGGGCACCAGATGGATCAGCAGGAACACCAAGGTGCAGACGCCCAGCACCACCACGAGGGCGCTCGCGAGACGGGTCAGGATCGCCGCAGGCACGCTGTCCGCAACCGGGCCCCGCGCACCCGTATCAGCCGATGTCCACCGCCGTCCCCACCGGGACGGCGTCGAACAGCTCGGTGAGGTCGACGTCGCGCATGCGGATACAGCCGTGGGAGCGCGGCACGCCCATGGGCTCGGTGGGCGGACAGCCGTGGATGTAGATGAAGCGCCGCAGGCTGTCGACGCTGCCGCCTCGGTTGCGCCCGGATTCGGTGCCCGTGAGCCAGAGGATGCGGGTCAGGATCCAATCCCGACCGGGCTGTCGGGCGGCCAGCGCGGGGCTGAACACCTCGCCGGTCCAGCGCCGGCCGCGGAACACGGCGCCCACCGGGCAACCGGCCCCGATCTTGAGCCGTACCCGATGCCGTCCCCGCGGCGTGCAGCCGCTTCCCTGCGCCTCACCCGGGCCGTTGGCGCCCGTGGAGATGGGGTAGACGCGCACACCGTCAGGGCCGAGCAGGGTCAGCCGTTGTCGCCCGAGGTCGATGCGGATCTCCGGCTGCATTTGCTGGGGCATAGGCTGTGGGGCGCGCGCCATGCACCTGTGCAGTACGCCCGCGGCAGCAGCCCGACCCAGGGCAACACGCGGTCGAGCGCCGGTGGGATGCCTGGGTGCGGCTGCGCGGCGGGTCGTGTCAGGCAGACTCCCGGCACGCTTTGCAGACACCGTAGATAATGAGTGAGTGATCCTCGATCTCGAAGCCGTGCTCGGCGGCGATGGCACGCTGGCGCTCTTCGATGATCTCCGAGACGAACTCCACCACCTTGCCGCACTTGACGCAGACCAGGTGGTCGTGGTGGCCGCCGCGATTGAGCTCGAACACCGACTGGCCGCCCTCGAAGTGGTGGCGGCAGACCAGGCCCGCCCCCTCGAACTGGGTCAGCACACGGTAGATGGTGGCTAGGCCGATCTCCTCGCCGGCGGCGAGGAGCTCCTTGTAGACATCCTCAGCGCTCAGGTGGCGCAGCTCGCTCGTCTCGAGAACATTCAGGATCTTGACCCTGGGCAGGGTCACCTTGAGCCCCGCCTGCTTGATCTGTTGGTTCTCCATCATCGCCTCATCCCCCGAGCCGCAAGCACCTCGAACCGCAAGCATGGGCGCCGCCCCGCACCGGCGAATGATGCATCGCGCCGGCTGGGTTAGACTTGGCCCCCATCCGCACGCCGGCTGCGCACCGGCAGCGCCCTGAGGCGCCCGAGGGGCCTGATGGGCCTGATGGGCTGGCGCGGCGATTCCGCGACGCGCCTGCGCGCCACCATGACCCGGTAGCCGCGGCCGCCGCAACAGATGCAGTGGACCCGATGCGAAAGATTGTCATTCTCCTGATCATCCTGACTATTGCCGCACAATTCGGATGTGCGCGCAACAAGAAGCCCGATGAGTATCACGAGGACGCCATGCTCTCCAGGCTGCCCTTCGTGTACAAGATGCCGGTGCAGCAGGGCAACATTGTCAGCAAGGACATGCTCGATCAGCTGCAGCTCGGCATGAACCGGGCGCAGGTGCGCTATCTGCTCGGCACCCCGCTGCTGACGGACATGTTCCACAGCAACCGCTGGGACTATACGTACACCATGCAGCGCGGCCACCAGCCCATGGAGAAGAAGCCCCTGACGCTATTCTTCGAGGACGATGCGCTGGTGCGCATTGAGGGGTTCGTCCCGCCGGACCCGGACCAGGGCATTCCGGGTGAGGACAACCCGGAGATCATCGTCAAGGTGCCGGACTACGAGGACCGCCCCGGCATCATCGGCCGTACCCTGGACGCGGTTGGGCTGGACCGCGACTAGCGACCCCGCCATCCCTCCTGCCCGCGCGGCGCCGGGCGGTCGGGCGGCTTGCCTGCGAGTCTGAGCCGAGGCCGCCCGCTGCACAACGGTCAGGTCTGCGCCCGCAGCGCAAGGCGATGCCGCGTGAGCAGCCCGCCTGGCCCGTGAGCTCCTGCCGGCATCGGGACCAAGCTCTTGGGCTCAGTCCGCCTTCGCGCCCGCCGGCGTGCTCGCCGTCTCCGCAGCCCGCGCCTTGCGCGCCTGCTTGGGATCGGCGATGAGCGGCGGGTAGATCTCCACCCGGTCGCCGTCGGCAAGGGCCGTGTCGAGCTTGGCCACCTTGCCGAAGACGCCCACCTTGTTGGCGGCCAGATCGATCTCCGGGAAGCGCTGCAGGATGCCCGAGCGCTCGATGGCCTCGGCGATGGTCAGTCCCCGGGGCCCCTGCACCGGCAGCAGGGCCTGCGCCTGCTCGCGGGCATAGGCCACCTCCACGCGAATGGTCTCGTCAGTCACCGTATACCTCGTCGGCGCGTTTGCAGAAGGCATCCACCAGGGAGTTGGCGATGGTGCCGAAGACCCCGCCGAAGGCCTTGTCGATGAGGCGGCCGGAGAACTCGAAGTCCAGCTCCAGCTCCACCTTGCAGGCATCCTCCCGCAGGCGCCTGAAGGTCCAAAGCCCCGTCAGCTTGCGGAAGGGACCGTCGATGAGATCGATGTACATGCGCTCCGGCGGCTCGATGCGGTTACAGGTGGAAAAGGTCTGCCGCACGCCCATGCGCGCCACCTCGATGCGCCCGCAGATCTCCTCGTCCGTGGCCGACAGCAGCTTGGCGGAATTGCACCAGGGCAGGAACTGAGGGTAGCCCTCCACGTCGGCGACGAGCTTGAACATCTGCTCCGCCGAATGCCGCACCAGTGCGCTCTTCTTGATGACAGGCACGTCAGAACAGCCCGATGGCATGCAGGAAGACCAGCACCACGCAGACCGGCGCCACGAAGCGCACCAGCAGCCACCAGGCGCGGTAGGCGAAGCCGTCGCCGTGCAGGCCGAGCTCGTCCTCAGTGGACGCCCGGCGCATAATCCAGCCGGCGAAGATTGCAATGAAGACGCCGCCCAAGGGCAACAGGACGTTGGCGGTGATGTAGTCGAAGAGATCCAGGAAGCCCTTGCCGAACAGCGTGACCTCGGACCAGATGTTCAGCGACAGCAGGCAGGCGATGCCGAGCAGCCAGACGACGGTGCCGCCGAGCGCCGCCGCACGCGCCCGGCTGAAGCCCCGATTCTCCACCAGCCAGGCGGTCATGGGCTCGAGCAGCGAGATGGCGGAGGTCCAGGCCGCGAACACCAGCAGCACGAAGAATACGGTGCCGAACAGCACACCGCCCGGCATCTGGCCAAAGGCGATGGGCAGCGTCTGGAAGATCAGCCCGGGTCCGCTGCCCGGCTCCAGGCCGTTGGACAGCACAATGGGGAAGATGGCCATGCCCGCCAGCAGCGCCACCAAGGTGTCCATCGCGGCAATGATGATGGCGTTCTGGCCGATGGAGGCGCGGCTGTTGAGGTAGGAACCGTAGATCATGATCGCACCCATGCCGAGGCTCAGCGAAAAAAAGGCCTGCCCCATGGCGCTCAGTATGGCTTCGCCCGGGTGGGCGCCCAGCTCCGCGAAGTCCGGATAGAACATGTACTCGAGCCCGGCGGCGAAGTCTCCGGCCTGTGCCGCATAGAACACCATCACCACCAGGAGCAGGAAGAGCGCGGGCATGAGCCAGCGCACGGCCCGCTCCAGGCCGCTCGCGACACCGCGTGCCACCACCAGCACGGTCATGACCATGAAGATGGTATGCCAGGCGAGGAGCCGCTCCGGGTCCGCCACCAGGGCGGCGAACATGGCCTCGGCGGCGGCCGCATCCGCCCCGCCGAAACTGCCGCTGCCGGCGCGGAACACATAGGCCAGCGTCCAGCCGGCGATGACGCTGTAGAAGGACAGGATCAGAAAGCCCGCGAGAATCCCCATCCAGCCCAGCAGCTGCCAGAGCGGACTCACGCCCTCCTCCCGGGCCAGCGCCCGCATGGTGTTGATGGGGCTTTGCCGGCCGCGGCGGCCGAGCATGATCTCCGCCATCATGATGGGGAGGCCGATGGCGGCGACGCACAACAGGTAGACGAGCACGAAGGCGCCGCCACCGTACTCGCCGGCGGTGTAGGGGAAGCGCCAGATGTTGCCGAGCCCCACGGCCGAGCCCGTGGCGGCCAGGATGAACGCCAGCCGCGAGGACCACATGCCATGGATGGAGGTCGTCGATGACATGGAATGCTCCTGTTCGGAAAGACTCCGCGCCCTCGCCGCAGCGCTCGCACCGGCACGGACGCACTGCACCGGCGCTGCATTGTGCTCAAGATGCCCGCGGCGGGGCGACTCCGCGGCAACGCTCAGGCGCCGATCTCTGCACGCACCGTCTCTGCCAGCTGCTCCGCGATGCCCTGCACCTGCTGCGGGTCCATGCCCTCCACCATCACGCGCACGACGGGCTCGGTGCCGGACGGGCGCAGCAGTACCCGCCCCTGCCCCGCCAGCTCCGCCTCCGCCCCCTGCACCGCCGCCTGTACGGCGGGCAGCGTCGTCGGGTCCATGCGGCGCTCAAGGCGCACGTTCACCAGCACCTGCGGGTAGTGCTCCACCTCTGCGGCGGCCTCGGCGAGCGTACAGCCCTGCTCGGTGAGTGCTGCCAGGACCTGCAGCGCGGCGACGATGCCGTCGCCGGTGGAGGTACGGTCGCGGCAGATGATGTGTCCGGACGGCTCGCCGCCGAGCACGCCGTCGCTGACCTTGAGGTGCTCCATGATGTAGCGGTCGCCGACGTTGGTCCGGTCGAAGGCCACGTCAAGGCGGCGCAGCGCCAGCTCCAGGCCCAGGTTGCTCATCAGGGTACCGACCACGGGGCCGTGCAGGCAGCCGGCGGCCAGCCGCGACTTGGCGATGATGTAGATCAGCGCATCGCCGTCGATGACGGCGCCGCCGGCATCCACCATCATCAGCCGGTCGCCGTCGCCGTCGAAGGCGATGCCCAGCGCCGCCTGCTCCTCCAGGACCCGGGCCGCCAGCGTCTCCGGCTTGGTGGAGCCCACCTCACGGTTGATGTTGAGCCCGTCCGGCGCCGCGCCGATGGTGACCACCTGCGCGCCCAGCTCCTCGAACACATAGGGGGCGATGTTGTACGTAGCGCCGTGGGCACAGTCGATGACGATCTTGAGCCCCTTGAGCGAGAGCGCCTGCGGGAAGCTGCTCTTGCAGAACTCGATGTAGCGACCCGCGGCATCGTCCACCCGCTTGACCTTACCCAGCTCGGCGGCGGGGACGGTCACCAGCGGACGATCGATCTCCGCCTCGACGGCGAACTCCACGGCGTCCGGCAGTTTGTCCCCCGCAGCGGAGAAGAACTTGATGCCGTTGTCGTCGTAGGGGTTGTGAGACGCGGTGATGACGATGCCGGCGGCGGCCCGGAAGGTGCGGGTAAGGTAGGCCACGCCGGGGGTGGGCATCGGGCCCAGCAGGCGGATATCGACCCCGGCCGCCACCAGCCCGGCCTCAAGCGCAGACTCAAACATGTAGCCCGAGATGCGCGTGTCCTTGCCGATGAGCACCGTCCCCGCGCCCGTGCCGCCCAAGACGCGACCGGCGGCCCAGCCGAGCTTGACGACGAAATCAGGACTGATGGTGGGCTCGCCGACGCGCCCGCGGATGCCATCGGTGCCGAAGTACTTTCGCTTCAACCAGGTTCCCCTTGCTCGGCAGGAGCTTGTGCCGTGGCAGCGGCAACCGCCGCCACCACCTTGAGCGCATCCACGGTCGGGGCGACATCGTGCACCCGCAGGATGCGCGCGCCGCTCCGGGCGGCAAGCACGGCTGCCGCCAGCCCGGCGGGC
>PR_CR_10_Liq_1_inCRDRAFT_1002116_pt1 | contig 10347 bp, 8 predicted proteins | sample PRCRCaboRojoPR_3_FD_10241 | JGI IMG/M metagenome (IMG submission 10241) | reverse complement strand
CCGGCGGCGTCCCGCCGCATGCCCCGTGCGCGCGCTCGGAGGCTGCGGCGGCGGCTGACGCGCTGCGCGCCGCCGGCATTGCCAGCGAGCGTATGCTGCTGGAGTGCAGGGCGCGCAACACCTGGGAAAACGCCGTGCACACTGCCCGCCTGCTGCATGCGCACGCCTGGTCCGGGCCGCCCTTGTACCTGGTGACGGACCCCTGGCACCTGCCGCGCGCGACGCTCGCCTTCCGCGCCCAGGGGCTGGTCGTGCGGTCTGCGGGCTGCCCGCAGGGTGCGGCTGCGCGGCCGCGGCGGGGACTGGCACGGCTGCTGCTGCGCGAAATGCTGGGGCTCTGTGTCTATCTGCTGCGGTGGCTGCGTGTGCGCCTGCGTGGGCGCCCCCATCCGCCGGGCGCCTGACCTGGCGTCTGAGGCGGCGTCGTATCTGCCCCGTCCAGCGTGAGCCATGCCGCCGGCAGACTCCCCGGGTGATCGACTCGCAGCACTGCGGCGCCTACAGGGTGAGCTGCGTGCCTGTCGCCGCTGCCCGCGCATGCAGGGTCCGCCGGTGCACGGTGAGGCCGCGCTCTCGCCGGTGCTCCTGCTGGGTCAGGCCCCCGGGCGCCGGGAGATTCAGCAGCACCGGCCCTTTTGCTGGACCGCCGGGCGCACCCTGTTCGGCTGGTTCTCCGGCATTGGGCTGGACGAGGACGCCTGCCGGCGCCTGGTCTACATGAGCGCCGTCTGCCGCTGTTGGCCCGGCGGGCTGGCCCGCGGCGGTGATCGGGTGCCGACGCGGGAGGAAGTGGCAAACTGCGCGCCATGGTGGCAGCGCGAGCTGGCACTGGTGCGCCCGCGTCTGGTGCTTCCCGTGGGCCGACTCGCCATCACGCGTTTTCTTGCGGCGCCGCGGCTGGATGCAGTGGTCGGGCAGCAGTTCCGTGTCGAGCAGGAGGGCGTGGCGGCCGATGTGATCCCGCTGCCGCATCCGTCCGGTGCCTCCACCTGGTTCAGGACAGATCCCGGCCGCCTGCTGCTGCCGCAAGCCCTGGCGCTGATCGCGGCGCACCCGGCTTGGCAGGAGATCGTCTCGGCCTGCATGCAGGCGGCGCCGGGTAACGCGCCTAATCCAGGCTGACCCGGTCGGGGCGGTGCTGCCCGGGCCGCCCGGCAGGGGCAGAGAGACCGGCGCTGTCCCTGCGCCGGGTCCGGCTTGGCCGCGCCTCAGCGCGCGCCGATCCGTACCACGTCCCCGTCGAAGGTGGGCACCGTGAGCACGAAGGGGTCGGTGGGGTAGCACAGGGCCTGCTCTTCGAGCATGGCGATGGCAATGCGCTCGCCCATGCGCAGGCTGTCATAGTAGTCCGAATAGTAATGGACACCGGCCATGTTGCGGCCGATGGAGATGTTGGCGGCGAGCTTGTTGAGCTCGCCTTCCAGGGTGAGGAAGTCGCCGTCGAGCCGCTCATCCAGGCTGGCGCCGAGGCTGCCCGGGGTGGTCTCGGGCTCGTAGTGCACGGCGGTGTCGCCGTTCTCGTAGAGCGCGAACCTGTCCCTGGCGTCGCGCCGGACGAAGACGGCGTTGGTGTCGAAATAGGCCTTGAGGATGGTGACACAGGCCCCGGCCACAGTGGCGTGTCCTGCGCCATAGGCCGGGTGCATCGGGGAGCCTTCCTGGAAGGCCATCGGCAGCAGCGCCGAGCCCGACCCATTGGCCGCACGGATGGCGTTCACCGTGTCCTGGATGGCGCCCTCGAGGTCCTCGAACACCGTGCCGACCTGGGGGAAGGCGGTCTGGATCTCGGCGGCGCGATGGATGCGGCCGGCGAGGGTCTCCGGGCGCAGCCGGATGTGGGTGTTGAACTTCTGGTAGCGCACGGCCTTGAGCGCGCGCGTCGCCACCTCCGTGACCAGGGTCAGGATGTGCGGGCCGCCGTAGAGCGCGAAGCCGCCCGCGGCGCTCGGATGGGTCTCCAGGATGTCGGCGAGCACGCCGGTTGCATCCAGGCTGTTCAGGAAGAACGGCGACTGTCCGGAGAGATGGCCGAAGCCCGGATCAAAGGGTGCCTCCATGGACAACAGGATCAGGCACGCATTGAGGTACGCCTGGTACAGCGCATCGTCGTGCACATAGGTGGCGAGATCCCGCGGCGTGGTGATGAACCGCCGCGGCGCGCCGGAGAACAGATCGGCGTTATTGCGCACGTCGGCACCGTTCTGGACGGCCAGCCAATCGCCCCAGTCGGTCATGTAATCCTGCGTCTCGGCAACCGGCACGCGCTGGTCGATGCGCAGCGGGCCATACTGGATATAGCCGTCGGCCACCCCGCTGCCGCCGGGCTCCGGCTGGTCATTGCCGATGAGCATGAACTGCGACAGATAGGGTCCGACCTCGACCCCGGGGGAGGAGCCGCGGAACAGGGTACGTGCCGTCACCGACCCGCCCTCGGTGGTGCGCGGGCGGCCCGGGAAGCCATCCTGCGCGTAAGTCAGGGCGTCGAGGCGGCCGACGGCCGCGGTCACGGCCGGGTCGGTGGCGCCGGCGCGTAGCTCCGGCAGGGGCACGTCGCGCAGCAGAGCGAGCTCGTAGACCTCCGCCATCTCGTAGGCGAGCTCGTCGGAGCCCAGGGCCGGCGCCGGCGGCATGGTGACCGCCTGCGCGTCCGGTCCCTGGAGGTCGTAGACGACGCCTGCGGTGGGCGCCTCCCAGGCGCGCGCCTTCTCAGGCGATGCGCGCACGCCCGCCGTGAAGGCGTCGATGAAGCCCTCATCGATGGCCCGGCGAAAGCGCTCGAAATCCGCCTTCACCTGAAGCAGCCCCGTGCCCGGGTCATGGTGCAGGCCCTTGGTGAAGCACATGGCGTAATTGGCGCCGGCCCAGCGCTGCTCATCGCCATTGGCCTGGTGCGGCGGGTGCTCGCGGTCTTTCGCCTTCCGGGCTGCCGACAGGCGCAGCTGATACGCTCCTTCGCGACGGTAGTCAGTCATGGTCTTGCGCTCCGATGATTGTGGTGTCGTTTACGCTCTCTCGGCAAGCGACCGGCCGCTTGGTCGGCCGGCGCTGCCCGACTGACTCTAGGTCATTGCCCAGGGTCGGCGAATGGGCGGATGCGCCTGCTTGCTGTCAGAAAGCGCGTCGTCGCATTGGCGCATTTCCGAGTGGTCCGCGCGGGCAAAGGGTGGCGCAGCGGCGACGGCGCAGCCGCTGCTCACAGGCTGTCAGGACGCCGCCGGTCGCAAAACCGTCCGGGCGCGAGCACGGCGACGGTGCCGCGTTGCGCCGGGCCGCGCTCGGCGCCCAAAATGTACGGTCAGGTTCCTGAGGCCCTGCGCATGTGGAGCATTGTCGACCGCTACTTTCTTGCCGAGCTCGTCAAGGTCTTCGCCGCCATCATGGCGACCCTGGTGCTGGTGGTGGCGAGCATGCTGTTCCTGCGCACGCTGGAGCAGGTGAACGTCGGCAATCTTCAGGCGCGGCTGGTGCTCCAGTTCCTGGGCCTGCAGCTGCTGCGGGACATGGCCACACTGCTCGCGCCCGCGGCGTTTCTCGCGGTGCTGATGGCGCTCGGGCGCATGGCCCGTGACAGCGAGCTCATCGCCTTCACAGCGGGTGGGCTCAGCCCGTGGCGGGTGTTTCGCGCTGTGCTGCTGTTCGCGCTGCCGGTGGCGCTGATCACCGCCTGGTTCTCGCTGGTGCTGAAGCCCTATGCGTCGGCGCAGATTCAGCTCATCGAGGCACGCAAGGACGACGAGGCCACACGCATCAGCGGGCTTCAGCCCGGGCGCTTCTACCAGCAGCAGGGCGGTACCATGACGTTTTATGCGGCCGGCATGGACGGTGCCGGCCGTTTCGTGGATGTGTTCGTGCAGGACCGCAGCAGTGACCCGCCGCGGCTGGTGTTGTCCGAGCGCGGGTACTACAGCGAGAGCACCGCGGATGGCGAGCAGCGCGTGATTCTGGAGGACGGCCGCCGTTTCGACGGGCGCGCGGGCGATCTCGACTACACCCTGGTGGATTTCGCCCGGCTGACCTACTACATCAGCGCCGGCAGTGCGATGCAGCAGGCGAACTGGCGGCGGGCTGCGACGCCGACGGCGCAGCTGCTGGCCTCGGACGATATCCGCGACCGGGCCGAGGTGGAGCACAGGCTCGCAGCGGCCCTGGGTGTCATCTCGCTGGGCATCCTCGCCGTGCCGCTGACGCAGCTCTCGCCACGGCGTCGCAGCGGCGGGCGGCTGCTGCTGGCGTTTCTCGCCTACTTTGCCTTTTTCAACGGCCAGCGACTCGCCGAAGAGTGGATGACCGGCGGCGTGACGCCGCCGTGGCTGGGACTGCTGTGGTATCAGGTGGCGATCATCGCCATCGTCTTCGCGGCGCTGCTGCCGGGCAGCTATTTCGCGCGGCGTGTGCTCGCGCGGCTGCGCCGAACCTGATCCGGCAGCGCGCCGGGCGCAGTGCGCTCAGCCGTCCAGGGCCGCGGCGTCCCGCACCTCCACATCGAGGAGCCGCGTGGGAACCGCCGCGCCCGCCGTGCCACCCACCTCGGCCATGGCCGTGCGCAGCGCGGTGGCGAGGGTGAGGGCCTGCACGACATCCGCGTCGGAGGCGTTGCTGCCGACGCAGAAATCGTCCACCAGCGTGAGCAGACGGTCGAGCAGCCTTGCCACGTCTTCGGCTGTGTCGGTGGCCGGATGCAGCGGCAGCTCCAGGTCGAAGCCATTGTTGAGGTCGGCGGTGAGGATGGACTGGGGCATGGTTCTGGGCTCCTGGTGTTGGGACGATCGGCGTGGGTGAGACAACGCCTTGGGCACTGAACGGGTGTCGATCGGCACGTGGCGGTTGCGTCGCCCAGTGATGGTGGCAGCGAGCTTCCGCGTGTCGTGACAGGTGATGCCTGTTCAAAACTTGGACGATCCCGCGACGACACCATCTCCGTAGACGCAGCCGAAGGTCGGTGGCGGTTGGGTCGCTGCAGCACCTGAAACAGCAGCCGTCCAAGAAATGTCCAACCGTAGGTGCCAAGCTAGACCCCTCTGCTGGCGTTGTCAAGAGCCTGTTCAGATACGATATGGACAAAACATTAACACGCGGAGTTGCCCGTGACTGATTCCCGAGAACCCGAGACCGGCCAGACTTACCGCATCGGCGCGGTGGCGCGGCTCACTGGTATCCCGCCGGACACCCTGCGGGTGTGGGAGCGGCGCTATTCGGTGGTGACGCCCGTGCGCTCCGAGGCGGGCACCCGCCTGTATCGCGCCGAGGACGTGAGCCGACTCAACCTCATCAAGCGCCTCGTGGACAACGGTGATGCCATCAGCCATGTGGCGCGCTTGTCCCTGGAGCACCTGCGGCAGCGGGCGCAGGGACTGGACACCCCGGTGCAGGCGGCCCAGGAGGCGCGGCCCTGCCGCGTGGCCGTGCTGGGTCCATCGCTGCCGCTGCTGCTGCGGGCGGACGGCACAGAGGCAGTGCAGGAGGCCGACGAGGACGTTCACCTGGTCGGTCTGTATACGGAGGAGTCGGCGCTCCGCGATCACGCAAGCCAGCTCGGTTTGGACCTGCTGGTGCTGGAGTGCCCGACCATTCACGAGGATCAGCTGCGCGTGCTCGCCGACCTCGCCGCACGCAGCGGCGCCCCGCGCACGCTGGTGGTCTACAACTACGCGAGCCGCGACGTGGTCAACCGCCTGGAGGCCCAGCACATGGTGGCCAAGCGCGCCCCGGTGGATGCCGCCGAGCTCAAGCGCTGGTGCGTGGCCATGCACAGCTCGGGCGGCGTCGGCGCGGCCGCACTGCTGGCGGAGTTCGACCTGAGCGAGCCTGCGCCGGCGCGGCTCTATGACAGCGCGGCCCTGTCGCGGATCGCAGCCGCTTCGCCCACGGTCAAGTGCGAGTGTCCGCACCATCTGGTGCAGCTGGTCTCAAGCCTGGTGGCCTTCGAGGCCTACTCGCGGGAATGCGAGAACCGCAACGCCGACGACGCGGCGCTGCATGCCTACCTGCACGCCGCCACGGCACAGGCCCGCGCGACCCTGGAGGCGGCGCTGGCCCGGGTGGTGGAGGCGGAAGGCATCGAGGTCTGACCCGGCCCTGGTCGGCCCAGCCCAGCGGGCACGCAGCCGGGGTCGAGCGCAACCGACGCTGCCGCGGCCGCAACGGCCGAGGCGTCCGCGGCGTGCCGACGGCGCCGCTCGCGGGCGCTGCAAGCGGCGCCGAAGGCGGAAACGATGGCTGTTAGAATCCTTGCCGAGCGCCGCCATCCGAGACCAGCCGCAATGATCTCTCTCCTCGACTATGGCGCAGGCAACGTCCGCAGCCTGCGCAACGCCGTCTCCCGCCTCGGCTACGAAGTCACCGATGTCCGCACGGCGGACGACATCCTCGGCGCCGAGCGGCTGCTCTTCCCCGGCGTGGGTGCCTTCGGTGCCGCCATGGGGCGCCTTCAGGAGCTGGGCTTCGTCGAGCCGCTGCTGGACTACCTGCGCGCCGACCGGCCCTTCCTCGGCATCTGCATCGGGCTGCAATGCCTGTTCGAGGGCAGTGAAGAATCCCCCGGCGTGCCCGGGCTCGGCCTGCTGCCGGGGCGTGTGGCGCGCTTCCCCGCCGGGGCGCTGTCCGTGCCGCACATGGGCTGGAACGGGCTGCGGGTCGGGCGGGACTCGGAGCTGCTGGCGGGCCTGACGGCGGACCGCTTCTACTTCGTCCACTCTTACTGCGCCCGGCCCACCGTCGAGAATGCGCACTGGGTGCTGGCGGAAACCGACTACGGCGAGCCCTTCATCTCCGCGGTGCAGCAGGGGCAGGTGATCGCGCTCCAGTTCCACCCGGAGAAGAGCGGTGCCGCGGGCTTGGCGCTGCTGCAGCGCTTCCTCACGGGAACGGTCGCGGTGGCGCCGGCGTTTGCCCCGCGCATCCTGTCGGCGCCCGCGGAGGCCAAATCGCCGCTGCCCACACAGCGCCCGACACGGCTCGCCAAGCGTGTCATCGCCTGCCTGGACGTGCGCAGCAACGATGCCGGGGACCTGGTGGTCACCAAGGGGGATCAATACGACGTGCGCGAGCAGGGCGAGGTGCGCAACCTGGGCAAGCCCGTGGAGCTGGCGGCGCGCTACTACGAGGAGGGCGCCGACGAGATCACCTTCCTCAACATCACCGCGTTCCGCGACTTCCCGCTGCGCGATCAGCCCATGCTGGAGGTGCTGCGGCGCACGTCCGAGCAGGTGTTCGTGCCGCTCACCATCGGCGGCGGCATCCGCGCCTTTACGGATGCGGACGGCCACAGCTACTCCGCGCTGGACGTGGCCGACGAGTATTTCCGCTCCGGCGCGGACAAGATCTCCATCGGCTCCGATGCCGTCCACACCGTGGAGCAGGTGCGCGCACGGGGCGCCGACGGCAGCAGCGCCATCGAGCAGATCGCGGCGCGTTACGGCAACCAGGCGGTGGTCATCTCCGTGGACCCGCGGCGGGTCTACGTGAGCGGCCCGGAGGTGACGGCGCGGCACGTCATCGAGACCGCGCAGCCGGGGCCGAACGGGGAGCGCTGGTGCTGGTTCCAGTGCACCGTGCGCGGCGGTCGCGAAGGCCGCGACGTGGATGCGGTGGAGCTGGCCCGCACCTGCGAGGCGCTCGGCGCCGGCGAGATCCTGCTCAACAGCATCGACCGCGACGGCTCCGGGCTGGGCTTCGACCTGGAGCTCATTGCCGCCGTGCGCGCGGCCGTGGGCATCCCGGTGATCGCCTCCAGCGGCGCCGGCAGCCCCGCGCATTTCGTCGAGGTCTTCTCGGCGACGGGCGCCGACGCTGCCCTGGCCGCCGGCATTTTCCACCGTCGCGAGGTCCCCATCTCCGCTGTGAAGACGGCCCTTGCGGAAGCCGGGGTACCCGTGCGCGCGGCCTGACGGAGGTGCGGAGGATGCTTGAGTGGCTTTACCATCGGCGCCGGCACAGGCCGGTGACGACCGTCACCCGCCCGGCGGTGGCGCTGGCGTTGTCGGCCCTGCTGCTGATAACGGGGTGTGCCGGCATCGCCCGCAAGCCTGCGCCGGACGACGCCGCCCTGCCGGGGGGCATGAACCGCGACGAGCTGCTGACGACCATCGCCACCTGTCACCTGCGCCGCGTGGTGCAGAACGAGGACCGGGGCGCCACGGATGCCGTGGTCATCGCCGCCGTGGAGCGCTACGGCTTCGAGGTGGAAGACATGGTGGAGCGCGCCAATGCGCTCACCGTCGCCGCCGTGGATGATCCGGCGGCCCGCGCCTCGCTGCGGCGCCTGGCGGGCACCGCCTGCGAGCGCCTGGCCGCACTCACGGGCGCGTCGTCCGGGCTGGTGCGCTTCGACCGCTCCGGCAACATCGGCAACACCTGGGTGGTGGTGAACGGCGAGATCCACGACGGCTTCGCGGACGAGGTCATCGACAAGCTGCGCCGCGAGAAGGCCGTCGGTCTGCTCATCACCAGCCCCGGCGGCTCCTTGTACGAGGCACGGCGGCTCGGGCGCTACCTGCGCCAGAACGGGCTGCGGGTGGGCGTCAAGGACGTCTGCACATCGGCCTGCGTGGATGTGCTCGCCGGCGGCATCGAGCGCTTCGTGACCCGCGGCGCCAAGCTCGGCATCCACCAGAGCAAGGTGCCCAAGCACCTGAGCAGTCACGAGGGCGGGCAGCTGTCCGTGGTGGCCGCGGCCCTGTACCTGCGCGAGATGGGCATCGACGACACCGTGGCCCTGGCGGCGGCGTCCGTACCCAACGACAAGATGTACTGGATCTCCGTCGCCGAGGCCCTGGAGACGGGGCTTGCCACCAAGCTGGTGGACAGCCTCTGAGGCGCGCCGCCCGGGAACGCACGGCCTCAGAGACCGCACGGCCTCAGAGACCGCGAGGCCTCAGAGATAGAGCCGCCGCAGGCCGGGGTGAACGCCGCTCTGCTGCCAGAACAGCTCGAAGCGCCGGCGCAGCCGCCGCGTGTGAGCGCTGTCCGAGAAATCCACCAGCAGGCTGTCCCGGGCCGCGGTGGGCCTCAGGGTATAGCCCACCTCGTCCGCGAGCAGGCAGGGCTCCGTCCCCTCGGCCAGCTCCTCCGGCAGGGTGCGGATCTGGATGCCGGAGCTGAAGCGCCGGGAGAGCTCGATGAGGCGGTGACCGCGCTTCACCGGTGCATCCGCATCCGCCACCAGCACCCGCACCGGCACCCGCCCGCGGCGGTGCACGGCGAGCCGCAGCATGGCGTCCAGCACCGGCGACTGGTCGTATAGCCCGGGCTCCAGGTCCGGGCTCGCAATGAGCAGCTCCGTGCGTGCCTGGGCCGCCAGGCTGGCCACCGCGCCGCCCTGGGCCTCCGGCGAGTCGAGCCGCAGCACGCCGGTGGTGTCGCCGAGCCGCCGGGTGTCGAGATCCGCGGCGATGTTCCGGGCGGCATCGGCGAAGCGCATGCGCCGATGCGGGATGCCGGCCTCGTCGAAGACCTCGCCCTCCGGCGCGAAGCCGAGCCCGGCGTAGAAGGGCAGGGCGCTCACCTGGGCGTGCAGGAACAGCGGGCGCACGCCCTCGTCTTCGGCGATGCGCAGCAGCTCCAGCAGCAGTGCACGGCCGACGCCGCGGCGGCGATGCGCTGCCAGCACGGCCATGCGGCCGATCTGACCGGACGGCAACAGGCGTGCGGTGCCGATGGCAGTGCCGTCGGCAGCCTCGGCGAGCAGGTGCACGGCTTCGGTGTCGAGTCCGTCCCATTCAAGCGTTTCCGGCACGCCCTGCTCGCGCACGAACACCTGCCGGCGTACCACCGTCAGGGCGGCGCCGTCCTGTTCCCAGTCGGCCCGGCGGACGCGGAAGTCGGTGTGGTGGTTGTTCGGCATGGCGGGAGGGCCCCAGGTTGACAGGCGGCTGCGGAGCGTCGATCGGCGCTGGCGCGATCTGCTCTGGAGTGTAGGGACGCAGCCTGGCCGGTGGAAGTTCCCGCCGGGTGTGTCAGCTGCCCGGCTCCTGGTCATCGTCATCCGGCACCAGGAAATGTCCGGCGTTGAACAGCCTGGTCAAGAGCTCCAGACAGGGGGCATCGTCGAGCCGCGGCAGCACGGCATCCGCCTGCAGCGCGGGCCGCCGGCACAGCGCCGCCAGGAAGGCGGTGCGGCCGGCGGGCAGGGCGTGGCAGTCGCCGTTGGCGAACAGCAGGTCTTGGGTGTCGCCAGCCGCCGCGGGCAGAAAGAGCAGGCGTGAGGCGCCGTCCCTCGGCAGGCGACCCGCCTCGCGCAGCAGCGCGATGACAGCGTCCGCAGGCCAGGGCGGGTCCGGCGGCAGCAGCTGGATGTTGGGCTTGGGCTCCGTCAGCCAGCTGCCGAGCCAGCGGCGGAACAGGGCCTCG
>PR_CR_10_Liq_1_inCRDRAFT_1002114_pt1 | contig 10353 bp, 8 predicted proteins | sample PRCRCaboRojoPR_3_FD_10241 | JGI IMG/M metagenome (IMG submission 10241) | reverse complement strand
GCACCATCGCCGCGCTCTATGCCGTGGTCGCCGCCATCGTCGCCTTCAATTCGATGCTGCACCATGGCACCGCAAAGGAAAGCGCCCCGACCTTGATGGTCGTCGTGCCGATCCTGACCGTGCTGGGCATCATGATGCTGCGCCAGAACCATGGGCTTCACACCACGTTCGAGACCCATGGCGGCACGGCAGACAACTTGTTGCTGACCACGTCGATCCTAGCCGTGCAAGGCGTGTTCCTGGCCCTTGGCCTGCTGGTGCTGCGCCGTCAGAAATACGCCGATGCCTTCCTGCGTGGCGACGGCAATTCGCCCGGCTCCTATGCGCTGGTGTGCCCCGGTGTCGCCCTGTCCGTGATGACCCACTTCTGGATCAACAAGGGCCTTGTCGGTGCCGGCCTGATCGCCAAGTTCGGTGTTGCCTACTGGGCCTTCAGCGGCGTCGCCATCGCCTTCCAGGTCGCGATGATCGCCCTGGTCTTCCACCTGAACCGGCGGCACTTCCGTCGCCCCGTTGCGGGTCACGCGGTGCCGGCCGAATAAACCAGCCGTCATCAAACCAAATGAACGGGCGCGCCGCCGGTGCGCCCGTTTTGCTGTATTGCCAGCGCCCGCCGCCCGTGCCACCGTCCGCGCAAACAACAAGAGGTGCCCCATGCCCGACACGGTCCGCGTTCCCAACGATCTCGACAGTTTCTGGATGCCCTTCACGGCCAGCCGCTGGTTCAAGGACAACCCGCGCCTGATCCACAAGGCCGAAGGCTGTTATTACACATCCGTGGACGGCAAGACGCTGTTCGACGGCACCGGCGGGCTTTGGTGCTGCAATGCCGGCCATGCCCATCCGCGGATCACCGAAGCGATCCAGCGCCAGGCCGCCGACCTGGATTTTGCCCACAATTTCAACCAGGGCCATCCCGTCGCGTTCGAAGCCGCCGCGCGTGTCACCGGGCTGGCCCCGGGTTTCGACCACGTCTTTTTCACCAATTCCGGGTCCGAATCCGTCGATACCGCGCTCAAGATCGCATTGGCCTATCACCACCATCGCGGCGAAGGGCAGAGGCGCATGCTGGTCGGCCGCGAAAAGGCCTATCACGGAATCAATTTCGGCGGGCTGTCCGTGGGCGGTCTGGGCCTGAACAAGGGGCAGTTCGGCACGCTCTATCCCGCCACGGCGCATCTGCGGCACACCTCCCTGCCAGAAAACGCCTTTTCGCGCGGCATGCCCGAAAAGGGCGCAGATCTGGCCGATGACCTGCAACGCCTCTGCGACCTGCATGGCGGCCATACGATCGCTGCGGTGATCGTGGAACCGGTCAGCGGTGCGGGCGGGGTCTATCCGCCGCCCAAGGGCTATCTGGAGCGCCTGCGCGAGATCTGCGACAACCATGGCATCCTGCTGATCTTCGATGAGGTCATCACGGGCTTCGGGCGCACCGGCAACGCCTTCGCCTATCAGAGCTTCGGGGTGAAGCCCGACCTGATCACTTGCGCCAAGGGCATGACCAACGCGACCGTCCCGATGGGCGGTGTGCTTGTCACGAAAGAGGTTCGCGAGGCCTTTCTTTCCGGCCCCGCCAAGATGCCCGACCTGTTCCACGGCTATACCTATTCCGGCCATCCGCTGGCCTCGGCCGCCTGTATCGCCACACTGGATGTCTACCGTGACGAGGGCATCTTCGAGAACGCCGCCGCCATGGCCGCCCCGTGGGAGGACATGCTGCATTCGCTCAAGAACCTGCCGGGTGTGGTCGATATCCGCAATTACGGCATCGTCGGCGCTGTCCAGCTGGAAACGAAAGGCGCGGTGGGCGATGCCGGGCGTGCCGCCTATGAAGGCCTGTGGGAAAAGGGCCTGATCGCGCGGCCCGTGGGGGACAGCCTGTGCCTGTCGCCGCCCTTGACCATTACGAAAGACCAGATCGAAGAGATCGGCAGCAAATTGCGGGACCAGTTGTCCGGCTAAGCAAACCGGCCTGGCGGGATCAGCCTGCCAGGTCCGACAGGCGCATGGTGGTCGACAGCGCGTCCGGGTCCACCTGCAGCTCGATCACCGAGAGCCTGCCGGACGCCCGGGCCCTTTCGAAAGCCGCCGGAAAATCGGCCGTGGCCGCAACGACCTCGCCATGTCCGCCATAGGCGCGCACAAGGGCGGCGAAATCGGGATTGGCCAGCGCCGTGCCCGAGACCCTCCCCGGATAGTGCTTTTCCTGATGCATTCGGATCGTGCCATAACGGCCATTGTTAACCACGATCACGATCGGCTTGGCACCGTGCTGCATGGCCGTCGACATCTCGTTCAGGGTCATCTGGAAGCATCCGTCGCCTGCGAAACAGATCACGTCCCGGTCGGGGTATTCGATTGAAGCCGAGACCGCCGCCGGAAATCCGTATCCCATGGAGCCACTGGTCGGCGCCAGCTGCGTGCCGTGCTGCTTGAAGCAGAAATAGCGATGCAGCCAGGCCGCGTAATTGCCGGCACCGTTGGTCAGGATCGCATCCTCAGGCAGGTGGTCCGACAGCCAAAGCACGACATCTTCCAGTTTTACATCGCCGGGGGTTTCCTGCGGTGTCACCCAGGCCTCGTAATCCGAGCGCGCGGCACGGGTCCAGTCCGACCAATCCCGGCCGCAGCCGGGCAGGCGCGACAGGGCGCGGACGAAACTGATCGCATCGGCGGTGACCGCCAGCTCGGGCTGATAGACCCGGCCCGGCTCGCCCGCGTCGGCATGGACGTGGCAAATGCGACAGTGGGGGTCGGTCGGGTCGATCAGGGTGTAGCCTTGCGTTTCGATATCGCCCAGACGCGAGCCGATAACCAGCAGCGCATCCGCCGCCCGGACCCGATCCGCCAAGGCCGGGTTCATGCCGACATTCAGGTCGCCGACATAGCTGGGGTGGCGGTTGTCGAGATAGTCCTGCCGCCGAAAGCCCAACGCCACGGGCACGCCCTGGGTCTCGGCAAAGCCGGCGAGGTCCAAGGCCGCGTCGCGTGACCAGTGCGGCCCACCCACGACCACAAGGGGGCGCTCGGCCCGGCTCAGCCAGTCCAGCGCATCCTCGGCGGTGCGGCTATGCGCTGGCGCCAGTTCCTTCAGGGGCGCGCGGATCGCGGGCGGTTCGACGCGCGCCGACAACATGTCCTCGGGCAGGGCCAGCACCACCGGGCCCGGCCGCCCTTTGACCGCGACGGAAAAGGCCCGGGCGATGTATTCCGGCAGCCGCTCGGTCTGATCGACCTCGGCGACCCATTTGGCCAAGCCGCCGAACATGGCGCGGTAATCGACTTCCTGAAAGGCCTCGCGGTCACGGTGATCGCGCGCGATCTGACCCACGAACATCACCATCGGCGTGCTGTCCTGCCGCGCGATATGGATGCCCGCGCTCGCATTGGTGGCGCCTGGCCCGCGCGTCACGAAACAGACGCCCGGCTGGCCGGTCATCTTGCCATGGGCCTCGGCCATCATCGCGGCCCCGCCTTCCTGGCGGCAAACGATGTTGGTGATGCCGCTCTCGTGCAGCCCGTCCAGTGCCGCGAGAAAGCTCTCGCCCGGCACGGAAAACACGCGCCGCACCCCCAGTCGCTTCAACTGGTCAACAAGGATTTCGCCGCCGTGACGTGTCATGCCCGCTCCCTCGCAATTTCGCACAACCATGTGCCACACCGCGCGGGGTGGCAAGCCGAAGCCGTGCGGCTATGTAACCGGTGAATCAAGACCAGAGGTGATGCGATGTCCTATCTTCTCGGCCTGTCCGGCTCCTTGCGCCAGGCCTCGACCAATCTCAAGCTGATGCGCGCCGCCGCCCGGATCTACGGCCCTGAAACCTTCATCGAGGGCGATCTGGACCTGCCGCTTTACAATGGCGACGTCGAGGACAACGGGATTCCCGAAAAAGTTCACGCCCTGTCAGATCAGATCGCCGGGGCCGAGGCGGTGATCATCTCTTGCCCGGAATACAACAAGGCGCTTTCCGGCGTGATGAAGAACGCGCTGGACTGGGTCAGCCGGACCAAGGGGAATCCATGGCGCGACAAGCCGGTGGCGATCATGTCGGCGGCGGCCGGACGGGCCGGCGGTGAAAGATCCCAGTATTCGCTGCGGCTATGCTTGAATCCGTTCCGTGCCCTCGTCCTGCCGGGGCCGGAAGTCATGATCGCGGATAGCGGCAATGCCTTCGACGCGGACGGGGCGCTTGTCGACGAGCGCTCGACCAAGACACTCACGGAGCTGATGGAGCTCTTGCACGCGGCTGCGCGCCCCTAAAGGCTCGCCCTTGGGTCGAAGGATTGCGGGATTCGATTGCGCCCGTCCAGAGCGAGATCGGCCATAACCTCGCCAGCGAGGGGCGCCATGCCGAAGCCGATCTTGAAGCCCCCGTTCGCAAGGAATTCGCCGGCGCGAAAGGGATGCTGACCCAGCATTGGCGCGCGGGTTCGACTTCGGGGGCGCACCCCGGCCCAGCGCCGGATTTCGCGCGCCTCGGCCAGCGCCGGGACGGCGGCACGAGCCCGCGCAAGCAGGTCATCGCATTGCGCGTCGGTTTCGTCGGGGCTGTCGAAGTCACGTTCGGTCGTGGATCCGACCGCAACGGTGCCATCGTCATGGGGCACGATGTGCAACCCGTCCACGAAGAGCTGGGGCAGAGCGCCGGCGTCGTGCGCCAACAGCACCGCCTGTCCCTTTACCCCCGTGCCGACGAGGCGATTGTGCCGGGCTGTCATCTCCTCCAGCCCGCGCCAACCCGTCGCCCAGACAACGCGCCCCTCTGCATCGCCACTAGAGGCGATCTCGGCGCCCTTGGCCTCGATGGCGGCAGCCAAGGCCTCGCAGGCGCGCCTCGGATGCAGCCGGGCGGTCAGCGTGTCATGGATCAGGTAGCCGGTCGGGGTTTCGGGCGCCCAGTCGCCACCGGGGTGTTCCATGACCTCCCACTTTGCCCGCCCCTGCCACAGCTGCGCGGCACCACCGGCGCGGTCATGCGCACGCGACAGGGCATCGGCATCCGCCACCGGCTGCCAGCGCCCGGTGCGCGCATAGCCCGACGACAGGCCGCCGGCGCCCTCGACTTCGGCCCAGAAATCCTCGGCCATCAGCAGGCTTTCCAACTGAAAGGCCTTCTTCTCGTTCCACTGCTCCGGCACATGCGGGGCCAGCGCGCCGACGATGCCGCCGGATGAGCCCGCGGCGACGCCCGCGGGGTCGATCACACGCACGGAAGCCCCGCGCCGGACGCAGCACCACGCGACGGACAAACCGAAGGCCCCGGCCCCGAACACGGTCACGTCCACCATTGCCAATCCCCCGCATTCCGACGCATCTTCCGGGGCAAAGCCATAGGACAGAACGCGATGACAGACCAGCGGGCCGAGATCGACTGGCGCGAGGGACGGGTGCCCGTCTCGACCCGCTTCGATGACCCCTATTTTTCGCTGGAGGACGGGGTTGCCGAGACCACCCATGTCTTTCTGGACGGCAACGACCTGCCCGCAAGGTTCCGTGATGGCTTTCATATCGCCGAACTGGGGTTCGGAACGGGGCTGAACTTTCTGGTCGCGCTGACAGCGTTCCGTGCGGCGGGCATCACGGGCAAGCTGCGCTTCACAAGTTTCGAGGCCTTCCCAATGGCGCCGCGCGATCTGCGGCAAGCCCTTGATGCCCATCCGCAATTGCCCACGGAGATTCTGTCCGATGGGGTTCCGGACAGGCTGAACGGCCCAGATTTCGAGCTTCGGGTTATCGCCGGGGATGCGCGGGAAACCCTGCCATCATGGGATGACCAGGCCGATGCCTGGTTCCTGGACGGGTTTTCCCCGGCCAAAAATCCCGAACTCTGGGGCGAAGACCTGATGGCAGAGGTTGCCCGCCACACCGCCCCGGACGGCACGGCCGCGACCTATACCGCGGCAGGTCATGTCCGGCGCGCACTGGAAAGCGCTGGCTTCGAAGTGACTCGCACACCCGGTTTCGGCCGCAAGCGCCACATGACCCGCGCGAGACTGCGCTGATGCAGTCCAACACCCGCCTCGGCATCCTGTTGATGATCGCCACGACCTTCGTCNTCGCGATCCAGGACGGGATCAGCCGNCACCTGGCGCNCGAATACAACGTGCTGATGATCGTGATGATCCGCTACTGGTTCTTCGGCCTTTTCGTCATGGCCATCGCACGGCGGCAGGCCGGGTCGATCCGGGCTGCCGCGCGCACAAGCCAGCCGGCCCTGCAGATCTTCCGGGGCCTGCTGCTGGCCGCCGAGATCTGTGTCATGGTGCTGGCCTTTGTCTATCTCGGGCTTGTCGAAAGCCATGCGGTCTTTGCCTGCTATCCGCTGCTGATCGCAGCCCTGTCCGGCCCGGTATTGGGCGAAGGCGTGGGGTGGCGGCGCTGGGTGGCGATCGGGGTCGGTTTTCTCGGCGTGCTGATCATCCTGCAACCCGGGATTACCGTCTTCCAGCCCGCCGCGATCATCCCGCTGATCTCGGCCACGATGTTCGCGCTTTACGGCCTTTTGACGCGCTATGCCGCGCGCCGCGACAGCGCCGCGACCTCGTTCTTCTGGACCGGGGTGAGCGGCATGGCCGCGCTGACGCTGGCCGGCATCTGGTTCTGGGAACCGATGACCAGGCCTGATTGGGGATGGATGGGCGCGCTTTGCATCACCGGGGCGCTGGGGCATTTCCTTCTGATCAAGACCTACGAGGTGTCCGAGGCCAGCGCGGTGCAGCCCTTCGCCTATCTGCAACTGGTCTTCGCCTCGGCGCTGGGGATCGCCGTCTTCGGCGAGGCCCTGGAACCCAATGTCGCCATCGGGGCCGCGGTCGTCGTCGCGGCAGGCATCTTCACCTTGACCCGAACCCGGCGCGCCGCCTGATCGTCACTCGGGGCGCGCCGGGGGCCGGATCACGGGGATGTCACTCCGATCTTCCACGCCCCGCCGCACCGGCGGCAGGGCATCGACCGCCCCATCCGCGGCAGCAGCGCCAAGGCTTTCGGGACGCAGCCGGGGCCGGATCACCGGCATGGTCCCCTGCAACAGGGCCCGGAAGGCCACGGGACCGGTTTGCCCTGTCAGACGCGCCCGGTAGACGGGGATTCCCTCGGTCACGCGCATCACGTAGTTGCGGGTCTCGCGGAAGGGGATGTGCTCGATCCAGTCGACCACGTCCAGGCCGCCGCGCCTCGGGTCGCCGCGCTCATTGATCCAGCTTCGCACGCGCCCCGGCCCGGCATTGTAACCAACCGCGATCAGGGTCGGGCTGTCACCGAATTCGCGGCGCAGATAGTCCAGGTAGGCGGCGCCCAAGGTCGCGTTATAGGGCCAGTCCAGAACCAGCCGCGCCCGCGAATAGGGCAGGTCGAGGGCATCGGCCATGTCCTGCGCCGTGCCGGGCATCAACTGCATCAGGCCAAGCGCCCCGACGGCGCTGCCCGCATCGGTGCGGAACTCGCTTTCCTGCCGGGCGATGGCCAAGGCCAGGGCCATATCCACGGGCAGGTCCATCTGTGCCATCGGGTGCAGCGGGAAGTGAACGTCCTGCACAAGGATATCCCGGCGCAGGGCCGTCTTGGCGACGAGCACGGCGTAGAAAGGTTCGTCCAGCTCCATCAGCAAACCGCCCAGCTGACCAATCGCGGTGCGGTCCAGCTCCTTCGCCAGGTCGGCGAGGAATAGCACGGCCAGCCCCCTCTCCTGCCCGGAAAGCAACGTCATCGCGGCCCGGAACCGATCATCCGTCAGAAAGTCGGCCTCTTGCCAGTCCGGGAACACCTCGCCCCCAGCCAGCGCCGGGTTCAGCGGTCGGCCTATCCTTTCGGAGGCAAGCAGTCCGTAGAAAGTCGATTGGTGGTCCGCCGCGCGGCCAAAAGCCGCTTGGGCCGTGTCTACATCGCCCAGCGCCTCGTGCGCGCGGCCCAGCCAATAGCCCGCGCGACCCGACGAGATCGGCGTCGATACCNTTGCNTCGAAGGTCTNGAAATGGCGCAAGGCCANGGCGGGATCGTCAAGGTAGGTCAGGGCCAGATAGCCCGACAACCACTCTAGGTCGGCATGCGATGCGCCATCGTCGAGNAAATGACGGCTGGCCAGCTCGTAAGCCACTCGCGGATTGCCTTCGCGCATTTGCCAGCGGGCGAGGATGCGCCGCCAGCTGCCCCAGCGCCACGGATGCACCAGCGCCTCGGCACTGGTGGATCGCTCCCGCATCAGGGCAACGGCATCGGTCCAATCGCCCCGCCCNGCCAGCCAGTTGAACCGGTCATAGGCAAGNCCCGGGTCNCCCCGCAGGCGGGCGGGCACAAGATCGAGCCGCTCTTCCAGGTCATCCGCCCCGTCGATATAGCCGATCCGGGCGCGCACCAGGGCCCGGTGCCCTTCGTCCAGGTGCGGCAGAAGCCGCGCGGCATCCTCGGTGCGCCAACGCCAGAGCAACATATCGGCCCGTGCCGCGTGATGCGGCAGCAGCAGGTCGGGATAGGCGCCGATCAGCGCGTCGAACCCCTCTTCGTCCAGCCCAAGGCTGCGCCAGGTCTCGACGAGCATCTCCTGCGCAGCGTCGCCACGCCCATCCGCGATCATCGCCCGCGCATAGGCCAGCGCCCCCTGCCCCGTTTCGGGCGTGCGCCCATCGAAGAAGGCAATCACGCCAGTATCCGGAACGCTCGGATCCAAAAGGCCCTCGGCCACTTCGCGTGCGGTATCCAGACCGGGCCAGTCAGCACGAGCCGCAAGGAACGCAGGGTATTCCGCGAAAATCGCATCGCCCGCGCGCAACCGCATCCAGGTGATCAGGTCGCGCCCAAGATCACCCTCTTCAGCCATCAACGCATAAGCGGTTTGCCAATCCCCTTGTTCCGCCGCGGCAAAGGCCGCTTCNGCAGCGGGCACGTTGGCCGGGTCCTGCGCCGCGCCACCGCTTGCNAGGGACAGGAAAAAACCCACCGCTGCCAGAAANTGCTTCATTGTTCGCTCTCTGCCCCGTGGCATCCTGGCCACTTTGCGACCAAGGCTAGCGCCATTGCGCCGGGCCGCAATTCACAAACTTGGCAAAGGCGGAAAACCGCACTAGGTTCCGCGCGATTTAGCCACGGGCGCCCCGCGCCTCGAACATGAAAAGGAAGCGTGTCATGATCAAAGGGTCCATTCCCGCCCTCGTCACGCCGTTCAAGGACGGCCAGCTGGATCTTGAAACGCTGAAGAAACTGGTGGACTGGCATGTCGACCAGGGCAGCCATGGGATCGTGCCCGTGGGCACCACGGGCGAAAGCCCGACCCTGACCCACGCCGAACACGACACCGTCGTGGCCGAGGTGGTCAAGGCTGCTGCCGGCCGCATCCCGGTGATCGCGGGCGCCGGGTCCAATAACACGGCCGAGACCGTGCGCTTGGTGAAGGCCGCCAAGGAGGCCGGCGCCGATGCCGCGCTGGTGGTCACGCCATATTACAACAAGCCCACACAGAAGGGCCTGATCGCGCATTACACCGCCGCCGCCGAATGCGGCCTGCCGATCATCATCTACAACATTCCCGGCCGCTCGGTCGTCGACATGACCCCGGCAACGATGGGCGAGCTGGCCAAGCATCCCAACATCGTCGGGGTCAAGGACGCAACGGGCGACTTGGCCCGCGTGCCCAAGCAACGGATCACCTGCGGCACCGATTTCATCCAGCTGTCGGGCGAGGATGCGACGGCGCTGGGCTTCAATGCCCATGGCGGGACGGGCTGCATTTCGGTGACGGCCAACGTGGCGCCCAAGCTGTGCTCGGAAATGCAGGAGGCGACCCTGGCCGGCGATTTCGACACGGCACTGAAGATCACCGACCGGCTGATGCCGCTGCATATCGCCATTTTCGTGGAGCCGGGGCTTGTGGGCGCGAAATACGGCATGTCCCTTCTGGGGCTGTGCTCGGACGAGGTGCGCTCGCCGCTGGCAGGCCTTGAGGAGAGCACCAAGGCGCAAATCCGCGACGCGATGGTGCATGCGGGGCTGCTGAACTAACCCCGCAGCCAGCCCGGATCGAACCGTATATCCGACAGGCCCGTGAACCGCGCCACCCGTTCCAGTTCGGCGGTCAGCGCGGCCAGCCGGCCCTTGCCCATGGCCACCCCCTGTTCGGGCCAGAACGCGGCCACGCGAAGGGCACCCCCGTCGCGTTTCGCGTCGATCCGTCCGATCAGGCGATCCCCCTGCATGACCGGAAAGACATAGTAGCCGTAACGCCGCTTTGCGGCAGGCACGAAGATCTCGATCCGGTAGTGAAAGCCGAACAGCCTTTCAGCCCTTGCCCGATCCCGCAGGGCCGGGTCGAAGGGCGACAGTATTCGCACACGGTTCGAGGGGTCGGGCAGGTCGGGAAT
>PR_CR_10_Liq_1_inCRDRAFT_1002112_pt1 | contig 10359 bp, 8 predicted proteins | sample PRCRCaboRojoPR_3_FD_10241 | JGI IMG/M metagenome (IMG submission 10241) | reverse complement strand
ACAAGGCCCTGAAAGCAAAAATTGCCGATCTCACTTGGCAACTCAACGAAGCCACAAGAAGGGAAAGGTCTAAAGGCCAAACAATTCAACGGAACCAACACAGCATCAGTTCCCTGAAAAAAGAGCTGCAGAAAACCAAACAAATCTATAACAAGGATCTTAAAAACCTAAGAACTCAGATCAAACAGGAAAGAGTTTCCTATCGTAACTATCTGAATGAGTTTGAGAAGTCTAAGGAACTAGAAATCCAAGAACTAGATCAGGTAATCTTTAGTTTGGATTATCAGCTTAAAGCAAAAGATACAGAAAAGAGCCAACTTAACCAGAAAATCAAGGAACTTGAACTGAAACTTTATTATAGCCACGAATCATTATATTTGGACATGGCAGAAGGAAGGATCAACATTTTATTGTATGAGTCTAAATTCCGTAAGATTGATCCGAGTGAAGTCGAACCATTTATGCTAGGACTGGATGGATCGAATCCGAAAAAGGCACGCTGCTTACACGGATTTGGACTTATTTATGATAGAATGGAAGACTACCATAGAGCTGAGCAGTGCTACTTGAGGAGTTTGGAGATTAGGGAAGCCCTGGAACCAGATAATGCTCTAGCTACAGGATACAACAACTTGGGCTTTGTTTACCAAATGATGAAAAACTACTCTAAGGCAGAAGAGTACTACAAAAAGAGCTTAAGAATCAGTGAAGCAATTAATGGCCCTATTCTAGAAACTACACTCGAAAATTTAAAGAGTCTCCGGAGTACAAACCAATGTGAGCTCATAGCCTATGTGCTCGTTGCACTGCTGGCTTTTAGAGTTGCTATTCTTTTAATAACATCTCAGTGAAGTAAAGTTACTTAAGACAGTCTAAAATATGTTTCCAGCTTCCACAGCAATAAGGAACTCTTCCCAAAGCCGCAAGTGCAGGCTCCACACACTCCTGGGAGTGGTTAGCATTAGAGTCCACATAGCCTAGTCTCAAACTCAAAAAGTCTACTTTGTGTTTAGACCTTTTGTTGACTTCTTCTTTAGCTATGAGTGTAAACAAGTCTTCAAAAGACTTTCCTGCTAAGTAAAAGCACCTCCCTGGTTTAAGCGAGAGTCCAGAGTTAACACTGATAACTGCACTGGAAAAGTCCCTTTGAGTCATTCTACTACAGAGTGCTTTAGTTAAGTATACAACTGGCCAGAGACTTAAAGCGTTTTGAGCAGTTGCTTCTTGAGTAGTTGTTTCGGAAAACAGTTTATCAAAAGAATCTTCGAAGTTGCTCACTACAATGCTGATATCCAAGGGAACCAGGTCTTTCTCTAGCTCGCTAAAAAACTCCCTGGGACTATAAAAACATTCCTGGAAGTCCTTGTGAAATACTTTGACCCCAACACTGTGGAACTTCACAAGTTCTTCTTGGAAAGCCTTGAGTTTCTGGAAGTCCTTTCCCACAAGAACTATGTTGAAGTTGTGAGCAGCCAAAGCTCTAGCAAAGCTAAGACTAATCCCTTCTTTAGCTTCAGCTACAAGTGCCCAGCTGCCCCTTCCGTACTTACTGAGTTCCACTTTCCTGCCCAAGTACCTCCAGTAGTACACCTCGCAAAGGACCCTAAAGAACCCCCAAAGGAAAACCATAGCCAAAAAACCCTTTAGCAGAAACTCCATATATACTTACTGTTCTAAGAACTTCATAAATAGCTCTTTGTTGTCTTTCGGAGAGCTTTTGGGCCTTCCCAAGTCTTTGCGAGTTTTTCTCTTAACTTTGATTTCCAAGAACCCAGGCCCCACTGAGCTGTTTAAGGCGTCAAAGCCTTTGTTGATCTCTTCTGTGGTTGCTGCGCTCTGAACAAACTTGTAACCACAACTCCTCGCAATCTGCAGAAAGTCAGCAGTCATTCCATCTGTAGGCTGGCCTCCCACAGAGTCGTGTGACCCGTTGTTGAACACAATGTGCTTCAGGTTAGGAATGTCCCGGGCTCCTATTTGGGCTGCTGCTCCCATATGCATGATGAAGCCTCCGTCTCCGTCAAAGCAAAAAACGTTTCTGGAAGGCTTTGCCAGAGCTATGCCCATTGCAATGCTAGAAGCATGTCCCATCGACCCTACGCAGTAAAAGTCCTGTTGGGTGCTTTGGCCTTGTCTCAGACGCATTTCGTAGAGCTCGCGTGAAGCAAACCCTGTAGTTGCTACAACTACATCGTACTTTCCTAGTTTTTTAACCAAAGCTTCTATAGCTTGTTCTCTGCTGTGTGGGAAATCGTGGGTGACTGGGTTTTTAATGTTGTATTTAAGGAAGCACTGGCGCCTCACTAAGAAAGCAAAAGGAGACCCAATAGTTCTGAGCCGATGCATAGCTAAGTCAAGTGCAGCAATGGCGCCTTCTTCGTAGTCCGGCAAAACTTCGTAAGTGACTCCCATGTCTGTTAAGAGACTAGTCATCACTTTGCCCTGGACCATATGTTGTGGTTCGTCCTTTTTGCCAGGCTCTCCTCTCCAGCCAATCATCAGCAGCATAGGAATGTTGAAGACTCTAGGGTCTACTAAACTAAGCAAAGGGTTGATGATGTTGCCCAGTCCAGAGTTCTGCAGGTAAACTAAAGGGTACCTCCTAGTAGCTAAGTGGTAGCCAGCAGCTGTAGCTAGGGCAGTGCCTTCGTTGGCAGCTATTATATTTTTCTCCGAAGGGTGGTTGTCTGAGACGTACGCACAGAAGTCTTTAAGAAGAGAGTCAGGTACTCCAGTGAAGAAGTCAACACCTCGTTCAATCAGGGCTTCGTACATTACATTAGGAGGAAGGAAGTCCCTTTCAGTCTCTTCCAAAGGTCCTGCTTCCAAAGTTCTTACGTGCCTCACTAAACCTTTGAATTTCCTCAACCCTGTTGTAAGCATTTATTTAGTAACTGACCAATAAACTAAAATATGAGTTTGCAGACTTACAATGAAGAAGCTGTTAAAGCAATGGAAGGAGGTAACTACTTAGAAGCTTGCGAGTTACTTAAAAAAGCTTTTACTCATTCTAGGAACCAGTCAGACTACTTGTTAACAGCTAACAATTACGCAAGATGCTTGAGAGAAATAGGCAAGCCCGAAGAAGCTGTTAGGCTGCTCCAAAAAGGACTTGAGCCCACAGTTGATGACTACCAAGAATGCATTGCTGCTGCAGGGTGCATGCTTACTCTTTCTGACATCTACGCTCAGAAACTAGACTACAACCTTTCAGTAGAAACCAACCTCAAAGCTTTGGACTTACTTTCGAAGCACCACAAGTCTGACCCCATCCCTGACGAAAAGATTTTTTACGAGTCACAAACTCGGTTTCCAGTGCCCAGCAAAACTACTTATGAGTCTCTAAGAAGCACTAACTACAGTACCTTTGGAAAAGACCACACCTTTATAACTTCAACTAGCATTGCAAGCAAACCAGCTTCTCAGTACCACAAAAAAAGAAACCTCCAGATCAAAACTAGCTTAGGGAAACCTGACAAAAGGTTCAAGTCGGTTTCTCCCAAAAGAAAAGGAACTAACTCCCCTATAGTTAAGTCCACAGTTGGACCAAAAAGGAATCCAGCTAACCAAAGTGTATTTACCCGGATTATTGACTTGCCTCCTCTTCCCACAAACTTGTTCAACAAAAACCAAACTCCTAAAAAAGAAAACTTCGAAAATTCTTACTACGGAAAACTAGGGAAAAAGGTTATCAAGCAGTTCAGTAAAGACCCCTTAGCTGAGTACGCTGACAAACTCAGAAAACTCAGAAACCAACCTAAGACGCTTATTTAATTAAATGGAAACTATAAGTTCAGTCATTTCTGAGCAAAAGTTTTTAACAACCAGCGCTTTGTCGCAACTTAAAAACATAACGCTCCAACAAGCTTCCCAGGAACTTTGGGAATACTCTAACAAGCACCCTGACTTCAAAAGAGTGTACTTAGCATGCTCCTCTAACCAACTCAAACTTGTGTACGAAGACACTGGCAACCTATTTGGCATCCTAAACACACAAGCCAGTGGACTTGCAGAGGAGTTTCCAGAACACTCCACCCTCAAACGCAAGCTTATTTCTTCTTGTCTGAGCACCCTAAAAAAGCCTAAAGCTAACCATTCTTAAATATGATACTGAAGGTAGCACTGGGCTTAGGAGCATCAGCTTTGTCGTTTTTGTTGGGTCTAAACTCTAATCGCTTAAAACAAAAATTCTTTAGATTTTTCTCAGGAACTAACATTATAGGCTTGGAGTGGGCAGTGTACTGCTTACTCAAGAAGCTCAAGAGTGGGTACTTGGAAATGGGAGTGTTCCTCAGCAGTATTTGCTTGTCTTACTTAGGAGGAAGGACCTTACAAATGATAGGCCTCACTGGAGGAATTGGCTGTGGAAAAAGTTCAGTTGTGGAAACTATCAGGGAAGACTTCGAGAACTTAGCAGTCATTGACTGTGACTTAGTTGCCCGAGAAGTAGTTAGGCCTGGGCGCTATGCTCACAGAAAGATAAGAAAGCACTTTGGCAATGAGGTGTTTAACATAGACGGGTCACTCAACAGAGGAGCCTTAGGGGATATTATTTTTTCAGACAAAAAGAAAAGGAACCAACTGAACCTAATAATGCAGCCAGTAATTCTGTGGGAGATCATCAAAAACGTAGTGAAGCTAAAAGCCAAAGGGTACTCTAAAGTAGTTCTAGACGCTCCTTTGCTCTTCGAAAGCAAGGTTTTAGTGTATCTGTGTTACCCAATAGTCACAGTTTACATCTCAGACGAGAACACTTGGGTTGACCGAGTCTGCAAAAGAGACTGCATAAGTGCTTTCCAAGCCCGTCAGAAAATAAGCAGCCAACTCCCTATTGAGTACAAAACTAAAAAGAGCGACATCTGCGTTGACAATGCAAGTTCTTCTGGAGTCCTCAAAGTCCAAGTCCAAAGAATTTTTAGTCAGATAAGTAAATCATAAATGGAAGAGCTTAGCGCGGAAAATGTGCTAAAAGCAATAGAAGCTATGTACGGACAAACTCCAGTTCCTAACTTCAAAGAATACGACAACTGGCTTAAGAAGTTCCAAAGTTCTCCTCAAGCTTGGAGTGTAGTCGACCAAATATTTTCAATTCCAAATCTTCCTGAAATTGCGTACATCTTTGCTGCACAAACCCTTAAAACCAAGTTTGCTTTTGACTTTGAAGAAGTGAAAAGCTTCGACCTTGAAAGGCTCAAAACCAACTTACTAGACTTGTGCGAAAAGTACTCAGACTTAGACAAAGTAATGAGGCAACTTGCACAGTGCGTTGGAATCCTTGCTATCCATTTGGCAGAGTCCTGGAGTTCCTTGTTCCCTGACTTGTACTCGCGTTTCCAGAACAAAACTCACCTGCTGTTGGAGGTTTTAAAGTGCCTTGCTGAAGAAATAGAGGACTCTTCATTGGTGGTAGACACAGATTACTTGCGTCTTTTGAGGAACTTACTTAGACAGAACTCTAAACACATACTGCAGTACCTAGAAAACCTGCCTTCTGAGTACTCCGTTTCAGTGCTTGAAACCTTTGTAGCTTGGGTGCAAATAGGACTTAACACTGAAGCACTTATGCACTTGCCCCAGTCTAAACTACTTAACATGTGTTTTGAAGCTTTGAGGTCGCCACCTCATTTCCAAACTGGAGTCAGGGTGGTGTGTGAACTTATTAAAACTGCCAAAGACCTGCCTGAGTTTAGAGATACACTCAACATGATCACTTTAAACGTTTTAAAGCTTGAAACCGAAGTTAGACAAGCTTTGGAAGCTCAAGACTCAGAGTTAGTAGAGGGTTACTCCCAAGTTTACAGGGTTGTAGGACTCAACCATCCAAGTATGCTTGGCAGTCAAGAGTCACTACAGATCTTAAACTTGTTGTGCGACCTTCTTTACTCAGAGTCCTTAGCTGCCATTAAAGACGTCACTGACTTTTGGCACAAATTCTGCAACAATTATAGAAGGTCTCTTCTAAACCAAGAACCAACTCAAGAACCAACTCAGGAACTCAACTCTCTTTTCAATAAACTGCTACAAACCACCATTACTCAGTGTAAACTAAGCACTTCAACTCTGCAAAGCATAAACAAAGACAACGAGCTCGACCAAGAAACTGAAGAGAAAAGGTTTTACCTGTCAGAAACTGTTCAAGACATCAGTAATGTGTTAGGCGACTCAACTACTTTCAGTGTTCTCCAGCAAAACCTTTTGCAGCTTGTCTACGACAACTCCATTCAGGTCTCCCAAGAAGAAAAACTCTGCCAGATTGAAGCTATAGCTGTTTGCTTGAGTGGACTCTTCGAAGGAATTAGCACTGACCTTACAAGCACAGTTCAGCAGTCCTTAACCTGCTTAGCTTCTAGTATTTGGCCTTCGCACCAACTCAACTTAACTGTGTGCAAGTTACTAACTTCAGCTTCCCACAGAATGCTGCCTGAGTCACTTTCAGTAGTGATGAGGTTCCTAGCAAACGCCTTAACTACTCCTGGAGTTCACTTCCAAGCCTGCGAAGCCTTCCAAGCTATTTGCTCAGATAACGCCGCTTCCCTAGTCGAGCACTCTGATTCGCTCTTGCAAATCTTGTCAGCTTCTTTTGAAATGTCTGAAGACTCCCAAGAAAAGCTTTTAGAAGGAATCTCTGCAGTGGTGTGGAGAGTCCAAGGAGACTCAGTTATACTCCAAGTGACTTCTTACTACGCCAAACCCCTCAACGAACTAGCACAGCAAAACAAAGTAGACGACGACGTAATGGCTAAGAACTCGGACATGCTAGCAGTCATTCTTAAAACAGCCTACAGTCACGATATTTCTAAGGACAAAGTTTACAGTATTTTCAAACAACTGTGGCCTGTTTTAACTGCTTTACTTAACTTATACAAGAGCGACACTGACTCTGTAGAAAGGATCTGCAGAATTATCAAGCACTCAATGAAGAAGATCGGAGTGAGGTTTTCTGAGTTCACCAATGACTTTACTCAGATCATAGTTAGTCAGTTTTCACAGTACGGACACTCGTCCTACCTTTATATGTGCGAAAACTTAGTAAGGGTCTTTGGTGTAGAAGGAGAGCACAAGGAACAACTAAGTCAGCTCTTCACAACTCTAGTTGATTCTTCAGTTGCACGGCTGAGTTCCTTTGAAAGCATCCGAGGAAACCCAGAACTTACAGAGGACCTTTTTGGAATGGCTATGCGCTACTTGAACTACGCTCCTGAAACAGCCTTGCTTTCGCCAGCTTTCCCTAACTTAGTAGAAGTTTCCAAAAGCGGAATAGGGCTTTATCACACAGAAGCTGCAAAGTGCATGTACGGGTTCCTAGAAATACTAACTGACTTAGCAGATTCCACTAACTTTAAGTACATGTCCCAAGCCGACCAAGTCCTTAGTTTCCACTGTAATGACATTCTCGCAAGAACCATAAAAGCAGTTGTGGACGTAATGCCCAAAGTCGTTTTTGACTGCATTTGTGACTTAGTTTCTAAAATCATAGTGGCCAAGCACCCCCGGGCAGGACTTGAAGAAGCACTTAAGCATGTACCCCATGACTGCCTCACACTCAGTGAGAAGCAAAAGTTCCTGATGCAAGTAGACAGCCTTTCTGGTGTTTGTGAGTGGCTTGAAACTCTAAACCGCCGGGCAAGACGCAGAGCTTTAAGAATTCGCCAAGAACATTAATTAAAGAACTTGCTCCAATAGGTTTTGTGCTCTTTGTAAGTTGACTCTTTGTGGTTCTACTAAGGGTGCAGTGGACACTGAGTTCCTGATAAGGTGTGTGATGTCTTTGACTTTAACTCTAGCTACTTCTATGCACTGCATCAACAACTCTGTGGACAAGCTGCCTCCGCCTGTTTTCTGGCAAGCCAGAATGTCTCCGTAAACGTTCATCGAAACAACTACTTTGCCTTCCAGCAAAAGCTCTTCTTTAAATAGTGGGTCTAAAATAACTTGGCTGTTAGGCAGCAGTCCTAGTGTAATGCTGATCGGCAAAAAGTGCAAACTTAAAGGCTTGTAGACTGGAAGTTCTTCTAAAGACTTGTCAGGCAGCACTTTGTAGTCAGGAACTTGCATGTGGAGCAATGAAATAACAGCTGCTATTGCACAGGCATCCACTAAGTTTCCAGAATGAGTTAGAATGTGGATGTTAACAGTGATGCTCCAAACGTGCTTACCAGACACCACACTTAAGCTTTCGACGTTGAGAGCTTTTGCACGTCTTAGGCTTTTTTCAAGGAGTCTTTCGATTTCGCCCGAAATGTCATTGCGGATGCGTTTGTTTTTCTGGGACACTGGACCTATGAGGTTTTCAAAGTGGGGGTGGGCCATAGGCAGGAACTCTACTTGGAAGTTCAAAAAGCCTTCGTGGGGTCTGTCTGGGTAGGGTTCTACTAAGCTAGCACTGGTGGCTGAGTACACTAGAGTGTCACCAAGACTGACCTCTACTTGGCCTCTTTTTTGGTGGAACTGGGCTGATATTTTGCGGTAGTCAAAAGGGCCTCTTCCGTCGATTCTTTGGCCTGACTCGAGAGCTGAAAGTATGAAGTCTTTTTCATTTAGAGATATCATCTGTTAATGATTTTAAATTAACACCTAGAATGGATTTCCTTGTAACTTTTGCCCTTTTTGAGCTTCCTGCTGGACTCTTGTCTCTGGAGAACTGACTTGCGAGGGGACTCAGGAGGAGTGGGTTTTCTGTTGATTTGTTTTATTTGGTTTTCATAAAAAGTTTTGGTTTCTATGAGTTCTTGTTGTTCTTCAAGAAGCTCTCGCTTGTATTGAGTTTCTTGGGCAATGGCTTCTCTGATCTTTTTAAGTTCGTTAAGGACTTGTTGGGCTCCTTCTAAGTTCTCAGGTATTTCAGTGGACTCGCCTTGGAGAAGCAACCCAAAGGGCTGCAGGATTCTTAGTTTCTGGTTTTCTTTTTCAAGTGCTTTGGTTTTTTGTTTTTCTTTTCGAATTTGGCTTTGAATGGACTCTAGTCTTTCAAGGAGTTTTTCGTTTTCTTGGTAAAGAGTTCTTACTAAGCCTTGGGGCTTCATTATTAACTATTTAGAATTAAGCTGATTTGGTTTAAAGTTTCTTGGAAAGCAGTGTTTTTCTTGGTCAAGCTTAAGTGGAGTTTTTGGAGTTTAGTGGTTTCTGAGTCCACTAACTTGTGGTCTCTGAGGAGTTTCTTTTTGTCTGAAAAGTAGTTGTTTAGGCTGGAAATGGTTTTTTGGAGTTTGGTTAGTAAAGACTGGGTGTCACAAGTTTTTAGGTTGTTAATTTTTTGTTGGAAGACTGTTTTGTCTATTCCACTTGTTTGTTTGAAGGTGTTTATTTGGGTTTCTTGCTCTTTGAGTTTAGAGTAGAGTTGGTCTAGGAACTCATAACTCACAGTGTTTTCCAGCAACTCAAACTCCTTTTGTTGCAAGTCTAGTATAAGTTGGTACTTTTCTCGGATTACTTTAGAGTCAGTTTGGTTGATCTTGAGTATTTGGTCAAAGGTAGTGGTTTGGTTCTCTGTGATCTCTTGAATGCATCTTTGGAGTTGCTTGATTTGTGAAGTGAACTGGTTCAGTACTTCTTGTTGCTTTTGTTTAACTAAAGAAAAGTTGGTTTCTTGCTGTTGGTAAAGTTTGTTCATCTTCTCTGAAACACTTTCTTCAGAAGTTTCGTATTTTTGGAGTTTCAGAGTGTTGAGTTCTGTCTGCTTCTTAGCTTCTTCAGAACTCAGCTCTTCAAAGGCTTTGTTGGAGTTTTGGAGTTTGTCTTTGAGAGTTTGTAGTTCTTGTTGGTTAAGTTTTTTCATTTGTTTGCTTTTAAGCAGTTTTATGTAGTTCTCAAGTTGCTTGTTGTGTTCAAGTAAAGCTTCTCTTCGGAGTTTCCAAGAGTTGAGTTCGTTGATTTCGTCGTTGTTTTTGAGTTGTTTGAGTGAGTCCAACTTAAATGTTTTTTGTCTGTTTGTGTGTTTGAGACTCTCAATGACTTTTTTGAGTTGTTGGAACTCAGCCTCGTAAAAGCTGATTTGTTTTGAGTGGACTTCGATTAAGCTTTGTTTTTCTTGTTCAAGTATACTGACTCTGTGTTCTGAGGCTTTTTCTTGCTCAGTTTGTAGTTTTTTAAGTGAGTCATAGTAAGTGTCCCACATCTTTTCAGCGTGTTCTTTTTCAGAGTTGACTTTTTGGAGTTCAGCCTTAAGTCTGGAGATTTCTTCTTCTAACTTTTCGTCCTCGAAGGCTTCTAGCTTTTCTCTGAGGTAAGTGATTTCTTCGTTTAGGCTTTTAATTTCTTCTAGGTATTCTTCTTCTTCTTCTGTGTGTTCTTTGTCACACTCCCGCATGTACTCACCTAGAGCTGAAAGTTCTTGTTCTATTGAGTTGAGTGCACTTACTA
>PR_CR_10_Liq_1_inCRDRAFT_1002111_pt1 | contig 10362 bp, 5 predicted proteins | sample PRCRCaboRojoPR_3_FD_10241 | JGI IMG/M metagenome (IMG submission 10241) | reverse complement strand
GCCAGCACCGTCATGTTGGAGTCGACGCTGATGGCGAGGTAGTGGACGTCTTTCGCCAGACTGAACACCAGATAGAAGCCATAGGCTGCGAGGATGATGAAGGCGAACAGCGATGGATAGACGATGAGCTCCCAGCGCCTGGCACTGTTCTCGAAGGCCTGGGACAGCCGGTCCATGGCGAAGGCGTTGGCCTGGGAATCCGTGGCTTCGGCCTGCAGTGCGTCCGGCGCATAACCGGATGCCTGCGGCGCGCCGGGGTCGGAGTCGGGTGTGGGATGCGCCATCGCCTTGGTTGCCTCAGTGCGGGTCTCTTTTGTTCTGCGACGATCACCGGGGGCGCCCCGCTCGAGCGAGGGGCGGCCCCTGCACGCGGGTCGGGGTGCGCGCTGGAGGCGCCGGCGGCGCGCGTCTTCGGGTGTTCGTCAATAGAGACTATCACAAAGCCCGGGAATTCCCACCGCACGACGGGTGTTCCGACGATCAGCTCAGCAGGTGTGGGAAAAGGGCTGCGGCGAGGGCATAGAACTCTTTGGCGCCCTTGCCACGCGGGTCCAGCTCGAACACGGCGAGCCCTTCGCTGAAGGAGCGCCGGAAGACCGTGCGCTGGGACAGGCGCGGCTTGATGTAGCGCACGTCGGGGAGGGATACCAGGGCGGCGGCCGCCTCGTTGGTCTCGCGCACGGCATGATGCGTATCCCCCCGATTGATGAAGCCGATGATCTCGGCGGGCTTGCTGCGCTCCGCCGACCGCACCAGACGCACGAACCGCTGTGTCGACCAGATGTCGGCCTGGGACGGGGGCACGGGCACCACCACCCGATCGCACAGCGTCAGCGCCGTGCGCACCGCATCCATGTCCGCCGTGCCGATGTCGATGATGCTTTCTTCGTGCTCGGCCAGGCCCTCGGGCGTGAGGGCGTCGCGGTCGCGCACCAGCAGCGTCGGCTCGAAGTCCTCTTCGGTGCGTACTTCGGTGACGTCGGTCAGTGTCGCCTGGGGGTCTGCGTCCAGGAGCTGGACGTCGACGTCGGCCATCGCCAGCCACACACCAAGATTGAAGGTCAGCGTGCTTTTGCCAGAGCCTCCCTTCAGGCTCCCTACCACCGTGATCATGCGGGTCTCGATCTCCTGAAGCAGCGACGATTGCGATCGGCTCAAGGACCGCTGCGATAGTAGCGCCGGTAAAAATCCTCCGGCGGACTGCCGACGGATTCCGGGGCATAGCCGAAGGCCGTTGCACCGCCGCCATTACGCCGGCGCTGCGGTGAGCGGTAGCGGCGCTCCGGATAGGGCTCGGCGAGCCAGGCTCCGCCCTCCGCCTCGCGCTGGCGTGCCCGCTCCCTGTCGGTGAGCGGGCGGAAGCGGTAACCGCCCAGGCGCTGCTCGCCCAGGCGCTGCTCCAGGTCCGGATCCTCCCGGAAGCGGTAACGGGGCCGTGCCGGCGGTAGCCGCCAGACATCCTGCCCCGCCGTGTCGTAGCCATCGTCAGCGAGCCAGGGCTGCTGCTCGAAGGTCCAGTCGTCGCGCCATCCCTGCGCAGCACCCGTCTGGCTCCGCGCCCGGGGCAGCGGCTGTTGCGCCCAATCCGGCGCGCCGTAGCCATCGGGCGAGCGCCGTTGCGGTGGTGGGTCGCCCGACACCGGGGGTGTCGCATAGCGCTCGGGCTGCCGGCCATCGCCGTCGCGCCAGCCGCTCGCGAATGCGCCGCCGCCCGGATTCCAGGCGGAGGGCGGTTCATCGCCGCCGTAGCGGAAGCCGCGATCTCTGCCGAAGGCATCGCCGCCATAACCACCGCCCTCGGCGTCACCGACACCGCCTCGCCGGCCCGGGCGCTCGTCGGGTAAGTAACCGCTGCCCTGTTGATACCAGCCCGGGTCCGGCGCACCGCCGAAGTCGGCGGCCAATAGCGGGCTCGCCACGAGCAGGGCCGATGCACAGCACAGGGTTGAAGCCAGAATTCTCAGCATGAGGAGCACCACCAGCGGCCAGGTCCATTCGCATCGACCGCAACGGACGCGGTCGTCGTCTTCAGTCTAGCCGCACTGGCACTGTTCCACTGCACGGCGGTATCGCGAGACGTGAGCGCCTACTCTGCGTCATCGTCCGTCTTGAGGCGAATCCCGCGCCGCGCAGTCTTCTTTTGTACCTTCGCCGTCTTGGGCTTGGCCGCGGACTTGGCCGCCGTCGCGGGCCGCGAAGACGCCTTTTTCTTGGTGGCGCGCTGCGGCGCCTTGCCCTTGGCCGCGGCCTTCTTCGTGGGCGCAGCCGCCGGCGCCGTATCGGCTGCCCCGGTTGGGGTTGGTGCCGCCGCCGCGGGCGTCCCTGTGTCAGTCGTGCGCAGCGCGTTTTGCACCTCGGCCTCGGCGCTGCGTTGATGATGGGTCACATCGCCGGCGGCAGCATCACCCGCGTGCGGCGTACCGCCGCTGGATGCGGCCGCGCCACCATCGCCGCTCGGCGAGCCCTGCGGCGCGGCACCCGAGCCACCGCCGCCCGGTTTCGGACCCTGGCCCGCGGGGGGCTGTCGCTTGCCCCGCAGCAAGGTCTTCAGCCAGTCGAACAGCAGCAGGAAGAGGCCGCGCACCAGGTAGAACAGCATCATCAGCGCACCACCCAGCTTACCGAGCAGCGATGATGAGGGCTCAGACCGGGGGGCGGGTGCGCCCTGCGAACGGGTCTCGCTCGTCTCGCGCTCGTCCTCCAGCATTTCTTCGGCACACGGCACCGTCGTGCCACGGGGCGCACTCGCCACGGCGACCTCACACAGATCCCGGCTCGCGGCGACGCAGCCCAGCGGAATGACGATGAGGGTCAGCAAGGTGGAGACCAGCACCCCCGAGGAGAGGGAAATGGCCATGCCCTGGAAGATCGGGTCGGTGAAGATGACGCTGGAGCCCGCCACCAGCGCCAGGGCGGTGATGACGATGGGCCGCGTGCGGGTCTTGCAGGCGCGGATCACCGCTTCGGCCACCGGCACGCCCTTCTGTACCTCGTGGACGGAAAAGTCCACAAGCAGGATGGAGTTGCGCACGATGATGCCGGCGAGCGCGATCCAGCCGATCATGGAGGTGGCCGTGAACTCGCCACCCAGCCCGAGCTCGAACATCAACCAGTGTGCCGGGATGATGCCGAGCAGGGTGAGCGGAATGGGTGCCATGATGACCAGCGGAATCCGAAAGTTACCGAACTCCCAGACCACCAGGATGTAGATCAGCACCAGGGCGACGGCGAAGGCGGCGCCCATGTCGCGGAAGGTTTCGTAAGTGACCGTCCACTCGCCGGTCCATTCGAACCCGGTGACGCGGTCCGTCGGCGGCGGCCCGAGCCAGTATGCCTTGGGCACCGTGCCGTCGGGTGCGACATAGCCCATGGCGTCGAGGCGATCCTGGACCTGCAGCATGGCGTAGACCGGTGCCGCCAGGTCGCCGCCCACGTCGGCCACGACATATTCGATGGCGCGCAAGTCCTTGCGGTAGATGATCTGCTCTTCGGGCACGCGCTCGAAGCGCCCGAGCTCGCGCAACGGCACCGTGAAGCCCGCGTTGGAGCGGATGGGCAGGTCGCCCAGGCGGTCGATCTGGGAGCGCTCGGCCAGCGGCACCTGGAGCACGATGTTCACCGGCTCGTGGCCCGACTTCATCTTGACATCACCCAGGGTGGCGCCGCCCAGGGCCATGGCCAGGTTCTGGTTGATGGCGTCCACGGAGATGCCGCGGCGGACGGCTTTCTCGGTGTCCACTTCGAAGCGCCAGTAATCGAAGGGCTCGCGGATATAGTTATCCACGTCGCGGGTGCTCTCTGCCTGCGCGAAGATATCCGTCAGCTCGCGGGCGAAGTCCCGACGGACCTCCGGCGAAGGCCCGTGCACCTCCGCCACCACCGATTGCAGCACCGGCGGCCCGGGCGGCATTTCCACGACGGCGATATGTGCGCCGCTCTCGTCCGCCAGGGGCCTGAGCAGGTTACGGGCCTCGACGGCGATCTCGTGGCTGGAGCGCTCGCGTTTTTTCTTGTTCTTGAGCTGGACCTGCAGCTCGCCCTGCCAGGGGTCATCGCGCAGGTAGTAGTGGCGCACCATGCCGTTGAAGTCAAACGGGCGCGCCGTGCCGGCATAGAGCTGCAGCGCCGTCACCTCGGGGATGGTGCGCAGCTTCTCGGCCATGCGATGGGCCAGATTGGCCGTCACCGGCAGGGCCGTGCCCTCGGGCATGTCCAGCACCACCGAGAACTCCGGCTTGTTGTCCAGCGGCAGCATCTTCACCGGCACCCACTGGAAGTAGAAGAACGACAGCGTGAACAGGAAGGTGCCCCACATGATCAGCTTGAACAGGAAGCGTTTGCCCTTGCTCTCGATCAGCGGAACCAGGATGGCCACGTAGAGCTTCTCGAGGCCCTCGGCCTCGCGATGCTCGCGCTTCTCAGCAATCTCGAGATAGCGCATGGATGGCTTGAGCCATTTGGAAATGGCCAGGTACGGCGTGAATACGAAGGCCGCGAACAGGGAGATCAGCATGGCCACCGAGCCGAGGGCCGGAATCGGCTCCATGTACGGGCCCATCATGCCGCTGACGAAGCCCATGGGCAGCAGCGCGGCGATGACCGTGAAGGTGGCGAGAATGGTGGGATTGCCCACCTCGCGCACGGCGTCGACGGCGGTGTGATCGTCGGTGCGCCCCTCTTCCAGCCAGCGCCGATAGATGTTCTCGACCACGACGATGGCATCGTCGACGAGGATACCGATGGAGAAGATGAGCGCGAAGAGGCTGACGCGGTCAATGGTGTAGTTGGTCACCCAAGCCATGAAGATGGTCATCAGGAGCACCACCGGGATCACCAACAGCACGACCATGGCCGGCTTCAGGGCGCGGAAGGCGGCGAGCACCAGCAGGAAGACGAAAAAGGTTGCGATGAAGAGCTTTTTGATGAGGTCCGAGACCTTCTCGTCCGCGGATTCGCCGTAGTTGCGGGTGACGCTCACCTCGACGTTGTTGGGGATGCGCCCGCCCTTGAGCTCCTCCACCTTGTCCATGATGGCGTTGGCGACCGTGACACCATTGGTGAGCTCCTTCTTGGCGATGGCGATGGTCACCGCCGGCACGCCGTCCGCCTTGACCCCGTCCGCTGCCGCCGGCCCGGTGTAGTAGGCCACCAACTGTTTGGCGTCTTCGGGCTCGCGCTGCACCTGGGCCACGTCGTAGACGTAGACGGGGATCTCGTTGTACGTGCCCACCACGAGCCGGGCGATCTCGTCTGCGCTCTTGAGGAAGGAGCCCGTCGTCACCGAGAAATGCGCGCCGCTGGACTCGACGCCGCCGGCCGTCGCCTCCGCATTGGCGGTGTTGATGGTGTTGGCCACATCGCCGAGGCTGATGCGGTAGCCGGACAACCGCTCGGGGAAGGCATCCACGGTGACCTGCTCGCGGCGCCCGCCCACGATGAAGGCATTCCCCGTATCGGGCACTTCTTTGAGCACCTGCAGCACATCCTGTGCGAGCAGCCGAAGCTGGCCGTCATCGACGTCCGGCCGCCCATCACCGTCCACATCCTTCGACCATAGCGTCAGTGTCACGATGGGCACGTCGTCGATGCCCTTGCTCTTCACCAGGGGCGGCATGACCCCGGGCGGGATCTTGTCCCTGTTGGAGGCGAGCTTGTCGTTCACCTTCACCAACGACGGCCCCATCTCCTCACCCACCTCGAACTGCACGGTGACGAGGCCCTGGCCGCGCTCGGCGGCGGAGTAGACGTGGTCCACCCCCGGAATCTCGCTGATCATCCGCTCCAGCGGCTGCATGGCGAGGTTACTCACCTGCTCCGCCGACGCCCCCGGATACTGCACCATGATATCGATCATGGGCACCGAGATTTGCGGATCCTCCTGACGGGGTGTGGCGATGAGCCCGAGCAGGCCCATCATCAGCATCGCGACGTAGAACAGCGGCGACAGTGGCGAGCGGAGGAAGAAGCGCGCCGTGCGGCCGGCAAGACCAAGGTTGTCCTCGTCGTAGGGCGGATCGCTGTTTGGATGGGTCCCGGCGTTGGCCCGGGTGCTGTCGTCCTGGCTCATGACTCGGTATCGGATTCGGTGTGAAGGCGAAGCGGCGCCCGGCGAGGGGGTTGGGCGCCATAATCCACCGCGGCCCGAGTGGAGCGCGGCGGCGATGGTCTAGCGCGCGCTGACTGGCGCGCGACCCCGGGCTGGGGGATCAGCGGCCCCCGTCGCCACTGCGGGACCAATTGCTGGTGATGCCCGCGCCCGGGTTCTGCAGGATGCGCTCGCCGGGACGCAGGCCGCTGAGCACCGTCACCATGGCGTCCGGCCGCGGCTCGCCGAGCCGAATCAGGCGCAGCTCCGGGTTGCCCTGCTCATCCAGCACGTAGACCCCGGGCAGGCTGCCATTGAAGCGCACGGCGGACCGGGGCACGACGGGGTTGACGCGCGCCGGTGCATTGAAGTCGGGCACCAGCACTTTCGCGTACATGCCGGGCTCCGAGACGCCCTGGGGCAGATCGAACTTGACCTTCACCGTATGGCGCTGCGGGTCGGCCATGGGGAAGATCTGAGCCACGCGCACGGGCACACCGTCGCCGCCGGTGCCGGCACGCGCGGGCACATCGAGCTCAGCGCGCAGCATCATGCCCTCGCGCAGGCCGGGACGCAGCCGCGCGGGGATGTCCACTTCCACCTGCAGGTACTCGACATCGGCGTAGTTCAGGAGCGGCTGGCCGGGCTGCACCGTATCGCCGACTTCGATGAATTTCTTGACGATGACCCCGTCGAACGGCGCCACCGCGCGCGCGTCGCGCAGCTTGGAGTCGAGGGCTCGCAGCTCGGCCTGCAGCGCCATCATGGCGTTGCGCGCCTCCTGGATCTGCGTGCCGGATGCGTACAGATCCGCCGACAGCTCGGCGTCTTGGTCGCGGTCGCCGATGAAGTCTTCCATGGGGCGGGTGAAGAACTGATCGAACAGATTCGGCACCCCCATGCCGCCGGGCGATGACCGCGAGCGCGGCGAGTACAGCTCACGGCCGTATTGCACACCGGCGTTTCGCAGCTGGGCATCTGCGGTGGCCAGCTGCGCCACCAATGCCTCGCGCTTGGCCCGGAGCTCACTGTCGTCGAGGGCGACCAGGGTGTCGCTCTCGTCGAAATCGTCGCCCTCGATGCCGGCGATGTACTGGACCCGGCCCGGCAGCTGTGCGGCGAATGTGACTTCTTTGTAGGGGATGACGGTGCCGCCGACCGAGACCGTCGGCAGCCCTTCCGCCTGCTTGACGACGTGGACGCCGTCGGCGCCCTGCGCGGCGGCATCCATGGCAAACAGCGGCAAGAGACAGGCAGCGAGCAGCCGAACAGCGACGAGGGAGGTTTTGCCCATGTGTACGGGTTCCTGAAGGCAGCGGAATGTGTTGTGCGGGTTGCGGCTTTGACCATTTTGCACCCGACGCCCGGACGTGGGCCAGCCGACGCCCGGGCGCAATGATCGCAGCACAGGCCTGCGTATGCCAGTGACCGCTCGGGCGATTGATGCGACAGCCGGTTGGGGGCGGTGGCGGTTGTGCCCGGTCCGGTCGTGTCCTGGCTGATGATGCTGGGCTGATGACGCTGGTCCGATGATGCTGGTCCGGCGATGCTGGGCCGATGACGCTGGGTCCGGTTGGGCTCGGCCCGATGGCCCTCGGCCGGCATCGGCGCCCGCGCCGTTTATCTTTATGTCATCAACGCAGAAGCTGTGGCCACGCTCCGGCGGGTTAGTATCTCGGAATCGGCCTACGACTTCAAGCAAACGAGCCATGAACCCGATCCAAATCAAGCCTTTGCCCTGATGGCACCGGTGCGGATGCGGCCGTGCTGGCGACAAGCGTTTGACTGCATTCGGCAAACCCGGGCTTGCCGGCGCTGGCCGACGATGCCCCGATGCCGCGCATCCCGTCGTATAGTAATGGGTGACACCCGCTCGCGCACCGTTCGTGCGACCGCCCGCCGCCTGCGCTGTCAGCCCCGGGCGCCGGTGCAGCCGTGTCGATGCCGACGGAGAGCCCAGCTTCAACGAAGAGGACACCGCCGATGCCTTCTGCGCTCGGACCGGAAACTGTGCAGCAACGCCTGAGCGACCTCGAGACCCACCTGGAGCAGGAGAATCCGATCCTGCTCAACGCCGTGCAGAGCTTCCGTACCCTCGACCAGGTCGCCTACGACCTGCATCTGCTGCCCCGGAACCAATCCTTCGCGAGCAAGGTCCCCTGGTGGCCGCTGATCTCGGTCCTGGGGACGTTCTCTGCGGGAAAATCGACGTTTATCAATGATTTTCTGGGGCAAAACCTGCAGCGTACGGGCAACCAGGCGGTGGATGACCGTTTCACGGTCATCGTCTACAGTCCCGAGAGCCGCAGCCATGCCCTGCCGGGCATCTCCCTCGACTCCGACCCGCGCTTCCCGTTCTATCAGATGTCGCAGCAGATCGAGCGTGTGGCCGGTGGCGAGGGCAAGCGCATCGACGCCTACCTGCAGCTCAAGACCTGCCGCAGTGACCGGCTCAAGGGCAAGATCGTCATCGACTCCCCCGGGTTCGACGCGGATGCTCAGCGTGATGCCATCCTGAGCATTACCGACCACATGATTGGCCTGTCCGATCTGGTCATCGTCATGTTCGATGCCCGTCACCCCGAGCCCGGTGCGATGCGCGACACGCTGCAGCATCTGGTGGCGGCGACGAAGCACCGCCCCGACTCGAGCAAATTCCTGTTCGTGCTGAACCAACTGGATACCGCGGCGACCGAGGACAACCCCGAGGATGTGGTGGCGGCATGGCTGCGGGCCCTGGGCGAGGTGGGCATGACCACGGGGCGCTTTTTCACATCGTTCAGCCCATCAAAGCCACCCATCGCCGACGATACCCGCCGGCAGCGCTTCGAAGCGAAGCGCGATGCGGACCTGGCGGAGATCTATCAGCGCATCGATCAGGTGGAAGTGGAGCGAGCGTATCGCATCGTGGCATCGCTGCGGGCAATCGCCAATGAGCTCGCCGATGAGACCCTGCCGACACTGACACGCGCCGTGCGCAGGTGGCGCTCCCGTACGCTATGGCTGGACATCGTTGTCCTGCTTGCGGTGGTGGGCTCATTCCTGGGCTGGAGTATCGCCGCCGGGCACTGGGAAGGGCTCAGCTATCAGCCCGACTGGCTCGCCTGGATGCGGGCTCAAGGCATCGATTATGCGCTCCAATATGCCGAGGGCGCGGCCCTGCTGGCGCTCCTTGGACTGCATTTCGGCGTCCGCAGCCTCGCCGCTGCCACGCTACGCCCGTGGCTGCGTCGCGAAGCCAAGAACAAGGCGCTGCCCGGCGACGTGCTGCTGGCCGCCTTCGCCGCCAATACCAAGCGCTGGGGCCGTGAATTCTCCGGGCGTCCCTTCGGCTTCAGTCAACGCTGTGAGCGCCTGATCAGCGACGTGCTGCACGACTGCGAGACCTATGTGCAAAGCCTGAACGAGCGCTTCACCAATCCCAAGGGACTCCAGGACTGAGCCGGCAACGGCACGCCGCGCATGGAGCAGTGCCACCGCAATGCACCGGCGCCGGGGCGCATCGGCATCGATCTCGGCGGCACCAAGATCGAGGGCGCCGTCCTGACGGCGCACGGCGCACTACGACACCGCCGCCGCGTCGCCACCCCCCGGCACGACTACGATGCCACCCTGGCCGCCATCGCCGAGCTGGTGACGACACTGTCGCAGCACGCGCCCTGCGCCGCCGGCGTCGGTGTCGGCACGCCCGGTGCCATCTCGCCGTTCGACGGCCGGCTGCGCAATGCCAATTCCATCTGGCTGAACGGGCGCACGTTGGCGTCGGATCTCGCCGCACGGCTGCACCGGCCCGTGCGCATCGCCAACGATGCGGACTGTTTTGCACTCTCCGAAGCCACCGGCGGCGCCGGCGCCGGTGCGGTGAGCGTCTTCGGCGTCATCATCGGCACCGGCACCGGTGGCGGCATCGTCGTGCACGGGCGCCTGCTGCAGGGGCCGAATGCCATCGCCGGGGAATGGGGCCATAATCCCCTGCCCTGGCCCCAGCCCCACGAATGGCCCGGCCCGCACTGCTACTGCGGCAAGCGCGGCTGCATCGAGACCTTCTGCTCGGGACCGGCGCTGAGCGCCACCTTTGCGCGGGCGACCGGGCGACAACTGGATGCGGCGGCCATCGCCGCGGCGGCAACGACCGGCGACGGCGAGGCCGAGGCCGCGCTCGTGGGTTACGAGCAATGCCTGGGCCGGGCGCTGGCGGCGGTGATCAATCTCTTGGACCCGGAGGTCATCGTGCTGGGGGGCGGCCTCTCCAAACTGTCGCGCTTGTACGACAACCT
>PR_CR_10_Liq_1_inCRDRAFT_1002110_pt1 | contig 10373 bp, 9 predicted proteins | sample PRCRCaboRojoPR_3_FD_10241 | JGI IMG/M metagenome (IMG submission 10241) | reverse complement strand
TCGAACTCCAGCGTGCACAGGGAGTGGGTGATGCCCTCCAGCGCATCCGAGATGGGATGCGTGTAGTCGTAGGTCGGATACAGGCACCACTCGCTGCCGGTTTGGTGGTGGATCACGCCGTGGCGGATGCGGTAGAGCACCGGGTCGCGCAGATTGATGTTGGGCGCGGCCATGTCGATCTTGGCGCGCAGCGTGCGCGCCCCGTCCGGGAACTCGCCGGCGCGCATGCGCCGAAACAAATCGAGGTTCTCCGCCACCGATCGATTACGATAGGGGCTGTCCTGACCCGGCTCGGTCAGGGTTCCGCGGCGGGCGCGGGTCTCTTCGGCGGAGAGATCGCAGACGTAGGCCAGGCCCTTCCCGATCAGCTCCACCGCAAAGCCATAGAGGCGTTCAAAGTAGTCGGATGCGAAATAGACGCGTTCGTGCCAATCGTAGCCGAGCCAGCGCACATCGGCCTTGATGGATTCGACGAACTCGACGTTCTCCTTGTGCGGGTTGGTGTCGTCGAAGCGCAGGTTGCACAGGCCGCCGTAGTCCGCGGCGACGCCGAAGTTCAGCACGATGGACTTGGCGTGGCCGATATGCAGATAGCCATTGGGCTCCGGCGGGAAACGCGTATGCACCTGTTGGTGCTTGCCGCTGGCCAAGTCTGCGTCGATGATCTGGCGTATGAAGTTGGTACGGGGTGTGTCGCTCATCGGCATCATCGGTACTGCAGGCCGCGGTGGGTGCCTGGATGCCGCCGCCGGCACCGCGCAACCGCCGCGATGGACATCGCAGCATACTTGCTTGCAGGCCGGCATAGAAGGGTGCGGACATGATCGTCGCCGGGCGATGGGGGCCGAGGCGCCGTGACAGCCCGCGGCGTCGATGCACCACTTACTGGCATCTGCGCAGAATTACAATCCGGACATTTGCCAGCGGCGGTTACGATCACTACCCTGTCACGTGGTTGGCCCCAGGGCTGCTGTGCAGGCATCGTCGGCGGGAAGCAGTTGTTGGCCCGGTACGCGCAACCGCCCATCCATTCACCCACAGGAGATCGAACTCATGCAGAGAGCCATTCCACTCGCCGTGCTTGCGCTGTGCAGCGGATTTGCGGCCACGGGCGCCTTCGCTCAGGAGCAGGGCCAGGGCGGCGGCGCGGAAGCCGCCGCCGCAGCCTTCATGGACAAGCTGGACACGGACAAGAGCGGCGGTATTTCCTTAGACGAGGCAACCGCGCCGCAAAAGGAACAATTCCAGGAGAACGACGCCGATGGTGATGGCTTCATCACCACCGAGGAGGCCAGCGCCGCCTTCGCCAAGCAGGTGCCGCCGGAGATGATGGAAGCCATGAAGGAACGGGGCATGCCCGACCCGGGTCAGACCTTCGTCAAAAATCTGGATACGGACGGCGATGGTCAGGTGAGCCTCGAAGAGTTTGAGCAGCCTACCGAGGATTCCTTCGCAGCCATGGACACTAACGGCGACGGCATCGCCGATGCGGCCGAGGCCGCCGCCTACTTCGAGCAGATGCAGACCGAGATGCAGGCGCGGATGCGGCAGATGCAGCAGCAGATGCAGCAACAGGCACCTGCCCAGTAACGCGCCGGGCGATGCGCGGCAGGGAGGCCGTTGCGTCCCTTGGGGCAGGGCTCAGAGCACCTGTAATGGTACTCCGGTAGCCGTCGGGGTCATGCTCGCTACCTGCTTCCCCTCGCCTTGCGTCCCCCGATGCGCATGCTCCGGACGCGGTCCCCCAGCTTCCGGTGCGACGGCCAAGTCATAGAGCATATCTGCACCCATTCTGAACACGCGCGGCGCCGGTCGCAGTGCCTCCGCAAGCCGATCCGTACGCGGCAGACCAAGTCCAGGGCGACCCTGACCGATGATCAAGGGCGCCACGGCCACCTGGAGACGCGACAGTAGCCCGGCCGCCAGAAACCTGGATACGGTCACCCCGCCCCCTTCGACGAACAGCCGCCTCAGTCCCCGCCGCGCCAGTGCGGCCACCAGGGCATCCAGGCGCAGCCCGTCGCCATCCGCCGGCAGTGCCAGCAACACCGCATCACCTGGTGCCGCCGCCACCCGCTCACGCTCGGCGGTGCAGCACAGCGTCGGCGCGGCCTTGTCCCGGAACAAGCGATGGTCAGCCCCGAGCCGGCCCCTTGGGTCGAGCACGACACGCACCGGGCTCGGCCCAGGCACCAGGCGCGTGGTGAGCTGCGGGTCGTCGTTGGCGACGGTGCCGGCGCCCACGAGCACCGCGTCACAGAGCGCGCGCATCCGGTGCAGATGCAGGATGTTGTCGGGGCCGGTGACGTAGCGGGACTCGCCGTGGTGGGTGGCGATGCAGCCGTCCAGGCTTTGGCCCAGGTGCCCCACCACCCAGCCGTCGGCGTGGTCGTTGCACAGGGGCAGGTACAGATGCAACAGATCACGCAACGCTTCCGGCAGATTCGGCCGTAACTGCCAGCCGGCCTCGTCGTCCCGACGCAGCCAGCCGGAGATCTCGGCGAACGACGCCGCAGCGGTGGTGGAGCGCGGATGGCGGCGCCCGGCGGCGGCGAGCAGCGCCGCCCAAGCGGCGTCGATCAGTTCCGGAGCCGGCGCTTGTGGCGTCTGGGAAATCATATGGCGCTGTGCGTGCCGGCGATGGCGGCGGGTGCCTAGCTAAGCCCGATCCACAGCGCCGGCGGCAGCCACAGCGCGGGCGGCGTCAGGCCACTGCCACCAATTCCAGGTCAAACACTAAATCGTGTCCGGCGAGGGGATGGTTGCCGTCGACGGTGACGTTTTCCTCGTCGAAGTCGGCGACGGTGAAGCTGACGGTCTGCCCGTCCGGGCTGCGGGCGTTCAGGACCATGCCGATGGTGAGCTCGATGTCGTCGGGCATGACCGAGCGCGGCACCGCCTGGGTCATGGCCTCGCTGCGCTCGCCATAGGCCGAATCGCAGGGGATGGTGACGGATTTCTGCTCGCCGAGGGTCATCCCGACGACGGCGTTCTCGAAGCCGGGGATGGTCTCGCCCTGCCCCAGGGTGATCTCCAGCGGTTCGGCGCCGCGGGAGGAGTCGAATTCGGTGCCATCGACGAGTCGGCCGGTGTAATGCACCTTGACGGTGTCACCGACGGCGGCGGATTTTTGCGGGTCTGCGGACATGGGAAGCGTCCTCCGGTTGCAGCGAAAAAACGGCCGCCGCGCCGACGGCCAGTTGACCCACACCTTAGAACAGGGCCTTGGGCCGGCGCAAACCCGCGAATCCCGAGAAATGGCGCGGATGCTTCACTCGCCGCCGCCGCCTTCGCCGTTGGTGTAATCGAAGGTGATCTCCTCGCCCGGCGCGATGGCGGCGAGCGCGTACAGGTCGAAGCCATCGAACGCGGCGTTGGGCTCGGCGCTGTGGTTCAGCCACCGCAAGAGGTTACGGCCGCTGCGCCCCTGCCAGTGCTCGCCGTCGGCACTCACCCAGAGCACATAGGTGCCGTTGCGGCGCGCGGCGGGGCCGCCGTAGGTGCCGATGTAATCGCCGGCGGCGAAATGCACCCGTGCGAAACNCCCCTGGCCGTGAATGGCCGATGGGCCGCGGCGCACCCGCCCGCGCAGCCGACCGGCGGCAGCGTTGCACCGACGCGTGCCGTCGCTGGCAGCGGCGCCCTCCTCCATCAGCGCCGGCGCGCGGTCTCGAACGCGGCTGCCAGCGCGCTCTGTGGCGCCTGCTCCGCACGCTGGCGATCAGCGGCGCCGGAGCGAGGCCGGCGGGAGCCCGGCGCCGCCTTCTGGCCCGCCGCCTTGGGACGGTGTTGCGCGGGCGCCTCGTCGACGGGTGCATCCAGGCGCATGCTCAGTCCGATACGCCGGCGCTGCAAATCCACCGCCAGCACTTTCACCTTCACCACTTGCCCGGAGCGCACGACCCGATGCGGATCCTCGACGAAACGATCCGCCAGCTGGGAGATGTGCACGAGTCCGTCCTGGTGCACGCCAATGTCCACGAAGGCGCCGAAATTGGTGACATTGGTCACGGTGCCCTCGAGCACCATGCCGGGTGTCAGGTCCTCCGGTTGCTCGACGCCCTCCTTCAGCGCGGCGGTGGCGAAGCCCGGGCGCGGGTCCCGCCCCGGCTTTTCCAATTCCACCAGGATATCGCGCACGGTGGGAGCACCGAATACGGCATCGGCGAAGGTTTCCGCGCTGAGCCCCTGTAACGTCTGACGGTCACCGATGAGGGCCGCCACCGGCCTGCCGGTGTGCGCAACGATGCGTCGCACCACGGCATAGGCTTCCGGATGCACGGCGGAGGCGTCCAGCGGCTCGTCGCCGCCGGGAATCCGCAGGAAGCCCGCGCACTGCTGAAAGGCCTTCGCGCCCAGGCGCGGCACCTTGAGCAGCTCGGCCCGACTGCGGAACGGGCCGTGCTCGTCACGGTGGCGCACCAGGTTTTCGGCCAGGGTCCCGGAAATACCCGACACCCGCGCCAGCAGCGGCGCAGAGGCGGTGTTCAGATCCACACCCACGGCGTTGACGCAATCTTCCACCACCCCGTTCAACGAGCGGGCGAGGCCCGTCTGGTTGACGTCGTGCTGGTACTGGCCGACGCCGATGGACTTGGGGTCGATCTTCACCAGCTCCGCCAGCGGGTCCTGCAGGCGACGGGCGATGGACACCGCGCCGCGCAGCGACACATCCAGCTGGGGCAGCTCGTGCGAGGCGTATTCGGATGCCGAGTACACCGAGGCCCCCGCCTCGCTCACCATTACGCCGGTGAGCCCGAGCTCGGGGTGACGCTTGGCGAGCCCGCGCACCAGCCGGTCGGTCTCACGGGATGCCGTCCCGTTGCCGATGCTGATCAGCTTGACACCATGCGCGCGGCACAGCTCGGCCAGGGTGGCGACGGCGGCGTCCCATTGGTTGCGGGGAGCGTGCGGAAACACGCTGGCGGTAGCCGTCACGCGACCGGTGCCGTCCACCACGGCCACCTTGACGCCCGTGCGCAGCCCCGGGTCGAGTCCCATGGTGGGCACCCGACCGGCGGGGGCCGCCATCAGCAGTGCGCGCAGATTGGTGGCGAAGACACGAATGGCCTCGGCCTCCGCCGCTTCCAGCAGGCGGCCCTTGAGATCCAGATCGAGCCGCGTGAGCAGCTTGATGCGCCAGGCCTTGCGGGCGGTTTCCGCGAGCCAGGCGTCGCCCGGGCGGCCGCGGTCGGCGATGCCCAGATACGCGGCGACACGGGCCCGCAGCGGGGCGTCGGCGTCGGGCTCGTCGCCGGCGGTGAGCTCCAGGCTCAGCACGCCCTGATTGCGGCCCCGAAACAGGGCCAGCGCACGGTGGGAGGGGATGCGGCGGATGGGCTCGTCGTGCTCGAAGTAGTCCGAGAACTTGGCGCCGGCGGTCTCCTGCCCCGGCAGCACGCGCGCCTTGAGGATGCCGCGCTGCCACAGCGCCTCGCGCAGAGCACCCACCAGCTCCGGTGCTTCCGCGGCGCGCTCCATCAGAATCTGCCGGGCCCCCTCCAAGGCCGACGCCGCATCGGCGACGCCCCGCTCCGCGCGCACGAAGTTCGCCGCCTGCGTCTCAGGCACCCGCTCAGGCTTTGCCAGCAGTGCGTCCGCCAGCGGCTCCAGCCCCGCCTCGCGGGCGATCTGCGCCTTGGTGCGACGCTTGGGACGAAAGGGCAGATAAAGATCCTCGAGGCGCTGCTTGCCGTCGGCGGCGAGCACGGCGGTGCGCAGCTCCTCGCTGAGCTTGCCCTGTTCCTCGAGGCTCTTGAGGATGACCCGGCGCCGATCTTCCAGCTCGCGCAGGTAACCGAGGCGCTGCTCCAGCAGGCGCAGTTGCGTGTCGTCGAGGCCGCCGGTGGCCTCCTTGCGATAGCGTGCGATGAACGGCACCGTGGCGCCGCCATCGAGCAGCTCGATGGCCGCCCGCACCTGTGAGGGCCGGGCCGCAAGCTCCTCAGAGATGACCTCAACGATCTCTAGCATGTCTTTGAAAGCATTTTTACTAACCGCGGTCATTCTAGGCAAAGCCCGACGACTTGGCCATCCTCGCGGTGGCGCACATCACGCTCACCGCCGACATGGATGAAGGGCCCGGCGACGCCGGGCACGTCACGCACAGGCCGACGCCGGATCGTCAGCGCGGGCCAGCGCCGGCCTTTGGCAACGCCGGGAATGTCAAAACGCGGTGGGCGCGGGCTCACCGGCGGCCGACGCTGGGTCTAATCCAGTCGGCAGCGCGCGCCATAGACGGCCATCACGGTCTTCAGCTCAGCCAGCACCCAGGCGCGTTCGCTGCGGCTCAGGTCGGCGGTCTCCGGCAGCTCGCGCCCCTGCTCCAGTGCGTCGATGGCGTCCCACACCTGGCGGCAGCCGCGCTCGCAGATGGTCTCGACGCGCACCTCTAACAGGGGTTGTTGCTGTGCCGTCAAGGCTCTCCTCCCGCTGCGCCGCTGGCTGATGGATCAGCGAACACTGATACACCACGGTCTGCGTGATGAGCAAGCCGAGTTTAGTGCGCGCCGGCGGTGGTGAGTGTTCTCCATCGACGCTGGCCTGCCCAGGCAGCCCGCTCATTCCAGCCGGCACCCGTCGCACCCGGCACAGCCACACCCGCAGTCCGTCGCCGCAGTCCCGTCGTGGTTTTCGCGCTATCCTTCACCTCGCGTCGGAGCCATGTCCAGCCGCCTGCGGCCGTCGACGATTCACACCGTCCCTGCGGCGGTCGCCGGCGCCGGGGGCGGATGCACCCTTGCCCGCCAGCGGCAAGGCGCAGGGCATCCGGCCACACCAATCGCTTGCCCCGTCACAGCCACACCAGCCTTCCATGGACAGCATCCAGATTGCGCTCCTCGCTTTCGTGCAGGGACTCACCGAATTCCTGCCCATCTCCAGCTCCGGCCATTTGGTCCTGACGCCGCTGCTCTTCGGCTACGAGCTCCAGGATCTCTCCTTCGATGTGGCCGTGCACCTCGGCACCCTCGCCGCCGTGGTGCTGTATTTCCGCCGCGATCTCTTCACCATGGCCCTGGCCATGCTCGGTGCCACCGGCGGTGCCAACGATCCGGCGCAGCGCAGCAAGGATGCCCGCCTTGGCTGGATGGTGGTCATCGCCACGCTGCCGATCTTGGTGCTGGGGCTGCCGCTCAAGCACGTGCTCGAGGCGCTGCGCACCGATGACAGGCTGATCGCCCTGGTCATCGCCTCCACCACCATCGGCTTCGGCCTGCTGCTGTGGTATGCCGACTGGCGCGGGCGCCGACGCCTGGACGAGTACGCCATCAACTGGGTGGCGGCGCTGTTCATCGGCCTGTTTCAGGCCATCGCCATCATCCCCGGCACGTCTCGCTCGGGCATCACCATGACGGCGGGCCTGTTCCTGGGGCTGACCCGGCATGCGGCCTCGCGCTTCTCGTTTCTGCTCGCCATCCCCACCATTTTGCTCGCCGGCGCCGTCGCCACCAAGGACCTGCTGGCGGCCCCCACGGCGGTGGACTGGTGGGCGCTGGCCATCGGCGCCGGTCTGTCCTTCGTGGTGGCCTATACCACCGTGTATCTGTTCCTGGCCTTCATCGAGCGCGTCAGCATGCTGCCCTTCGTGCTCTATCGCCTGCTGCTGGGCGCCGTCATTCTTTGGTTGGTGCTGATGTAGGCCGAGGCGGGACTCGCGGTGGCTGCGCAGGTCGTGCTGTTGCCGTCGGCGAACACCGCTGCAACCCCATGCCCGGGCGCTCGCCCTTCGGCGCGCGCGGCATGAACGCCTCCAGGTTGTCGATGAGGTCCTTGTCGCCTTCCAGCGAGATGGCCTGATGGCCGGCCTTCTTCAGGGCATTGACGATGCGGTTGATGGCCTTGATGCCGTATTTCTCGCGGTTCGGCTGACCGAAAAGATTGATGACCTTCTGGGACTGGCCACCACCGGCCGACGGCGGCACTATGGCAGGCCATCCGCAGCAGGCGCTTCGACAGCCCACCGAGCCCCCCCCTCAAAGCATCATGCGCACCGTCAAAGCCGCTCTCATCCAGCGCGTCGCACAAGCCGAGCGTTGCGCCGATCTCGACGCCTGCATCCAGGCCATACGCGCCGCCGCCGCCACCGGCAGCCAGCTCGTGCTGTTGCAGGAGCTGCACAACGGTGCCTACTTCTGCCAACGCGAGCGCACGGAGGTGTTCGACGCCGCCGAGCCCGTCCCGGGTCCCAGCACCGCTGCCTTGCGCGATGTGGCGGCTGCGCTGGGGGTGGTGATCGTCGGCTCGCTCTTCGAGCGGCGCGCCGCCGGCGTTTACCACAACACCGCCGTGGTGCTGGACGCGGACGGCAGTCTCGCCGGCGTCTATCGGAAAATGCATATCCCCGATGATCCCGGCTACTACGAGAAGTTCTACTTTACCCCCGGCGATCTCGGGTTCGTGCCCGTGGACACCGCCGTCGGCCGACTCGGCGTGCTGGTGTGCTGGGATCAGTGGTTCCCCGAGGCGGCCCGGCTCATGGCCATGGCGGGCGCCGAGCTGCTGCTCTACCCCACGGCCATCGGCTGGGACCCGACGGACCCCGAGGATGAACGCCGCCGCCAGCTCGACGCCTGGCGCACCGTGCAGCGCGGGCATGCGATCGCCAATGGCCTGCCACTGCTGGCCTGCAACCGCGTCGGCTTCGAGCCGGCGCCGGCTGCCGCGGACAGCGGCGACGGCATCCTGTTCTGGGGGAGCTCCTTCGCCTGCGGCCCCCAGGGGGAGATCCTCGCCAGTGCCTCGGAGACGGCGCCGGAGTGTCTGGTCGTGGACATCGACCTCGGGCGTGGCGAAGCCGTGCGGCGCCTGTGGCCCTTTTTCCGCGACCGCCGCATCGACGCCTACGGCGATCTCCTCAAGCGCTGGCGGGACTGAGCCCTTGCAGGCTACCGTCGCCGCTGCGGCGTCCCGCCGCCGGCCGCGCTGGCCGCCGCCAGCGACTGGCGCAGGTCCGCCTCCATCTGCGTCAGCTCCGCCGTCGCCGCCGCGCGCGCACGCTTACCCTCGTCGGCGATCCGCAGGCTCTCCTCAATGGTCTCGATGAGCGCCTGGTTGGCCTGCTTCACCGTTTCGATGTCGAACACGCCGCGCTCGATCTGCTTGCGTGCCTCGGCGTTGGCGCTTTTCAGGTTCTCCGCGTTGGCGCGCAGCAGCTCATTGGTGAGGTCGGTGGCGGCCCTGACCGTCTCGGCGGCACGCCCGGAGCGGTAGATGGTGATGGCCTGCGCCAACTGCTGGCGCCACAAGGGCACGGTGTTCACCAGCGTGGAATTGATCTTGTTGATGAGTCCCTTGTCGTTTTCCTGCACCAGCCGAATGCTCGGCAGCGCCTGCATGGCCACCTGGCGGGTCAGACGCAGGTCGTGCACGCGGCGCTCCAAGTCGTCGCGCGCCCCGCGGAGATCACGCAGATGCTGCGTCTGCACCATGTCGGCGGACTGCTCCACCGCGGCGGCCAGCTGCGGGATGGTCGCTTCGTCCAGCTCCCGGAGCTTGGCATCGCCGGCGGCGATGTAATGCTCGAGCTCCCGGAAGTAGCTCAGATTGGCATCGTAGAGCCGNTCCAGACTGGTGACGTCCGTCAAGAGCCGCGTCTTGTGTCGTTCCAGGTCGATGGTGATGCGCTCGATATGATCGCGCACCGCCTCGTACTCCTGCAGGAACTTCAGGATGGGCTTGCCGGCGCCGAAGATACGCGCGAAGAAGCCTTTTTTGGCATTGGGATCCAGCGCGTCGACGTCGAAGCCGCGCAACGTCCCCACCATCTGGCTCAGTGTGGCGCCGGCGGCGCCGGTGTCCTTACTGCGCACGCCCTCCAGCATCTGGTCTGAGACCTCTGTGAGCTGCTGCTGCGCCTTGGCGCCGAAGTGCATGATGGCGCTGGAGTCCGTGAGGTCCAGCTCCGCCAGCAGCGCTTTGATCTGTTGCTGCTCCGCCGGTGGGGCCGCATCCAAAGGGACGATATCATTGGTCAGCGCGGCGGCCAGGGTCTCCGCCGGCGCGCTCGTGTCCGTAGACGGCTCGCGCATGGTCGCTCCACTCCACAGTCTCTGTTTAAGCATTACTCGCGGATTTTCCCACAATGGCTCCGGCGCCGGTGAGGATGTGCGGGTGGCCCTCGCGCGCACGACATCGTCGCCGTACGGGCGGGTGGCGGCGACCTCGGCGTACCGTATGGTGTGGCATTGCGCTATCGGTCGCACACGATCTAACGGCCGGGTTGTCGTCCGTATGCTGACGCGAAATCGGTACGGCCCGCGACTATGCCCGCTATACTGCAGCCCCTGAGAAAACAAACACGCGTTTGACCGTACTGCCGCCGGCCTCCCGCGGGCAGCCGTCACCGCCCCCGCATCACGCAACCTCCGAAGCTG
>PR_CR_10_Liq_1_inCRDRAFT_1002108_pt1 | contig 10395 bp, 6 predicted proteins | sample PRCRCaboRojoPR_3_FD_10241 | JGI IMG/M metagenome (IMG submission 10241) | reverse complement strand
GTTACTTACGGTGAATACATCCGTCCAAAAGATTCCATTGACACAGAGTTAATTTATACCAACATTCAGCGTGGGGTAGAAGCCAGCCGCAATGTTCTTTTAGGCGGTCTGGCCGGATTTAGCTACAAAACGGGATTATCTAAGTACCGCGTAACGCTTATGCACTTGCAGAATGGAGAGTCTGTGGCGTCCCAATTTTCCATTGATAATAATGAAGATGGTGCTGCCGTGGGCGCCTCAGGGTACCGTGCTTTTGTGAATAACCTGGAATTCTACCAGCGGGGGATTACCAATTTATTGCTGGCTGGTGAGCACCACTCGGTAGATGAAAAATGGGACGTGGAGTGGAAAGTATCGCCCACCCTTTCCAATATAGTGGAGCCCGATTTGCGTAGAACTCCCTTTACTATAGATGCCGCCACCGGAGATTCTATTTTTGCCCCCGGCCAGGGGGGTAACCCCAAAAGAATCTGGCGTACCCTTGATGAAATTAATGCCGTAGGCAAGGTTGACGTAACGCGTAATATGGAGTTGTTTGAACGGGAGGCCAAGCTCAAATTTGGTTTGAGCAACGTGTTTAAAAACCGTGATTACGAGATTTTAGACTATGACTTACAATTCTTTGGGTCGCAGCCCGATTTTTCAGGAGACCCTAACCAGGTCTTAATTAGCGATCGTTACTTCCCGGACGGGACACTGTACTACCAAGAGCAGTTTGGTACGCCCAATGCCAATCAGTATTCATCTAACAACAATAATTTAGGGGCTTACACCTCCTATGAGTTTACTCCGGTTTTAGGATTTAAGGCCATTATAGGTTTGCGGGCAGAGTATTTTGTGCAACGCCATACCGGTCGAAGTGGTACCGCAGCCGTGCAAATTGGGCAGGGGGCAGATCCGGATGATTTGGAAGACGCCTTAGACAATGACGTGGTGCTGAACTCCTTAGACCTTTTCCCCAGTGCCAACCTGGTGTATATGATTGATGAGAACCAGAATTTAAGAGCTTCATATTTCCGCTCCATTGCCCGTCCTTCTTTCAAGGAGTTGTCATTTGCCCAAATTTTAGACCCTACCACCAACCGTACCTTTAACGGAGGCTTGTTTCCGTATCCAGGCTCTTGGGCAGGTGATCTTACCGAGACCCGCATCAACAACATGGACCTCCGCTGGGAGTATTTCATGGACCCGGGTGAGATTATTTCAGTAACGGCCTTTGTAAAAACGTTTAATGACCCTATTGAATTGGTGCGTATTCCAGAAGCGCAAACTACCCCTGAGTTTCAGCCCCGTAACGTGGGTGATGGTTTGGTGTATGGTGCCGAGTTTGAAATCACGAAAGGCCTGGGATTTATTAACGAGGCCGTTAAAAACCTCTCTTTCAGCGGTAATTTCACCTACGTGTATTCGCAAATTGATATGACCGAGGTGGAGTTTAGCGCACGCAAGCGTTACGAGAAGGTAGGGCAAAATGTTGAAAACACGCGAGACATGGCCGGTCAGGCGCCTTATGTGGTAAACGCGGGTCTTATTTATGATAATCCGCGCAAGCAATACAATATTGGAGCCTTCTACAATGTAAAAGGTAGAACCCTGGAAGTTGTAGGCGGGGGCTTATTCCCCGATGTGTACACCGAGATGTTTCACAGCTTGAACGTTAGCGGTAGCTTTAGTTTTGGTGAAGAATACAACCAAACCGTAAGCCTGAAAGTAGCGAACCTTTTAAACGATGTTCGCGAAAGCTTTTTTGTGGGCTTTCAGGCGCAAGATCAGATATTCTCGCAATGGGAACCCGGTATTCAAGCTTCCATCAGTTACAGCTACCGTTTTTAATCAATTAAAGTTCAGTAAACTAAGTGCCTAAAACTTGGTTTACTGTGCTATCTTTGCAAACTTAACATGGGCTTTACCCGGTTAAGCAATTAAATAGTGCGTTAAACTATACTTTCGCAGATCAAAAATTCAAATAAAATGAAGAACAGACTACGCTTTGCAACTCTTTTATTGGCAGCAGCCCTAAGCTCTGCCTGGGCAACCGTGCACAATGTGTCGGTAACCTCTAACGTGTATACGCCTTCGTCTTTAACCATCAATCAAGGCGATACGGTGATCTGGACCAACATGAGTGGATTCCACAATGTGAATGGTTCTATTGCTACCTTTCCAAACAACCCGGTATCATTTACCAATGGTTCGGCCGCCAGCGGTATGTGGACCTACCAGTTCATTTTCAACACACCCGGTACCTATGACTACCAGTGTGATCCGCATGCTGGTTTAGGCATGGTTGGCAGCATTACGGTAAATGCCGTTTCCATCAGCACGCCTTGCTCGCAACCTTACTTTAGCGAGTATATTGAAGGTAGCAGTCAAAACAAAGGTTTTGAAATTTACAACCCTACTTCAGGTCCTTTGGATTTGAGTACCTACCGAGTAATGCTTTCCGGTAACGGAGGTAGTTTCACCAATAGCTTTGATTTAAGTGGTACTATAGCTTCTGGTGCGGTTTACACCGTAACTACAGACCAAGCAGACCCCTTAATGTTGGCTGTAGCCGATACAGCTCTCTCTTTTCCCAGTGTGGCGCACTTCAATGGTGATGATGCTTTATTTCTAATGGACACCGTAACTGGAGACACATTAGATATCATCGGGATTGTAGGTCAGGATCCTGGTTCATCCTGGACCGTTGGAAGCGGATCTACTCAAAACCACACTTTAGTGCGCAATGCCACTGTGACTATGGGTGAAACAGACTGGAGTATTGCCAGCACCCAATGGACGGTAAACGCCAGCAACACTTTCAGCTTTTTAGGCAGTCACGTTTCCGTTTGTGTAACGCCTCCCTGTTCGCAGCCTTTTTTCAGTGAATACATTGAAGGAAGCAGTCAAAACAAAGGGTTTGAGATTTACAATCCCACTGCTACTCCCTTAGACCTAGGTCCTTATCAAGTAATGCTTTCCGGAAACGGAGGTAGCTTCACCAATAGCTTTAACCTTACCGGTCTGCTTGCCTCAGGTGCGGTGTATACCATTACAACAGACCAAGCTGATCCTACTATGTTGGCTGTAGCCGATACCGCTCTTTCATTCCCCAGCGTGGCACACTTTAATGGTGATGACGCCTTGTTTTTAATGGATACCGTTACCGGTGACACCTTAGATATCATAGGGGTTGTAGGGCAAGACCCTGGATCCTCTTGGACCGTGGGCAGTGGCTCTACGCAAAACCACACCTTGGTACGTAACGCATCTGTAACAAATGGTACTACCGATTGGAGCGTAGGCGCTACCCAATGGACCGTAAACCCCAGCAATACCTTTAGCTTTTTAGGCGGTCATACTTCTAATTGTGTGGTACCCACTACCCCAGAAGTAGACTTTGACGCGGCTTCTATAACGGTTCTGGAAGATGCGGGCAGTGTTACAGTAAGTTTGTCAATAAACCCGGCTAGCACCACCCAAGACACCGTGTTCTTGCAAGCTACATTGGGTGCTAATGTGACCATTCCTGGTGATGGAACCATTACGCCTTTGCCCAATTTAACCACCGGTTTATTTGAATTAGTGGTTCCGGCTAACGAAGATTCTACTGGTTTTGTGATCTCTATTGTAGACGATGCCATTATGGAAGGTAACGAAACCCTTTTTGTAGACATTGTGGGTACTTCGGCTAATTTAACCCTGGGCAATACCCTAAACCATCAGTTTATAGTTCAAGACAATGATCAAATTATACCTACCTACCCCATTGCGGCCGTTACTACCAATGATGCCAACGGTGAGCCCGATTCACTGAATACCTATTGCAAGGTATTGGGTACCGTTTTCACCATTGACTTTGATTCCAACGCAGGGTATAGTTTTTACATTCACGATGGTACCGGGGGTATCAACGTGTTTAACTTTAATGATGTACCGGGCTATACCATGCCTACCATTGGCGACTCAATTCGAGTGATTGGTGAAATTGATTTCTTTAACGGACTTACTGAGATCATTCCAGATTCTATGGCTCTTATTAGCACGGGCAATCCAATCACCAGTGTCACTCAGGTTTTTGACCTTGATGAAACTACCGAGAGTGAACTCATCCGTTTAAACGGTTTTTACCTGGCTGACCCTAACCAATGGCCGCTAATAGCGGGTAGCAATGCCAACATTGATATCACCAACGGTCAAGACACTTTGGTAATGCGTATTGATCGTGACACTGAAATAGATGGTACTCCGGCCCCAGCCGCTTATTTTGACGTGATTGGCGTGGGCGGTCAGTTTGATAACTCAAGCCCTTACGATGAAGGTTATCAAATCTTCCCTAGAGATACCAACGACATCATTCCTATTGACATTCCAACGCTTTCCATTACCGAGGTAATGCCCAGCAGTAGCCATGGTGCTCCCATAGATGGAGATTGGTTTGAAGTAACTAATACCGGAAGCACCGCTATTGATATTCAAAACTTTAGCTGGGACGATGAAAGTCGCGATGCTGGTAACCACACCGTTACCACCAGTGTAAGTATTGCGGCCGGTGAGTCTATTATCCTCTTGGAAGCGGCTACGGCCGATGTACCTCTTTGGATTGCTGAGTGGGGCCAAAGCAACGGTCCTCTTGTAGTTCTGAACGAAGGCAACCAGTTTGATAACGGTTTCTCTGGATTTAGCAGCGGTGGCGATGAAGTAAACCTCTATGACGATGGCCTACGTTTGATTTCTTCTGTGGCTTATGCTGGAGCCGATGTTAATGCTGGTTTTTCATTGGAGTTTGATAATGACGGAAATCTTTTAGGCAGCTCGGCAGATGGAGTAAATGGAGCTTACACATCTCTTAACGGAGATGTGGGCAGCCCCGGCAACTTACAACCAGACTTTAGTGTAAATGAGTTTATGGCCTTAGATTTCACCATTTACCCAAATCCTGCTACCAAGCTGTTTAGTGTAGAAGGTTATGCTAATCAGTCCAAAGCGCTTACCATTACCAATGTAAATGGTCAGGTAGTAAAGCAAGCCAGCAGCACAGCCGCTACCATGCAGGTAAGTGTAGCTGATTTAGCACCGGGTGTATATTTTGTAAACCTTACGGTTGATGGAAGAACGGCTAGCCAAAAGCTAGTGGTGAAATAATCTTCAATCCTTTGTGCATAAGATTTAAGGGATGCCGCAATACTGTGGCATCCCTTTCTTTAATTGATGCAGCTGCATTTTTAGCAATTCATGGGTGAAGGCATTTTAAATATTGTGGCAATTATTGGCTCTTTGGGCTTGTTCATTTACGGTATGAAGGTAATGAGCGAGGCCATTCAAAAAGTAGCCGGTACCCGCTTGCGTAAAGCCCTCAATGCCATGACTGCCCGTAAATCTGTGGGAGTGGTAACCGGTTTGCTTATAACGGTGCTGCTGCAGTCTTCCAGTGCTACCACGGTAATGGTGGTAAGTTTTGTAAATGCCGGTTTAATTAGTCTCATAGAGTCTATTGGCGTTATTATGGGCGCCAACCTAGGAACTACCGTTACTGCTTGGTTGGTAGCCTTGGTAGATAACGGCAAGCTTTCGCTCAGCCTGCTTATTCTTCCGCTTCTGGCCATTTCGCTTCCGCTGATATTTATACCGCGTGAGCGAGTGAAGCTCTGGGCCGAAGTACTCATAGGCTTTGCCCTCTTACTATTAGGTCTTACCCTCATGCGTGATGCCCTGCCAGACCTGCAGGAGCATAAAGAATTGCTAAGCTTCTTAAAAGATTATAGCTACAGCGGAAAGAGCTACCTGGCCAAGCTGGGCATAGCGGCTGTATTTATTTTGGTGGGTGCGTTAATGACCATTATGGTGCAGTCTTCCAGTGCCGCCATTGCCTTTACCATAATTCTCACTAGTGAAGGGTGGATTAGCTTTCCGCTGGCGGCCGCTATTGTATTGGGTGAAAATATCGGCACCACCGTAACCGCCAATTTAGCAGCGGTAATTGGAAATGTGCACGCCAAGCGCTCGGCCCGGGCGCACTTTATTTTTAATGTTTTAGGCGTACTCTGGTCACTGTTTTTATTGCCCCCTTTTTTGAATCTGATTGCCAGTAGCTCGCAATGGCTTTTTGGCGCCAATCCTTATGAAAGCGCCTCCGTTATACCCCTTTCCCTAAGCTTATTCCACACCTCTTTTAACCTGTTTAACTTGCTAATATTTTTCAGCTTTACCGCATTTATTGCAAAGTTGGCTATCTGGATGGTACCTTCCAAGGGCTCAGAAGATGAGGAGTTTAGTCTTGATTACATTGGTAGTGGTTTAATGGCTACGCCAGAGCTTTCCTTAGTAGAGGCCCGTAAAGAGTTGGTGAAATTTGCTGACTTAATGCGCAGAGCCTTTAAGTACATCCCCATGCTTATTACTGAAATGGAGGAAAAGAAACTCAAGCAGTATACCCTCAAGCTTCAGAAGTATGAAGACATTTCCGATCGCATGGAAATGGAGATTTCAAATTATCTGAGTGAGGCCAGCCGGGCCGAACTAAGCACCCTGGGCAGCCAAAGAGTGCGCACTATGTTACATATTGCTAACTATTTAGAACGCATAGGAGATATCTACTTGGAAGTAAGCCGAAACCTCACCACCCGCAAAGAACAAAAGGCTTATTTCACGCCAGATATGCGCACCAAGGTGATTCAACTAGCTGAGAAAGTAGCGCGCTGCCTGGACCAAATGGTGCGCAATTTGGAAAGTCAAGAGGGAGAAGCTGATTTTGAACAGGCTCGCGAATTAGAGCGTGACGTAAATAAGACCTTTCAGCAGTTTAGGGCAGAGTACATCGCTAAAGTGGAAAAAGGTAAATACCGCATTCAAAGCGGTTTGTATTACAGTGATTTATTGGCAGAGCTGGAGCGCATTGCCGACCATGCCGCCAGCATAAGCAGTTCTTTAAAGAGCTCTAAAGGTCAGGCTTAGCGGCCATTAGTCTAGGGCAATGGCTGGGCTCATAACGCGGTTACTTTCATTACCCGCTCGGTCTCGTAGCAATAATTCAAATTTTACGGAGTCGGTATTATTTACAGGAAAATTGGAGTACTCAAAGGGGGTAATGATATCGCCTTCCAAGGTTTTATTCTGGCCCTCAGGGGTTAAGTTGGGCAGAATATTATGGTAGGGCACACAACTATCGGTAGGGGGTATTTCTTTAAAAGAACCATTTACCTGCTCATAGTAATAAATGAACAGGTCATACTGGTTCAAAAAGGCCTGGTAGTTGTTCAGGTCGCAGGTATCCGCTCCCGGTTCATCCCCGCGGCCTACATTGCCATCGCCATCGGTAAAATACACCTTGAGGTCAAAAATTCTGCGGTTGTCAATGGTATCACCGGCAAAGCGCAGCTCGGCACTTTTCCACTGCAACCTGGGGGTAGTGCCAAACTTATTGTCTTGCTCACAAGCAAATGTGCCCAACAGCAATACCGCAATCAGTACCTTTGAAATGTATTTCATACTTCTAAAACTACAGAGTTACCAAAACGTTGCGCGCTCCTCAATATTTCAAAAGTAAAATATTCCACTGCACCCCCGAAGGTTTTAATGCCTTGGCCCTGGAGCTCTTTCAGTATCAGGCCCAAGCCAACCCCATTTACCAGGCTTATATAGAGCATTTAGGCTTAAGGGCTCAGCAGGTAAAGCGGTTAGAGCAAATTCCGCATTTACCCATACAGTTCTTTAAGTCAGAGGCTGTAACTACAAGACCCACGGCAGAGGCTGCCCTAACCTTTACCAGCTCAGGCACTACAGGCGCCCAAACCAGCCGCCATTTTGTTTTTGATTTGCCCTTTTACCAACAGAACACCCAAAACATTTTTGAGCGTTTTTACGGCCCGCTGCAAGATTTTTTTGTGGCCGGCTTGCTTCCCTCTTATTTGGAGCGCTCCGGTTCCAGTTTAATAAGCATGGTGCAGCATTTCATAGGCCTTTCGGCCGATGAAGATAGCGGTTTTTTCCTGGACGAGCTATCGGCCTTGAGCCAACTTTTAGCCGCCAAGAAAGCGGCCGGTAAAAAAATTCTTTTGATAGGGGTCACTTTTGCTTTGTTAGACTTGGCACGTGATTACCCGCAAGACCTCTCAGGGGCGGTGCTTATGGAAACCGGAGGTATGAAGGGAAGGCGCAAAGAAATGGTGCGTAGCCAGGTGCACAGCCTTTTGCAGGAAGCTTTTAATTTGGAAAAAATTCATTCAGAGTATGGCATGACCGAGTTACTCTCACAGGCCTACAGCTTGGGCGAAGGTGTTTTTAACACGCCTCCCTGGGTAAAAGTGAGCGTACGGCAAACCGATGACCCCTTTAGCCAGGCCAAGCCCGGCAAAACCGGTGGCCTGAATATTATAGATTTAGCGAATATTGAAAGCTGTGCTTTTATTGAAACCCAGGATTTAGCGCGTTTACACCCTAACGGCACCTTTGAGGTTATGGGGCGTTTTGATACGGCAGATATTCGTGGGTGNAATTTGTTGGTGGTGTAACCAACTAAATTTGAGAAAAGAACGTTGATTGCTTAACAAACTCAGAACATGAAAAACGCAGTNCTGGCAGTACTTCTGCTAATAGGTATCCAAACCATTGGGCAAAAACTAGAGGAAGAAACCACCATCTTAGACGCCAAAAGAGGGGCGCCTGCTTTTCAGCTTCAAAAGGGTGAGCGCCTGTACAGTTTTGAACCCGATGCAGCGGGCTGGTACAAGGTCCGTAAAAAGGCCTATGCGCCTATGGGTACTGCCTCTGAAGGGGTGTTGCTGGCAGGCACCAAGCTCAGTAATAAAGAGAATGAACCTATTGGTGAAACCTTAGCAGAGTTGAAGTTAGTAGCGGTAGATACGGTTGAAGGTTTTAGAAGTGAAGACCGCCTGGCGGTGGTTTTGGAAGGCTATGTTTTTAAAACCAAATGGGTCAATAACTCCATCCCCGAAAAGGAGGTCACTCAATTATTGGCCATCCGCAACCGCACCGAGCAGCAAGAAGCTTTTGCCCAGTTATGGCGTGCGTATGACGCAGAAGAACGCGATTTTGAAGAGTTTACGGCTCATGTAATTCGTAAGCAAAATGCCAGCTTAACGGAACCGGATGATTTTCGCTTGATTGTGGTTTTCAGAGATGGCACATCGGCATTTTGTGTAATTACCAATGACCATACAGTAGAAGTACCAAAGCTAAAAGACAGTTGGGAAGATGGTGATTTTAAAATAAGCTATCTGTACAAACCCAGCTCGGCTCAAAGAGAATTAATGGAGCGCATACTTTTTACCTATTTGGCGCTTTAAACCTGCACGGGCTCTCCGTACACGTACATCTCCTCCAAGGTAGGGCTTTCAGAACCACCCTTAGGTTCCAGCGTAACGGCAAAGGCATCTGCCCCTGGCACCTGGCCTACTTTTAGAAGCTCCTGCGCATCGGTAAGATTATTAAAAACCCCCATGTCAATGGGCTTACCATCTTTTAAAGCCCAAAGTTGATAGTCTTTATCAGAAGGAGGTTGGGGAAGATTCTTTACGTCTAAGTACACCGTTTCAGTGCTGGCATTCCAAAAAATATCGGCCCGCATTTGTTGATCACGCCCTTCCACGCCTTTCATGATAAATTGGGCCGTGTTGGGATCTGTAAGTACCGCCACATTTTCTTCCATGATTTCATAGCGGGCCACCAGTACCTCATTTTGGGTTTCCATCTCGGCCAGGCGTAACTCCGTGCGGTTAAGATTTTGTTGCAAAGATTGACTTTGCTGGTATTGGAAAAAATTAAACCCACCACTTATTAAAAATAGAACCGTGGCGGCTACAGCCCAAGGCGAGGTACCTTTTTGATTTTGAACCTTTTCTTTTTCAGTAGGCTCGGTAGCGGCTTTATTTTCAGTTTTCAAGGCAGCGGCCAAAACTTTATCACGTAGTTCAGGCGGGGGTTGTACCGCATAGGCCTGGCTAAAGGTGCTAAGGCTTTCTACCTCTTCCTGCAGTTGCCGCTGTATTTCAGGGTCTTTAGCCGCCATAGCTTCCACTTGGCTACGCTCCTCTTCAGCTAACAGGCCTAAGGCATAAGCTTCTAAAATACCAGACGCTATGTATTCTTTGGTATCCACTTCAATTATTGGTTAAACATCTTTTTAAGCTTTTGCAAAGCCGCTCGTCCTCTGCTTTTTACCGTACCAAGCGGTATATCGTATTCTTCTGAAATTTCTTGTTGAGTAAAACCTTCAAAATAAGAAAGTTGAACAATTTGTTGCTGCTCGGCCGGCAGGCTTTTCACCAGTTCATTCAACCCTATGTGTTGGGGATTAAATTTTTGGTTGCTTTCCAAAGCATATACGAAGTTATCTATTCCCTGGTTTTTTTGCTGGTTTTTATTTCGCTTAGAGCGGATGTAGTCAATGGCATT
>PR_CR_10_Liq_1_inCRDRAFT_1002107_pt1 | contig 10396 bp, 10 predicted proteins | sample PRCRCaboRojoPR_3_FD_10241 | JGI IMG/M metagenome (IMG submission 10241) | reverse complement strand
CTGTCTTAGCCAAAGGACCCAAACTCTTCATTTGAAGCACTAACCACGGAGCCATAGTGGCTCGGATTCCAAATGTCAAGCAAGCAATGCTTAGCCACCAAGGACACCCTGTGAAGCCTTGGATGGCCTCAACCCAAGATGCTGTGTGTTCAATCACAGGTTTGTAAAATTCCATCCAAGGAGGCAAAGTAGCTATTTTGTCGGCTCCCAAAGGAATCATTCCTTTGAAGTCACTGAATCTCCGAACTGCTCTTTTCATCATTTTATAATATTCACTTGTCAAACTGACTACTTATAAAATTACTAACTAGCATGTACAGGACCTGTCATGACTTATGTCAGGGAGTCCTGGTTGTATTCCTTGCACGTAACTTATTTCTCCGCTTTCGAGTTTATCAATTACTGACTTGGCGAGTTTAGTAAATGCTTCTTCAACGCCTTGTCCAGAAGAGGCACTTGTTTCTAAGTACTGAACTCTGAGCTCTTGGCAAAACCTAGAAGCTTCCATAAAGTCGATTTCACGGGAGTCTTTTAAGTCTGACTTGTTGCCCACCACCATCATGCAGATGTCAGGTCTTGAAAAAGTTCTGGCGTCTTCCACCCAGCTACTTAGTTTCTCAAAGGACTCAGTGTTTGTTATGTCGAAAACTAACAAGGCTGCTGCTGCTCCTCTATAGTAACTCTTAGTGACACTTCTGAACCTTTCCTGTCCTGCTGTGTCCCAAATCTGGAGTTTAATTTGTTTCTCGCCTATAAGCAGTCTTTTGCTCCCGAACTCAACCCCCACAGTGTGGTTTGTGTTTTTCTTAAATCTGTTTTCAATCAAGTAGTTCAGCAGGCACGACTTACCAGTTCCGCTTTCTCCTATAATGATTACTTTGAGCATGTAGTCATACTCCTTTTTGGACTCCATATATGCTATTTCATTAGCTAACTGAACAACTCAACGCAATATAAAAATGTCTTCAAGAAGTTCTTCGAGTAATTCAAGTTCCAAAAAGGCAAGCAAACAGGGAAAAGTCGACATTGACCAGTTTCCTTCTTACGAAAGTGGTTCTGATAGTTCGTCCGGTTCTGAGTTCAGTTTGCCTTCAAATACTAAACAAAACCCCTCTAAAGCAGTTCAAGATGGAAATTCTTTTTGGAAAGACTTCAGTTTAGACAACTTTGGAGAAACAAACCTTAAAGAAGCTCCTGGGAACTTTTCTCCCACAAACTCCAAGGAAGTTCAGGACGAATTCACCAAACCCCACAATAAAAGTCCAGACCTGTTCCACTTTTCTTTTGAAGAAGATGAAACTGTTCCAAAACCCCAAGAAAACCAGCAAGTCCCTCAGAAGCCCAAACTCGGCAAACTAAAGTTCCAACAAAAACTTCCTACAGTCTTCCAAAAACCAGTTAGCTTCAAAAAACCTTCTTTAGACAGCAAAGTCCCCAAACAACACTCAGAACCTCCTAAGTTTGAATTCGAAAAGTCCTCTAACTCAGGCTCTGAAATAGTTTTTTCTGACGAAAGAGAAAAGTTCACTTCAGAGGCAAACAGGTACTCTTTCGAAATCCAAGAAAAAGAGGACTTAATTAACCACAAACAGGAAAACCACTCAGAAAACTCAGAAATCCACACCATAGTAAAAGCTCTAGACCACACTAGTTCAGCTGAAGAACCCAACCCAGTTGAATCTCCAGACCACACTTCCATCAAAACTTTTGACCCTAAACTAGACAAGCTTGCACAAAAACCAGCAATTCCCAAACTAGACCTTAAAGGCGCAGGGCTCCAGAAAACCAAACCAGAACCTGAGCAAAACCCCCAAGCTGAATACCCGCCAGTTGCCCTAGAAATTAGTCAGCCACCCAAACAAGAAGAAGAACCTGGACTCGAAATCCAGGAGTCCGTATACAGCAGCATTCACTCTGAGTCCAGCAAAAAGTTCAAACAGTTCGAGTTCGCATTCGAAGAAGCCAATTACGACATCAAAGACTTCAATGCTTCAGAGTCCAGTCACTCAGATTCTTTGTATTTAAGCATTGCAAACACCAAAAGGGATGCTAAAGAGTACTCTTCACCAAAAGCTTCTCCAAAAAAGCCCCAGTCACCAGTTCTTTCTAAGCTTTCTTCAAAGGCAGAGTTAAATGTTGTTGAAGAAGAAAAGAACCCCGAACTCTTCGGTTCTCACACTGAAAACAAACACCAACTTGAAGACAAGTCCAAGCCACTCAGTTCCGAAGTTGAAGAGAAACCCCAACTAGTTACTTCTCAAGCTCAAGAAAACTTTAAGCCACTCAGTTTCGAAGTCGAAGAGAAACCCCAATCAGTTACTTCTCACCCACAACCATTTAGTTCTCGGAATCCACAGAAACCCCAAACCTTTAGTTCTCCTAAAGAAGAGCCCATCCGTTTCTTCACTGAAGAAAAGCCCCAACTCCTTAGTTCTCGCACCCAAGATAAGTCTGAGCCGTCCAAACCAGAACCTCCGAAGCCATCTGAAAAGTACCACTTAGATGAAGAAAGCTCTATGCTATCCAAAGACTCAAGTGACTCTGGAAACAAAGAAGAACAGATAGTCCACAACCAAGAAGACCAGTACTACATTGACATCCAAAAAGCAGCTCCAGTTGAATTCCCAGTAAGCAAAGACAGGAAAACAGAACTATCAGAAGCCCCTCAAATAATAGCAGAGGACTCGGCTCAAGAGAAAGTTTCAGAACTGAACAGCAAACACGAAGGACTCTACTCTTCATCTAACTCAGGCAACTTTGTAGGAACTGCCAGGCCTAGATACTCCGTTAACACAGAATTTGCAGAAGTAAAAGCCCAGTTTAACTCTATGGAGTTGCCTCAAGTGGACGTTTGGGAGAACCAAGGAATAGTAGAGAAGTTCTTGAAGTGTGGGTGTCTGAGCAGCAGTCCTTCACTGAGCCAAGACCAAGAATTGACCTCAAAAAAAGTATTTAATGTTTCGCAACAAACCTTCAACCTCAACAACCCAGTCCACAAGTTTTTATTTAACTCTATGCACTCCAAGTTGTTGTTGGAAGAAGACTGGAACTCCAAACTTTCTAAAAGCATCAAGTCTAGGGGTTGGTTTTTTTTGTTCTGTATCTGGTACTTGGCTTCTTGCTACACTGAAAGCTTCGAAGAAATGTTTTCACATGCCAACAACAACCAGTGTAACTACGACTTGTACGAAGTCTTAGGGACTTTTTCGGACCTAGTGATGCAGATCTTCAGACAAAAGAAACTCCACAAACCAATTCTCAAAATGAGTTCTGTTTTAGAAACCCTAGGAATAGTGTTTTCTGAAACTATGCGCAAGTGGTTCAACTTGTACACCTCCCACAACATCACCAGAGAAACAGTCCAGGACTTAAACCAAACTGTAAAACGCATGCTCAGCAAAAAACCCCAAACGTTCTTCGAAGTAGGCTCTAGGCGCTTTGAAGTGTCTGCTTCTTCCATCAGAACCAAACTGCCTTAATAAAGTGAATAATTAGTAATAAAATGAAAAACTATCAGTGCAAGATCTGTAAAAAGTGCTTTAAAGACAACTCTAAACTCAAAAGACACCAACTGGTCCACACTGGCGAAAGACCTTTTAAGTGTCCTTACTGCGAAAAGTGCTTTTCAGTGGACTTCAACCTTAAAACTCACATTAGAGTCCACACAGGCGAGAAGCCCTATAAGTGTCCTTACCCTGGGTGCACCAAAGCTTTTACCCAAGCTGGGAACCTCAACACCCACAAAGCCATTAAACACGGAATGAAGCGCCACGAAAAAATTCCCGTGATAATACATAACGAACAAGACACTCAGCACAAGCTTATTTCTGGCAACCTTTGGGAGTTCGAGCAATCTATTAATTCTTAAATATTGCTAAAGACATTTTGGTCTCGATAAAACCTCACCTTAAAAAAGACAACTGCGGAAGCATGAGGACTAATAAATGTCAAGCGGAAACTTTGTGGAAGCGATTTACCTTTATGAAGAAGACCACACCAACAAAATGAGGGAGTGGGCCAGAACCAAAGCTGAAGAGAAAAAGCAGAAAGGAGAAACTCCTACCTACAAGGACTTTATGGCCATGGACATCATCCACCCAGCTGGACACAAAGGCATGGACCTGTTCTTGGAAAAGTACCAAGTCAAAAAAGAAGACTACATATTTGATATTGGCTGTGGAGTAGGAGGCGACGCAAGGTACTTGGCTGGAATTTACGGGTGCAAAGTGCACGCAATGGATTATCTCCAAAACTACGTAGACGCTGCGAATGAGATCACCCAACTTGCAGGACTCTCGGACAAGTGCGAGTTTTTCCAAGGAGACATCACTAACTACCAAGTCCCCCCGGAAGGCTTCACTATGGCAGTGTGCATAGGAGTGTTTCTTTACATTCCTGGAACTGAAGGCTTCAAAATAACCTACGACTCCCTTAAACCAGGAAGTTTGTTTTACTTCGAAGACTACATTTTGCAAATGCCCAGAGAACAACTCTCTGACTTCGATGAACAAATCGTCAGGGACTACAAAATGCACGGCATTAGGGACAAAGACTCACTCCGCAGGGAGCTAGAAGCAGTGGGGTTTGAAGTTGCTAGGTTCGAAGAGTTCGGAAGAGAGTGGTCTGAGTACGCCTGGGAAAGGTCTGAAAGCATCCTTAAAAGACTCAACGACCCCAACTCCCCCAACCCAGGTGAAAAAGAACTCTACACCTACGGCAGGTTCGTGCCCAAACTTTTGAGACAACTCGACCACTTAAGTGCTGGCGAAATCAGGAGAAGGTTCCCCTTGACTTCTGCAGAGCAGAACCCCGAGGAATTAGTGTTTTCAAGGCCTCAGTTTATGACTGTAGTGAGAATTGTTGCTAGAAAGCCTAACTAAGTAGTTATAAATGGGAGAGATCAGAAACATAGAACAAACCAGCTTTTTAGTAGACTTTGAGGTTCAAAAAGCTCAGTCACTGCTTGATGAGTATGTGATAAACAACGTCAAACGCATGTGGAAGGAATTGGGAGTAAGTGAGGCCTTCTTGGATGGAAACTTTGAAACTGAAATAAACCAGTTTTTAGACTCAGGCAGACAAGAACAAGAACTCCAGTGTTTTGTTTGTGTTTCTAAAACAGGCGAAGTAGTGGGCTCAGCTTGTTGCCAGGTCTGGAAAGGCCCCCTTCCTCTTTGTGTAGCCAACTTTAAGTGGGGCACTGTTTGGGGTTTGTACGTTGAACCCCAATTTAGGAACTTGGGTTTGGGATGCTGTATTTTAGAAGAGTGCATTGCCCACTTAAAAACTTTAGGCTGCAACAGGTGCATAGTGTATACTCTGGGCGGGAGTTCAGAACTGTTTCAAAAACTAGGGTTTAGCACTGCAAACGGACTTTCTTTACAAATAGAAGAGTCTCGTAAGTGCTTTTTAAGAACTATAAATGTAGAAGGAACTGAAGTGCGCATTGAAAAGGCTGGTACTGAAATGGACTTAGTTTCTTCAGTTAACTTCAAGGAAATGTGGTTGGAAGTAGGGGTAAACCAACTCCGCCCCGATTTTGAAGAAAGGACTTTGGAGTTCATGGAGCACGCCAGACAAGAATTGCAGATGGCTAACTTTGTGGCTTTTTCCGAAAACAGAGAACCTTTGGGGTCTGCTTGTTGCCAAATCTGGAAGGGACCTTTACCTCAAAGCCACTGCAAATGGGGTTCAGTTTGGGGAATCTACGTCAAACCTCAGTTCAGACGCAAGGGAATTGGAAAAGCCCTTATGGAAGCCTGCATTTCCCACTGGCAAGAACTAGGCTGCACAGAAGCTTTATTGATTTACGCTTCTGAAGACGGAAAAAGGATCTACGAAAAACTTGGATTTAAAAAAGGAGATGCTTTGTTTTTAGAGGACTTGTCTAGGTTTGAGCACTCCTTAACACGAAAAGCAGCTGAAGACCTAAGGAGCCAACTCCCTGAAACCTGGAAAAACAAGAGTCCTAGGTACCTTAGGCAACTGCTCATGACAGTTCCACACCAACTGAACTCACTCCCTTTAGACTCCCAGGTCAAGCAAAGCGTTGCCTCCACTCAAAAGCAACACAATATTTATGTAGACGAGGAGGATAACTGGTTTACTAGGAACTTACACAAGATGGGAGGAGGCTTTGACATGGAGGTGCTTTGTAACTCCGAATTGCTTGCAACCAAGTTTGACAAGCTGTCTAAGTACTGGGAAGACTTTGTGACGGGTTGTGGGTACATAAAAGTATTTGAGTGGATAGTGGAAATGAAAGAAGTGGCTTTTGGGGAGGCAAACACAGTAGTTGACCTTGCTTGTGGCATAGGACTCATGGCTCACACTTTAAGGTTACTCAACTTTAAAGGCCACATCACTGGAATAGACATTTCAAGTGGAATGCTTGAAAAAGCAGCTGAAAGAGAGTGCTACAACCAAATTATCAAGGCTGACTTGAACAAAGGAATTCCCTTTCCAACAAACAGTGCAGATGTAGTTGTTTGCACAGGCTCCACAGAACTCCTGGACACTGTTCATCTATTAACTGAATGCAACCGAGTTTTAAAGAAGCAAGGCGAAGTGCTTTTGTCTTTCCAGTACAATGACCTCAAGAGTCCTAACCCCACAGCCCACCAAAACGTTTCTGGAGTTACTTTTCAAGAAGTGAACAGTCAGATGTTGAGTTCTGGCTTTGAAGTGGTTTCTTACCAAGTTTGTGAGTGTGCTTTTGTAACTCCAGTTTCTTCTGGAGACTTGCTGCCAGTTCCTTATATTTTCTTGAGGTCAAGAAAGCTTTAGAGTAGTTTAATTAAGAATCTCTGTTCTTTTTCATAACAGTTATAAATTCATCCAAATCTATCACGTCATCGTGGTTAGAGTCTGCTTCTTCAATCATGCTGTGCACATCAGCTTCAGTTAGCTCTTGATCTATTACTTGAGACAAAACTACTTGGAGTTCTTTTCCTTGCAGTTTCCCGTCACCGTTTCTGTCTATGAGTTCAAAGATAACTTGCACTTTGGAGTCGTCTTTTTGAGAGTAAAAAGAGTCAAGAGCCTCCCTCAAAACTTGAAGCTGCTCTTCAGTAAGTTCATCGGCCTTTGCCATTTATTCTAATGCGTTTCAAGCCCACTTGACAGTGCCTGAAAGAGCCTATTAAATATGAGTGGCGCAGGTACAGGTTACGACCTTTCAACTACTACTTATAACCCAGAAGGCAAGATATTTCAAGTCGAGTACGCTGTCAAAGCTACAGAAAACGGGTATACCATTGTTGGACTTAAATGCAAAGACGGAATTTTAGTTGCAGGCGAAAAAAGCATTACTTCGAGAATGTTAGTCCAGGGGTCCAACAAAATTAGTTACGGACTTACCAAACACGCAGGAGCAATAATCACAGGAGTGGTTCCTGACGGACGTGCAGTCATGAGCAGAGCAAGGCAAGAAGCTGTGCAGTACCAGCAAATATACAGCAAGGAGATGGGCCCCAAAGTTCTGTCCGACAGAATAGCCCAGTTCATGCAACTGTTCACTAGCTACCCCATCAGGCCTTTTGGGTCAGTAGTTATAGTGGCAGGACTCGACGGAAACGAACCTAAACTCTTCATGGTCGACCCTTCGGGGAACTATTACCAGTACTACGCATGCTCTGCTGGAAAAGGCCACCAAATCTGCAAAACTGAAATGGACAAACTAGACCTCAGCAACATGACCTGCAGGGAAACAGTGTTCCACCTTGCTAAGATGCTAGTGAAGTGCAGAGGCGAAGGACAGGAGAAACTCTTCGAAATCGAAATGTCGTGGATGAACCAAGAAACTGGGTACTGCTTTGTGCCCGTCCCCCGCGACCTCCTCGACCAAGAGATCCAAGCTGCCGAAAAAGCCCTGGAGGACGAAGAAATGGGGGAAGATTAGTAAGTAAGTCTTATCAAAATCTAGGTTATATTAACTCTAAAGCCTGAGCAACAGCGTGCAGCATGTAAATCAGTTCACTTTCCAAACGTGCCTCTGTAATTAACAGATTGATGTGGATCATTTCTTCGTGTGTCAAGTCAAGTTCGATGTTTTTGTAGTCGGCTTCAGTGACAGTGTGGGGGAAACAAGCTACTTTTTTAATATAAGACTTAGTTTGGATAGGCAAAAACTGGTTTACTTCCCTGTAATCGTAGTCATCGTACTGAAGTCCGTATACTCTTTGCACGTAATTCCAGACTGCTCGTCTCAAAGGCCCTGTGCTAATCCCTGTTTCTGCTCCAATGTACTCGTGCGTCAAAGAGTACGTGTAGGTAGTGGTTTCTCTCAACACGTCTGCTATCACAGGTACGTACTTCGAAAGAATGTTGTAGCCTTGAATAGCAAAACTGAAGTCTGAAGGACTTACTGGTTTAGAAAAAGTCCTAATGTCGAAGTTGACGTAAGGCAAGTACCCACCTGCAATGTGTGCAAAGTACTCGTCTTCTTCGTCGTTATTCAATTCCACGTCACGCATGTCCTCACTGAATCCAAACTCTGACTCAGTGTAGTTTCTGAGCATAGGAATAATATCAACTTTTTGATTTATCCTAAGTGCTGCTTCAGTGGAACTCATTTTCCTGCGTCTCGTAAGAGGTAGGTCGTACTCAGGAGCTACTCCAGTTCCCCAGACAAACCCGGCTAAGCTGTGGAAAATGCAAAGAGTCACCAAGGCTTCCATCAGCTCTGTGATTGTCCACTTCTCAAGCAGCTTAGAAACGTCTTCCTTAGAGATTTCCCAGGGTCTGTGAGCTAATTTAACGTTGATCTGTCCTAGCATCTGCAACTTGTCAGGAAGTTGTCCTCGGAGTTCGGGGGCGAACCAGTCAGTTCTGCAACTTATTCTGCAGAGTTCCTCTTCTAGCTTCATTAGGTACTCGCACCTGTGGGTTGCTGAAGCTATGTAAGCTATGAAGTACTTCCAGTGCACAGGCACTGAACCTTCTTCGAGAAAACAGTCCCGGATTCGGTTGTTGTGTTTGGCCAGGTATTCTGGGAAACTTGACATTACTCTTTCGTAATGAGGTATTCTTGCTATTTCGAAAAATGTTTCCGTAATTGTTTGATTGTACGTGTGCTTTTCCTCTTCGGAATAAAAGCGTTCTTCGCCATGCAGTTGCTTTATTTCTTTGTAAGGTATAAAGTGAGATATTTCTGGAGGGTTTCCTATGTGCTAAGTAAGTTTTACTATGTTGTTTCTTTGCAAAAACTCAGTGCTGAGGTCCCGGACGTCTTCTAAAGGTGAATAAAACGCTAGTTGCTTTATTTTCTGTTCGTAGTAAGAGTGGAAGAAGCTAAATAGTTGTTACTATCTCTCATTTTGGTCACTTGAGTTCAGCAAACCTTCTAACTTCTCGTAAAACTCCTCCAACTTTTGTTTTCTGAGTTCTTCTTCTCTAATAAACAGTGGCCTTATAATGCAAGAAATCAATTCAGAATCCATTAATATTTAGCTCCTATGAAACTCAACTTTAAGCATTATTATACACACAATGCAAAACCCAACTAAACTAATACCATCTGTTAGTTATGACCAAAAGTTTGACTTCGAGAGCCCAAAAAATTTCAGCAAAGACTCAAAACTTAAGGCTTTTGCTCGGAGTAGGCCTAAGTAAGTAGTAAAGGTTTCAAGGACAGTACTCAATTTTATGAAGCTGCCTTTAATCCAGAAGTCTGGACTGAACTGCCTCCTTTTTAGAAAACCCAGGTTTTCCATGGCCATACTTACTTAGTTAATTGTTTTGTGATTTCCCAAAACAAAGAATTCCTAGTTTCTGCGGGTTTAGAATGCAATATGATCATTTGAAACCTTAGCTCTGGAAAATGTATAAAGACTTTGAATGGCCACAGAGAAGAAGTGCTTTGCTTTTCACTAGAATTCTTTAAATACTTTTAAACCTACAAGAAGTTAATCGAAATCCCTAGTGAACTGTCAAAAAAATCCTGTATAAAATTAACTCTACTTTTTTGTCAAGGTTTTCTGTAGTCCTTTTGTGGTCCGGAGTAGTGCAACTTGCATTTCTTTAAACCCTTTGATACATCCTTAATGGTCCCTCTAAATTCTTCCTCAGAAAACCTATCTGNTATGCCAGAGAAAGCACCCAGCAAGTGGAGTAATATTAGCTTTGTGATCAACATAACTTTGTATAAACTCAGATCTTGTATAAATGGATTGCAAAAGCTGCGAAGTGTCACAAACTAACAACTACGTAGTCATCCTTGGGCAAGTTCTTTGTTTGGCTTGTTACAAACTGGAATTCTACCTAGAGGAAGAATCTGAATGCTTCCAGTGCAAGGCTGTTCAAAGGAGAGAGGACCTTTACTATTGCTCTGACCTTAACTTTAGATGCAGAGCATGCAGGCCTCAAGATCGGTCTGGAGAATGCAAAGACTGCCAAA
>PR_CR_10_Liq_1_inCRDRAFT_1002106_pt1 | contig 10408 bp, 11 predicted proteins | sample PRCRCaboRojoPR_3_FD_10241 | JGI IMG/M metagenome (IMG submission 10241) | reverse complement strand
TGCTCCGAAATTGGATCACCGGCGGCGAGTTGGCGGAGTGGTGACGCAGCGGATTGCAAATCCGTGTACACCGGTTCGATTCCGGTACTCGCCTCCATATCCTTCCGGATAGACCTCACCCGATCCCGGGCAGATCAAGGGCATGTTCCCTGGCGCAGTCCCGGGCGATGTCGTAACCGGCGTCGGCGTGGCGCATGACCCCCGTGGCCGGGTCGTTCCAGAGCACCCGTTCCAGCCGCTTATCGGCCTCTTGGGTCCCGTCGCAGCAGATCACCATGCCCGAATGCTGGGAAAAGCCCATACCGACGCCGCCACCGTGGTGCAGGCTGACCCAGGTCGCACCGCTCGCGGTGTTGAGCAGCGCGTTCAGCAATGGCCAGTCCGATACCGCGTCGGACCCGTCGGCCATGGCTTCGGTTTCGCGGTTGGGGCTGGCGACCGAGCCGCTGTCCAGGTGGTCGCGTCCGATCACCACCGGGGCGGACAGTTCACCGCTGCGGACCATCTCGTTGAAGGCCAGACCGGCCTTGTGGCGCTCGCCCAGTCCGATCCAGCAGATCCGGGCGGGCAAGCCCTGAAAGGCAATTCTCTCCCCCGCCATGTCCAGCCAGCGGTGCAGATCGGCGTGGTCGGGGAAGAGCTCTTTCATCTTCGCGTCGGTCTTGCGGATATCTTCGGGGTCGCCCGACAGGGCGCACCACCGGAACGGCCCCACCCCGCGGCAAAACAGAGGGCGAATATAGGCCGGCACGAACCCCGGGAAGGCGAAGGCGTTTTGAAGCCCCTCCTCCAGCGCGACCTGGCGGATGTTGTTGCCGTAATCGACCGTCGGCACCCCGGCCTCGTGAAAGGCGACCATGGCGGCCACGTGGGCCTTCATGCTGGCGCGCGCGGCCTGTTCCACCGCCGCCGGATCGCTTTCGCGCCTGTCCTTCCACTGCGCCATGGTCCAGCCCAGCGGCAGGTAGCCGTTCACCGGGTCATGGGCGCTGGTCTGGTCGGTGACGATATCGGGGCGGATGCCACGCGCCTGTATTTCCGGCACGATCTCGGCGGCGTTCCCCAGAAGGCCCACGGATTTCGCCTCGCCCGCCTTGGTCCAGCGGTCGATCATCTCCAGCGCCTCGTCCAGGCTGGTGGCCTTTTCGTCCAGGTAGCGGGTGCGCAGGCGGAAATCGATGCGGCTTTCGTCGCATTCGACCGCCAGGCAGCAGGCCCCGGCGAACACCGCGGCCAGGGGCTGTGCCCCGCCCATGCCGCCCAGTCCGGCGGTCAGCACCCAGCGCCCCGATAGGTCGCCGCCATAGTGCTGGCGCCCGGCCTCGGCGAAGGTTTCATAGGTGCCCTGGACGATGCCCTGGGTCCCGATATAGATCCAGGACCCGGCAGTCATCTGGCCATACATCATCAGCCCCTTGCGATCGAGCGCGTTGAAATGCTCCCAGGTGGCCCAGTGCGGCACCAGGTTGGAATTGGCGATCAGAACGCGCGGGGCGTCGGCGTGGGTGCGGAACACGCCCACGGGTTTGCCCGATTGCACCAGNAGGGTCTGGTCCTCCTCNAGGCGTTTCAGCGTCTCGACGATGCGGTCGAAATCCTCCCAGGTGCGGGCGGCGCGGCCGATCCCGCCATAAACGACGAGTTCGTGCGGATTTTCGGCCACGTCCGGGTGCAGGTTGTTCATCAGCATCCGCAGCGGCGCCTCGGTCAGCCAGCTCTTGGTGCTGATCTCGGGGCCGGTGGGCGGGTAGATGTCACGCAGGTTGTGTCGGGGATCGCTCATGGGTCAGCCTTTCAGACGCGGGGCCATGTCGGCCAGGGTTTCAAGGATGGTTTGCAGGACCGGGCGCAGCCGGGCGGCCTTGTCCTCGTCATAGGTCCAGGGGTCTGCCTCGTCGGCCAGATAGGTGGACTGGGCCAGTTCCATCTGGATCGCGTGAATGCCGGTGTCCGGGTGGCCGTAATGGCGCGTTGTCCAGCCACCCTTGAAGCGGCCGTTGGTCACCGTCGAATGGCCCTCGGCGCCAGCGCAGATTTTCGCAACCACCGCTTCGATTCCCGGGGCGCAAGATCTGCCAACATTGGTGCCTATGTTGAAATCCGGCAAGCGGCCCTCGAAAAGGTGCGGAATATGCGAGCGGATCGAGTGGCAATCATAGAGGATCGCCACCCCGTGCAATGCCCGCACCCGGTCGATTTCTTCCGCCAGCGCGGCGTGATAGGCGACATGCCAGGTTGCGCGGCGATGCTCGATCTGCGCGGCATCGGGGGGCTCGTGCCAGATCGGCACGCCATCGAAATCGGTCAGCGGCACAAGGCCGGTGGTGTTCTGCCCGGGATAGAGGCTGGCCCCCGACGGGTCGCGATTGGCGTCCACCACGTAGCGATGAAAGCACGCCCGCACCGTGGTCGCCCCCGGCAGAAGCCCCGCGTAGAGCCGATCGACGTGCCAGTCGGTATCGGCCAGCGCCTGGCCCCGGCCATTCAGCCCCGCCGCCACATCTTCGGGGAGCCAGGTGCCAGCATGAGGGATGCCCAGAACCACCGGACCGTTGCCTTGCGTGACGGTCACCGGGGTCATGGACACAGCTCCGGCAGGTCCAGCCCCTTGGTCAGTCCGCGATCAGCCACCAGGGCAGCCGCGGCCTCGATATCGGGGGCAAGGTAGCGGTCCTGCGCCACGGCCGGCACCTGGGCCCGCAAACGGGTCAGAACGCCCTGAAGGGGGAGGCTTGTGCGCAATGGCGCGCGGAATTCCACGCCCTGCGCGGCGCACATGGCCTCGATCCCGATGATCCGGTCAAGATTGCCGACCATGCGCATCAGACGCCGCGCACCATGGGCCGCCATGCTGACATGATCCTCCTGGTTGGCCGAGGTGGGGGTGCTGTCGGTAGAACAGGGATTGGCCAGGTGCTTGTTCTCGCTCATCAATGCCGCGCTCGTGACCTCGGCGATCATCAGGCCGGAATTCAGCCCCGGTTCGGGTGTCAGGAAGGGCGGCAGGTCGAAGCTGAGCGTCGGGTCCACCATCAGGGCGACGCGACGCTGGGAAATCGCGCCGATCTCGGACAGCGCCAGCGCGATCTGGTCGGCGGCGAAGGCGACCGGCTCGGCGTGAAAATTTCCGCCCGAGACGATACGCCCCGCCCCGGTCAGGACCAGCGGGTTGTCGGTGACAGCATTGGCCTCGATCTCCAGTGTGCGGGCGGCGAAACGCAGAAGGTCGAGCGCGGCGCCCGTGACTTGCGGCTGGCAGCGGATGCAATAGGGATCCTGCACGCGGGCGTCATCCTCGCGATGGCTTTCGCGGATTTCGGACCCGGCCAGCAGGCCCCGCATGGCGCGGGCAACCTCGATCTGCCCCGGCTGGCCGCGCAAGGCGTGGATTTCCTCGGCCAGCGGCGCGGTCGACCCCATGATCGCATCGGTGGACAGGGCCGAGACAACGACAGCCGCCCGCAGTGCGTCGCAGGCCCGGAAAAGCCCCGCCAGCGCACAGGCGGTGGAAAACTGCGTGCCGTTGATCAGTGCGAGCCCCTCTTTGGGGCCCAGTGCAACCGGGTTCAGGCCGGCCGCGTTCAGCGCCGCAGCGCCCTGCAAGGTCCGGCCCTCGAAGACCGCCTCGCCCTCACCGATCATGACCGCCGCCATGTGGGCCAGCGGTGCCAGATCGCCCGAGGCNCCGACCGACCCTTGCGACGGGATCACNGGGNTNACGCCCCTGTCCAGCATCGCCTCGATCAAGGCGACGGTTTCCGGCGCGACGCCAGAAGCNCCCCGCCCCAGCGACAGCAGTTTCAGCACCAGCATCAGCCGGGTCGTGGCGGGGTCCAGCGGCTCGCCCACCCCGCAGCTGTGGCTGAGCACCAGATTGCGCTGCAACTGGCCCGTATCAGACGCGGCGATCTTGACCGAGGCGAGCTTGCCGAAACCGGTATTAACGCCATAGATCGCAGCTTCGCCCGCCGCGGCCTGCGTCACCTGGTCACGCGCAGCAGATATCACCGGGGCCGAAGCGGGGTCCAACCGAGCTGCTTCGCCATCGCGCCAGATGGTTTCCAGTTGCGACAAGGTCGCCTGACCGGGAACAAGGATCATGCGATTTCTCCGTCGAACCAGCGATGATGCAGCGGATTGAACCCGATGCGATAGGACAGCTCTGCCGGGTGGCCCACGTCCCAGACCGCAAGGTCGGCGCGCATCCCCGGCGCGATCCGGCCAGCATCCGCCAGCCCCAGCGCCCGGGCGGCGTGGCGCGTGGTCCCCGAAAGGGCCTCTTGCGGGGTCAGGCGGAACAGGGTGCAGCCCATATTCATGGCCAGCAACAAAGAGAACAGCGGCGACGAACCCGGATTGGCATCGGTGGCCAGCGCCATGGGCACCCCGTGACGGCGGAAGGCCGCGACCGGGGGCAGCTGCGACTCGTGCAAGGTGTAGAAGGCGCCGGGCAATAGTGTCGCGACGCTGCCCGTCCGGGCCAGCGCGCGGGCGTCGTCCGCGGTGGCGTATTCCACGTGATCGGCCGACAGCGCGCCGTGACGCGCCGCGAGGGCCGTACCGCCAAGATGCGACAGTTGCTCGGCATGCAGCTTGACCGGCAGGCCCAGCGCCTGCGCGGCCTCAAAGACCCGTTCGATCTGGGCCGGAGTAAAGGCGATGCCCTCGCAGAAGCCGTCTACCGCGTCGACGAGGTCCTCGCGATGGGCGGCGCGCAGGACCGGCAGACACACCTCTTCGAGATAGTCATCGGCCCGCCCGTCATAGTCCGGCGGGACGGCATGGGCCCCGAGAAAGGAGGTCACGACGCGAACCTTGCGGTGCCGTTCCAGCGCACGGGCGGCACGCAGCATGTTGAGCTCGGTCTCGATGTCCAGACCGTAGCCGGACTTGATCTCGACCGTGCAAACGCCCTCGGCCAACAGCGCATCAAGGCGCGGCAGGGCCGCCGCGACCAGATCCTCGACGCTGGCTGCACGGGTATCGCGCACAGTCGACAGGATCCCGCCCCCGGCGAGAGCGATTTCCTCGTAGCTGGCGCCTTCCAGGCGCATCTCGAATTCGCGGGCCCGGTCCCCGCCATGAACCAGGTGGGTGTGGCAGTCGATCAGCCCCGGCGTGACCAGCCGCCCGCCAAGATCGCGGCTGTCCTGCCCCGCCATGTCGTCGGACAAATCGGTGCGCGGGCCGACCCAGCCGATGCGCCCGCCCCTCAGCGCGATCACGCCATCCGGGATCAAGCCGTAGCCTTCGCCTGCCATCGTCGCGACCTGGATATTCGTCAGCAGCATTCTCGAATCCGCACTTGTCTTGCTCTTTCTGTTCCGCAATTATGTCTGCACATATTTTCGAGTCAATGCAGGAAATGTCATGCAAACGCTCTGGGCCGACAGGATACTGACCCACGATGGCTGGCGTCGGGACATGACGTTGACCATCGGGCACGATGGACGGATCGCGACGCTGACACCGGGCCGGACGCCCGGCGCGCGGCCCCACGCCTGCCTGGTTCCGGCCCCTGTGAACGCCCACTCCCACGCCTTTCAGCGGGCCATGGCCGGGCTGACCGAGGCGCGCGGCCCCGGCGGGCAGGACAGTTTCTGGACCTGGCGGCGGCTGATGTATCGCTTTCTCGACCGGCTGGACCCCGACCAGGTGCAGGCCATCGCCGGTTTCGTCCAGATGGAGATGCTCGAGGCCGGCTATGCCTGCGTCGCCGAATTCCACTACCTGCATCACGGCCCTGACGGGCAGCCCTATGACGATCTCGCCGAGATGGCACACCGCATCGCCGCCGCCGCCCGGGACACCGGGATCGGGCTGACGCTCTTGCCCGTCCAGTACCAGTTCGGAGGCTGCGACGCTCGCGCGCTGGAAGGTGGCCAGCGCCGTTTCGGCAACAACTTTGACCGCTTCGCCGCCCTTTGCGAAAAGGCGCGGCAGGCCGTCAAGGCCGGGCCGGCGGATTGGGTTTTCGGCACCGCTCCGCACTCCCTTCGCGCGGTGGCGCCGCATGACCTGCCCGCCGTTGCCGACTTGGCCCATGGCGGGCCGGTCCACATGCATCTGGCTGAACAACAGGCCGAGGTCGACGAGGTCCGCGCGGCGCTTTGCGCACGGCCGGTGGAATGGGTGCTGGACAATGTCGGGCCCGACTTCCGCTGGAATTTTGTCCATTGCACCCGCATGGAGCCGCGCGAGACCGAGGCCCTGGCCAGAACCGGGGCCCAGGCGGTGCTTTGCCCGATCACCGAGGCCAACCTGGGTGACGGGATCTTCGACGGGGCGCGCTGGCTTGACCACGGCGGACGGCTGGCCATCGGCTCGGACAGCAACATCCGCATCTCGCTCACCGAAGAGCTGCGCCAGCTGGAGTATTCCCAGCGCCTGCGCGATCACAGCCGCGCCGCACTGGCCGATGAGGAACGCTCGACAGGGCGGCGGCTTCTGGAAGCAGCTGCGACTGGTGGCGCGCGGGCCGCCGGTCGGGCCTCGGGCAGCCTCGCACCCGGCCAATGGGCCGACATCCTGTCGCTCGACACGGGCCATCCGGACCTGGCCGATCTTGACGGCGACCCATTGCTCGACAGCTTCATATTCGCCCGCGATGACAGCTCCGTTCGCGATGTCTGGTCGGCGGGGCGGCACCTTGTGCGGGAGGGTCGCCATATCGACCGTGACCGGCTGACCGAGGCCTACCGCAAGGCAATGAAACAGCTTAGACAGGGTGTATGAGCAAGCTCGAAACGAAAACCTGGCAAGGCGTGCGCGCGGAGGTTCAGCGCCGCATCCGAAGCCGGGCCTGGAAACCCGGCGATGCGATCCCCTTCGAGGCGGATCTCGCCCGCGAATTCGGCTGTGCACGGGCCACGGTAAACCGCGCCCTTCGCGACCTTGCCGAGGCGGGCCTGCTGGAACGCAAGCGCCGCTCGGGCACCCGCGTTGCCCTGCACCCGACCGGACGGGCGGTGCTGGACATCCCCCTCATTCGCAAAGAAGTCGAGGCCGCGGGGCAGGCCTATGGCTATGAATTGCTGTCCAAAGCGTTGGACGCAGCACCGCCCCACGTGGTGGCGGGGATGGAGCGGTCGGACGCGGCACACCTCGTCCATGTGGTGGCGCTGCACAGGGCCGACGAACGACCCCATGTGCTTGAAGACCGCTGGATCGATCCTGCCAGCGTGCCCGACGCGGCCACGGCTGATTTCAGCACGAAAAGTCCGAATGAATGGTTGCTGGAAAACGTGCCGTTTACGCGCAGCGAATTGGCCATTCGCGCCCTGCCGGCCGACCCGGACACGGCAGGGTCGCTGGATGTCGCCGAAGGAACAGCCATACTGACCCTGGATCGCGCCACCTGGCTGGAGGGGCGACCAGTGACCTTCGTGCGACTTTTGCACGGCGCCGATCACGTGATCCGGTCCTCGGTCACAGCCTAGCGGATACGCGCCACATCCACATTGGAAGATTGCTTTTTTGCCTGCGTGCGCACATAATTAGCCTTAAGAAATAGTGGCCCGGCCAACCGGGCACGGGCAGTCATTCGGGCGAGATCGACATGCGGGCATTCTTTCTATTGACGCTTCCTCTTGTGCTGACGGCTTGCGGCGGCAGCAGCCACCGCGACGCACGTGTGGTCAGCGCGCCGGTGCAGGCAGCCTTTGCCACAGGACCGATCTACAGCGCCTGCCGCGCCTCGGACCGGGAGGCCTCGAATCGCCAGCTTTGCGGCTGCATCCAGGCCGTTGCCGACCGCGAATTGTCGAGCCGGGATGAAAACCGGATCGCCGGGTTCTTCAACGACCCGGAAGAGGCGCACGCCGTAAAGATATCCGACACATCCGCCAATGACGCATTCTGGGACCGCTACCGCGATTTCATTGGCGTTGCGCGTCGAACCTGCAGCTAAGCGCGTCGGCACAGGCCTCGATCAGGTCCAGGCAGCCCTCGAAATCGCGCGTGTAATACGGATCGGGCACCTCCTGCGCGTCGGCCAGCGCCGCGAAATTCTCGACCGGGGTGGTGTTGCCTGCAGGCCTCTGGGCCTCGATGTCGCGCAGGTTGGCCGCGTCCATGGCAAAGATCAGGTCGAACGCGTCGAAATCCGCGGGGCCGAACTGGCGCGCACGTAGCTGCGACAGATCATAGCCCCGCACGCGCGCGGCCGCCTGCATTGGCCCATAGGGCGGATCGCCCACATGCCAGCCCCCGGTGCCCGCGCTGTCCAGCACAAGGCCCGGCAGGCGCGCGCGCACAACGCCCTCGGCCGCGGGAGAGCGGCAAATATTGCCCAGGCAGACGAACAGAATAGACTTCATGTTGAAATGGTAACGCCGTTGCCGGGTCTTGGAAACCGGCGACGCTCGCGAGAGGAGAGGAAGATGCGGATCGTGATCCTGACCGGGGCCGGTATCTCCGCCGAAAGCGGACTCGGCACGTTCCGCGACAAGGGCGGATTGTGGGAGCGCCACGATTTGAAAGATCTCGCCACGCCCGAAGGGTTCGCGCGCAACCCGGCCTTGGTGCATGATTTCTACAACATGCGGCGCCGGACGGTGCGGGACGCTCAACCGAATCCGGCACACCATGCCCTGGCCAGGTTGCAGAAGGACAAGAGGTATGCCGTGACCCTGGTCACGCAAAACGTCGATGACCTGCACGAACGGGCCGGGTCCGATCCGGTGATCCACATGCACGGCACGCATCTGGTCGCGCTTTGCGCCGGGTGCGCCCACCGCTGGCCCGCCCCCGAAGAGATGCGGCCGCAGGATCGCTGCCCCGCTTGCAGTGACGGCGTTGCCCGGCCCGACGTGGTCTGGTTCGGCGAAACCCCGTATCATCTGGATGAAATCCTGCCCGCCATTGCCGAAAGCGATCTGTTCGTTGCCATCGGCACCAGCGGGGTCGTGTATCCGGCCGCCGGATTCGTCGAATTGGCGACCGAGGCCGGGGCCGAGACACTGGAACTCAACCTGGAACCCAGCGACCGGGCCAGCGCCTTCGACGCGGCCCGGTTCGGCCCGGCCAGCAAGATTGTGCCCGCCTGGGTGGAAGAGGTCTTGGGGGCCTAGCGCCGGCTTGGCCCGCTCTCGGTTTGGATCCCCGAAATTACAGGGTTCGGGGCGGCAGAAGCTGCACTGCGCCGCGCAGCAGCAGGGCCAGGATCGCCACCTGCCCGGTGATCACGGCGGGCCAGACCAGGGAAAAGGCCGGGTCGCCGTATTTTTGCGGCCCGAAGGACACCGCTGCAGCAAGTGCGGCCAACCCCGCAAGAGCCAGCCCGGCGCGCGTGTCCGGCCCAAGGATCAGTGCTGCGATGGCGGCTGACAGGGACATGGACAGGAATGGGGCCATGCCGCCCAGCGGAATGGTTTCGGGCGGATGCGGCGCCGTTCCGGTGAACAGGGCGAACAGCATCACGGTCTGCAGGATGATCAAGGCCACAAGCGCGGCCGTCGTCGGAGAGCGTGTCATGGAAAGTCCTTTCAGGAATCTGCGGGTTATGCCGTAAACTTTTATACGGCTTGCTCTTGGCGTAAACTTATATACGGTGCAGGTCAAGCACTTTCGAACAGGATCGACATGACGCCAGACGACCGCGCCGCCCGGATCGAGGAAGCCGCCTACAAGGTTCTCACGGAAAAAGGGTTCAAGGGGGCCTCGATGCTGGCCGTGGCGCGGGCCGCAAAGGCATCGAACGAAACGCTTTATAATTGGTATGGCGACAAGGTGGGGTTGTTTTCGGCCCTCGTGGCGCGCAATGCCGCCATGGTCGCAACGCGGTTGGACCAGGCGCGCAAGGCTGGCAACACACCACTTGGCACATTGGAACAGGTGGGGGAGGTTCTGTTGACGATGCTGACCGGTCCGCGTTCGGTCGCGCTGAACCGGGCCGCGGCGGCTGACACCACCGGCGAATTGGGCCGGGCCGTCGCCAAGGGCGGGCGGGAAACCGTCGCACCCATGCTCGTCGCGGTTTTGACCGAGGCGCAGGCCGCGGGCGACCTCGGCCCCGGCCCTCTGGACGAAATGCTGGAGGACTTCCTGGGGCTGCTTTTGTCAGACATGCAGATTCGCCGCGCCATTGGTGTGCTGGACGCCCCGGCCCCCGAAACGATCACGGCCCGGACGCGCCGGGCCGTGGAACGACTGGTCAGGCTCTACCCGGCCTAGTTATCGTCGGCGCCGTGGCCCATGCCCTCGCCCATCATCATGTCATTGCGTTCATTGTCGACAGGGATGTCGAGGGTGATGTCACCGGCCTGTTCAAAGGTCAGCGTAACCGTGATTGATTCACCCTGCACGAAGGGCGTGTTGATCCCCATGAACATGACATGGTCCCCACCGCGCTTGAGGCTGTGCATTCCGCCGGCAGGGATGGCGAAGCCTTCCTCGACTTCGACCATTC
>PR_CR_10_Liq_1_inCRDRAFT_1002104_pt1 | contig 10416 bp, 7 predicted proteins | sample PRCRCaboRojoPR_3_FD_10241 | JGI IMG/M metagenome (IMG submission 10241) | reverse complement strand
GCTGGAAGCCCAACAGATTGCTCTGCACGTAGGCGTTGGGGTTTTCAATGGAGTAGCGCACCCCCGCCTGTGCGGCTAGATGGATGACAAGTTCGAACTCGTGCTCTGTGAAAAGTGTATTCACTGCCACGCTGTCGGCGAGGTCGATTTGGCGAGACTGGAACATCGATGACTGCTGTAATTGCGATAGTCGGTGATGCTTCAAGCCAGTGTCGTAGTAGTCATTCATGTTGTCGACACCTACCACAGCTTTATGCCGCCCAAGGAGTGCGTTGCAGATGTTGGCGCCAATAAATCCCGCGGCACCGGTAACCAAAATCGGTTTAAGGGTTGAAGCAATGATGGTCATGCATACATCTCGATTACATACGTCATGGCGCCAGTTTGACGGCACACGACACCCTCGTCACCTTTAAGGTACGCATTTGGCCAATAAAGCGTCACATAACTGTCTTAAACTTCGCGCGATGAAACCATTACGCAACAATCAGGTACCGATCGCACGCTTAATACCCGGTAAACCTTTGCATTGGGCGTTGGGCACGGGTTTGCTCTTGGCCCTTTACGTATTGGTTGATCGACAGGTTGGCTGGCCGCTCGTGCTAGCCCCCTGGCAACAACTCTCCCCATCGGACTTGTTGCTCGCGTTGGGTTTGTTCACGTTAAGTCACTTATGCAGGATATGGCGCATTCATCGTTTTTTAGGCTCAACTGCGCCTACGTTTGCCGCCGTTGTGAAGCTTTCACTCTGGCATCAATTTTTCAACAATTTACTGCCAATGCGACTAGGTGAAGCTGCTTTCCCAGTGCTGCTCAAACGCTATGCGGGCACCAGTATGGCATCTGGTTTTACCCGGTTAGTCTGGCTGAGGTTGCTTGACCTCGCCTTTATGGGAGTCTTCGGTTTCATATTGGTCTTGTGGTTGGCGCGTCTCATGCCAGCCACAACACTTCTGACCTTAGGCCTAGTCGCGGTCCTGATCCTTGCACTGTTCCTAGCTCTTCTGCCCCTGAACCAATTGAGCAAACTTGGACTCGGCGCAAGACCCGGTTTTTTGGCGAGAACAGGGGCGATGGTCATCGATCTGGCACCTGCTACAGCAGTGCTGCGCGTTCAACTTTTTATCCTCACGGCTGTCTGTTGGTGCAGTAAATTACTTGCTATTGGAGGCGTCGCCGCAGCTCTGTCACCACTGCCCCTCGAGTCACTACTGGCAGGTGCAGTCGCTGGCGAACTTGCAAGTATTTTGCCTGTCCACGGGGTCGCTGGTGCGGGCACGTATGAGGCGGCTTTCGCGGCTGGTGCAATGGTTGCCACCAATGAGACAGCAACCTTGTTGGCGGCTGCGGTGAATGCACATTTATTCATATTTGGCGCCACCCTACTTCTTTCTTTATGTGCTTTGCCACTGCCTACTCCCACTTACCGCGAGCAAACGAGCTTATGACTACTCATCCATCATCGATTGAGCCCTCCACTGTTGGCGCCGGCTCGATGTCGGTCGAAGAACCAGTAAGCGTGTCAGTGGTTGTCCCTTTCTACAATGAGCAGGGTAATGCAGAGGCACTAATTGATGAGGTTCATACCGCGCTCGCAAGCAGTGGATTGCGGTGGGAGCTCATTGCTGTGAACGATGGATCGAAAGACGGCACGGCACTGGAGCTCGATCGCGCCCGGCAGCAGCACGGTGACCATATTTGTGTTGTGCATTTTGCACGAAATTTTGGTCAGACCGCTGCCATGCAGGCAGGCATCGATCGCTGTCGAGGAGATATTATCGTGACCATGGATGGGGATCGACAGAATGATCCCGCCGACATTCCTCGTCTTGTCGACTACATGCTAAGGCATGATCTCGATATGGTGTCAGGCTGGCGCCAGCACCGGCAAGATGCGGAACTTGAACGCAAGCTGCCATCGAAGCTAGCCAATCGGCTTATTCGGCGTGTCACGGGCGTTAACGTAAAAGACAATGGTTGCAGCTTGAAGGCCTTTCGAGCCCACATTTTGCGGGAAGTGGTGCTCATGGGTGAGATGCACCGGTTTACGTCAGCATGGGTTGCGAGTGTTACGGACCCGTCACGTATCGGTGAGCTGGCGGTGAATCATCGGGCTCGCACCGTTGGCGAATCAAAGTACGGTATTTCCAGAACGACACGCGTGCTGCTGGATTTATTAGTGGTCTTGTTTTACATGCGTTTTTCTCGCAGGCCGGGACATTTTTTTGGTTCTATTGGGTTAACACTCGGTGCTATTGGTGGGACTCTTTTGACCTACTTGTTTGTACTGAAAGTCATGTTCGGTGCCGATATTGGCAATCGACCATTGTTATTTGCCGGCATTTTGTTTGCGATTACGGGTATTCAGCTGGTGACCACTGGTGTGCTCGCCGAGATACTGACGCGAAGCGGACCTATCCGTGATTACCCTACCAGGTCTGCGACCGATAACAGCGAACGCCGTTGGTTTTCCTCTGGGCCATGATGGAATCCCCTGACAATACGGGCATTTCTACACCTTGGTGGGCACAGCACTGGGTATTGAGCACGCTTACACTGGTGAGTGTCGTTGGACTGGCGGGTGTCACACCACTGTTCGATGTGGATGAGGGCGCTTTTACCGAGGCAACCCGTGAGATGCTGGCGTCAGGTAATTGGATTTCGACTTACCTAAACGGTGAACCACGGCACGATAAACCCATCCTAATTTATTGGTTGCAAGCGATCAGTGCCTCAGCTTTCGGATTGACGGAATGGGCTTTGCGGCTTCCATCTATGATGGCGTCGTGTGTTTGGACCTTTTTGGTATGGCGGTTTACCCGCACGCAATTCCACACGGAAGAACCTAACCGAGTCGCGGCTCTAACGGTTTGGGTGCTAGTCGCTGGCTGGCTTACGCCCATTATTTTTAAGGCTGCTATTGCGGATGCGCTACTGAACACATTGCTGGTTTGGGCGCTATTTTCAGGTTATCGCTGGTTGCAAATGCCGAGCAATTTACGTCTGTTCTGGTTTAGCTTGGCACTGGGATTGGCTTTTCTCACCAAAGGGCCGATAGCCTTAGTGATTCCCGGCGGTACTCTTTTGATAACCATGGCGCTCAGCCGACAGCTGCCATTATTGTTGGCTGGGTTATTGAATCCGCTGGGTTGGAGCACATTTTTGCTTGTGGTACTGCCATGGCATGTGGCCTCTTACCTAGATCAAGGTACTGCGTTTTTTGAAGGGTTCTATCTGGGTCACAACTTAGGTCGATTTAGCGAAACGATGGAAAGCCACGGTGGCTCTCCTGTTTATTATATTTTTCTACTACCGATTATTGTGCTCCCGTGGGTGGCATGGTTACCGAAACTGTTTGTTTCGATGCTGACCCGTTTACGCCCCATTCGCGCGGTCGATGACGATCATCGTCTGCGTGTCTATTTGCAAGTCTGGTTTTTAGTCACCTTCGTGTTTTTCTCTTTTTCGGGCACCCAGCTTCCCCACTACTTACTTTACGGTCTAACCCCGCTATTCATATTATTGGCCGAGCGAGTAGCCACTGATAAAGCACCTATTCGTTGGCGGGTACTTCCCGGGATGGTGGGCGCCATCATCTTTGCTTTATTTCCAGTGGTCATTCCGTACTTGGAAGTCAAGGATGGGTACTTGAGCGCCACACTGCTGCTAGGTTTCGGTGTTTTTCAGCAATGGCAGCCCTGGGTGATAGCCACTCTTTGTATCGTCACCTTGGCTATTTGGTCTTTGTTACGCTTTGCTGCTGGCGTAACGGCACTGTTAATTGCCGCTTTTTCACTGATGGCCGCGGTCAATTTTGTAGCGTTACCTATTGTCGCGGCTGCACAACAGGAGCCGGCAAAACAGGTGGGTTTGAGAGTTGCGCAACTTCCTGCCGATGCGAGTGTGATCTCGAGGCACATCCGCATGCCCAGTGTCAGTGTTTATGCTCAGAGAGTCATTCCCGACCGAGAACCTCAAGCAGGTGACTATGTTGTCACCCGAATTAATAAAATTTTAAAGATCGAAGAGCACACTCCGCACCTGATATTTACCTCTTTATTCCAGCAGGGCGGCGTCGCTCTGCTGCGTGCGGAGCACACCGATGACACCCACCTTCAGCTCAAACCGTGATCCGCAATTACAACCTTACAAATGGGTGAAGCGGTACTTCAAACGTCGCCGCAAATTATGGTGCGCAAATGCACGGCATGACGGGGAGCTTCTGGGTGTGGCCGCCCTAATGGCGTTTGCAGCCATCAGCTTGTTTGTAACGGCGGGCTACCATGCTGCATTTTTCACGCTTCAAGATACGGGCCTAATGCTGTTTTCCAGCGCTGCTTGGGCCAACATCACGTTTATGGGCGATACCGTCAGCGCTTTGGCGATTGCGTTGTTATTTACGTATCGCTTTCCACACTTGGTGTTAGCCACGCTGGCATCTGCGCTTATCTGCACCATCATGGTGCACAGTTTGAAAGCGGGTGTTGGAACCCTGCGTCCGCCGGGTGTGCTGCCTAGCGACATGCTGCACGTCATAGGTCCTGCTTACAAAGGCAACTCGTTTCCATCCGGACATACCGCTACTGCCTTTGTTATGGCTGGGTTGTTAACCCGCTGCTTCAAGACTTTTCAGAATCGTGCTGCCGTGTTGCTTTTAGCACTGACCATCGCCTGGTCCCGTGTGGCGTGTGGCGTCCACTGGCCCATTGATGTGCTGGTGGGCGGTGCCCTCGGCTTGATATCCGCCTGGATGGGTTTGCGTCTTACCGATGGAATAAAACTTCGGGTTTGGGGCTACACACCCATTGCGGCTTTAATGCTGGCCTGTGCCGGTTATCTGTGGTTTCACGATGGTGGTTTTGACGCTACGCGAATTACTGCACCAGTATTGGGCGCAGTCGTAGTCATCTATTGGGTGAGTAGCTGGGGCTATTTTTTCGCGGTTGCCCATCATCGCTCCGTGATGCGGGACCTACGTCGCGCTGGCGCATAAGGCCGATCAACCTCCAGCCGAAAGACAGTCCCTAGGTCTTGAGTACTGACGGACTTTTTCTTAATATCGCCGGCCCAGAGAAAACCACGCTGGGTTCTCGCCGGTGTAGCTCAGTTGGTAGAGCAGCTCATTCGTAATGAGAAGGTCGTAGGTTCGACTCCTATCTCCGGCACCATTTAGTTATGGGTGTATACCGTAGACATGGTTTACATCTTGTACCGGACACATGGTTTACATCATTGTCGGTAAGAACGGATTGGGAGCGGGTTCGACCCGTCCACGACCCTCATCACAGAATCCCAGGTCAAAATCCATAAAACTGACTAGACAGGTTACCGCTTGATTTAACTACGGGCGGCGACTTTCACGCGTCGCTGAAGCCCCTAAGCGGGGCAGGCGACACCGACACGGTGTGGAGATATCAGTCCCGTGTGTCTCAGTATCGTGTGTCGTGGCCGATTGATAGCGAGCAAAAAAAAGCAGCCCGAAGGCTGCTATCTTGTAATTGTTAGCATCAACCTACTGGCAATCTGCGGATGTTGTGTGGTCACAACCCTCTTCGTTGATGAAACTTTTTGTTGAATACTGGTCAATCGGCAATTTGCGGACTTCTTCTCCAGCCGCTTCTGCTTCCTCAAACAGTCGGATCAGTGGTTCCGAGTACTCAGTTTGAGTATCTTCAAACGCGACATTGGCAAATTCGAAATAGCCATCACGGCCAGCAGCAACAAAGCTATTGGTCAGTACAGTGTAAGTGGCATCGGCATTAATTGCTGTCCACTCGCCCTCAACACGTGAGTTAACCTCGATGTTTTGGACACGGCTGCCAGACGCTTGTGACAGGTCAACATCGAAGCGCAGACCGAGTGCGTAGGGATATGAGCCGGTGCTGCCGTCGTTATCGACGAAGTTATCCATTGCCTGCTCGAGAACCGTAGCGATCTGCGCACCTGTCATATCGCCAAACACAATCGTGTTGGAGAACGGCAGAACATTGATAATGTCTTCGTAGGTTACCTCTCCGGCTGGTATGTCGACACGGATGCCACCCGCATTTTGGATAACAACATCGGCGTCACCGACAGTGTCCATGAATGCGCGGTTAACGAGCATCGTGACATCAGAACCTCGCTGGTAGGTCAATTCACGACAGCCATCAATGGCAGAGCGTCCCTGGCCAGGGAGTCTCTCAAGACAAAAGTCTTCAGCTGCAACACCAGCGGTGGCCGCCAGCTGAGCATCTTTTAGGGTTTCAAAAGAGGCCACAATGTCTGCAGATTCAGCGTCGTCCGCTGTCAGGATGATTTCATCTTCTGACGTAAGCGAATCCAGCACTAACGCAACGTCGTCTCCTGCTAACAAACGTTCGGTTTCGTCCGAATCTTCGTAGGTGAAATCGCCGCCAATAGGCATCAGAGGAGAGCCTGAGCAACTGGTTACAACACCGTCCTGTAAGCTAACGGATAGTTTGCCCATTAAGTGAGTGTATTCCCAAGCTTGAACGACACAAACAGGATCGCCGTCAAGATTAGTCTCCATAGTGGGGTAGTCGTCTACAACATTGAAACCAAGGCGGTCGAAGGTCTCGTCACCCAGCAGCGTATGAGAATCACCACCGACAATAACGTCCACGTCTGTGAGGCTGCGTGCAAGTTCACGCTCATTGGAGTAACCGTAATGAGACATGACAATGATGTTATTGATGCCCATCGCGGTGAGTTCGTCGATGTACTGCTGAGCAGTCTCAATTTCGTCTAGAAACTCGGTGCCCGCATCTGGCTGTGAAGAGATTTTTGTTTTCTGTGCGATATCGATACCGATGACAGCCACCTGTGCATCATCACGATCGAAGATTGCATATGGCTGCAGATAGCCACCCTGGAGTGCAGACGTGGCAGCTGGCACGATATTGGCGCCCAGAGCTGCGGTGTTGCAATTCTCACGGTTTAGGTTGTCGAGGAAATTAGCCAGACCTGCGTCACCGTCATCGAACTCGTGGTTGCCCATTGTGAGTGCGTCGAAGCAGATTCGATTCATCACAGCAGCATCGGCCTCGCCTTTGAACAAACTGTAGAAGGTCGTCCCAGTGATGGCATCGCCAGCGTGGAGTTTCAATACGCCACTGTTACTTGTCTCTTCACGGCGAAACAACGTCGTCATCTTGGGGTAGCCACCGTAGGTTAACGCAACCGTTTCGATAGGTGTGCCGTCAGACTTGGTTGTGCTAAGTCCTAAAGCGCTGACATCGTAATCGCGGGTCTCGGCGAGGATGTGGCTGTGGGTGTCATTGACGTGCAAGATAGTCAAGTTAACAGGATCATTACCTGAGATGCCCGGCTCACCCTGGGGACCCTGCTCACCCTGAGGACCTTGCTCACCTGCGGGTCCCTGCGCGCCCGTTGCACCGTCATCGCCCTCGCAGCCGGCGAGTGCAAAGCTGAACGCTGCAATTGCGGCAGCATATTTCATTCGTGTCATTACAAGAAACCTCCATAGAATTGGCTTGGTGTGTGGCGGCTGTGTCATTCTGTATGCCCACCGCGCTGTTGAGCTTGCCAGTGACTAATGAAGGATTTGCGTCGTTTTGATGACGTCTTTTTGAATAAAATAAGACACTATGGGTCTGGCTTTAACACCAACATCTGCCTGCCGGTGATGAGGCATAGTAGTTGGTGTTTTAGTTAGTGTCTGCCGCTGACCTCAGTGTGTTGTGGGCACCACAACATTTCGCTGGAGCGGATTGGCGTTAAACCCAAATCGTGGCGCGAGTAACGCGTTACTGAACCATACAACCCAGAACGCGAACACAACGTCGCTCAAGAAATGCGCCCCTTGTATCACCCGGGCTCCACCAACCACTACGCCGATAATGGCGCCTGCCAATAGCCACTGCCGATGTCGGGTACACCAGGCAAACGTCATAAACCAAAAACCAATAGCGGCGTGGCCACTCACAAACGAACAATTACGCCTGCAGTCTTTGGAATACTCAAACGGAGCCGCGTACGCATGATCGCCATGAAACTGAGTAACGTCTCGTGGCCTAGGCCGTCCGAAACTGTTGTCTTTTAGGCCTACATGGGTGATGACCCCGGGGCCAACAATCAGCGAAAACCACAAGAACAGGTATAGCCTTCGCTTACGTTCTGCGTCGACCGTATGGGATCTACGCGAGTGCTCGCGGAGCGCCGCCAAGGGCAGTGCAAGCAAAAAAAAGAAGTGGATATTGGCAAAGACGCGGTAAATGACTTCTATCACCACGTGGGTGTCCCAAGGAAAGGTATCGGAGACGAAAAACCAGCGCGTCACCGTGAGGTCGAGTGTTGGAAGCATCCAAAATAGCAACACGCAGAGGCCAAACAACAGCAGCGGCCAACGATTACTCGCCATAAACTGGCTCGGGCTCCCATCAATATCCATTGAAATTTTCCACACTGTATAGAAAGAGCGTTTTTCCCGGTCGCCACTGGTAGTAACTAGGAACCTCCGAGTGAAAAGTCACTCTCTGGAAGCTTCTGCGCTGCTCTGTGGTCATAGGATGGTCTGTGGCAAACAGCCAACGACCTTGACGTGGCAAGCTGTCGAAGTTGATTGTCTGATCATAGTAATCAGCGACCCGGTGCGTATCGTTCTCCCAATACCTGCTGGGAAAGACACCAGGCTGTAGCACTCTAGTTAGGTTTGCAAGAATCGCGCGAGAATCGCTTGCTATTGGTAGATCGAGCGTGCCGGCTGGAAAGCGGCCTTCTGCTGCCAAACGTTCTGCCCAAGGCTCAACCCTGAGCCAGGGATTGTTCTGCTTTGTGTTGTCGATACCCAAGGCCGCAATGGCTTGTGGCCAGTGATAGAAGCCGCTTAACAACAGTAGATTGAACGTTATGGCACTCAGAACCGCCTTCGGGTGTTGCCGTGCTACTACCACCAGTGCGAATGTAAGGCCGACGATAACGGGCGCGGCCCAGTTGGCGAAAGCTCGCGACAACAATGCTTGCACGCTTATTCCCACAAACAAAACGCTACTGGCCAGTACAATCACTTGCAGTGGCTCGCTAATGCTTACCGCAGCAATAATTTTTTCTCGCCAGCGGATAATCAACAGGGTGCTAATCAATCCAAAAATCGCCACTTGCTCCAACCAGAAGGTGATCATGGAAAGTGGGTTGAGCAGTGACCCTTCATCGATTTGGGCAATTTCAGAGGTGTGGCGCCATGCGACAAAATCGTTGGTGATATTCCAAAAAATATTAAGCGAGAACAGTGCGAGCGCGACTAAACCCGCCATCCATGGCCCCAAGGTGCCAAATTGAGCGCGCCTCCTAGCATTCGCTAGCATGAACAACAGGTAGGCAAAAGGCAGTGTGATTAAGGTGTATTTACTGAGCAATCCTAGGCCTGTCGCTAAGCCAGCCAACAGCCACCAAGACAAATTCTCGGTGCCGAGGCTATGAGCTCGCTGTGCCTTGATGAAGCCGAGAAGTGACAGTGACCAGCATAGCAACAGAACTGAATCAGTGGTGGCAAACAGCGAGTAGAATCCCGCCAAGGGCGTAGTGTAAAAGATGACGCCGGCTAGCCACCCGGTACGACCATCCCATATGTGCCGAGCAATAGCAGCAATTGTCAGACCACTTAGGAACCAGCAAATGGCTGGCCCCAGTTTGATGCCAAATGCGCCTGCGCCAAACAGTGACGACGAGAGCCCAATAACCCAAGCGATCATGGGGGGCTTAGAGTAATAGCCAAAATCTGGAATCAGTGACCAGTGAAAGTAGTAGGCTTCATCGTGGTACACACCCACCCAGGGTTGTGTCAGCAACCAAACCCGGTACGCAAAGAACGCTAACAACAGCAGAGCCAAGTCGATGCTCTTTACTTTCGCCCTGTTTGGCATGTAGCGATTCATACGATAGCCGATTAGTCATTTTGTTGAAGCTTGCGTGTTTGGCCCTTACCCCTCAGCACTAATAAACGGCCCATCAATACAGATCCGCCGGCCATCGGGTGCAGCGCAGGCGCCGCAAATACCCACGCCACACTTGGTCACGTAATCGATAGCGCTGTGAATGCGCTCCTTGGCTACGTACTGCCGTTGCACCGCTTCGGCGGCGTGAATCATCGGCTCGGGACCACAGTTGTAGAACACCACCTTGCTCAATTCATCGGCGGTCATCGCGGCTAGGCGCGCATCCAGGGCCTCGGTTACTCGCCCGTGGTGGCCCGCACTACCGTCATCGGTGGCAATGGTTACCTTGGCAATGGCCTTGCAGTCGTCAATGAAATACAAACGATCGGCGCTGCGTGCGCCGGCAAAAATCTCAGCTGGGGCTTCGTTACTGCCGAAGTCACGGGCAATTTGATAAACCGCAGCTAGGCCGGTGCCGCCGGCCACACACATGACGTGGCTGTCTTCGGGCGGCTCCACC
>PR_CR_10_Liq_1_inCRDRAFT_1002103_pt1 | contig 10417 bp, 6 predicted proteins | sample PRCRCaboRojoPR_3_FD_10241 | JGI IMG/M metagenome (IMG submission 10241) | reverse complement strand
TCTGAACCCAGCTCGCGTGCCACTTTAATGGGCGAACAGCCCAACCCTTGGGACCTTCTCCAGCCCCAGGATGTGACGAGCCGACATCGAGGTGCCAAACCTCCCCGTCGATGTGAGCTCTTGGGGGAGATCAGCCTGTTATCCCCGGAGTACCTTTTATCCTTTGAGCGATGGCCCTTCCATACGGAACCACCGGATCACTATGCTCTGCTTTCGCACCTGCTCGACTTGTAGGTCTCACAGTCAAGCGCCCTTATGCCATTGCACTCTACGCACGGTTACCAAGCGTGCTGAGGGCACCTTTAGAAGCCTCCGTTACTCTTTTGGAGGCGACCACCCCAGTCAAACTACCCACCAAGCACTGTTCCTCGTTAGAGGTTAGGCTCCAAATAAACAAAGGGTGGTATTTCAAGGTTGACTCCACGATACCTAGCGATACCGCTTCAAAGTCTCCCACCTATCCTACACATTGTTTATCCGAAGTCAATACTAAGCTGTAGTGAAGGTTCACGGGGTCTTTTCGTCCCATTGCGGGTACTCGGCATCTTCACCGAGACTACAATTTCACCGAGCTCATGGCTGAGACAGTGCCCAGATCGTTGCACCATTCGTGCAGGTCGGAACTTACCCGACAAGGAATTTCGCTACCTTAGGACCGTTATAGTTACGGCCGCCGTTTACTGGGGCTTCAATTCAGAGCTTCTCCGAAGATAACTCCTCCTCTTAACCTTCCAGCACCGGGCAGGTGTCAGACCCTATACATCATCTTTCGATTTAGCAGAGTCCTGTGTTTTTGATAAACAGTCGCCTGGGCCTTTTCACTGCGGCCCTGCCGAAGCAGGGCGCCTCTTCTCCCGAAGTTACGAGGCTATTTTGCCTAGTTCCTTAGCCATGAATCACTCGAGCACCTTAGGATTCTCTCCTTGACTACCTGTGTCGGTTTACGGTACGAGTTGTATTTACCTGAAGCTTAGAGGTTTTTCTTGGAAGTCTGTTTAGGTTCATATCTCGTCATCCGAAGAATCTGAGTACTATCACCTTCGACAAGTCCTGCGGATTTACCTACAGGACTTATATCTACGGGCTTTACCGTGCTATTCCGTCAGCACGGAGAACTTTCACTACTCCGTCACCCCATCGCAGTAAATACAAGTACTGGAATATTAACCAGTTGTCCATCGACTACCCCATTCGGGTTCGCCTTAGGTCCCGACTAACCCTGAACCGATTAGCGTTGTTCAGGAAACCTTAGTCTATCGGTGAGCGGGTTTCTCGCCCGCTTTATCGTTACTTATTCCTACATTTTCTTTTCTAAAGTCTCCAAAAAACCTCGCAGTTCTTCTTCAACGTCTTTAGAATGCTCCCCTACCACTCCAACAAGTTGGAGTCCATTGCTTCGGCAGTATACTTAATGCCCGATTATTATCCACGCCCGATCGCTCGACTAGTGAGCTGTTACGCACTCTTTAAATGAATGGCTGCTTCCAAGCCAACATCCTAGCTGTCAAAGCAATCAGACCACGTTTGATCAACTTAGCATACATTTTGGGGCCTTAGCAGATGGTCTGGGTTGTTTCCCTTTCGGACAAGGACCTTAGCACCCATGCCCTCACTGCTGATCTTATTTACTAGCATTCGGAGTTTGACAGGATTTGGTAGGCGGTGAAGCCCCCGCATCCAACCAGTCGCTCTACCTCTAGTAAACAACGATCAACGCTGCACCTAAATGCATTTCGGGGAGAACGAGCTATTTCCCGGTTTGATTAGCCTTTCACCCCTACCCACAGCTCATCCCAAGACTTTTCAACGTCAACGGGTTCGGTCCTCCACTTTGTGTTACCAAAGCTTCAACCTGGCCATGGGTAGATCACCGGGTTTCGCGTCTACCCCCACTAACTTCGCGCCCTATTCAGACTTGCTTTCGCTGCGACTACCCTGCTATACAGGTTAATCTTGCTAGTGAGGAGTAACTCGTAGGATCATTATGCAAAAGGCACGCTGTCACCCCGATAAATCGGGGCTCCAACCGCTTGTAGGCGCACGGTTTCAGGTACTATTTCACTCCCTTATTCAGGGTACTTTTCACCTTTCCCTCACGGTACTAGTTCACTATCGGTCTTTCAGGAGTATTTAGCCTTACCAGATGGTTCTGGCAGATTCACACAGAATTTCACGTGCTCCGCGCTACTCAGGATACTGTTATGATTAACTCACTCATACGTGTACGAGACTATCACTCTCTATGGTGTTACTTTCCAGAAACTTCCACTTCGATGAGCAATCAATATCACAGTCCTACAACCCCAACAATGCCGAAACAATGTTGGTTTGGGCTAATCCCCGTTCGTTCGCCACTACTAGGGGAATCACTATTGTTTTCTCTTCCTCCGGGTACTTAGATGTTTCAGTTCCCCGGGTTAGCTCCCTTTCGGGTGTTACGCCTTCAGCGTAACGGGTTGCCCCATTCGGAAATCTTCGGATCACAGATTATGTGCATCTCCCCGAAGCTTATCGCAGCTTGTCACGTCCTTCATCGCCTCTGAAAGCCAAGGCATCCACCGAACGCCCTTATTTGCTTTTTAAATGATTCGAGTTTCTATGTTCTCACATAGAATTGTAAAAATTTGATTTTATGTATTCACTCTCAATATGTCAAAGAACTTCAGAAACGTTGTTACGTTTAAATGTGGAGAATATCGGAGTCGAACCGATGACCTCCTGCGTGCAAGGCAGGCGCTCTAGCCAGCTGAGCTAATTCCCCTTTTCAATGGTAGTCCCGCGCAGACTTGAACTGCGGACCTCTACATTATCAGTGTAGCGCTCTAACCAGCTGAGCTACGGGACTGGCTAAATTCTGAACGGAACTCCAGAAAAGGATAACAACAAAATGAAAAAGATAAGAGCAAAGAGGAAATGTACCTCATTGAGACTGTTACTCTAAAAGGAGGTGTTCCAGCCGCACCTTCCGGTACGGCTACCTTGTTACGACTTAGCCCCAGTTACTGGTTTTACCCTAGGCAGCTCCTTGCGGTGACCGACTTCAGGTACCCCCAGCTTCCATGGCTTGACGGGCGGTGTGTACAAGGCCCGGGAACGTATTCACCGCGCCATGGCTGATGCGCGATTACTAGCGATTCCAGCTTCATGGAGTCGAGTTGCAGACTCCAATCCGAACTGAGACATTGTTTAGGGATTAGCATCATCTCGCGATGTAGCTGCCCTCTGTCAATGCCATTGTAGCACGTGTGTAGCCCTGGACGTAAGGGCCGTGATGATTTGACGTCATCCCCACCTTCCTCACCGCTTGCGCGGGCAGTTTTCTTAGAGTCCCCGGCCGAACCGCTGGCAACTAAGAATAGGGGTTGCGCTCGTTATGGGACTTAACCCGACACCTCACGGCACGAGCTGACGACAACCATGCAGCACCTTGCAGGCCGTCCGAAGAAAGCTCCGTTTCCGGAGCGGTCGTCCTACATTTAAGCCCAGGTAAGGTTCCTCGCGTATCATCGAATTAAACCACATGCTCCACCGCTTGTGCGGGCCCCCGTCAATTCCTTTGAGTTTCACTCTTGCGAGCGTACTCCCCAGGTGGATCACTTAATGCTTTCGCTTGGCCGCTGACAGTATATTGCCAACAGCGAGTGATCATAGTTTACAGCGTGGACTACCAGGGTATCTAATCCTGTTTGCTACCCACGCTTTCGTCCCTGAGCGTCAGTAATAGTTTAGTAAGCTGCCTTCGCAATCGGTGTTCTGAGTCATATCTATGCATTTCACCGCTACATGACTCATTCCGCCTACTTCAACTATACTCAAGAATATCAGTATCAATGGCAGTGCTATCGTTAAGCGACAGCATTTCACCACTGACTTAATATCCCGCCTGCGGACCCTTTAAACCCAATGAATCCGGATAACGCTTGGATCCTCCGTATTACCGCGGCTGCTGGCACGGAGTTAGCCGATCCTTATTCGTATGGTACCTTCAGCCCCGGACACGTCCGGGGGTTTATTCCCATATAAAAGCAGTTTACAACCCGTAGGGCCGTCATCCTGCACGCGGCATGGCTGGATCAGGCTTTCGCCCATTGTCCAATATTCCTCACTGCTGCCTCCCGTAGGAGTCTGGTCCGTGTCTCAGTACCAGTGTGGGGGATCACCCTCTCAGGCCCCCTACCTATCGTTGCCTTGGTGAGCCTTTACCTCACCAACAAGCTAATAGGACGCATGCTCATCCTTATCCGCCAAAGCTTTAATTATAAATACATGTGTATTCACAATATTATGGAGTATTAATCCGGATTTCTCCGGGCTATCCTCCAGATAAGGGCAGATTGCATACGCGTTACGCACCCGTGCGCCACTCGTCATCATCCCGAAGGACATGTTACCGTTCGACTTGCATGTGTTAAGCCTGCCGCTAGCGTTCATCCTGAGCCAGGATCAAACTCTCCGTTGTAAGATTGTTTGAAATCTGGTCTCAAATTGACGAGGTATCATTTTACCTCTTTTGCTCTTATCAATATGTTAAAGAACTCTCTTTTTATTTTGGGGCTGCAAATGTAAGTCAAAACTTTTAATTGCAAACCAAAAAATCTTAAAAAATTTAGAACTTTTTCCCACTTGACCCTAGCTTTTAGCCGGTCTAAAACGGGGCGGCAAATGTACAACTGTTTTATATTTCCCACCAAACATTTTTTGAAAATAATTTGATGATTTTTATTCAGTTTTTAACGTTACCAATAGTCTTCAAGAACAACCGCTACAACTGCTTCTGTAACGGGGCGGCAAATGTAAATCTTATTTTAACACCCGCAACACTTTGCTTGATATTTTTTTTAAAACTTTCAATGAACAACCGCCTACTGCCGTAAACGGGCGGCAAATATAAAGCGGTTTATGACAATCACAAGGTCTGGAGACTATATTTGGCAGGTTTATTTACTAGAAGCTGATTTACAGCTACTTTAATTTACTCAAGGATTGGTATGGCTTACAGAAATCACTTTTCCATTGATTAATGGGGCCGCATTTAGAGCAAAATGTGCTATGTATTTGGCCATTTCATTTGGACTAGCTCCCGCACTGAAGCCCGGAAATGCTTTTTTAAACATTTGAGTAGACACTGAACCCAGTGCTAGGGCATTGCAATACACCAAATGTTCGTCTAATTCTGCGGCCAGGCATTCTGTTATAATATTTAATGCTCCTTTTGAACTGCTGTAGGGTAGCAGCTCCTTAAATTTAAGACTCCCCTGCACCCCGCCAACACTTGATATATTAACTATGTGGGCATGGCTATTGAATAAAGGAAGTAATTGTTGTACCAATAGTAGTGGCGTAAAGACATTGGTATTGTAAATACGCTGTAACTCATCACGGGAAAGTTTGGTAAATTCTTTTTTTAGAAAAGCAGCCGCATTATTTATTAGCACATCTACGGTTTGCAATTCCCGTTCTACCTCCTGGACTAACTCTTCTACATTGTTAATGTCTTGGGCTTGAAGGATCAGTTGCCCTTTCATTCCTGAACAGTCTTGCTTTAATTGCAGAAGGCCTTCCTGGCTTCGGGCGACAGCCAAAACTTTATGACCCTGATGTACCAATAAACGTGTAAGATGAAAACCCAGGCCTCTGCTGGCTCCGGTGACTAATATATGCTTAGCCATTCTAGTAATATTTTTTGTTAGTTGCTGTACAATGGTAATTATACAAAGATGTTTACTTGATCCCAAACGTTTTGGCCTGCACCTTATAAAAAAAGCCGACACATAGTCGGCTTTTCAATAAACTCTAATTAAAGGAATACACATTATAGTAGCATGCGCATGGGATCTTCCATAATTTGCTTGAAGGTTTGCAAAAACGCAGCCCCGGTAGCACCATCTACTACTCTATGGTCACAACTTAAAGTTACTTTCATAACGTTACCGGGAACAATTTCTCCGTTTTTAACCACCGGCACCTGCTTAATACCGCCTACAGCTAAGATGCAACTGTCTGGCGCATTAATAATGGCGGTAAACTCTTCAATACCAAACATACCTAAGTTGGATATGGTGAAGGTATTACCTTCCCATTCCTCTGGTTGTAGCTTTTTATCGCGTGCCTTGCCGGCCAATTCTTTTACCTCGGAATTAATAGCGCCTAGGCCTTTTTGATCTGTATTGCGGATTACCGGCACCAATAAACCTTCTTCAACCGCCACTGCCACACCAATATTTATCTGGTGGTTTCTACGGATTTTGTCACCGGCCCAACTGGAATTTATTACCGGGTGTTGTTTTAAGGCTACTGCCGATGCCTTAACCACAAAATCATTAAAGCTAATTTTTTGCTCCGCCACCTCGTTAATTCGCTTGCGGGCTGTAATGGCCTCATCCATGTCTATGTCAAGAGTGAGGTAGAAATGTGGTGCGGTAAATTTAGATTGGGCTAGGCGTTTTGCAATGGTTTTACGCATTTGCGAAACATTAACCTCGTCATAATCCATACCTTTTGGCGGCTCTCCGGCCGGAGCTAAACGTTCTGTAGCGGCTGCCTGATCAGTTTGCTCGGATTTGGCAGACTTGAAGTCATCAATATCCCGTTTTACTATGCGCCCTCCTTCACCAGAACCTTGCACCTCGCTTAGGTCAATTCCTTTTTCTTCGGCCAGTTTCTTGGCTAAAGGCGAGGCTTTTATACGACCGCCCTCAGTAGATTCTGATTTCTGTTTATCTGAGGGTTGCTCTGAGTCCTCTCCTGATTGCTCTTCCTCCTTCTCGGCAGCCTGGTCTTTGGACTCTGTTTTTTCTTGCTTGTCCTTTTCATCTGAAGATTTTTCGGAGCCTCCTCCTCCTTCCAAAAGATCGGAAATATCTTCACCTTCCTCGCCTAAAATGGCCAATATGCTTTCAACCGGAGAGGTTTCTCCTTCCTCTACACCTATGTGCAAAAGCGTACCTTCTTGAAACGCTTCAAATTCCATAGTGGCTTTATCGGTTTCAATTTCCGCTAACACATCTCCTTCCTCAACTGTGTCTCCAATTGCTTTGTGCCATTTAGCCACGGTACCTTCCTCCATGGTGTCACTAAGACGAGGCATTTTTACTATTTCAGCCATTAAGCTTTATCTTTTACTGCGTTTTAATGTAAGGGTAGTCTTCCTGTGCGTACACGGTGGTAAATAGCTGATCTGCAGGCGGAAATTCCGATTCATCTCCAAACTTCACACAGTCGTTCACCTTATCTTTAACTCTTTGTTCAATTTCCTTTAAATCCTCATCAGAGGCGTACTTCTTATCTTTTATTATTTTCTGCACAATGCCAATGGGATCTTTCTTCTGAAACTCGGCCACCTCATCTTTAGTGCGGTAATGCTGAGCATCGCTCATAGAGTGGCCTTTGTAACGGTAGGTTCGGGCCTCCAGGAGTGTAGGTCCTTTGCCATCTCGAGCACGATCTACCGCTTCTTGTATTACCGGGTAAAACTCCGTAGGGTCCATGCCGTCTACTGCTTCACAAGGCATTTCATAGCCCAAGCCAAGTTTGTAAATATCAGTATGATTGGCTGTGCGTTCTACGCTAGTTCCCATGGCGTAGCCGTTGTTTTCAACAATAAACACCACTGGTAAATTCCATAGCATGGCCAAATTCATGGTTTCATGAAAGGCTCCTTGCCTTACTGCACCGTCTCCCATGTAGCAGAGCGTTACGGCTCCCGTTTCATTATACTTATCGGCAAAAGCCAAACCTGCACCTAAAGGTATTTGACCACCTACAATACCNTGGCCACCAAAAAAATTGTGCTCTTTGCTAAACATGTGCATACTACCGCCATTTCCNTTNGAAGTGCCGGTAACCTTACCCATCAGTTCGGCCATTATTTTTTTAGGGTCTACCCCCAGAGCAATAGGCTGAACATGGTTGCGGTAGGCCGTGATCATGCGGTCGTTTTCTTCCATGGCAAACACAGAGCCTGCTAAAACCGCTTCCTGACCATTGTAGAGGTGTAAAAAACCGCGGATTTTTTGCTGTATATATAATGCTGATGCCTTGTCTTCAAACTTGCGCCAAAACAGCATATCTTCATACCATTGGAGATATACTTTTTTGGTGATTTTCTTCTTAGCCATTCAAAATTCTTTTGGAGCGTGCAAATTTATACAAAATGCGCTAGGGAATAGCAGCAATTTTTAGGCTTCTAAATGATTTCGCCCAAAAGCAAAAGGCAACAGCTGTTTTACCGAGTTGGCCTCCCAAACCGTAGCCCGGTCATTATGGATGAGAAAAATGGTAATAGGTGCTTGTTGACTTTGCTCTACCTCAGCTATAACTTGCAGGCATCCCCCGCAGGGAAAAGGTACGTGCTTAGCACTCTCTTTTACGCATACCGCTAGTGCGGTTACTTTTTGGTTTGGATACTGCGCCCTAGAGGCAAAAAGGGCGGTACGCTCTGCACACAAGCCGCTTGGATAAGCTGCGTTTTCCTGATTATTACCAATTACCACGGTTTCATCTATAAGCAAGACAGCCGCTCCAACCGGAAAATTGCTGTACGGGGCATAACTGAGCTCCCGGGCTTCCAGCGCCCTTTCAATCAGTTTTTGATGTAATTCAGGTAGGGTCTTTTTTTGTTTTTCAACTAGTTTAACTTCAACCTTAATATCCTTTTCTGGCATTAATTTTCTGAATTGTTGAAGTTGAAGAACAGGGTAAAGCGCAAAGTGTTCTCCAACGGGCTGCGTACCACATCTGAGCCTGGTATTAAATACGCAAAATCCAATCCAAAAACATTGTATTTTATACCAAAGCCTACTGTGTAGTAGGTACGGCCACCCTTTTGGGGATCTTCATATTGGTAACCGCCTCTAAAGGCAATGCGGTCATCGTACCAATATTCTAAACCTATATTAACAATCACCTCTTCTAATTCTTCGGTAGTACCGCCCGGGGCGTCATTAAAAGACTGCAGCACTCCCGCAAAGCTGGAAACCTGGTCATCACGCCCAAACAATACATCACCGTCATCAGGCTCACCGTTACCGTTTACATCACCGCTGTAGCCGTTATCACCTTCACGAATTGGCGGAGTGGGTACCATAAGTTTGTTAAAATCTACCATGAAAGACATGCGATTGTATTGATCAAAGCTCAAATTATAGGCCCCTCCCAAACGCATATTAGCGGGTAGAAAGTCTGCTCCTTCTTGCGAGGTGTTGCCATAGGTGATTTTACCGCCCACGTTTGAAAAGTTTAGCCCTAAGGTGTAAGATTGGGTTTGCCCTTGCCCCATATTGAAAACACGGCTTTGGTAATACAAACCTAAATCTGCTGCTATGCTTTGGCCGGGAGTTGCTTCCAAACCAGCGGTTTGCAAGCCATTGGTTAAGTCTGAAAAAATCCAGCGTATACCGACTCCCATGGAGAAACGTTCGCTTAATTTAAGGCCATATCCTGCATTTAGAGTGAATTCATAAGGCTGGCCTGTACCTTGATCTATATTATTTTCATCTTTAAAAATGATTTCACCCAATGAGAAGTACCGCATAGCCAAAGCAAAGCCCTGTTTATCATCAATGGCGGTAGCAAAAGAAACATGCGCCAGGTTAATATCATTCACCAGCCGATTTAACCACGGTGTGTAGGAAATGGCTAAGCTATTGGTACCCTCTTTCAGAAAGGATAATTTGGCGGGGTTCCAATAAATGGCATTGACATCGGGCGAAGAGGCTACTCCCACATCACCCATTCCGCCTGCGCGGGCATCTGGTGAAACTGCAATTATTGGCACCGCTACTGAAATGGTGCGTAAGGCCTCAAAATATTCTCCATCTCCTTCAAGGCCGCCCACTTGAGCTTTCATTGGGTTAACCAAAGCCATGCTAATGAGTGCCGCTAAAGCAATTGTGTACCTCATGAATATTTAAAATTGATGCGCAAAAGTAAAGTTTAATTACAAACGGCAGCTTAACGCAAGATTACCAGTTTTTCGTATTCGTCTGCCGAGGTATTATCTAAAGGTGAGCGAACTTGCACGCGGTAAACGTAAACCCCTTTGCCAATTTTATCGCCATAATCATCTAAACCATTCCAGCTTATACCCGTCACGCGGTTGCCACTGGTATTAATAGAGGTGTTTATGGTTTTTACCAACTTTCCGGAAACGGTAAAAACCTGCACTTGGACATCTAATGGCTGGTTAGCCCGATTGTGCTCAAACTGGAACTCTGTGTAGGTGGTAAATGGGTTGGGATAATTTAAAACCTTGCGCAAAACCAGCTCTTCGGAATCAGCTACCAAAAACTCGGTAGTCGCTTCCGCAGGGTTGTTGTAAATATCAAAGGCCCGCAATTTAAGGGTGTACTCTCCCTCACCTAAATCAAAAAACTGGTAGCGTACTTCACCGCTTTTGTAAGAGTTTAAATCAGCCTCG
>PR_CR_10_Liq_1_inCRDRAFT_1002102_pt1 | contig 10420 bp, 11 predicted proteins | sample PRCRCaboRojoPR_3_FD_10241 | JGI IMG/M metagenome (IMG submission 10241) | reverse complement strand
TTCCACGGATAAAGCGAGATCAGGATATCGGTCATTGTTGTCCCCGGTTTGCCATTCTTCTCTATAAATAAAAAAGAAAAGAAAAAAGGATGATGATGTTTAAGGGAGCCGGTTTTCTGTGGATTAATGGCTTTTGTACTGAGTTCTACACAACCCAATGAGATTGTTGACAACTGTGTTGGTAAATTTTTCACATTTTCGAAGAAAGAATAATTACTATAAATAAATCAAAGACTTAATAGGATGCATCTGTGTTGGACCAATGTATATAGAATTGGGAAAGAAACTCCATAATACCGGTTTTTCCTTTGCAAACCGTTATTCTTTTCCCCGCGTGGATAGACCGTGATTACTGGTCGAGTTTTCCCATCCACGAAATGGAGTTCTCAGAAAGCTGGAAATTCCACGCAATGGTTCATAGAACCTTAACAAGTTTATGCAGCGAGTTGTCCACATGCCCCAAGACATCATACTGGCCTCTGGTTCGGATATCCGCGCGGCAATGCTGCGGAATGCCGGTGTGGATTTTGATGTTGTCGTGCCTCGTGTCGATGAAAATATGGTCCGGGATGCCCTTTTGTCCGAGGGCGCATCCGCCCGGGATATCGCCGATGCCTTGGCAGAAGCGAAGGCACGCAAAGTCAGCTCCAAGACCCCAAGCGCGCTTGTGATCGGCTGCGACCAAGTCTTGAGTTGTGGCAAGGAGCTTCTTTCGAAACCCGAAACTCCTGATGATGCAATTAATCAGCTCAAAAGATTGCGTGGCGGACGGCATGAACTTTTGTCGGCTGTGGTTATTTACGAAGGCGGAGAGCCAATCTGGCGCAATGTGGGTCTTGTCCGGATGGCGATGCGGGATTTCTCGGATGACTACCTTGTCGATTATGTTGATCGTAATTGGGAGAGCATCAAACACTCAGTTGGTGGCTATAAACTTGAAGAAGAAGGCGTACGGCTTTTCACACAGGTTCAGGGCGATTACTTTACGGTTCTCGGGCTGCCATTGCTGGAATTATTGAACTACCTCACGGTGAGAGGAGACCTGCCAAAATGAGCGATACCCGTATCCCCCTCGCCGGTGTGATCGGATCCCCGATTGCTCATTCAAAATCTCCGCAGCTGCATGGTCACTGGCTCAAGACCTATGGAATACAGGGTTACTATGTGCCCATGGATGTGAGTGCGGATGATCTTGAGCAGGTTCTCGAAACCTTGCCGAAGATGGGTTTTGTCGGCGTGAACATCACTGTCCCTCATAAGGAAAAGGTTATGGAGTTCGCAGATCTGGTCACGGATCGTGCAACTCTGATAGGGGCCGCAAATACGCTTACTTTTCAAAAGGATGGCAAACTGCGCGCTGACAATACCGACGGATATGGATTCATTGAGAACCTGCGCCAGAATGCACCGCAATGGAATGTAAAATCTGGGCCAGCCGCGATCCTTGGGGCAGGGGGTGCGGCCCGGGCGGTCATCGCCTCGCTTCTGGAGGCGGGCGTGCCGCATATCTATTTGTCGAACAGAACCCGCATTCGCGCCGAAGCACTACAATCTGAATTTGGAAAACGCATTGAGGTTGTCGAATGGGTACAAGCCGGCAACATGCTTGAAGACTGCGTGACGGTCGTCAACACGACCTCTCTTGGGATGCTTGGAAAGCCACCTTTGCGCGTTCCCCTTGATGGATTACGTAAAGAGGCACTGGTGACCGATCTTGTTTATGCGCCTTTGAAGACCCGTCTTCTGGCCGAAGCAGAAGAGATCGGCTGTACCACGGTTGATGGCCTTGGAATGTTACTGCATCAGGCTGTTCCGGCATTCGAACGCTGGTTCGGCGTCCGGCCCGAAGTTGATACAGCCACGCGTGCCGCGGCCTTGAGATGAGTTTCCTACTAGGCCTCACCGGCTCGATTGGCATGGGCAAATCCACCACGGCGAANATGTTTGCCGAGGAGGGNTGCGCGCTTTGGGATGCCGATGCTGCTGTTCACCGGCTTTATTCCGAGGGCGGCGCAGCGGTCGGACCAATTGCTACCATGTTCCCTGAAGCCATTGAAAACCGAGTGGTATCGCGCAGTAAGTTGAAGGAAATCATTGACAGCGACCCATCGGCACTCAAGCGCATTGAAGCCGTTGTTCATCCACTCGTTGCGAAAGACCGTGAGGATTTCATTGCACAGACAGACGCTGAAATTATCGTGTTGGATATTCCGCTTCTGTTTGAGAATGGTTTCGAGTCAAGATTGGATGCCGTGGCTTGTGTATCCGTTCCGGCAGATGTTCAAAGACAGCGGGTTTTGGAGCGTGGCACCATGAACGAAGCTCAATTCAATGCCATTTTGGCACGACAAATGCCGAATGAAGAAAAATGTGCCCACTCCGATTTCGTGATCGAAACCGACACGCTTGAGCATGCCCGCCAGCAAGTCCATGATGTCGTTGCACAGATCAAGAGCAGGCTGGCCAATGCGTGAGATCGTTCTCGATACCGAAACCACAGGCTTTGACCCCGAACAGGGTGACCGGATTGTCGAAATCGGGGCGATTGAACTGTATAATCACATGCCGACCGGTCGGACCTTTCACGAATACATAAACCCTGAGCGCGGCATGCCGCAGGACGCCTTTGATGTTCACGGCATCGGTCCGGACCTTTTGGATGTGCCACGCCCACCAAAGCCCGGCGAAGTGATCTTGCGTGACAAGCCTTTGTTCAACCAGGTGGCGCAGGCGTTCGTCGATTTCGTCGCTGATGCCAAACTGGTCATTCACAATGCGGCGTTCGATATGAAATTCCTGAATGCCGAACTGAAATGGCTGAACTTCCAACAGCTTCCTTGGGAGCAGGCCGTGGATACCCTTGCCATCGCTCGCAAGAAGTTCCCGGGTTCGCCGGCGTCATTGGATGCGCTTTGTCGTCGGTTCAATATCGACAACTCGTCGCGCACCCTTCACGGTGCGCTGCTCGACTCTGAAATCCTAGCGGAGGTTTATCTTGAACTGATCGGCGGCAGGCAGCCCGATTTTGCTTTGAACGTTTCGTCATCCGGGGCGCAGGATACGGCGAGGTCCGTGGAAACAGCTTGGCGCCCGCAACCAAGACCAAATCCGTTGCTGTCGCGCCTATCTGAGAAAGAAGCCGCCGCCCATGCCGAATTTATCGAGTCGATGGGCGACGGCGCGCTTTGGGCAAAACTGGGCTGACTCAGGCGTCAGGCCTGTCTTTCTTTTCCGCCTCTGCCGCGGCCTGACGGCGGGCGATTTCCTTGCGGTAAAGCTGCACGAAGTCAATGTTCTCAAGATTGAGCGGCGGGAAGCCACCGTCACGGGTAACATCGCTTACGATGCGCCGAACAAACGGGAATACCATCCGCGGGCATTCAATCAAAAGGAAGGGGTGAAGCTGATCTTCGGGAACACCTTCCACCTCGAAAACCCCGACATACTCCATTTCCAATAGAAACAGGGGCTCTTCCGTGCCCTTGTTCTTGGAATTCACAGTCAGTTTAAGAATGACCTCATACTGGTTTTCAGCCGAACGCTTCTTGGCATCGAGGTTTACCCCCACCTGCACGTCTGGCTGAACCTCGCCACCGCTGCCGCGCTGCGACAGGATGTTTTCGAAGGACAAGTCGCGCACGAATTGTGTAAGTGCGTTCATCTTAATCTGCTGCTGGTCTTGAACGCCGGTTTTTTCTTCGGCCATTTTTCATCTCCACAAAGAACAAAGCTGTCGGCAGTTGGCTTAGCAGCAAGGGTTGGCCGCCTCAATGCCTTGTCCAACCGGAATCGCCTTTGGATTGCTGGTCATTTGGTCCGACCTCGTGATATTCCGTCTCGATCACATCGGGCTGATGGGGGCGGCGCGGCTTATCCGGCCCCATTTCGAACCTTTGAACATGCACGCGCTTGCGTAGATAATTGAAAACAGCGTGGCGTACCGGGGGTGCCAAAAGGGCGAAGCCAATGCCGTCGGTGAAAAACCCAGGCGTCAGCAAAAGCGCCCCGGCGATCAGGATCATCGCCCCGTGTGCCAAAGGTTCTGTCGGGTCGTCGAGGTCCGAGAACGAGCGCCGCAGGTTGCCCATGGCCATGGCACCTTGCGTCCGGACCAGCCATGTCCCCAGAATTGCAGTCAAAACCACGATTCCCAAGGTTGGCCACAGGCCAATCGCACCGCCCACTTGGATGAAAAGAGCGATCTCGATCAGCGGAACCAAAAGGAATGCCGCAAATAGCCACATTGGTGAAACTCCATTATCAATTGACCCTTGTGGTAGACTTGGGCCTATCAGTCACCTACATAAGTTCGGAACGGTTTTCATACCATGCCCCGCACGAAAAGAGGTGCCCATGAATTCGCCCATCATTCAGCTTTTGGTCTTGGCTGGAATTGCGATTTTTCTGATCCTAAGGCTTAAAAGCGTCCTTGGAAGCCGAGATGGCTTCGAGGGATCGATGCAGGACGGCCGCCGCGAAGGCCCGACAGATAGCCGCCGCCAGGACTTTGAAGTGATTGACGGTGGACCCGATTACGACATCATCGACAACGTCCCCGAAGGTTCAGATAGCGCCAAAGCCCTGGCCGAAATGAAACGTGTCGAACCGTCATTTGGCGTAGGGGATTTTCTTCAGGGCGCGCGTGGTGCCTATGAAATGATCTTGATGTCTTTTGAAAACGGAAAACTGGAAGATGTCGCGCCGTTCCTGTCGGAAGATGTGTTTGAGGCTTTTGCCCAAGTCGTCGATGCCCGAGAGGAACAAGGCCTCAATGTCGAGGCAGAGTTCATAGGTGTCCGCGAGACATCACTCAGCAATGCGAGTTTCGATCCTGAAACACGCCGCGCGGAATTGAGCGTGCGTTTCGTGGGCGAGCTTGTCTCGGTGGTCCGCGACAAGGACGGTGAGATCATCGAGGGCAAGCCGGGACAGCCCAAGCGACAGAAGGACAGTTGGACCTTCGAGCGCATCATGGGGTCAGATGATCCCAACTGGCGGCTTGTTGCCACGGGCGAATGATCCGCGCGCTGCGTCTTTTATTCCTTGCTCTGCCGTGGCTGGCTTTACCCGCCACGGCAGAGGAAGTAACGCGCAAAGTCCTCACGTTCGATGAATTGAAAGGCTGGGAAAGCGATAATCACGCCAAGGCGTTATCGACCTTTCTAAACACTTGTGCGGATATGGACGACCCTGATTGGCGCGCGCTTTGCGCCTTGGCGCAGCAAGAACCCGATGCGAAATCCTTTTTCGAACTGTTTTTTCGTCCAGTGGTGATTGATAACAGATCGCGTCCCTTGTTCACGGGTTATTTTGAGCCGGAACTCGACGGTGCGCTTCGCCCTTCGGCCCGCTATCGCTACCCACTGTATCGCGAGCCAAATGTTTCGAAAGTGTCCAATCCCTGGTTGACCCGGCGTGAGATTGAAACTGGCGATTACATGCAAGGAAAAGGCCTTGAGATCGCTTGGGTCGACGATCCCGTCGAGCTGTTTTTTTTGCAGATCCAAGGTTCTGGGCGTATTCGCCTACCCAATGGGAAAGTGATCCGCGTAGGTTACGGCGGATCAAACGGGCATGATTACCGATCCATCGGTGTGGAGCTTGTACGGCGCGGCATTTACAGTGTTCATCAAGTCTCGGCAGAGGTGATCAAAAACTGGGTCCGCCGGAACCCCGTCGAAGGACGGGAACTGCTGTTTCACAACCCGTCCTATGTGTTCTTCCGCCGATTGGATAACGTGCCGGCAGAGGCCGGACCGCTTGGAGCCATGAACCGTTCGATCACTGCCGGGCGCACGATTGCCGTCGATCCGAAGTTCACGCCGCTCGGCGCCCCGGTCTGGATCGAGAAAGGCGGTAAAACCCCGATGCGCCGATTGATGGTGGCGCAGGATACAGGGTCGGCCATCAAGGGACCGCAGCGGGCTGATATATTCTTTGGCACGGGCGATGCAGCGGGTCGGGCAGCTGGCCGTCTGCGCGACCCTGGGCGCCTGATCGTCTTGATGCCGATTCAAAGGGCGTTTGCCATGGCGACGGACCTTGCCCAATGAGCCGGAGGCGCCTCAAGCCCGAGGAACTGGAGTTGTGGCGCAAAGTGGCCCAGACAACCGAAAAGCTGCATCCAGACCGCAAGCAAAGAGATACGCCGCTACCCAAGCCGACGCCAAAGAAGACTCCCAAAGCACGTATGGAAGCCTTTGACCTGGGCCAGAATGCAAGGCCCAAGAATGCATCCCATGATATCGAACCCGACGTGGCCGAAAGGCTCAGGGCAACGCCGGTTCAGATGGATCGCAAGACTTTTGGTCGATTGAAACGTGGCAAGATTGTCCCCGAAGGCAAGTTGGACCTGCATGGCATGACCATGGATCAAGCCCACCCATCCTTGATCGCGTTCATTCTCAGGGCGCATGCCCAGGGCAAGCGCCTTGTTCTGGTCATCACGGGGAAAGGCAAGGACCGCGACGAAGGCGGACCGATCCCGGTACGGCGGGGTGTTTTGCGCCATAACGTGCCGCATTGGCTGTCGACTCCGCCCTTGGGCCAGGTTGTCTTGCAAGTTAGCGAAGCGCATCTCAAACACGGCGGCGGTGGCGCCTATTACGTTTACTTACGCCGTGCGCGTTAGGTCGGGTCTTGCGCGGGTGATGCCGATACCCATCATCACGGATGTGAAAACAAAGTAGGCCGCGACCAGAAGGTATTGCACCTCGATTCCAAGGCCCAGATCAATCCCCACGCCTGTCAGGCCGGGGCCGATGGCAGACCCGAAAACCATGATGGCCGCGGCCATGGCCTTGATCGACCCGATATGCCCGGTTCCATAGAATTCTGCCCAGAAAGCATTGGGCAGAGTGGTGTTGGCCCCGGTCGTCATACCAAGGAAAACAAAGCCGAAAAGTGTCGTGAGTGGGCCGGTTGAGATGGAAAACAGGACAAAAGCCACCACCATCGGAAGCTGCATGTAAGGGATCAAGCGGGCGGTGCCCCACCTATCCAAGGCCCAGCCGGAAAACACCATCGTAGCGATACTGATACCGGTGTAGAGAGGGAACATGGCGACAAGTTCGACATGCGCAATGCCCTTAACTTCGGCGAAATGCACCTGGTGGAAAAAGAAGGCGGTATTGAAAGCCGCCGGGCCGAGCAGGGCGGGAACCATGAACCAAAAGAGGAAGTGATGGAGCGTCTGGCGGCGTGTCCAATGACGCGCCAACATGCCAAGTGCTTGGTCGGATTTTGCCCAGGACTGAGGCGTGCGTTCTTCACGCAATAGCAATAGGATCAGGGGGATACCAAGAATAGCGATCACGGCCGCAAGACCCCACAAAGCCCGCCAATCCCACGCCAGCATGAGCGCCACGAAGATCAGTGGCAACAGGGCCTCACCGCCCGCAAAGCCCAGTGTTGCAACGGACAAAGCCTTGCCACGAGTGGCGATGAACCAGCGGGACATCGCGACCACGGCGATGTGGGAGGTCATGCCCTGGCCGGTGAATCGCAGGGCGAAAATTACCACTGGAAGCAACCACCAGACGGGGTTGAGCGCCATGGAGACACAGGCTAAAGCCAACAAAATCAATATGATAGAGGCCAGAACGCGGACGCGAAAACGATCGGTCAAGCCACCGGCCCAGACCATCAGCGCCGCCGAGACCGTGGTGCCCAAGGTATAAATCCCGCCCCACTGGCCGTGACTCAACCCAAAATCCCCCATGATCTTTCCGGCGAAGATGGAGATGAAAAACGTTTGTCCAAAAGAACTTAAGAAGGTCAGCAGCACGCCAGCCGACAACCAAGGCGCATTTTCACGCAGGAAATTGAGCAATTGTCCCATGCACCTTTCGTCGCCTGAAATGCCCGCGAAGGAAAGCCGTTTTTGAGCGGAGAATAGACGTTGGAGGCCAATTAAAATACCACCTAAAGGGGCCGGTCCGCAGAAACTTGAGATACTGATCAGTCTACGAAGTTGACGCTCAGCGATCTATGGTGCGCTACGAAAGCATTAGGCCCAAAGTTCATTCTCAAAAATACACCCCGAAAAATCCGACGATGTCATCACCCGGCCAGCCGGGTGTCGTCCTCTGCGTATTGTTCAACGCGTGAGAATTCGACGTGAAAGGTCGTACCGGTGCCGATTTGGCTTTCATAGTAGATGTTCCCCTGCATCTGCTTGGCCAGTTGACGTGAAATGTGCAGGCCAAGGCCTGAGCCTTGCGTGCTGGACTTTCCGCCGTTGGTTACCTGCTCGAACCGGCCAAAGACCTGATCTTCCATGCCTTCGGGGATGCCGTGGCCGGTGTCCGTGATCGACAGTCTGACATGGTCATCGGTAACCTCGATCATCCCTTCCACAACGCTGTTTTCAGCGGAGAACTTTATCGCGTTCGAAAGCAGGTTGTCGATGATCTGACGGATGGCAAAGGCGTCGCCGGCGACATACGCAGGATGCTCCGGCTCTGTTTTGACAAGGCGGACCCCACGTTCGGTGGCAAAGATCTGGTTCTCGTCAAGCCCGTCCTGAAGCAGGCTGTCAAGATCAACAGACTCATTCTCAAGCGACAACGCACCGATGTCCATCTTTTGCGCCAACAAGATCTGGTCAATCAGCCGCGACAGGCGGACCCCGTTGCGATGCGCAATATCGAGCGAGGATTGCATGGGGGCGCTGAGGTCGCCAAGGCGACCGCTGAGCGCAAGCGCCAAGCCGCCTTTGAGCGAGGTCAGGGGCGTGCGCATTTCGTGGCTGATGACCGAAACGAATTCATCCTTCGCACGATTGGCGTAATCTGCCTTTTTCAGGGCCTCTTCCAAGGAGGCGTGGATGGCGATCCGGTCGGTGATATCCACGAAGGTTACGCTCCAGCCCAGAACGGCGCTGGATGGGTTGAGTGGGTTCTCGACCTTCTGAATGCGCGGTTCATAATCGCGTTGTCCTATGCGAAGGTGGGTGCCGTTTTCGATCTTGCCACCCTGCTCGATATTGGCAAACAGATCTTCGAGGATATGACCGTTGCCATTGTTCAGGCCCCGGGATTTGGCGGCGGTGTTGGTGAGGACGATGTTCCCCTGCCTGTCGATCAGGACAACCGGTTCGCTCATCGTGTTGAACAACACGGACTGACCGACAGAGGCCATATCCATCGTTTTGTTGGTCACCAGAAGCCAAGAAAACGCAAGGATTCCAAGCGTGAACATGAAGGCCGTAGGGTCAAGCCCGAAGACCGTGAAGCCAAGGCCGACATAGGCCGCGTTCATGGTGAGGGGCGTCAGGGTGATCACCGTGAGCATGGTCAGCAATGGCCACGCGGCGCGTTTGGCGCGGGCAAAGGCCTTGGCAAGGCACACGAGCGTGGCAACGACGTAAATGTAAAGCGCTGCGATGATTACGTAAAAGCCGGGGCCATGCACATAGTCTATGTGGTCGGCTCCGTCGGGAATGGCCGAGCTTGCCGCATAGACAAGATGGTGCCATTGGTTGGTCGCGGCGAAGGCGAAGATCAGGGCGGGCGTCAGGATCAGGGCGGCGCGGGCCGGGCGTTTCCGCACCCATGCCGCGTTGTCCACGAAGGCGAAAACAAAGAAACACCAGGCAACCGGGATCAACCCATTGCCCAGCCAAGCCAAGGTCGCCCATTGGAACTGACAGGCAAAGGAGCTTGACGCCGCTTCGAGACCGACAGTGAACAATGTCCACATCATGCCGATAAAAGTGAGGGCGTAGAAGGGTTTACCGTTGAATGACTGGGTCCTCAGCATCAAGACCAAGGTCAACCCGGCCAGCGCAATAACGCCTGCCGTGCCAATGAAAACAGGGTCTGCCAGCGCTCCCTCAAAGCATGTCATTGCACGTGTCCCACGATTTTATGATCTTTCAAACACTTCAAGCATAGTCTTGTGTTCAAAATTTGACCTCATTTTGAAGTTGGTCATCCGCCCCCTTTTACCCGACTTGCCGCAAGATCGCACCCGTCGAGTTTTGCCCCGGCTGAGCCAGATCGGCGCGCAGGGGGGCGGCGGGCGAGAGACGTACGAACCGTACGTTTNNTACGCCCGTTTCGTACGAAACCCCGAGGATGNNAGGGGAAGCGCGCGCCGCGGCCAAGCCTACCCCGAAACGCCGCAAAACCCCTGTCGGTATCACGTCGGTATTTTGTCGGTATGACGTCGGTGGGGTTTGGGGGGTGAACGGAGTTAAGGTAGAGGGCGATGGGTGAGCGACCAAAAGCCAAAGTAAAGCAACCCCCGGTGGGCTTAGGATTTCTAACCAACAAGTTTTCAGAACTTGATTTCTTGGCAATACACGGCGAAGTTGCGGGCTACGGATCAATTGAGGGATTTATCGGATGACACCTGACGAGCTAGAGTATGGCAGCCTGACAGGACTAATCACTAGTTACTCCGACAAAGGGCGGGG
>PR_CR_10_Liq_1_inCRDRAFT_1002101_pt1 | contig 10420 bp, 19 predicted proteins | sample PRCRCaboRojoPR_3_FD_10241 | JGI IMG/M metagenome (IMG submission 10241) | reverse complement strand
ATAATTGGATAATGCCGGCATCTCGAAGCTCCATCTGATGATGAAACCTCAAGAATCCAGTTCTGCACAACTGTCAAAGCTCAAGTGCGATTCCCCTGCCGTTGACATATGCGCCCTGCCCGGCCATATGCCCCCTATCGCCGCGCCCGACGCGTGATCGGGCCCGCCGCGCCATTCGCTCGCGCGCAACGGCATCACATCTTACCCATGGTTCTCCTCACGCGCGGGCCAATTGCCCCGACGGCGTCCTTGGCATTCGGCCCGGGCGCGGGCTCGCGGCGTCACCCGAGTGAGGCCCTGCACCCCGTATCCCGGGCCAGGTCTTGCACGTCTATTGCGGCCGGTCGATGACCCGCCGCCCGAAAAGGATATGTCTTTGACATTCGAAGAAATGGGGCTTCCGTCCCGCATCATGGCCAACCTGGCCGATCTGGGTCTCAAGACCCCTACCCCCATTCAGGCCAAGGCGATCCCGCTGGTGATGGCCGGCCGTGACGTGATGGGCCTGGCCCAGACCGGCACCGGCAAGACCGCGTCCTTCGGCCTGCCGCTTCTGGCGGGCATCGCCCGGACCGAAGGCCGCGCCGCGCCCAAGACCGTGCGTTCGCTGATCCTCGCCCCCACGCGTGAGCTGGCCAAGCAGATCTGCGACAGCCTGCACGGCTTTGCCAAGGGCACCGGGATCCGCGTGGGTCTTGTGGTGGGCGGCGCCTCGCTGAACGCCCAGGCCCAGCGTCTTGCGCGCGGCACCGATGTGCTGGTCGCCACGCCCGGCCGTCTGATCGACCTGATCGACCGCCGCGCGGTGCGGCTGGATGAAACTCCCTTCCTCGTCCTTGACGAGGCGGACCAGATGCTCGACCTGGGCTTCATCCATGCCCTGCGCCGCATCGCGCCGCTGCTGCCCACTGAGCGTCAGACCATGCTCTTTTCGGCCACCATGCCCAAGCAGATGGCCGAAATTGCCCGCACCTACCTGACCGACCCGGTCCGCGTAGAAACCGCGCCCCCGGGACGGCCCGCCGACAAGATCGACCAGTCGCTGCATTTCGTGGAGCAGTCGGACAAGACCGGCCAGCTGATCGACCACCTGGATCGCCACCGCAGCGACGGCGCGCTGGTCTTCGCCCGCACCAAGCACGGCGCGGAGAAACTGAAAAAGACACTGGTGGCCAAGGGCTTTGCCGCGGATTCGATCCACGGCAACAAGAGCCAGGGCCAGCGCGACCGCGCGCTCAAGGGCTTCAAGGCCGGTGAGGTGACGATCCTTGTGGCCACCGACGTGGCCGCACGGGGCATCGACATTCCCACGGTGCGCTACGTTTACAATTACGATCTGCCCAACGTGGCCGACAATTACGTGCACCGCATCGGCCGGACCGCCCGCGCGGGCCGCGACGGCACAGCGATCGCCTATTGCGCCCCGGCCGAGATGTCAGAGCTGCGCGCGATCGAGAAACTGCTGGGCAAACCAATCCCCGTGGCCAGCGGCGAAAGCTGGGAGCCCGCTCCGCGCAAGAAGCAGGGCGGCCGAGGCGGCCCTGGCAAGCCCGGCGGCGGAGGCGGCCAACAGCGCCGTCGCAACACCCGGTCGCGCGGGCGCAGGCCAGCGGCCAAGGCGGCCTGAGACAGCTGGATGGAACGCGGGGCGCCATGCGCCCCGCAATCGACTCGGCAAACATGAAAAGAAAAACGCCCCGGCCATCTCTGACCGGGGCGTTCTTCGTTTCCGTAGGGTGGGTTTTCAACCCACCGTAGGCGACCGCTTATCCGCGCTCTTCGATGATCTCGACCAGATGCGGGATCTTGCGGATCATGCCGCGCACCGAAGGGGTATCTTCCAGCTCACGCGTCTTGTGCATCTTGTTCAGGCCGAGGCCGATCAGCGTCTTGCGCTGGATCTCGGGGCGGCGGATCGGGCTGCCGATCTGCTTGACGACAATGGTTTTTGCCATGGACCTCAGGCCTCCTCAGCGATCTGGGTTTCCTGGCCGGAACCGGCAGGGGTCTCATCCCGCTTGGGCAGGATGTCGGCGACCTTCTTGCCACGGCGCTGGGCCACCTGGCGGGGAGACTGCTCTTTCTGCAGGCCATCCAGGGTGGCGCGGATCATGTTGTAAGGGTTCTGCGACCCGGTGGATTTCGCCACCACGTCCTGAATGCCCAGCATCTCGAACACGGCACGCATCGGACCACCGGCAATGATGCCGGTACCCTGCGGTGCGGTGCGCATGACGACCTTACCGGCGCCCCAACGACCCTGCTGGTCGTGGTGCAGCGTGCGGCCCTCTTTCAGGGGCACGCGCATCATCTTGCGCTTCGCCTGTTCGGTGGCCTTGCGGATGGCTTCGGGCACTTCTTTCGCCTTGCCCTTGCCAAAGCCCACGCGGCCTTTCTGATCACCCACGACCACGAGCGCGGCAAAGCCGAAACGCTTGCCCCCCTTCACGGTCTTGGACACCCGGTTGATCGCCACGAGACGATCGGCGAATTCCGGCGCTTCGTCGCGGTCGCGGCGATCCCGGCGGTTATCTTCTCTTGCCATCTCTCGTCTCCTTAGAACTTCAGGCCGCCTTCACGGGCCGCATCGGCAAGCGCCTTGATGGTCCCGTGATAGAGGAAGCCGCCACGATCGAGGTAGCAGGTCTCGACGCCGGCCTTCTTCGCACGCTCGGCAATGGCCGAGCCCACCTTGGTTGCGGCTTCGACGTTGTTCTTGCCCACGACGCCCAGATCCTTTTCGAGGGTCGAGGCCGCGGCAAGGGTCACGCCCTGCACATCGTCGATCAGCTGCACGCTGATGTTCTTGTTCGAGCGGTGGACCGACAGACGGGCACGCCCATCCGCCATCTTCCGCAGTTTGTTCCGAACGCGCAGACGGCGCTTCAGAAACAGGTCTCGTTTGCTGTTAGCCATTGTCGCGTCCTTACTTCTTCTTGCCTTCCTTCTGGAAGATATACTCGCCCTTGTAGCGGATGCCCTTGCCCTTGTAGGGCTCGGGGCGGCGCCAATCGCGGATATTGGCCGCGACCTGTCCGACGAGCTGCGGATCGTTGCCTTCGACCACCAGTTCCGTGGGCTTCGTGGCCGTGACTGTCACGCCCTGGGGCACTTCGAAATCAACGTCGTGGCTGTAGCCCAGGTTCAGCTTGAGCACGTTGCCCTGCATCTGTGCGCGGTAACCCACGCCCTGGATTTCCAGCTCTTTCTTGAAGCTGTCCGTGACGCCGTGAACCATGTTGGCCACCATCGTGCGGCTCATGCCCCACTGCTGGCGCGCGCGCTTGGACTTGCCGCGCGGGGTGACCGTCACGGTGTTGTCCTCGATCGCGATGGTCACGTCGTCGGTTGCTGTGAAGCTCTGGGTGCCCTTCGGCCCCTTCACCTCGATGGTCTGGCCGGAGACGGATGCGGTCACACCCGACGGCAGCTCGACCGGTTTTTTCCCAATACGAGACATAGCCTTTCTCCTTAGAACACGGTGCAGAGCACTTCGCCGCCAACATTGTGGCTGCGCGCGTTGGCATCCGACATCACACCCTTGGGGGTGGAGACGATCGACACGCCCAGGCCTTGGCGGACCTGCGGGATTTCCTTGACGCTCATGTAGACGCGGCGGCCCGGCTTGGACACGCGCTTGAGCTCTCGGATCACCGGGGTGCCTTCGAAGTATTTCAGGCTGATCTCCAGGGCCGGATGACCGTCTTTGCCGGTCGTCTTTTCGTAGCCGCGGATGTAGCCTTCGTCGGCCAGAACATCGAGAACCCAGGCGCGCAGTTTCGATGCGGGGGTTTCGACGGTCGATTTGCCACGCATCTGTGCGTTGCGGATCCGGGTGAGCATATCGCCGATAGGATCGTTCATATCATGCCCTCCTTACCAGCTCGACTTCACGACGCCGGGCAGCTGGCCCGACGAACCCAGATCGCGCAGGGCGATACGGCTGATCTTGAGCTTGCGGTAATACGCATGCGGACGGCCCGTCAGCTGGCAGCGGTTGTGCAGCCGGGTCGCCGAGCTATTGCGCGGCAGTTTCGCCAGCTTCAGGCGCGCCTTGAAGCGCTCTTCCATCGGCTTGCTTTCGTCATTCGCGATTTCCTTGAGCGCGGCACGCTTGGCGGCGTATTTCTCCACCAGGCGCTGGCGCTTCTTCTCGCGTTCGATCATTGCTTTCTTAGCCATGTCTCAATCCTTCCCGCGCGTCACGAGGTGAACGGCATGTTGAAATGCTTCAACAGTGCCTTTGCTTCCGCGTCGGTCTTCGCGGTGGTTGCAATCACGATGTCCATGCCCCAGACCTCGTCGACCTTGTCGAACTCGATCTCGGGGAAGACGATGTGTTCCTTCAGACCGGTGGCAAAGTTGCCCCGGCCGTCGAAGGACGGCTTCACGCCACGGAAGTCGCGGATGCGCGGCATGGCGATGGTGATCAGGCGATCGAGGAATTCGTACATGCGTGCGCCGCGCAGGGTCACCTTGGCGCCCAGCGGCATCTCTTCACGCACGCGGAAGCCCGCGATGGATTTCTTCGCCTTGGTGACGACAGCGTGCTGACCGGCGATGCGGGTCAGGTCTTCCTGGGCCGATTTGGCCTTTTTGCTGTCTTTGACGGCTTCGGCCCCGCAGCCGATGTTCAGGACGATCTTGTCAAGGCGCGGGATCATCATGTCGTTCTTGTAGCCGAACTCTTCTTTCAGAGCGGCCTTGATCTGACCGTCATAGGCCGCGCGCAGGCGCGGGACGTAATTGGTTTCATCAAGCATCGATCACGTCCCCCGTGGTCTTGGCAAAACGGACCTTCTTGTCGCCGTCCATGCGGAAGCCGACGCGGCTGGGTTTGCCGTTGGCGTCGACGATGGCGAGGTTCGACAGGTCGATCGGCATCGCCTTGGGCAGGCGGCCGCCCTGGCTTTGGGCCGACTGGCGGGTGTGGCGGATGGCCATGTTGATGCCGTCCACGACGGCCTTGCCGGCCTTGGGGTCAACGCTGGCGATGGTGCCCTGCTTGCCCTTGTCCTTGCCGGCCAGAACGATGACCTTGTCGCCTTTGCGGAGTTTCGCAGCCATTACAGCACCTCCGGAGCAAGCGAGATGATCTTCATGAAGTTCTTCGCACGCAGCTCGCGCACCACCGGCCCGAAGATACGGGTGCCGACGGGCTCGTTGTTATTGTTCAGAATAACCGCTGCGTTGCGGTCGAAGCGGATGGCGGTACCATCTTCGCGGCGGACTTCCTTGGCGGTGCGCACGACGACGGCCTTGCGGACATCGCCCTTTTTCACGCGGCCGCGCGGAATGGCTTCTTTCACCGACACCACGATGATGTCGCCGACCGAGGCATATTTCCGCTTGGACCCGCCGAGGACCTTGATGCACTGAACCCGGCGCGCACCGGAATTGTCAGCGACATCCAGATTGGTCTGCATCTGGATCATTTGGTTTCTCCCGACTTCCGGCGCCGCCCTGATCTTGGGACATTGACGCCGGGGTTTCGTTCAAACCGGGTGTTATCGCTTACTCAGCAATAACCTCCCAGCGTTTGGTTTTCGACTTGGGCGGGCATTCGATGATGCGCACCGTGTCGCCGACCTTGAAAGCGCCGTTCTCGTCATGAGCGCGGTACTTCTTGGACTTCCGCACCGTCTTTTGCAGGACGGGGTGCTTGAAACGACGTTCGACCGAGACGGTCACGGTCTGGGCGTTGGCCGTGCTGGTGACCTTGCCTTGAAGGATACGTTTGGGCATCTGTCAGGCTCCTCAGTCTGCCGCCGCCTGGGCGGCTTTTTCGTTCAGCACGGTCTGCACGCGGGCCACGTCACGGCGGACCTGGCGCATGCGCGCAGTGTTTTCCATCTGGCCAGTGGCCTGCTGGAAACGGAGGTTGAAGGCCTCCTTCTTGAGATTGACAAGCTCATCCCGAAGCTGGTCGGGGGTCTTGTCACGGAGTTCGCTGGCGTTCATCTCGCCCTTCCTTTTTTTCAACATCATCGGAGAGCCCCGACCGGATTGCGCCGGGTCACCCTGATTCCGATGGAGTCCGTGGATGAGCGGGCCGTATAGGCGGGATCGCGCGCGATGGCAAGGGCTTTGTTTTTCAAGCCTCTCGAGGCTGCGTGGCAGGACGGGTGCAGGGCCGCCAGCCTACTCCCACTTGTAGTTGAAACTAACCGAAATGCGCTCGTCCTCGGCCATGTTCATGGGCACCTCGTGGCGCAGCCAGCTTTCCCACAGCAGCACTTCGCCCACCTCGGGTGCGACATAGACAAAGCTCTTCAACTCGTCCCGGCAGTCTTTCACCCGGGTGGGCGCGGCCATCATCATGGGCAGGCGCGGATCCTCAAGCTTGAGGGCCGAGGCACCGCCCGGCATCTGCACATATGTCGTGCCCGAGATCACCGAATGGGGGTGGATATGGCTGGAATGGGTGCCGCCCTCGGGCAGGATGTTGATCCAGAGATCCTCGAGCTGCAGCGTCTTGTCGCCAAGGTCGAACTGCAAGTCCTCGGCAAAGGCCGCGACATGGCGGTCGAGCGCGGTGACGATGTCGGCGAAGATCGGAAAGCGCCAGGGCAGATCGGTGAGCGAGGCGTAGGAGGTGTAGCCGGGATAGCCGTTCTCCTCGCACCAGGCCTGGCCCGCCTCGTCATCTTTGGCGATGGCATAGCAGGACGCGGCCAGCTCATCGGGGTCGATGGCGTCACCGAAAGCGCCCAGCTTGGCGCGGTAAAGGCGGGTCGCGAAAAGCGATGTGATCTGAGTCATGGCCGCGTCATAGCGTAGGCGCCGGGCCAAGGCGAGAGGGGGCAGCCGGGCGAAAAGCGCGTCGACGCGCTTTGCTCCACGCGCCTTCGAAGGCGCGTCCCACGCGATTTCGAAATCGCGTTTTCAAGGCCGTTCGAACGGCCTTTCGCGGCCCGGAACGGAAACCCCCGCCACGTCCTCACGCGGCGGGGGCTGCAATGTCGCAAGGTCGGGTGTCACCCCACCGGTCTTACCAGTCCTCGCGGACCACCACGCGGCTCTTGATCGGCAGCTTCATAGCCGCCAGGCGCAGGGCCTCGCGAGCGATGTCTTCGTTCACGCCGTCGATCTCGAACATCACGCGGCCGGGCTTCACCTTGGCCGCCCAGTAGTCGACCGATCCCTTGCCCTTACCCATCCGCACTTCGGTGGGCTTGGAGGTCACGGGGGTGTCCGGGAAGATCCGGATCCAGACACGGCCCTGACGCTTCATGTGGCGGGTCATGGCACGACGGGCTGCTTCGATCTGGCGTGCGGTCACACGCTCAGGCTGCAGCGCCTTCAGGCCATAGGTGCCGAAGTTCAGGTCCGAACCGCCTTTTGCCTCGCCGCGGATGCGGCCTTTGTGCATTTTGCGGAATTTCGTACGTTTCGGTTGAAGCATCCTTCAATCCTCCTCAGCGACGGCCGCCGGCACCACGGGGGGCCGGGCCATCCTGCAGTTCCTGCGCCTTGCGATCCCGCGCGGACGGATCATGTTCCATGATCTCGCCTTTGAAGATCCAGACCTTGATGCCGATGATGCCGTAGGGCGTTTCCGCCTCGACACCGGCATAGTCGATATCGGCCCGCAGGGTGTGCAGGGGCACGCGGCCCTCGCGGTACCATTCGGTCCGTGCGATCTCGGCGCCGCCCAGACGACCGGCAACGTTCACCCGGATGCCGAGCGCGCCCATGCGCATGGCGTTCTGCACCGCACGCTTCATGGCGCGGCGGAACGACACACGACGCTCGAGCTGCTGGGCGATCGATTCACCGACCAGCTGCGCATCGAGTTCGGGCTTGCGCACCTCGACGATGTTCAGGTGCAATTCGCTATCGGTCATGGCCGAAAGCTTCTTGCGCAGGGTTTCGATATCGGCGCCTTTCTTGCCGATGATCACGCCCGGGCGCGCGGTGTGAATGGTCACACGGCACTTCTTGTGCGGACGCTCGATGATCACGCGCGCCACACCGGCCTGCTTGCACTCTTCCTTGATGAATTCGCGGATCGCGATGTCTTCGAGCAGAAGATCACCGTAATCCTTCGTATCGGCGTACCAGCGGCTGTCCCAGGTCCGGTTGATCTGGAGGCGCATGCCGATCGGATTGGTCTTGTTACCCATTAGGCTTGCTCCTCAACCTGACGGACCTTGATGGTCAGTTCCGAGAACGGCTTCATGATGCGGCCAAACCGGCCACGGGCGCGCGGGCGGCCGCGCTTCATCACGAGGTTCTTGCCCACATAGGCCTCGGCGACGACCAGTTCGTCGACGTCCAGGTTGTGGTTGTTCTCGGCATTGGCGATGGCCGACTGAAGGCATTTCTTCACGTCGATCGCGATCCGCTTGTTCGAGAAGGTCAGATCGTTCAGCGCACGGTCCACCTTCTTGCCGCGGATCATCGCAGCCACGAGGTTCAGCTTTTGCGGCGAGGTCCGAAGCATGCGCAGTTTCGCCATCGCTTCGTTGTCTGCCACGCGGCGGGGGTTCTTTTCCTTGCCCATGACTTACTTCCGCTTCGCTTTCTTGTCGGCGGCGTGACCGTAATAGGTCCGCGTCGGCGAGTATTCACCGAACTTCTGGCCGATCATGTCTTCGGTAACGTTCACAGGAACGTGCTTGTGGCCGTTGTAGACGCCGAACGTCAGGCCCACGAACTGGGGCAGGATCGTCGAACGGCGCGACCAAATCTTGATAACTTCGTTGCGACCCGACTCGCGCGAGGCTTCGGCCTTTTTCAGGACGTAAGCATCGACGAACGGGCCCTTCCATACAGAGCGTGCCATATCTTAGCGACCCTTCTTGCGTGCGTGGCGCGAGCGCAGGATGAGCTTCTGCGACGCCTTGTTGGTGTTGCGGGTGCGCTTGCCCTTGGTGGGCTTGCCCCAGGGGGTCACCGGGTGACGGCCACCCGAGGTGCGCCCCTCACCACCACCGTGGGGGTGGTCGATCGGGTTCATCACGACACCGCGGACGCTGGGACGCTTGCCCATGTGGCGGACGCGACCGGCCTTGCCGAGGTTCTGGTTCGAATTGTCGGGGTTCGACACGGCACCGACGGTGGCCATGCATTCCTGGCGCACCATCCGCAATTCGCCCGAGGACAGGCGGATCTGGGCATAGCCGCCATCGCGGCCGACGAACTGGGCATAGGTGCCCGCGGCGCGTGCGATCTGGCCGCCCTTGCCGGGCTTCAGTTCGATGTTGTGGACAATGGTGCCGATGGGCATGCCCTGGAACGGCATCGCGTTGCCGGGCTTGATGTCGACCTTGTCACCGGCAACAACCTTGTCGCCGACGGCGAGACGCTGGGGCGCCAGGATATAGGCCTGCTCGCCATCGTCATAGCGGATGAGAGCGATAAAGGCCGTGCGGTTCGGGTCGTATTCGATCCGCTCGACGGTGGCCGGGATGTCGCGCTTGGTGCGCTTGAAATCGACGATCCGGTAGAGACGCTTTGCGCCACCGCCGCGGCGGCGAGAGGTGATCCGTCCGGTGTTGTTCCGACCGCCCGATTTCGTCAGACCCTCGGTGAGGGCTTTGACGGGACGTCCTTTATACAGCTCCGAACGGTCGATCAGCACCAGCCCGCGCTGGCCCGGCGTCGTCGGCTTGTACGACTTGAGTGCCATGCTTTCTGTCTTCCGTTTAGCAGTGCGAGGCGTTGGGCGCCCCGCTATGTTTGAGGCCCTTGGGCCCGGGATATAGGCCCCCGAAGGTGCCCGGTTGCGTTCGTTTGCACGAACAAAAGCAAAGCCCCGGACGAATCCGGGGCGTTGCGGATGTGGTCAGATACGAGAGACCGGCCCCGGGGTCAAGGGAGCGCACATCGAAAAGGCGGCGCGGCTCGGTTGCAGGCTCCCTGCCTACAAAAATCCGCCCACGGCCGCCTAATTCAATCCAGATCAATGCAGCCCGGCCAAGATCGTGGCAGTCTTGGTCCATGCAAGGTCGCGGGACGCGCCCGCGCGATAAGAGATGGGAGAGGACGAATGGCGAAAAAGGCGAAGGCAAAGACTTCCGAGACGACCACGCCGGGTATCCCCGAGATTACGGCCTCCATGATGGCGGGCAATCCGCTGATGGCAAAAGCCTGGATCGAGATGATGACCGAAAGCGCCCGGTTCCTGTCGAACCGGTTGCAACAGGATCTCGAGACGCAAAAGGCGATGCTGGCCTGCAAGACACCCGCCGAACTCGTGGAGGTGCAGTCCGAATTCGTCCGCAACGCCATGGCGGATTACAGCGCAGAGGCTCAGCGCATGTTCCGCATCATGATGGGCGCGACCGAAGAGGCAGTCGACCAGGCCAAAACGGGCACGAAACGCGGATATGACGACGTGCCGCTCTAGGACAAACGGCGCAAAAAAAGACCCCCCGGCCGCAGCTGCAGGCCGGGGGGTCCGGTTTCCGTAGGG
>PR_CR_10_Liq_1_inCRDRAFT_1002100_pt1 | contig 10421 bp, 15 predicted proteins | sample PRCRCaboRojoPR_3_FD_10241 | JGI IMG/M metagenome (IMG submission 10241) | reverse complement strand
AACTCTTGGGCGCACAATTGGTCACCACGGAAAAAGACGCCGTGCGCCTGCCCAAGGACTTCCGCCAAAAAGTCATCACCCTGCCCGTCCGCCTGAAAATCGACGACCTGACACCACTGAAAGACCGACTCGACCAAGCGCTGCAATAACAGCCCCCAAACCCGTCTTCTTCTGTTCCAAAATATCCTGGGGGAGTCGCCCGCAGGGCGGCGGGGGCAACGCCCCCAAATCCGCCTCAGCCCGCGACAGCCGCCCGAATGGCGCGTATGTTCTGGCCATAAGGCGCAGGGTCGCTCACGCTGCCGCCCTTGAACACCGCCGAGCCTGCCACCAGCACATCCGCCCCGGCCTCGGTCATCAACGGTGCTGTCTCGGTGCTTTCGGATCGCGGCACACATCGGCGGGCCAAAGGTCAGGTTCGGCACGAAATGCCCGTCCATCACATCCACATGAATCCAATCGGCCCCCTGCGCCTCAACGGCTTCGATCTCTTGGCCGAAATTGGCGAAATCGGCGGACAGGATGGATGGTGCGATCTTGACGGTGCGGTCAAACGACATGGCAAATGCTCCCCTAGGCTGATCTGCACATGCGAGTTCTGGGCCTGAAGGTCAAGAGGGCCAAGCCCGTTCGAACGGGCTTGTTCGCGCGGTTTTCCAAACCGCGCGAACAAGCGCCTTGCAAGGCGCTTCCCCGTCTAGGGCAAGCTCAACCGCGCCATACGCCCGCCATCCACCGCCCAGACCTGCCCGGTGATGAAACTCGCCGCATCCGACAAAAGCCATGCAATCAGCCCCGCCACCTCCTCGGCCCGGCCCGTGCGGCCCACCGGGTGGATCCCACCGATCTTGGCGCGAAACTCGGCCGGGTCGCCAAGGCTTTCGATGAAAGCCTCATTGAGCTCGGTATCAATCCACCCCGGCGCCACCGCATTGCACCGCACCCCGTCCTTGCCATGGTCCACCGCCACCGCCCGCGTCAGGGCATGCAACCCCCCCTTGCTGGCGCAATAGGCCGGGTGCCGCGGGTTCGATCCCAGCCCCTCGATCGAGCCCACATTCACAATCGCCCCGCCGCGCTGCTTCAGATGCGGCATCGCATGGCGGATCAGCATGAAAGGGGCTGTCAGGTTCACCTGAAGCGTCGCCGCCCAATCCGCCTCACTGGTCTCCTCAACCGTGCCTTCGCGCATCATTCCGGCACAATTGACCAGAATATCCAACCGCCCGGCGCGCTCCATCACCTCGCCGACGATCCGTTCAGGGCATCCCGGGTCCATGAAATCCGCCGCAATCCCCTCATGCACCGGCTCCTCGCCGCGCTGCGCGGTAAAAACCCGGGCGCCGCCCGCAGCCAAAGCCGCCGCCGTCGCCGCCCCCATGCCGCTGCGCCCACCGGTGACCAGCGCCACCTTTCCCTCAAATCCGCTCATTGCACGGCCTTTCCGCCATTCACTTCAATCAAGGCCCCACATAAATATCGCGCCTGATCCGAGGCCAAAAACACCACCACATCGGCAATGTCCTCAGGCTCCGCGATCCGCCCCAAGGGGACCGAGGCGTTGAGCGCCTCAACCGCCTTGTCGGGGTCAAACCCCCGCGCCGCGAAGCCAGACCGCAACATCGGCGTATTCACCTCATTGGGGCACACCCCGTTCACCCGTATCCCCTGATGCGCATGATCCATACCCAAGCATTGGGTCATTGAGGCCACCGCCGCCTTCGACATCACATAAAGCGGATGGTTCGGCCCCGGATGCACCCCCCAGCACGAGGCGACATTGACAATCGCGCCACCGCCCGCGCCGTCCATCAACGGGATCGCCGCGCGACAAATCCGAAACGGCGCTTCGACATTGATCGCCATGGTCCGCGTGTAATCCGCATCGGTGGCCTCAGTGATCTTGCCGCGCGTGATGATCCCGGCGTTGTTGACCACAATATCCAAACCGCCCAGCGCCTCTGCCGCCCGCCCCGGCAAGCCATCGCAAAACCCCGCATCGGTCAAATCCCCACAGAGGGTCAGATCAGCACCGCTTTCAACCAGATCGGCCCCGGCCACCCTGGCCCCCCGCGCCTGCAACGCCGCCACAATCGCCCGCCCGATCCCCCCGGCGGCCCCCGTCACCAAGGCGCACTTGCCCGCCATATCCTTCATACTCGTCTCCCTGCACATCTGCTTTCCCCAGCACAGCACAGTCACCACGCCCCAGCCCCCAGAAAACCGACCCGCCCATGTCGTTTCATGCATCCCAATTGATCCCTCCCCGCTTTCATGCCACCGTCGCCAAACCGCGCGATCAGGGAGGAGACCAAGAAAAATGAAAGGCATGATGCAGCATCGCCCGCTGAGGATCATTGATATCCTCACCCACGCCGCCGAGGCCTTTGTCGATCAAGGCATCATCTCGGTCCGGGACGAGGGCGATATTCACCACGCCACCTACCCCGAAATCCTTGGGCGCACCGCGCAACTGGCCCATGCCCTCGACGCGCTTGGCGTGCAGATGGGCGACCGCGTGGCGACACTGGCATGGAACGGCCACCGCCATGTGGAGCTTTATTATGCCCTCGCTGGCATCGGCGCGGTCTGCCACACGGTAAACCCCCGCCTCTCGCCCGAACAAATGGCCTATATCCTCAACCACGCGGGCGACAGCCTCCTGTGCATTGATCCCAGCCTCGTACCTATAGCCGAGGCCGTAGCGCACGAAGCCCCCAAGGGCCTGCGCTACATCATCCTCACCGACCGCGCATATGCCCGACACCACGCTCGATGCGCTCTGCTACGAAGACCTGCTGGAAGGTCAGCCCACAAGTTACGACTGGCCCGAGTTCCCCGAAGAAACCGCCTCGGGCCTCTGCTACACCTCCGGTACCACCGGCAACCCCAAGGGGGCGCTTTATTCGCACCGCGCCACGGTGCTGCACGCCCTCACTGTACCGCTCGCGCAAACCACCAGTTTCGCGGCAGGCAAACGGGTGATGCCCGTGGTCCCGATGTTCCACGTCAATGCATGGGGCCTGCCCTACAACGCGCCGCTGACAGGCATGACCATGGTCATGCCCGGCCGCCACCTTGATGGGGCAAGCCTCTGGCAATTGATGGAAGACCACGATGTTTTCTCCGCGTGGGGCGTGCCCACTGTCTGGGCCGGGCTTCTGGCCGAAATCCAATCCAAAACCCGCGCCCCCCATGCCTTCCGCGATCTGGTGGTCGGCGGCTCCGCCGCCCCCGCCAGCATGACCGAGGCTTACGAGGGCTTCGGCGTCACCGTGTCTCAAGCCTGGGGCATGACGGAAATGAGCCCCATCGGCACCCACGGCGTTGTCCCACCGCGGCTGCAAAACGCACCCCTCTCCGAACAAATGCAAATCAAGACCAGCGCGGGCCGCAAGAAATTCGGCCTTGATTTCAAACTGGTCGATGACGACGGCAACCTCATGCCCCACGATGGCGAGCCGTGGGCGAACTTTACGTGCGCGGCAACACCGTGATCACCGGCTACTATGACAACCCCGAGGCCACGAATGCGGCGATGGATGCCGACGGATGGTTCGGCACCGGCGATGTCGCCTCCCTCACCCCCGAAGGGCAACTTATCATCCGCGACCGCGCCAAGGATCTGGTGAAATCGGGCGGCGAATGGATCAGCTCAATCGACCTTGAAAACGCCGCCATCTCACACCCCTTGGTGAAAACCTGCGCCATCATCGCCGTGCCGCACCCCAAATGGGATGAACGCCCGGTTCTGGTGGTCGTCCCCGAAGGCGATCAGCACCCCACGCTCGAAGACATCCACGCCCACATGGGCGACCATTTCGCCAAATGGCAGCTTCCCGATGATCTGCTCTTCACCGATGAACTCCCCCTCACCGCGACCGGCAAAATCTCCAAGCTCACCCTGCGCCAGCAATTTGCCGACTACACCCACCCTGACCAGCGAAAGGGCGGTGCATGAGCCAGGACAACAGCCACCTGTTTGAAAAACCCTCTGCCATGGCCACCCATCTGGGGATTGAGATGACCGACTGGCAAAAAGGCTTCGCCCGCGTCGAGGTGCCCATCGCCCCGCATGTGGCCAACCGCCAAGGCATCCCCCACGGCGGGCTGCATGCCACCTTGATGGATACCGCCATGGGCTTTGCCGGATGCTTCACGGGCGATCCCGACAAACGGCAAATGGCCCTGACCCTGTCGATGACAGTCAACTACCTCGGCCAAGCCCAAGGCACCCGGCTCATTGCCGAAGGCCACGTCACGGGCGGCGGGCGCAAAACCTATTTCGCCAAGGCCGACGTATCGGATGATCTCGGAAACCTGATTGCCACGGCAACGGGTGTGTTTCGGTATCGCGGCACTCCCACCTAGGGCGCCAAGGTCGGCCCCTCCTGCAAAACCGTCCGCACCCGGTCCCTGAAATGCGGGATCGCCTCGTCATGCGCGGCAAAATCCACCGGGTCCATCAGGCACCACCCAACCCCCTCGCCGCCAAACCGCACGCCTCGCGCCCGCTCAGGCGGCAACCACGCGGCGAAAAACCAAACCGGACGCGGCACCTCGTAAAAGCGCCGCCAGCGCAACTCCTCCGGCGCCAGCGCAAGGCCCACTTCCTCCCGCGTCTCGCGCAAGACACAATCCTCGGCACTCTCCGCGCCCTCGCGTCCACCGCCCGGCAGATCAAGATACCCCGGCCAAGGGATCCCCGGCGTATGATCTCGCCGCAGCACCAGCAAATCAGCCCCCAGAAACAGGATCACCTTGGCCCCTTCGAATGGCATATCCCCGCCCAATTTCCAGTTTCGTACGAAACCCTGCTTACCGGGGATGAGTTTCGTACGAAACCCACGTACAATTCGTACGACTCGTACAACTTGGCCATGCCATGCCCGCCCTCTGCCGCGATTGCCTTGAAACCTTCGATAGCGCTGCCCGCTGCCCCGCTTGCGGCAGCCCGCGTATCATCGCGCATGACGAATTATTCGAGCTCTCCATCGCCCATATGGACTGCGATGCCTTTTACGCCAGCGTCGAAAAACGTGACGATCCCAGCCTCGAAGGCAAGCCCGTCATCATCGGCGGCGGGCGGCGCGGTGTGGTCTCAACCGCTTGTTATATCGCAAGAATTCGCGGCGTCCGCTCGGCTATGCCAATGTTCAAGGCGCTCAAACTCTGCCCCGACGCGGTGGTCATCAAACCTCGGATGGAGGCCTACGCGCAGGTCTCGCGCCAAATCCGCGCACTGATGGAAGACCTCACCCCGGCGATTGAGCCGCTCTCGCTTGACGAGGCCTTTCTGGACCTCACCGGCACCGCCCGCCTGCACGGCGCACCCCCCGCCGTGATGCTCGCCAAACTGGTCAAAACCATGCGCAGCGAATTGGGCGTCACCGGCTCTATCGGCTTGAGTCATAACAAGTTTTTGGCAAAAATCGCCTCTGACCTCGACAAACCCCACGGCTTTTCCGTGATCGGCCAAGCCGAAACCGCCACCTTCCTGCATGACAAACCCGTCAGCCTGATCTGGGGCGTGGGCCAAGCCACGCGAACGGCCCTCGATACCGCCGGCATCCGCACCATTGCCGATCTGCTCAGATGGGAGAAAACCGATCTCATCGCGCGCTTTGGCGCCATGGGCGACCGCCTCTGGCACCTTGCGCGCGGGCAAGACACCCGCCGCGTCAGCCCGAATTCTCCAATGAAATCAATCTCGAACGAGACCACCTTTTCCGAAGACACCGCCGATCTCGACATTCTCGATGGCCACCTTTGGAGGCTTTCTGAAAAGGTCTCCGACCGCGCCAAGGCCAAATGCACCGCGGGCCGTGTCGTCACCCTCAAACTCAAACGCGCCAACCACGCAATCCTTACCCGCCGCGTGGCGCTGAGAGACGCCACGCAACTGGCCGACACGCTCTATCGCACCGCACGCGGGTTGATGGATCAGGTCGAGGGCAACGCGCCCTACAGGCTTATCGGCGTTGGCCTGTCCGACCTTGTCCCACAAGACAGCGCCGATCTCTCGGGCGACCTGCTCGATCCCAATGCGAAAAGCCGCGCCAGCGCCGAACGCGCCACCGACTCGATCCGCAGAAAATTCGGCGCGGGCGCGATTCTCAAGGGCCGCGCCCTTCGCTAAAGCCCACGGCTTTCATCTTTCCCAAAATACTCCCGCCGAAGGCGACAAGCCCGTTCGAACGGGCTTGCACAGCACGGTTTTGAAACCGTGCAGGAAAGCGCCTTGCAAGGCGCTTGGGCCAAGCCGTTTCGAAACGGCTTGGTCCGGTCAGGCCGCCTTGGCGCCCAGCCCCGCAACCCGGTCCAACCAGCGCTGCACCTGCCCCGTCTTCGGGTGGCTCGCCCCTGAAAAATACGACACCCGCGCAGGTTTGATCCCCACAAATCCAAGGATTTGCCCCCGCAGCTGACGGATCATCGCACTGCCATGGCGCAGCCGTAGGAACCACCTTGGCGTATCCGACGTCACGATCACTCGCGCGGTCCGTCCGCCCAGCATCGGCGCGGGCATACCGATTTTCGACAGGTTGCGCGTATCAAAGGCCCGACCCGGCAAGAACGCCCGATCAAACAACCCCTTCAGCTTCGCAGGCACACTGCCCCACCACATAGGTGCCACCATCACGAAATGCTCACACCATTCGATATCTGCCATGACCTGCTCAAGCGCAGGCTCCAAGGGTTTTGTGTTCACGTAACCCGCGTTCTCATAATCCATATCGAAAGCCAGCTCGCTCAGATGCGCCACACGCACCTCGTGACCCTTGGCCACTGCCGCTTTGGCATAGGCCGCAGCCAAAGCCCGTGACAGCGTGTCTTTCGCCGGATGCCCATCCAGCACGTAAATCCGTTTGCGTTCCATGAGTCTCTCCAAAATTGACCATGGTCATTTTATATGCCGACAGAACGCCGCCCGGTCAACTCATAATTTGACCTCGGTCAATTTTTGTGCAAATTTTCCCACATGACCAAACAACAATCCCGCACTTTGCAAACCCGCGCCCGCCTGCTGGACGCCGCGCAAGAGATCATCGGCGAACTTGGCTACGAAGGCCTGCGTACCCAAGAGGTTGTGAAACGCGCCGGTGTGGCCAAAGGCACCTTCTTTGCCCATTTCCCCGACAAGGACGCGCTGATGGAAATCCTCATCGCCGCCGAAATGGACGCCTTCCTCGACCAAGCCGAGACCGCCCCGACACCCGACAGTATCGAGGCGCTCATGGCGATGATCATGCCGCTGATCGACTTCATGCGCTGCGAACGCTACGTGTTCGACGTGATCCTGCGCCACTCGGGGGCGGCCGCCAAGGACAACATCGGCCCGATCGCCCTCACCTTCGCCCGACAGGACGAGGTGTTCACAAAGCTGCTCGAAAACGCCCCCTTCCGCAAAGACATCTCGGCCGGACTCATGGGCGAAGGCATCCAAGCCTTCGCCATTCAGGCGCTGGCCCTCGATTTCTGCACCATCAACAACGAAATGCCGCTCGAAGAGCGGTTGTCGATCTATCTCGATGCATGGCTATTGCCCGAAGGCTAACGCTACTCCGCCGCCAAAGGCGCGGCCTTGGGGCGGCCAATGGCGGCCACCTCGGCAATCACCCCTTCGATCAGCCGCTTGAAGGCCTCGAAGTTGCCGTTGGGGCGAATCAATTGCTCATTCATGTAAAGCGCCCGGTCAATCTCGACCTGCACCGCATGACGGTTGCGCGACGGGCGGCCATATTGCTGCGTGATATAGGCCCCGGCAAAGGGCGTGTTGCGCACCACGACAAGCCCGGCCGCCTGAAAGGCCGCCTCGATCCGGCTCACCACCTCGTCACAAGCCGCCGCCCCGAACCGATCGCCCAACACCACGTCGGGCCGCTTCGCCCCCATGCGCACCACCGAATCCATCGCCTCATGCGGCATCGAATGGCAATCCACCAAAATCGATTGCCCAAACATCGAATGCGCCTGATCCAACTGCCCGGCCAAGGCCTCGTGATAGGGCCGCCAATAGGTCTCGATCCGNCGNTCNGCCTCCTCGCGCGACAGCTTCCCACGGTAGATTGGTCGCCCGTTGGCCACCACCCGCGGGATCACCCCAAGCCCCGAGGCGATGCGCGGGTTATGCCCGGCCTTGCGCACCCCTTCGATCAGCGCCGGGTCCAACTCGTCTTCGCTGCGGTTCAAATCCACATAGGCGCGCGGCGCCCCGGCCTTCAACAATGGCGCACCAAAGCGCGGCGCGGCTTCGAACAACTGATCAACGAAGGCATCTTCCGACGACCGCACCTGATGCTGGTCCAAGGCCGTTTTGCGCAGGAACGACCACGCATAATCCCGCCCGCTATGGGGCGAGGCAAAGACCACGCTGCTGGTCCGCCGTTCGGGGTGCGTCAGATGAAAAGCCGCCTTTGGCATCCGTCCCTCCTGTTGCGCTTTATCATAGACTGAAAATGTGTTTCTAAAAGCCCTTGATCCCCCCGCCGACTCCTTTTATAGACCCCGCTTACTGGCGCGGATTTCCGCGCCCCTATTCGTTGGGGCGCTTTCGCAAAGGTATTCATGGGCGATTAGCTCAGTGGTAGAGCACTTCGTTGACATCGAAGGGGTCACTAGTTCGAACCTAGTATCGCCCACCATGAATTCACTGTTCCGCAATCGCGTGGAACGCCCGTAACCCCAGGCGCTGGCCCGCGCCGCGACAAAGTAGGAGAAGACCATGAAGGTCAAGAACTCGCTCCGCTCGCTGAAGAACCGGCACCGTGACTGCCGGGTCGTGCGCCGCAAAGGCCGCGTCTACGTCATCAACAAGACTCAGCGTCGGTTCAAAGCCCGTCAGGGCTGATCCGAACGGATCCATGTTGCAAGGCCTCGCCACCCGGCGGGGCCTTTTCTTTTGGTAGCTGTCAACTCGGTGAAACAGACGCGCAAAGGGTTGTGCAAAGTTCTTCCTTGCCTGAGCGCAGATGATCTCCCTACCCTGAGCATGGCATTTCAACGCAAGGATTCTTCATGTTTTNCAGAACCACAGCCCTATTCGCCCCCCTTNTCGCCCTCGGTCTGGCCACGCCAGCATTGGCCGAAAGCACCGGGGAGATTGCCCTGACCATCGCCGGCGAAGACCTCGTTCTTCCCCTTCGCGGCGGTCAAAGCGACTGGAGCGGAAGCGCCAACTGGCCCTCGGTCAGCCTCTCGGCCCGCGCCTTCAACGCAGATGGCGAAGACCCGGTTGTCCTCAGCCTCAGCTTCGACGCCGCGAACTGGACACCCAGCGTGCCCGAGTTGCGCCTGACGCGCTATGAAGACAGCCAAGNGGTGGAAAAGCTCTTTTCCGGTGAAGATCAAGAAGACGGCGCGCTCTCTGTCACCCTCGGCAGCCACGATCTGAACGGAACCACACTATCCCTCACCGGCAGTTTCCAAGGCACGATGGGCACCTCAGACAATTACGGCCGCGACATCGACCTATCGCAGGGCCAGCCCGTCGAAGGCACCTTCGAGGTAACAGTCGAACAACTGGAATAGACCGGGCCATTCCTCCGCAGGCAAGGCGCTTCAAAGGCCTTTCTCCGGGTGGTTTTGCAAGCCAGAGTTTCGCGCGCAAGCGTAACGCGATGCCGAACTCAGATCATCATCCAGGCCCGGATAACACCAGCGATGAAAACCGTCTCCCCGACGCTCATAGCGCCGTGCACCATTGCCATCGCTCAACCTTGCTGCCCGGCCTTCTCGGCCTCTTCCAGAAGGATCGGCACGCCCATGGTCATCGAATGGATTCCCATGATCGAGGTCAGCTGGATCACCTCAAGGATCTATTCCTTTGTGGCCCCGGCCTCCAGCGCGTTGGCCATGTGCCGCCGCGCGCCCGAGGGCCAAAGGTGCGTGGTCGCCACATTGATGGCGATGAAAATCAACTCCTTGGTTTTTTGATCCAGCGGCCCGTTTTGCGGCACCGAGCGGAATCGCAGGAAGGCTTCGAGGTAGTCGGGGTCCAGCTCCTCCAGCGTGGTCCAAAAGGGGTTCCAATCGCCGGTGGCGCGTTGCGCTTCGGTGGCGGGGTATTTCGTGTCGGACATGGGTCAGCCCCCTCTGTGTTTGAAGCTATCGCGGCGGAAGGAATAAAGGGCTGCGGGGTCGACCATCACGTCGATCACGGCGGGCTTGCCGCAGGACAGCGCCGCCTCAATGGCCTCGGCGGTTTGCGCGAGCGTCTCGGCGCGGTAGCCCTTGGCACCGTAAAGTTCGGCCAGTTTGTCAAACGGCGGGCTTGAGATATCCGCGCCGATGTAGCGGCCGTTGAAAAAGTCGCGCTGATAGGCCTTTTCCGCCCCCCAGCAGCCGTTGTTCATCACCACGGTCACGGTGTTGATCCCGTAATCGACGGCGGTGGAGAGCTCCGAGGTGGTCATCCCGAA
>PR_CR_10_Liq_1_inCRDRAFT_1002099_pt1 | contig 10431 bp, 3 predicted proteins | sample PRCRCaboRojoPR_3_FD_10241 | JGI IMG/M metagenome (IMG submission 10241) | reverse complement strand
AAAATTAATTTAAACTTATCCTTAGATGTATAACCTGCTAATTTAAAACCTATTTGATTGTCAATACTACGAATATTATTTTTATATTCTTGGTATGTAACACTTACATTAGAAGCCAGATAGTCAAAAATATAATTAACCATTCCGCTTGTATAAACTCTAGTTTCATCGTTAATGGTATTTGGAAAAACTATATCTTCTAATTTAATCTGTGTGTTCGGCTTGTCGTAGATAATGTCGTCTACACGACCTCTTTTTTGCCTAATTCTATCCCATGCAGTGCTTAAAACATTGTTTGGTTGGTTTACAAACAAACTGTTTAATAATGCAAAAGGATATTCCGAACTTCTACGCCATGCATTTTCTACAGGACTGTGATCGCCATAGATAAAATTAAAATCTAATTCTGTAGTGATATAATCTTTGATATATCCACTGTAAACTGGACTGACAAGATTACCTTGCTCGTCTACAGGAAGATGCTGTGTAAGACCAGGACGAACATACTTTTTGTCGATTACAAAATTTTTACCTGGTTCTCGGATTACGCCGTTTTCTAAATCTTCCCAAAGCAGTAAATTGTTACTAGTATACGGTGCTTCTCCGTACTGCTCATCCCACCAGTTTGGTTTAATAGTAAAACCTAGCATTTCCCAAGGACGAGTGTGCGGTCTGTCAGTGTCGTATGCATGTTTGTATACTGCTCTCCACCAACCACTTACTGTGTTTCCGCTTGGATCTGTCATACCTTGGTGATTAAAAGTGAACGGATTCTCTCTTAGATAATCCGTATTAGCAGTGTAATCACTGTCTACAAGCTGCAACCACTGTACAAAGTCACTTAACATTGTGTAATCAATTTGTTGTTGTGTTAGGCCTGTGTCTCTGTGCTCACTAGGTATATAATCATGAATATCAAACAATGTTGTATCATATTCTACTTTTAGATTATTGTATATTCTTTTTTCTAATTCTAATAGTAGGTCATCTCTAAAATCACCAAATGCAATAGTAATACTTCCATCGTGACCTTGTATTACTTCTTGCGGTTGTAGATATGTGTCGTCAATAAATTTAGTAGGTAGATACTTAGGATAAAGACCTAATTTAGTAGGCGTAGGCGGACAATAACAACCGTTTGTATTTTCATATTCATAGATAGTAAACAAGTCACCGATTTGTTTTTGTCCGGGCACAATTACAAATCCATCAGCGTTAAACGTATAGTCTACGTTGTGAATTAATTGTACACCGTTCTTATAAACCTGTACTGCTTTATCGCTGGGCGAGCTTAAATCAAAAACTCTGTTTAGTGCAAAGAATTGCAGATCTACGTCGTCTACTTCAAAATCTGTTCTAACAGACGCACCTAATGGTACCATGTCTGAGAAATAGAATGGCATTGTTTTTGTTTTGTCTTTTACTATTTCATTTAGAATTACGTCTACATGATCTTTAACAGGTCCGTCGAATCCAATTTCAAATGCTTTTTGTAAAAATGTTCTTTTGAACTTACCGTATTCTCTGCGTGCAAATTTAAGTGATTTAGTTAGATTTGCATCTTTATCTAAAAGATGATATAATGCAAGGTTAAGAGGAGCACTATGCTTTACTATTCTTTTACCGTACTTTGTTATATCGCCAATATCTCTTAAATTACTAGAGCCAGGAAACGATCCTGCAAAATTGTTCATTTCTTCAACAATTGTTCCTACATGGTCGTTTACCTCACCAAGTGTAAACTCTTGTATATTTTTGTTAAGCGGGTTTCTTTCTAGATTACTTGCAATTTCATAGTAGCCATTTTCATTTTTAGGCTGACTACTACGTGTTTTAATTACAATTACATCGCCTATAGAAAGATTGTTTACAAAGTTTACAACCAGTCTATTTTGTGCATCAATTGAAAAAGTATAATCTGTGTTTTCAAATAAAAGTTTGTTATTAACAAGTATTCTGATCCATAAATCTTCAATACTACCGCTGTTGTCGTATACATCAATAGGATATGATGTTCTAGTGTTGTCAACAACATATTGTCTAATAACATTCTGATTACTTAGAGTATCGGATTTTTTCCAGCCATTTAAATAATCAAAATTATCAATATCGCTATATTTTCTTAGGTAACCAATACCGGCGGTTGTTTCTGTAGGAGTTTCTCCAGAGGTACAAAAACTAAAACCATCCGATAATAGATTAAATTCAAAAGTTATATCTCCTACGTTTTCAATACTTCTATATGAAAGCGGAAATCCTAATTCGCTATCNGGTGTNCCCGATCCCNGCTTGTAGCTAAAAAGCTTAGTTCCAACAAAGGTAGTTGATTCGTAATAATCAGGATCCCCCAAGCTATAATCGTCGCAATCGAAAAGATCAAAAAGCGGAGGTTGATTAGTAGTAGTTTTATCTTGTGCAAGTTTCCATTGTAAACCATCAAAGAAAAGCATTTTGCCTTTGTATGTTTGACCTTGTTTACAAAGAACATTCTCATTAGTTATTGGGTTACTATCTTCAATTTCTTGTAGCGTAATTTGTCTGTTATTTTCAAATACAATAAATTTAACTTCGTAAATTTTACCACTTACTAGAGGATCAGGGTCGGCAGTAAATAAAACTCTCATTCCGTTTGTAATATCTACGCCGTCAATATTATAGCCTGTTGATCCTTCGATATTTGAAAAAACATCTTTTGTAAAATCGTCTACAAGATCAATATTTGCCTTGACAGATGTACCGAAATCAAATAATTTTAAATTCGGTTCAAATTCAATTATAGGTCTAGTTGCTCTGCTGCTTTGATCTATTGTTGCAGTCTGACCGTTTATTTCCGCAGACTTTTCAATTACTTCTCTGTGAAACCATCTATTGTATTTTGACCATAGATTTCCATCTTGACTAGATCTGTTTATTGTGATGTAATCTTTGTTTACTGGATAACCTATTGCTTCTGAATAAGGCAAAGTATCAAAACCCTGGTCGTCAAATGCAACTTCTAAATCTGTTGTAAATGCACTAGGAACATTTAGTTCTTCTTCCGACACAAGTCGTATAGATTCTCCTACCCCTTCTACATACCAGTTTCCGCTAGAATACTTTTCGGGTGTAGTGTTACCTTGAAAGTATACTTTCATACCGTTTGACAATTCAAAATTGTCATTAGTGGTATAGTTTTTCTTTCCGACAATTTCTTTTTCTACGTCTAGAAATTGAGCCTCTTCAATGTTGTAGACACGTATCAATCCTCCTGCATTTACATCGTTATCACTAACGTAATAAATGTAGTCAGGTGATCCTGCATCTAGAGTAAGCTCTATTACTCCTTGGTCAACACCATTGTCGGATACTTCTCTTTCAAGATTAAAGGTTACATCAAGATCCCATTTGGATTCGTCGTTTTCAAATTCAGTTGATGCTCTAAAATCTTCTTTCGCAATATATATTTTATTATTAAAAAATACTCTTTCGCCTACAGTGTAATAGGTTTCAGGAATCCAATTAGGAGCATTGTCTCTCTGTGATCTAAATGACAGAGGTAGCCCGGGTGTGTTTATTTCGAATCTGTATGTTACACCCCTGTATAAAACCAGTTCTGGGTTTTGTGTGAGTCCGTCAGGATTAAAAACATATGCGAAATTATCTATGTTATCAACAGAAGTAACAGTAAAAGTGCTCTGTACATTAGAACTTATACCTGCAACAGGTACCGGCTGTGGGCCATTTGGCAACCAATAGTATTCTCTAAAGTTTGTAAATTTATCCCAATCAATATGTGGATCCCAAGCGTAGTATTCCTGTCTATTGATTAGGCTGTGATCTGTAATTTGACTATCTAGATTTGCAATTTGGTTTATATAATCAATGTAATCGCCATAGAAATTAACGTTGCCTAGTTCATCTTTAATGACTGCTGCTGGCTCTAGCTGATAGTTTTCTCTATCTGCAGATACATCGCCAACATAAAAATCACTATTCGAATAACCTTTTGAATTTTTTCTTCCTATGTAACCGTTAAGTTTTTCTGCAACACCGGGTTGAATCAGCTGGTCAAGAGTGCTGGCAAGAAACTTTTTATTAACGTCGGTTCTAAAATACCTAGGAAGATGCTGTTCACTCTTTCTTCTTTCCGACCCATTGCTCGGTAGAGGTAATTCGTTTTGATCTTTATTGTATGCCATTAGTAACTAAGTCCTCCAGTATTCGAGGTATTTTGATTATTGGTTGTAGTGCTAGTAGTGCTTTGTATTCCTGTATTAGGAGTTACAACTTGCGTTACAACTTCTCCGCTAGCACGTAGTCTTGATGCAGTGATTTCGTCTATCACATCAATATCTGTAACAGTAGCTCCGCTTATAAAGATTTCATCTGACTCTGATTTAATTTCGTACAATGATCCAAAAACCTGATCTTCTTGTACAGGTACAATTAAAAATGTAACTAAATTAGGACTTAGTTCATTCATAACGTAACTGGCCATTTCCGAGAAGAAAAATCTATCACCAAAATCCCAATTTTCAAGTGCAAAGAATCTGTTAATAGCACGTATAACATTACTTTTTACTTCATTGTCATTTAACACTAAATCTGGGTTTTTTACAATTTTAAATCTTGCTTGCAAATCTGCTTCTGCCTTTTCGCCGAATAGCACTTTGTACTTAACCGGATGATAGATAACTTCGTCACTTAGTGATTTAATTTGATTAATTTCAGCGCCATAGCTTATAAACAAATCGTCGCTACTAGGAGGCAGAGGCTTTTCAGACACACTGTTTTCTAACCAAAGTCTAAATTGTGTGTCATATCCCCTTGTTAGCAGGTATGTATCAATAATATTACTTGCACTAGGATCAATTCTGTTATTCTGATCTGCTGCATGAATATATTGGAACTTAAATCCGTCTCTACCGATTTTAGCTTTAAAATTATTATTAATAGTAAGTCTACCAGTAGTTGCGCTATAATTTTCAAATATGTCTTCGTCAATATAATACAACAAGTCACCATCGTCTAGTGTGCTAAGAGCTCCAACAGCACTTTTTGTTTGATATATCTTTACACCAATACTGTCTTTATCGACATAGATAAAATCATTAACTCCATCAGATGTTTTTATCAATTGTAGGAATACTAACTTTTCACTAGGTGAATTTTCCTCTTGTACGATTTGTTCAAAAATATCCGGATCGTCAACTACTCCGTCATCGTCAGAATCAAAGAAACTTACTTGTATTTTTTTACTATCTACATAACCTTCAGCATCTCTGTATTCTTCAACAACTTCCCAGTCATAGTCAAGTGTAAAAGGACTAATACTGTCTGGTTTATTATTGATATTCAAAATTGTAATTTTGTCCTTGATAATTTTTCCTGTTTTATTATCAAAAATCTTATCACTATCGTCGTAATAAAAACGTATCTCTTTGTCTGATTCAAATACATAACGCATAGCACGATAAGTTATGGTATATTTTTCACCATCTGTTTGGAAAAGTAAGAGCCAACTAGAATCAAGCTGTTGATTTGTTGTGTCGCCTGTTTTACCTGTGCTGAATTCGCTAGCAGTGTTTAGGTTATTTTCTGTGATTAATCTCCACTCACCCTGCCCCTGTGCATAGCGTAAACCAAAAGTTTGATAGGCAAATATCTGATTTACAACTTGTGCCTTTACATCATTCGTAAGTGCTGTTGGTAGAGGCGTTCTAATTTCTACAAGTCTTGCGCCTGTAGGTATAATATCATTGAGTAGTATAGCGCCGGAACCGTCTGGCTGATCTTCTGTTCCGTCTTCTATAACTTGCACTACCTTGGTCCAAACATATGTTCTTGCATTTAGATGATCTGCTGCGCCTGGCATAAGGGCATTGTTGTTGTCGCCCATAAAATGAAAGCCAGCAGGCGCTTCAAATTTAAGTAGGCTGTTTAATTTAACAAACTTCATATTAGAGCCTGTAAAATTACCTACTTTTACTCGCACGCCAGCAGAATTATCAAAATATCCAGTTGTTAGATTTGTAGCAGTGCTTGATTGGTTCCAAATACTACCTAAATCGTCTACCAATACTTTAGGAAATCTATCGTAATAATAATTTCTTACTTTAATATCACCTAGTATAGGTTGAATTGTGTTAACTATAGCGCCTTCAACATCAGTTAGAGTTTCGAAACTAAAGCTGGTTTTGAGACTTAGATAATCTTTATATAATGATCCGTCTTTGCCAAAAAGATTTGTTGTAGAGTATTTTCCTGTTGCGTCTGTTAGATCAAAATATCTTGATATTCCGCTGGATGTCCTGTTAACGCTTTTGGCTTTTACAATCTCTTGGCTAGTTGCAAGAGGTCCTATTTGATAGTCTTCTGCTGTTACTAACCTATTCTGAGTATAATAAGAACTAGGTGCATTTGCTTTAATACTTGCGTTTGATTCGCTTACACTTGCGTTATCAACTGTGTATTTCAAACCAAAAGTAATTGTTAGTGTTTCTGCTTTACCTGCCTTTGAAACATAAGGAATGCGTATTGCTATTCCGCGCATGTCATCCGGTGTAACAACAATTCTTTGGTTCTTACTTGTTCTATAATAAACACGGAAATTGCCTTGTGGTAGATTTCCAAAAACCCCATCTGAGAAAATTAAACTAATTCTATCTTCAATTCTTGTTAACACACTATAGATGTTTCTTTCGTTTCTGGCAATGCTATTATAGATAATGTTATTGCCTTCTACAGCATCAACCTGTCTCCAAAGTTCTAACTCGTTTCCTAGCGTGTCAAGCTTGTATAACCATACATCAGTTTGATTTATGTTAGTGCTGTCAATTGCAACTACTTGATTTGTTGACGGGTTACTTACATTAAATGTGCCTTGATCAAGTGTGCCTTGTCTGAAATGGCAAAAATAACCAGAATTAGAACTAGCTGCGCCGCGGCCGTCGTCTCTGTATAGGAATGCAAAATTATTTCCTGGAAACGGTGCTTCTTCTCTTATTTCAATATCGTTAAAGTCAGTAGAAACAATTTCGAAAGGTATACTACGACCGTCTACAGTTTTTGTAAAACTATATGCAGGAACTTCTGTATTTGTGCTGTTTAATCTATACTGTTCTGTTGGTATGCCGTTAATTATTCCAGACTTAATAGGTCTACCTACTGTTCCATTTACAGGCAATGCTGCATTTAACACTCTTGTAAATTGTTCATTCCAATCCGGGTTACTAGGATCATTCCAAATAATTGTTTGGTTTGCAAGATTGATGTTGTTTGAATCTGTTAGATCTTCTGTAGTCGATACGCTATCAATTTTCAAAAGGCCGTTAGCTGACCTATTTCTTTTAGGATTGTAAGATAATAAACGTGCTAATCTTAAAACGCTCTCTCTGCGTTCTGCTAGTTCTAGATAATTTTCTCGAGCATTTAGGTCAACACGGAATGCAATGTTTTGACCTAGAAATGCAATTAGATCTATTAGAGCTAGATATTCTGAACTTTCGATATAATCGTTAAAATCTTCTGGATAGTTTTCTCGCAGATAAGCTATCATAGTACGACGTAAATTATCAAAGTCGTAGCTCTTAAAATCTGCGTTTCTAAAAGTCTGATAAACTCGCTTCCAATCTTCTGCGAGCAGTAGTCTATTTTGTCTATCAGTTGATGACATTGCGCATTCCTCTATTATATACTATTTAGTGATTTGAGTAAACTGCGTAGTTTATTCTATACAAGGAATCCAGCATTTTCATCAAATTTTAGACGCATAGTTTCTGATATATTGTAGGGCAAATATGTAAGACTACATTCAACCTGTATTCCGCTCTCATAGGAATCTACAATAACATTATCCACTGTAACTCTAGGATCATAATTGATAATAGTAGTGACATTTCTTGTGATTGCGTCTCTTAGAGGATCTGTTAGGGGTTCGTATAGTAGGTCCCAAATTATAGTGCCAAAACTAGGATCGCTTAGTTTTTCTCCTTGACGAATATGGAAATGATTTATAATATCCTGTTTAATTAGGTTTATATCGTATAATGTCCAGCTAGGATTGTCTGGATTTACAGTGCTAGTGCCCCTATAAGCTCTGCTCTCAGGAACCTGTTGTGGTTTCTGATTGCTTGGAACAACTATTTGTTTGTATATGTTCTTTTCTAATGAGCTCATGTTTGTATTTAACCTTATCTATTTGGAGACTGTATAACACCATTATCTGCTGAGGTATCTTCTTCTTCAGGTCTAGGAATTTCTCTCTGCCTATTTTTTCTAAAAGTATCTGGCACTGCTAGACTAGGATCTGTAAGGCTTACTCCGTTTAGATTTTCATGACCGTCCCATGGCTCGTGTGCAGGAACTCTTTGAGACGGTTCTGCTTCTGCTGCTTCGCCTGCTTGTGCCGCAGTAGGACCGTTTTGATTAATTTGCCCTGTAAAGGTATGTGATCCAGCACTAAAATGAGTGTTTGCGCCAGTAATTCTAGTATCGCCACCAGATTTTACATCAGCTAGGCCGCCTGTTGTAATTTTCCCGTCTGCGCCTGCCTTTAATTCTATGTTTGCAGCCGCTGTCTGAAATATGTTTGCGCCAGCTTTCATATGAATATCTGCACCAGCTTCAAAATACATGCTACCTGATGCTTTAAAATTCATGTTACCTTCGGTGTTTATACTTACATCATCTGCTGCATAGATATCAATTTTTCCGTTACTAGTAAGTTCTATCCAGGCTGTTCCTCTGCTATTGCCAATATAGATAAAATCTTCTGTATTGTGCATAAGAATCTGATGCCCAGTTCTTGTCCTAAGTCGCACAAGTTCGTTATGCGGTCTAGTAACATCGCCGTCGCTATCGCCGCCTTCTGCATTTGCATATTCTGGAGGTGTAGCATCTGGGCCGCCCGGTGGACCTTTTCTTAGTAATGAAGGATCGCCATCATCGAACACAAGACTGGATCCGCCTAATCTGTTATGTGCGGTTGTAGATTGTGCAAATTGTTCTCCGTAGCGTGCTTTAGGAGCACCTTCTCTCCTATCTTGCGGTCCGGGGCTGCTTAGACCTACAACGTTACTAGGAACTTCTCTGCGAGCACTAGAAGTAGTTATACCTCTGTATGAGTCGTCTATCAATCCCTGCTCTTCTAAATACGACAGTGCATCAGTGTTTACCGGTTTTGTGTATTGTGTAGCATCTCTACCTGCGGCTGTTTCGGTTTTTTTATTGTATTCGCCTACGGGCAATTTTTTTTGTGGATCTTGGTCGTTGTACGTTGTTGCAGGAGTTACACCTGGTAACATAAAATTAGTATATTCTTCTTGTATACATCCTATCCAAAAATATTGTCCTCCTTCTGCACAAATCACAAGAACTTTGGTTCCGATATCGGGCGGTACTGCCCAGAAGCCGTAACTTTTTTGACTGAATTGATGCCCTTCGTTGGCTGTTAGACCGTCATAAGGTGTAATGCCGTAGAAAGGACTGAGGTAACTTGCAGGAACCGTTTTTCCTGGTGTGGCAGGACTATTACCGCTAGCTGCTTTCTTTTGCAGTAATACTTCTAAGCGGCCACCATATGTACTGTCGAGATGATTTTTAACTATTGCAACAAAGGGTCCAGGATGCCAAGTGCTACTGTCAACTGCTTCTGAAGTAGTTCTTTTTGTTTGACCTGTATTTTGGTTAACTGGATCTGTCATTTTAGAATCCTATATTTGCTCCGTTGTTTCTAGCCTCGATTACCCTATTAATTCTTTGTTCCTCTGCATACCTTGCACGTTCACCGGGCTGTTCAACAACTCTACCTCTGCCGCCTTGTACAGGAGGAGGACTTTCTGTACCGGCACTCTGAGATCCGCTTCCTTGACTAGATTGTCCGCCGGTTCCCCCTTGGCTGCCTGCTTCAGTATCTTCTTGGTCTCCGGTAAATTGTCCTGCTGATGTATTTTGTGTGTTTGCAATAGCATTACCGTCTGTAACAACTGTTTCGTTGTTTTGTGTAACTGGATCTGCAGTTGAATCAATTTCCTGGTTTCTACGTCTAACAGTTTTCATTTCTTGTGTAAATTTGCCACCTACAAACTTATTAAAAACATATATAACCTGGTACAGACCACTAAATGCTCCTACTGGTTTTGTTCCAAGTCCAGGAAAGGACATATATCCGTTTTCTCCGATGTCTACAGGAGTTTTAAAATTTATTAATATATCAACTTCTCCGCTTTGGTAGTCCATTGTTCCATCGGAAGTTAGATTCATTGCTTGGGCCACTTCGGCTGCACTATAATTGCCCATACCGCTGTCTGCTATGTAATAGGGATCGCCCCATATCTCTATATCAGCAGTTATTAAATCTACCGGAGAATTTACAATAGCATCATTAAATGCTCGTGCTATCTGGTTTTCGGGATAGTTTCTTACTCCGCCTGCATTAGCACCCGAATTTGG
>PR_CR_10_Liq_1_inCRDRAFT_1002098_pt1 | contig 10431 bp, 7 predicted proteins | sample PRCRCaboRojoPR_3_FD_10241 | JGI IMG/M metagenome (IMG submission 10241) | reverse complement strand
CCAGCGCCACGAGCCGTGCCGCTTCGCGCCGGCGCTCTCGGCTCGGGCGAATGCGGGCGGGCTCGAACACCACCAGCTCCGCCGCATCCTGGGCCTCGGTGAATGCCCTGTTGATGCCATCGCCGGCGCGCGCCACCGCCGCCGGACTCTGGGGCTTGGCCAGCACTGCGGCGATGCCCTCCAAGCCCTCGGCGAAGCGCCGGCGCACCTGACCCTCGGCACTCACGGGCCAAAGGCTGATGAAGAACACCGCCACCGCGAGATTCCCCACCACCACCCCGATGAGCCGGCCGCTGGCCACGTCCAGCTCCACGGTGGGCCCGAAGCCGTGCAGGGTCGCGAGAAAGAAGCACAGCGCGATCTGCAGGCCGATGTAAGAGGTACGCTCGCTGCCCACGCCGATCCAGGCGGAGATGAAGGTCACCAGTCCGATGACCAGCACCAGGGAGCCCACGGAGGTCATGTGCGGGAAGCCGAAAATCAGCACCGCATAGCTCAACACCGCACCGATGGTACAGCCGATGAGCCGTAGCGTCAGTTTGTGCATGGTCTCCGCCACCGAGCTCAGGGCGACATAGAAACAGGTAATGACGCAGGTGTGGATACTGGGCCAGTCGACGGCGATGTAGAACAGATAGCAGACGATCACCGCCAGCGTAGTCTTGAAGGCATAGCGCGAATGGTCCGGATTGCTGAAGGCATCCGCCGCCAGCAGCCCACCGCCGGCCGCCGGCGGCGCCTCGCCGCGGGCACGCGCCACCGCCGCCGCCTCGCCGGCACAGACCCGTTCGAGCTCGCCGAGCACCTGGTCGACCTCCTGCTCCGGCGCGCACGCTGGATAACCCGGCTGGGCCGGGTTGGCTGTGTCCGGCGCATAGGCTGCATCGTCCCGCCGCCGCCGACTGGGCCGCGCCAGCCAGGCCTCACAGCGGCCGAGCACCGCCGCCTGCTGATGCTGTCTCGCGTCGGCGCCGGCGGCCCCAGGCGGCGCCGTCGGCACCGCCGCCGGCGCCAGCAGCGGGCGCGCAGCCAGGGCCGTGAGCAAGCGCATGGACAACCGCTCCATCGCCTCCAGCTGCGCCAGACGTGGTGTCGGCAGCAGATGCAGCAGCCGTGTCATTTTGGCGAAGTCCGCGCTGCGGGTATCGCCTTCGTGCAGCAGGGTCAGCACCCGGCCACCGTCGGCGTCTTCGCCCCGCAGCGCCGCACGGGCGGCGGCGAAGCGCTCGCGCAGCAACTCGCGATAGAGCCGCGTCGGGCTGCGCCCCGCCACCAGATTCATGAAGATGAGCAGCGCCATGGGCACCAGGCCCACCGGCAGTATCCAGAAAAAGGCCGTTTCGATGAGCTGTGGATAGCCGATCAGGTCCGGCGCCGTCAGCGCCATGGCCAGTATCATGGCCACCGAGCTGGCCGCCGGTCCAAGCGGCGTGGTGGCGGCGAGGAACATGCCGCCGAACACCAACAGCGCCAGCGTCAGCACTCGCAGCGCCGGCGAGCCGAGGGTCACCGCGGTGGCGACGAAGGCGATGCCGATCGCCAGCACGATCAGCATCATCAGCACGAAGCCGTCGATGGAGCTGGTGACGGCGTCGTCCTTACTGGCGAAGAACACCAGGTAGGCCGCCAGCGCCGACTCCGGCATACCGAAGGCCATGAAGACCATCACCACCAGCATGCACAGGATACTGATGCGCAGCGCCCGGCCAAAGCGCCCGGGGAAGGGGGCGAGCTCGGCGCGCAGAAAGGCCCCGAACCGCCCACCGTTGGCCGCGCGCAGGCCGCCGGCGCTGGCGACGGCGGCGCTCACCGGCGCCGGCTGCTGCACGNCGGGCGCCGCCGGCGGCGGATGCCGGTGGCCTCAGCGCCGCACATCCACCTGAACCACCGCCGAGGCGCCGACGCGCATGAGCCGCGCCGGCGGGTCCGCGAGGGCGATGCGCACCGGAAACCGCGCCGCCACCCGCACCCAGTTCAGGGTGCGCGCCACATAGGGCAGATCGCCGAAGGCGCCGAGGGCATCGTCCGAGACCACGCCCCAGCCGATTTCCGCCACCTGCCCGGTGATGGGCGCGGACTGATCGATCATGACGTAGACCCGGGCCGGATCACCCACCCGCAAGTGCTTCAGATCCGTCTCCCGAAACAGGGCCCGGGCATGCCAGCTGGCGGTGTCGATGAGGGTGAACAGGGGCTCCCCCGGCTGCAGGAACTCCCCCACCGCCAGCCGCAGCCCCGCCACCCGGCCGGCGATGGGCGCGCGCACCGTGGTCTTCTCGAGCTCGCGGCGGGCGATGGCCACCAGCGCCTTGTTGGCGCGCACCTCGGCCTTGAGCGCCCGGGCGGTCTGGATCTCGTTCTCGGCGGCGCGGGCACCCTCCAGCGCCTGGCGCAGCGAGACCTCGGCATCGCCCACCGCGGTGCGTGCCTCATCCAGCGTCTGCTGCGAGGCGTAGCCGTCGGCAGCCATGGCCTGGGTGCGCTCCAGCGTGCGGTTGGCAAGATCCAGATTGGCGCGGGCGCGGCTCACCTCGTCCTGCGCCGCGGTGGCATTGGCGCGCTCGGACTCGAGCAACCGCTCGGTGTCTGCCAGCTGCGCCTGCACGGCGGCCAGCTCGGCCTCGGCCAGCGCCAGCTCCTGGCGGTAGGACGCATCGGCGATGCGAAACAGCACTTGACCCGCGCTCACCTGCTCGCCGTCGGCCACCAGCAGCTTGTCCAGACGCCCCGGCACCGCGGCGGCGATGCGCACCACCTCGGCGTCGATCTCTGCATCGGTGGTGCGCGGCGCATCCAGCAACGTCGTCAGCAGCCGGTAGCCCAGCGCGACGGTGACCGCCAGCATGAGCAGGAACAGTAGCTTGCCGAGTGCGCCCAGGAGGCGCTCACGGCGGCGCTCACGGCGGGCATCTGCGAGCGGCTGCCCGGATGCATCGGGCGCCTGCTTGCGGCTCGGAGCGGGCTCGCTGCCGCCGACCGGCGCCGCCGCCTCGGCCGCCGCGGGCTCGCTGCCGGCGGCAGGCTGCACCGCAACGCCTGCGGTGATATCCCCTCGCGTATCCCCGCCGGGTGTGAGCTCGCTCATGCCATCACATCGTCGCGCCCGAAAACAGCAGCAGCCAAAACACCATGGCCGACGATGCGCCTGTCATCAGGTAAAACAAACCGGGCAGTGGAATCCAGCGGGCAATGCCGACTCCCACCAGGACGGCGTACAGGGCGACGCCGGCGACCACGCCGAACAACACACTCGGAATCCAGCCCGGGAAGTATGATCCCGCGATATCGATGACTGGTCCGAACAGCATACGCATTACAAGGGCGGCTGCGCCGGCTGCGCCTTAGCCGACAGGCAGACTTCTGAACAGGGAAAGAGCCGAAGCCTTGGCATGAACACCGGCGCTGATCGGCGGCATGCGTCCAACTACGGCGCAGCGGGCAATTTATCACACCCAATACCTGCTCTGCTCAACGGCGACAGTGGTTACGGGCCGCAGACGATGGCGTGATGGGCCGCGCCGACCCTCGACGCCAGCCCCGATGGTGCGCCGATGCCCGCCCCAGTCGCCGCTCTGAGGGGGCCGGGCGCCGACGCTGCGGCCAAACATCGCACGCGAAGGTCTTGGGACGAGCACACGGGCACCGGCCACGCCAGCGCAGCGCGCGCCCAAAACGCCCGCCGTCCGGCACCCGCTGGGCTGCTCAGGATTGGTTTACCATGCCGATGATGTGACGGACGCGACGAACAGGCCCGGCCCAATCCATGAACCTTCGGGACATCAAATACATCCTCGCCGTGGCGGAGACACGGCATTTCGGCAAGGCCGCCGAGCGCTGCTTCGTGAGCCAGCCGACGCTGTCGGGGCAGATCAAAAAGCTGGAGGATCAGCTCGGCGTGGTGATCTTCGAGCGCACCAACCGCTCCGTGGAGGTGACGCCCATCGGCGAGGAAATCCTCGGCCATGCGCGGCTGCTGGTGGAGCAGGCGGATGCCATCGAGCAGGTGGCCCGGGCGCATCAGGACCCCCTCGCCGGCCCGTTGCGGGTGGGCGCCATCCCGACGCTCAGCCCCTACCTGATGCCGCTGGTGCTGGTGCCGCTGAAACGCCGCTGCCCGCAGCTGAAGCTGGTGCTGTTCGAGGAAACCACCGAGGCCTTGCTGCGCCGGCTGGATCAGCACGAGCTGGACGCGGCCCTGCTGGCTACGCCGACGCCGAACCCGGACCTCACCAGCATCCCGCTGTTCGACGAGCCCTTCTGGCTGGCGCATCCGCGCAAGCACCCGCTCTATGACAAGGACGACATCACCCAGGCGGATCTCGAGTCCATCGACCTGCTGCTGCTCTCCGAAGGGCACTGCCTGAGCCACCAGGTCATGGAGGTCTGCAAGCTCGCCGACCGCCCGCGCACCGGCGAGATGGCGGACCTGCGTGCCGCGAGCCTCGAGACCCTGCTGCAACTGGTGGGCGCCGGCTTCGGCTGCACCCTGGTGCCGGCACTGGCCATCCGCGGCAGCTGGATGACCGACAGCGGCATCATCGCCCGGCGGCTGGAGCTGCCCGATGCCCAGCGCCGCATCTCGCTGGTGTTCCGCCGCAGCTTCCCGCGGCGCGCCGCACTGGAGACCTTCACCGAGGTCGCCCTGGCGCAGCTGCCGAACACGGTGAAGGCGGTCAACCAATGACCGCCGACATCCCCGCCGACACCCCCATCGGCACCGCGGCGGCATCGGCGCCGCAAGCCTTCTTCGCNACCGCGGCCCGTAACCTGGAGACCCTGCTGGCGGAAGAGCTGCGCGGGCTCGGCCTTGCGACGGCCAGGGACACTCGCGCCGGCGTTCGCTTCACTGCCAGCGCGGCGGACGCCTACCGGGTGCTGCTCTGGTCCCGCATCGCGAGCCGCCTGCTGCTGCCGCTGGCGGAATTCGACGCACCGGATGCCGAGCAGCTCTACGCGTGCGTCCAGGCCATTCATTGGCCGGACCACCTGGCGCCGGGGCGCACCCTCGCCGTGCATCTGGACGCCGTGCGCTCGGGCATCGACAACGGACATTACGGCGCACTGAAGGTCAAAGACGCCATCGTGGACCAGTTCCGGGGACTGGGCCTGGCGCGCCCCAACGTGGACACGGCGCACCCGGATCTGGCGCTGCGCTGTCACATCTTCCGCGACCGCGCCACCCTCTACCTCGATCTCGCCGGCGCCCCCCTGCACCGCCGCGGCTGGCGCGCCCGGGAAGGGGCGGCCCCGCTGAAAGAAAACCTCGCCGCCGCCGTGCTGTTGCGCGCCGGCTGGCCCGCCATCGCAGCGGCGGGCGGCACGCTGCTCGATCCCCTGTGCGGCGCCGGCACCCTGCCCATCGAAGCGGCACTGATGGCCGCCGACATCGCCCCCGGCCTGCTGCGCACCGAGCTCGGCGTGCATTGGGGCTGCACCGGTTGGGCCGGGCACGACCGGGCGGCCTGGGACGCCCTGCTCGCCGAAGCCCGGGAGCGCCGCGCCACCGGCCTCGCACGGCTGGCGTCGCAGGGGCTGCGACTGCGCGGCGCCGACCAGGATCCACGCATGGTGCGGGCGGCCCAGGACAACGCCGTGCGTGCCGGCCTCGGCGGTCACGTGCGCTTCGAGCGCCGGGACCTCGCTGACTGCGCGGCCGCGCCGGGGGACACCCCGGGGCTGGTGGTCACCAACCCGCCCTACGGCGAGCGTCTCGGCACCGACGCCGAGCTGCCGGCGCTCTACGCCACGCTCGGCACCGTGCTGCGCGAGCAGTTCGACGGCTGGCACGCCGCCGTGCTCACCGCCAACCCCGAGCTTGGGAAGGGCATGGGCCTGCGCGCCACGCGCTTCCATACCCTCTACAACGGTCCCCTCGCGTGCCGGCTGCTGCACTTCCAGGTGTGCCCGCAGGCCCACGTCTCGGAACGTCCGCGCCCGCTGCCGGCGGCCGAGCGCGGCCCGGGGGCGGAGATGCTTGCCAACCGGCTGCGNAAGAAGCAAAAGGCGCTGGCCAAGTGGCTGCGCACCGAGGACATCAGCTGCTATCGGTTGTACGACGCGGACCTACCGGAGTACGCGCTGGCCGTGGACATCTATGGGTCCGCCGATGTGCAAACGCCGGCGCGGCGCTTCGTGCACGTGCAGGAGTACGCGGCGCCGCCCGACGTCGACCCCAGGGCCGCCCGCCGCCGCCTGCGAGAGGCCCTGGGAGTGCTCGCCGAGGTGCTGGCGGTGCCGGCGCAGGATATCTTTTTCAAGGTGCGCCAACGCCAGCGTGGCGACAGCCAGTACCAGCGCCTGGGTGCGCGCGGGCAGTTCCACCCGGTGCTGGAGGACGGGCTCAAGCTACTGGTGAACTTTGAGGATTATCTCGACACGGGCCTCTTCCTGGACCACCGCGACACCCGCCGGCTGCTGCGCACACTCGCGCCTGACCGCCATGTGCTGAACCTCTTCTGCTACACCGCCAGCGCCAGTGTGCACGCCGCCGCGGGCGGTGCGCGCTCCACCACCAGCGTGGATCTGTCGCGAACCTATGTGGACTGGGCNAGGCAGAATCTGGCGCTGAACGGCTGCAGCGGCCGCGACCATCAGCTGATCCAGGCGGACTGCCTGGCGTGGCTCGCCAATGCCCGCGCCTATCGCGGACGCTTCGGGCTCATCTTTCTGGACCCGCCCACCTTCTCCAGCTCCAAGCGCATGCATGGCACCTTCGATGTGCAACGCGACCACGCCGAGCTGCTGCGCGGCGCGCTGGCATTACTGGCGAGCGATGGTGAGCTCATCTTCTCGACCAACCGCCGGCGCTTTCGCCTCGACACGGACCGCCTGGACCCCGACGGCAGCCTCAGCATCCAGGACATCAGCGCGGCGACCATCCCCCGCGACTTCGCCCGCAACCCTCACATCCATCGCTGCTGGCGCATCAGCCGGGCTAAGGCATCGCCGTCACCGAGGGCGCCGTACGCTCGGGCAGCGCCACCTCGGTGAAGGTGGTGAGCGATTCACCCGCCGGCGGCAGCAACGGGTCGGCGGCGCGCCGGAAGCAGCAGCGGCCGTGGCCGGTGATGCCATACTCGCTCCAGGTGCCGTCCGGGAAGAACACGCAGTCCCCCACCGCAGCGCCCTCGAGACGATAGTAGAGCGCCCCCATCACCCAGAAATCCGCCGCCGATGGCTGTTTGTAACCGAGCGCGGTGCGATAGATGGACTGGGTGTGGAACACCGGAATGGGCACATAGCGCGCAGACAGGTGCGCGAACAGCAGCACATCAGAGATGGCACCCGAGGCGGCACTGCGGGTCAGGAAGCAGCCGACCCGGTCTTCCACCGTGTCGTAGATCAGATCCACAGACAGCTCGCAGTGCGCGCGTCGCCGCAGGGTCAGCGCTGCTTCGGGGCTTGCGCGGCCGGGGATGGACCGTGCATCGGCGCAGCCATCGCCCTCGGCGAGCCGCTCCAACCGCGCCTCCCGCCAGCCCGCCAGCAGGGCGTCCGGGCGTTTTGCGTCAAGCAGGCGGCAGTCGCGCCACAGCCGTGGATCTGGGCGATAGCAGTCCCGCGCGGCGCTGGACATGGATGTCCAAAGCTCGCCCGCCAGCTTGGGATTGGCCTGGTAGACCTCGGCGGCATCGCGGCGGCCCAGCGCACGCGCCGCCGCCAGCATCGACAGCGCCATCGGCCAGATCTTCGGCAGGGCCGCCTCGGCGGGGGGCTGCCGGCGCGCCCTCCAGCGGCGCTCGCCGCCGCCGCTCGGCGCCGGTACGACAGCGCCTGGGCCGAGGATAAAGCGTCGGCGCTGGACCTCGGCGGATGCCTGCGGACTGGAGGCCGGATCATCGCGCCAGTCCGCAAACATGTCCCGCAGCGTGCGGTTGCCCAATAGCTCCACCGCCTCCGCCAACGGCATCCAGCAGGGGGCACCCTCGGCGGTCTCCGGGCCCAGGGTCGTGGTCGCCTCATCGCAGAACACCACGAACACGGTGCAATCGAACTGCTGGAAGGGCCCCTCGCGATAGCGCTCGGCGACACGGAAGCTCGCCAGGGGCGGCGGTGACGGCACCGCCTCCTCTGCCAACTCGGCGCGGGCGTCCTCGCGCACGTCGGCCCGCGCTGGCACCAAGCCTGAGCCGAGCACTACCCGTCGCAGGCCCTGCACCGGCGCATAGCCACAGCGGTGCTCGCGGGTGCGCAGCAACAAGAGTTGGTCGGTGCGCGGATCGATGCACAGCACCTGCACCGTGGCCAGCGTGTAGCCGGCGCGATCCAACAGCGCCGTCAGCGGATGCCAGACGGTGCTTTTCAACAGCCAACGCAGCCACTGCGCCACACGCACCCGCCGGAGTGTCACCGACTGCTCTCGCTTGCGCTCCATCACCACCCGATCCACTCCCCGCTGCCGACCTCACTTCGAAGCCTGCCGAGTTTAAGCCAGCAGCGAAGCGCGACCAAGCCGCGGCGGGCGGCCACTCAGGCTCGCGCGCGGGCGAGGCGCTCCAAGTTGTGCAGCAGTCGGCGCAGCTCGCGCTCCAGACCTTGCTTGACCAGCGCTGTCCCGATCACCGGCGGTACCAAAAAGTCCGGGGTCAGCTCGGCACGGTACGACACCCGCACACCCTCCGGCTGCGGATACAGGCGCCATTCGGTACGTCCGGCGCTGAAGTCGCTGCCCGCGGGCACGATCACCGCCACCAGCCGCCGCGGCTCCTCGCGCACATCCTCCACCCGTTTCAGCTCCCGGCAGAAGAGCCGCTGCACACAGGCGCGCACCAGCGTGGTGACACGCGCATCATAGGGTGCCGGGGCCGACTCGACGCGGCTCTCGCGGATCGCGGGGTTCAAAGCCGTCAGGTTGGCATAGTCGGTGAGCCGCGCACGGACCGCCGCCGCAGGCGCGGCGATCTGTATATCCGCACGCAGACGATAGCGGCCGTCGGCGTAGGCAACGTCCAGGGTCAGCGCGGGGTCGCCCGCCACTGGCCCGGCGAACAGCGCGGCGATGCAGAGCGCAGCGAGTGACCCGCCGCCCATCCAAGCCCGCACGCCGCGGGCGACACGGTACCCGCGCATGCTCAGACCTCGCTCATGCCGCCATCGACCACATACTCGGAGCCGGTCACAAAGGAGGCGAGCCCCGAGAGCAGAAACAACGCCACCTGCGCCGCCTCCGCCGGCGCACCGAAGCGCCCCAGGGGCACCTTCGCCCGAACCGATTCTGCCATGGCCTCGGCGGTCGTATCCGGCAGCCCGGAACGGGCGAAGAAGTCGGTGGCAATGGGCCCCGGACTCACGGCATTCACGCGGATGCCGCGCGGAGCCAGCTCCGCCGCCAGCACCCGCACCAGCGAGCGTAGCGCGCCCTTGGTGGCACCATAGGCGGCCGCCCCCGGCAGACCGCTGTCGCGTGCCACGGAGGTATTGATCACCACCGCACCGCCATCGCTCAACAGCGCCGCCAGCGCCCGCACCTGTAACATCGGGCCGCGGACATTGACGGCGAACTGTCGATCGATGTGGGCCACCGTCAGGTTGGCGAGTGGCTCAAAGCTGGCGATACCGGCGTTCAGGAAGACGCCGTCGAGCCCGCCGAAACCGTCCCGCACCGCAGCCGCCAACAGGTCCGCCGCCGCCGGATCACCGGCATCGTTGACCCGCGACGTCACACCCGGGCAGTCCGCCTCGAGCGCCGCAAGACGCGCCGCCGACGTACCGGTGGCCAGCACGCGCGCGCCGGCGGCGTGCAGCAGCTCCACCGCTGCCCGCCCGATGCCGCTGCTGCCCCCGGTCACCAGAAAGCGCTTGCCGGCGAAGCCGAAACGCAGAGGATCGCTCATGCCCCATCACCTCGCAAAGGTCGTGTTGCTCTGTACATGGGACCAGGCCAGCGGGGCAAAACCCCGCCCGACGGCGCCCATCAACCACACCGCCCGCGCTCTGCACCCTGCACTCGGCCATGCGACGCCGGGCACGTCGCTGCCGCGGCGCCGATGTCCGGGTCACTGAGTCACGCTGAGACACTGATTGCCACGGAACTCCCAGGGAGATAGACTGTCAGATCTTACGACTGGGGGCGACTAGGCTTCGACGCGGGTCGCAAAACCCGAGGTGCATGCCGAGGTGCGGGTAACCTCGTAAAACCATCCGCAAACCAATAGTTGCCAACGACGACAACTACGCTCTCGCTGCTTAATCCCAGCGGGCCTCACACCGTCATCTGCCTGTGGGCGGCGGATTCGTGGGGTAACCTCACACAGGATCGCGATGACGGGGGCCCGGACCTGATTCGCTAAAACCCCAATTCGGGATCGCCGACCGACCGCCCTGTCCCTCGGGCGGTGGAAGGTTAAACACAATAGAGCGGACTAAGCATGTAGGACCGACGGCGGAGGGCTCGCGGACGCGGGTTCGATTCCCGCCGCCTCCACCATCACC
>PR_CR_10_Liq_1_inCRDRAFT_1002097_pt1 | contig 10432 bp, 9 predicted proteins | sample PRCRCaboRojoPR_3_FD_10241 | JGI IMG/M metagenome (IMG submission 10241) | reverse complement strand
GGGTTTAAGGCGATCGCCTGCTTGAGCGAAGCGGCGGTGGCTTGGGGAGAAACCAGTGGCTGGTTTTGTTGGGCAACCGACCAGTACAAGGCACTGGCTGCGGCCTCATCATCTTGCTCTAACGTGGCTGTGCATTGGTTAAATACAGGGGGCTCGGGTAGGATGCCCTTGATCGCCGCGTGCTGTAACACCTGCCCAAGCCTGGACATTTGACTCACCCGATAAGTGGTGGGCCGCATGGGGCCGGGCCAAAGCCCGGCTGCCCAATGCACCTTGCCTGGCAAGAACTCGTAATCCGGATACCCCGAGTAAATATCGTCCTGCCAGCTGTACCACTGCTCGCAGATATCGGCCATGGTCATGACAGCAAATATCGCCACGTCCCTGGCAGGCAACACCCAAGGCTGGTCACCGCTGGTTAGTGTCACACTGCCATCGTCTCCAATGTTGCCAGCAAACAGCCGGCGCACAAACTCCACCCGTGAAATCTTGCAAAAGGTGTAGATCAATCGCTCCACGTCCTCACCCACGAGCTCGGCTAGCTTGCCACGCTCAGACTGAGGGTCGAATTTCATGAGGTCCACATGCGCATTGCCGTAAACACTATGCAACAAGCCCAACAGNCGCAATTCGTCTGGCTGTTGCCACAAGGTCAAGGTGCGTGTCACNCCGATTAAGTGATGACGAAACGTCCCCGCCTTGTGCCAATCCTGGCCCACACCACGGCCAAGCACGACAGGAATCACCGGCGCAATCACCGGATCGTCATAAATCCACTCTTCATCGAGCATGGCGATGGCTTGATTTAGCGCTTCAGGGCGCAGGGTGTGTAGGTCTAGTTTCACAGTGCGGACTCCAATGCAAGCAAGCAGTCTTTTGAAATCAAGGATATAACGCGACTCGGGTCAGGATAAACGAAATATCAACAGCATGGACCATTCAGACAACCGCATGGGCTGCAAAGAAAAAAGCAATGATCACTAGAAAGAACTCAAGTACCGCACAGGAAACATCAAGCTTGGGAATTTAGCGGCCTGCATTCAAGGGAAATCCGGCATTCCCATTGATGACCAGTTCACGATACACTCACTGACAAGTTCACCTGAAAACAAAACATGAGCAAAATCGCGGATCAGGTCTACGTAACTCTTAGACGGCAGATCATGTCCGGCGAGTTAGAGCCTGGACGGCAGATCAAAGAAGAGCACTTGGCTAGTCATCTCGAAGTTAGCCGCACACCCGTGCGTGCCGCGATACAGCAACTGATTACCGATGGCCTATTAATTGCTGGAGAAAAGCGCGGCGCATTTGTTGCTGAATGGACGGACCGTGACATTGCGGAGGTCTTTGAGATCAGGATCATGCTCGAATCAGCTGCCTGTGGCTTAGCCGCTGTCAAAAGCTCGCCAGAACAAGTCGCTTACTTGCGGGTGCTCACCGATGAGATGACCCGCCTGAGCCAACTCACGGGGGACAAGGCAGCAGCAGAACTGCAAAAAGTCAACAGCCACATTCACTTGGCACTGCTTGATGCTAGCGGCTCGCCTCGCTTAAAACAGGTTGCCAAACAATTTGCAGATGTTCCTATCATCATCGGTTCTTTTTACCTCTATAAGAAAGCCGACGTGTTGCGATCGGCTCAACACCACGAGGAAATCATGCAAGCCATCGAGAAGCGTGACAGACCACTAGCCGAAGAGCTGATGCGGGTGCATTTGCGTTCTGCCTACCGCACGTTCAAGGAGTCTCGCGTTCGCCGCCCCTCATCAATTGACGAAACCGCCGCCAGACAAGACCACGACCACCAGTGAAAAAAGCACGACACTGACCGTCATAAAGCGCAAGTTGATGCCAATGGCCATCTTGCGCGTTGAAACTCCAAGAATATTGCAAGCGGCCACGTAGGCAAGCGATCCAATGGCTGCCATGGTACCGAAAGACCAACCCAGTAGCGAAGAAAGTGCCAACAGAACCACCTGCCACTCAGTCTGCATCAAGGGACTAAAGACCGTAACAAACAATGTGGCAGTTACCACCATGTGCACGCCCACCATGGCAAAGGCCACGATTAACACGGCAGTCAAAATAATGAGAGCAGTAGGCCCCGTCACAGCAGCAAAAGCTGCAACTATCTCATTGACTTCGGCAATCGAGGACACCGCAGACGCAAAGCACAAAGAGGCCACGAAGATAGCAATTTCACCATCAAAACGACTCCAGGACGAACGCACGCTAGTGACCGTTCTGGCAAGGCCATCCTTTTGCTTGAGCAAAGCAAGCAGCACAACACCCGGAATCAAGGTGATGGCAGCGGCCTGCATGGGCGTGTAACCTAGGCCAAACACAAAACCCATATTGACACTAATGAGCAAAACCACCGGACTAAACATTAGCAACAAGTCTGAATAAAACGCGCCAGGCAACTTCCTTGGCAAGGCACATTGGCCTCGAAAAAACGAAAAGCCAACCAGACCCAAGGCCATCAACAAGCCTGAAAGCATCAACATGCCAATCGGCATCTCGTCAACTGATGACTCAATGGCCACACCCATAGCCACAGTAAACGGTGAAAACAGGACAGCCATACCCATGCCACGCATAGCCCAGCTCGCGTCAACTAGCCGCTGATCCTGCGTGAGCTGACGAGATAAAAGCGGCGCCACCACGCCAACCGCTCCCACCGCCAGAGGTACAGCAAACAACAAGCCGAGCACTTGCAACACGCCAGATCTTGCGGCTTGCGGTTGCTGGTCAAATGATTGCTGCAATGACTCCAAGCGACTTGATAGTCTCACCAATGCACCTAGCGCCAACAGCGACGCCAAAAAGCAGGCGAATAGCGCTGCCTTTTGCACGCCAGCCCATACCGCTAGCCACTGTCCATTGATCGTTGCAATCGCCACAACAAGAAACGAGCAAACAACAAAGGTCATACGCGGCGTGCCGCCAGTGGTGCCCACAGCACTAAAAGCAACCACTAACGCAACAATAGCTGCAAGATGGCTGGTCCACACCCAATGGACTGTCAAGTGCGTAAACTCAGCAATCCACATGAGTAAAACCAACCATGGCAGACACTGCCGCCAACGACTAAGCGTGTCTGCAGGCACAAATTACCTCATCTAAAAACAAGCCTACGCTGCCAGAGGCACCTCCCCAATGGCTGTGCACCGGTGCATCAATCGCTCACCCTTGCCGTCGTAATCCATGACGGCGTAATGCATGGTACAGCGGTTATCCCAAATCACGAGGTCATGGGGCGACCAGCTGTGGCGATATTGGTGATCCGGTTTGGTCAGAAGCTCAAACAAGTACCCCAAGACGGCACTGCTCTCCTCTTTGCTCAGTCCCTCAATGTGTGACGTGAAACCGGGATTAACGAAAATGCCCAACTGGCCCGTTTCTGCATGCTTACGAATAATGGGATGTGTCGAAGGTGGCGCTGCTTCGAGTTGCTCCTTGGTAATCACTTCGTTACGGAACCCACCGCCGGAGGCAACCGCAAAACTATGCACAGCTTTTAGCGGCTGCAAAAACGCTTTGAATGTGTCGGACAAGCTTTCATATGCCGCATGCGTACTGGCAAAGATGGTGTCACCACCGATAGGGGGAATCTCGACGGCGTAAAGGACTGATGCATGAGCAGGGGTTGCCTCATAGGATTGGTCAGAATGCCAATACGTACCTGCACCCTTACGCCCCTGCGGTTTGCCATCGACCACCTTGTTGGAGACCCTGTAGATTTCAGGATGATCAGGGTGCAAATACTTTGTCACCGTATGCCCTTGCAAGGTATGCAAAGGACCGAAGCGCCGGGAGAAAGCGATATGTTGCTCCTCGGTCAGGTTTTGGTCTCGGATCACGACGAGACCGTTGGCATCATGCCAAATTTGTTTGATGCGGTCGAACTGCTCATCACTGATGGGTTGTGATAAGTCGATCCCCGTGATCTCCGCACCAATGGTGGGGCAAAGGCGTTTTGTCTGCATATAGACCTCCAGAAAATAGTTGACACCAAAATTTCAAACACTGAGCACTAGTCGCGCTAGTCGCGCTCGAATTGCTTTGATAAGCTTTCAGGGACTTCGAATTTCTTTGAACCGACTTTGGCAAGGTGTTTGCGCAAGACAGGCGTGAGCAACATCAAAACAATCAGGCTTACCAAAATCAAAGAAATCGGTGAGGCAAATAAGAAGCCGAAGTCACCACGTGAAATCAACAGTGACCGTCTGAGCTCGGCCTCAGCCATCGGACCCAAAATAACGGCCAGCACTGCCGGCGCCAGCGGTATGTCGAGCTTTTCCATGACATATCCGATCACACCAAGAAGAGCTACCATGGCCACATCGAACAGGCTGTTGCCGATGGAATATATGCCGATAAACGTCATGCCAATAATCATGGGTGACAGTAGCAATGCCGGTAGGCGTAACACGCTGATGAACAAACGGGCCCCGACCAATCCAACGAGCAACAGCAAGCCAGAGGTCACAAGCATCGCTAGCATGAATCCGTACGTAATGGGCGCCGAATCACGGAACAATGCTGGACCCGGCAACAATCCATGTACAAGCAATCCGCCTAAAATCACCGCCGCCACAGCGTTGCCAGGGATGCCAAGCGTCAGTGCAGGAATCAAAGCCGAGGCATTATCCGCGTTGTTCGCACATTCAGCCGCAGCCACACCTTGCGGGGCACCTTGCCCGAACTGATCCGGCTGTTTCGATGCACGACGCGCCTCGCTCCACGCCAACAAGGAAGCAATGTTGCCACCTGCGCCCGGCACAATACCAACCAGCACCCCAATAACGGAGGATTTAAACCATACCGGTAGCAACTTGAGCCATGGCATGGGATCTTTTACGCCCGTGTTGCCACGCTTTAGGTCTTCTGCCTTGATCAAGACAGCCTTGGCAGCCAGATCCAGCGCGGGCGGAATTGCGTAGAGTCCCGTCAAGAACACAAGAATACCGATGCCACCGGTCAGGTACAGGTAATCAAACGTAAACCGTTCGCTACCAGTCATCTGGTCGATACCAATAAGACCAACGATCAACCCAAAGTTGGCGCTGAGCAATCCTTTGACAGGATTCTTTGAAAGCAATACCGCAATAGTCGTCAACCCAAGCATAGCGAGCCAGAAGACTTCAGCTGAGCCAAACTTCAAGGCTATTGTCGCGAGCGGAGGAGCCAGCAAAAGCAGTGCGAGGGCGCTAACGGCACCACCAATAGCAGAGGAAAACAATGCGATTTTTAGCGCTTGGCGCCCATGCCCTTGTAGCGCCATGGGATGCCCATCAAATACAGTCGCAATTCCTGCGGGCGTGCCAGGAATACGCAGCAAAATAGCCGGAATCGAACCCCCGTACATGGCGCCGTTGTATATACCAGCAATCATGCCCAGTGCGGCCAACGGCGTCATCGTAAAAGTCAGGGGTATCAAAACCGCAATCCCCATGGTAGTCGACAGGCCTGGCAATCCACCGATAATGACACCCACAATGGTTCCAACAACCATCCAAAGCATCACTTCAATGGAAAATAGCAAGGGCAACGCTGCAAGGATATGGTCAATCATGTCAAGCCCCAACCATCCATATCTCAAGCGGCAACGGTCGGTTCAGGATCACCTTGAAAATGACGTAAAGCGCAACACAGAAGATGCCAGTGCCAAGCGCAATGCCTCTGACATTGCGGTAACCCAGACTCCACGCCATCAATGGAATCACCACGACATAGGTAGTAAAAAATCCAAGCGTTGAGACCCCCAGTAACATTAGCGCCAAACCAGCAAACGCAACTCCCAGGCGACGCTTTGTCGCTTTATCAACCAGTGCTTGGCTTTGGGTGCGCAGCTCACCAGACATCAGCAATTGAATGGCCCAGACGACAGACAGCAAAAAAACACCTGTCATGATCGCAACTGGCATGATTTTTGAGGCAGCTGGGTAGCCGAGCACCACAAAAAACCCGATGCCCGATGCGATGACAAGAAACAGCGCAGTCACCAGTTCAACTGCAGCTTTTGTCCTACCCATGCAAACCCCTTGGTTGATTTAGCCAGTAACGTCCATTGACAGCCGCAAGCGAGCCATTGACACGCTTGCGGCTTTGAGCAGCCAAGCCTACTTGGTGACCCAAGGCTGCTCTTGCCACAACTGCACGTAGCCGTCGCGTGTTTTAAAAAGCATGTCGGTGTACTGTTGCGGACCCATGGAGTCTAGAGGCAAGGACTGCTCAGCGGCTTTTGCCTGGAACTCGGGGTCAGCAATGGCTTTCTGGATTGCATCGGCAAGCTTGGCAACGATTTCATCCGAAACGCCTGCAGGCGTGGCGATCCCGCGTGACGAGCCTTGCACAATATCAAAGCCTTGTTCCTTCATGGTTGGCACGTCTGGGGCCTGACTCCAGCGGTTTTCACCCATCTGGCCAAGCGACCGGATTTGTCCCTCTTTGAGCATCGCAACACCCTCACCCATGTTGAACACACCGAGTGTGATGTGGCCGCCCATGAGTGCTGACCGAACGGCCGAGGAACCGGGAAATGGCACATGTGTCATCTTGATATCGGCGGCTCGCTCAAGCGCTAGCATGGCCAAATGGTCATCCGAACCAATGCCGGTGGTGCCATAGGTGACGGCGTTCGGATTGGCTTTGGCATAGTCCACTAATTCTTGAAGGGACTTAATGTCGCTGTCGGGACGAACGTGAAGGCCGCCTGGATCATAAACAACGTTATTCACGGGCGTGAAGCTTTCAAGCTCGTACCGGGTGTCACGCTGAATTGGGATAGTCACTAGATTGGGTGTGTTGATAAAACCAATGGTGTATCCGTCTGGTTTGGCTTGGGCGATCTCAGTGAACCCAACCTCACCACCAGCGCCTGGCTTATTGACTACCGTGATGCTGCCGTCAAGATATTTGCCAATGAACGGTGCAAGCGTTCTTGCCGCTACATCAGTTCCACCGCCGGCGCTATACGCCACAATCATCTGAATGGGTCGCTCTGGATAATCTGCCTGAGCCAGCGCAGTGCCGCCAAAACCGATCATGGCGACCAGACTCGCCGACACTAGCGTTTTGATTTGTCTCATCTTCTTCTCTCCTGTTGTGAAGTGCTTACGTGAAAATATGCCTCGATGAACAATTTGTTTTTTTCTTGTATATGTATACGAACATAAGAAAACAGCCAAATCAAGAGAATTCTTTCTATCGTTATCCCTATATTTTGCCTAGATATTTGCTTTATGAGATTTTTTGGCTAAGAATGTGTACAAACAAAAAAAATACATTTAAGGCTTTCAAGCATTCACAAGAGGGAAATTGCCATGCGTGTTGCCATGATTGGCATGGGGGAAGTCGGACGCACTTTCTTTGAAGCACTGAACCACAATGGCGTGGGCGTTTCATGGGTCGTGGAAAAAAGAGTCACCGGCTCCATGCGTGCAAGTTGCGAGAAATACAAGGCCACCTTGACCGAAGACATCGCTACAGTCATCGATGAGGTCGATATGTTCTTATCNTGCGTCGACGGTGAAACAGCCAAGTCAATCGCATCAATGCTCATGCACAACGCGCGAAAGGGACAAGTTCTGGTGGACTTCTCGACCGCTTCGGCACAAACAAAAAGGGAGTGTGGACTTGGACTCGCCCAACATGAGATCTCCTATGTGGATATCGCCATCATGGGTGCCATCGCGCTTACAGGCCATAAAACCAAGATGCTCGCCGCTGGCGTCAAGCCAGACGCTGCCTGCCAAAAGGGTATCGCACTGCTGCAACGTGGCGGTCTACCAATCTCTATCATTGAGGATAGCCAGCCAGGAGATGCCATTTCTCTGAAGCTTCTGCGCAGCATTTTCACGAAAGGCCTTGAAGCACTAACCGTTGAATGCCTGGCAACTGCAGAACACCTTGGCGTCAGACAAGGGCTGTATGACGTGCTAGCCGATGTGGACAACACACCCTTGGCCGAATTTTTAGAGATGCTGGTTCAGACCCACTTGGTTCACGCTGCACGCCGCGGCAAAGAAGTCCAACGGGCTCATGAGCAAGTCGAAAGCCTAGGACTGTCGAGCCTCATGTTGCCAGCCGTAGAGGCTGTATTTTCACGTACCCATGCGCTGGCACAGACTCAATCAAGTGACTTGCCAAACACGGACACAGCCCTAAGAGCTTTAATCAACATATGCCGCGAGTCGACAAAGCCAACTCTTCATTCTTAGAAAAGATTCAACACACCCAACAGCCGTCGAGGCCTTCATATACGGAGTTAAAAATGACCATCGCACAAGACCTACTTGACCAACTCAAAACGCTGGGCACTGCCACGGTTCATGAAGCCCAAGGACAAACGGGCGCCCTGAGCCATGAAATAAAACCCATCGACCCCGGCTGCCGCTTGGTCGGCCGCGCATTGACAGTAGACACCCGGCCCGATGACAACCTCATGATCCATCATGCGCTGACCATCGCCAAGCCCGGTGATGTCCTTGTGGTTGACGCCAAAGGCTTTCTCGAGGCCGGACCGTGGGGAGACCTGTTAACCCTAGCGGCCATGCGCTGCGGCATCGCTGGCCTAGTCATTGACGGGGCCGTGCGCGATGCCAATGCGATCCTGGAAATGAACTTCCCAGTGTTTTGCAAAGGCTTGTCGATTAAAGGCACCAACAAGGCACAGCCTGGGAAGGTCAATCAACCCATTATTTGCGGTGGCGTTCACATAGAGCCAGGCGACATTGTGATTGGAGACCGCGATGGCGTTGTCGCTGTAAAGGCCGATCAGGCATCTGCCGTATTACAAAACGCCGCCACCCGCGAAGCCAAAGAAAACGATATCCGCAAACGCATCGAAGCAGGCGAAAGCACCGTATCTATTTTGGGGCTTGCCGATAAGCTAAAGGCGCTTGGCTTGGTGTAAGACAGGTGACGTTATGTCGGACAATAGCAATAATGCCGGGTCACGAAAGCCACCCGTAAACAGCCAGACATCGACCATCAAAGTCTCTGCGGATTGGTTAATTGATGTCTTGACACGCGTGTTTGCGGGGCACGGCATGCCCAAACAAGATGCACTCCAAGTGGCCCAGTGCCTAGTCGAAGCCGACATGCGAGGCATACATTCACACGGTAGTAGCCGCATTAACATCTACTCTGAGCGACTAAAGCTCGGACTAGTTAACCCAACCCCAAAAATACAAGTTCATCAGTCAGGATCTGGTACCGCCATACTGGATGGCGATAACGGCATGGGAGCTGTAGTTGGACATTACGCCGCCCATACCGTGGCTCAACAGGCCAAGCAGGCAGGCATCGCCGCTATCGCCATTCACAACAGCAATCACTTTGGCATAGCAGCGGTCTACGCTGAAACGATCGTTCAGGCTGGCTGTTTTGCGTTGGTTTGCTCCAATTCGCCACCTACCATGGCACCACACGGAGGCAGCGAACCCGTTTTTGGGACAAACCCAATAGCGCTTGGCGTACCGACCGCTGCAGACGGCATGTTGGTAACCGACATGGCCACCTCTATCGTGGCGAGAGGTAAGATCATCAGGGCAACCTATGAAAAAACCGCCATTCCCTGCGATTGGGCTCTTGACGCCGAAGGACGTCACACCACCGATCCCGAGGCAGCTCTGGCGGGTGTCGTCCTGCCATTTGCTGGGGCCAAGGGTTCGGCTATTGCTTTGTTTGTTGACATTCTTGCGGGCGTATTAACGGGGGCGAATTTTGGCACACACACGCCCGATCTGTACCGCAACCTGAAAGACCGATCGAATATCGGCCACTTTATGCTGGCCATTGATATTACGCGTTTTCAGAAGACCGACTCGTTTTATCAGCGTTTATCTGAATGCTTACAGATGGTCCATGATTGCAAAGCCATCGATGCTGATGAGCCTGTAAAGTTGCCGGGAGAAATTGAGGCTACAAACCGGGCAAAAGCATTGGCTTTTGGAATTGCATTACCTGAAGACGTCATCCATGCGTTAAAACAAGAGTGTGCCGAGCTCGGTATTCAATTCAAGTTACCCGAGCACTAGAAGCCCCAAGTGCGTGGCGTCTGGNACTAAAGCATCACTGCCATGCATCAACTTTCATTCAAGCATCCTGAGATCAACTCATGCCGTCACATATGCAACAAACCAGATCTGACACCTCATCATCGACTCGCCTCATTCGATTCAATTTCTGGATNGACCCCGTCTTTGACCAGATCGTTAACAACTGCCCTGCCCTTGAGCAGACCGAGTGTCAGTTTGACGACCCGGACGATAAAAGCTGGGCAGTCATGAGTCATGCTCACGCCTACCATATCTGTGCGGCTCGCGATGAGGTGCCACCACAGTGGCAAGTCACTGAAGACTTGCTTGCCCGCGCGCCCCACCTGCTGTGCGTTTCAAGCTCGGGTGCCGGTTACGACCCCATT
>PR_CR_10_Liq_1_inCRDRAFT_1002096_pt1 | contig 10436 bp, 8 predicted proteins | sample PRCRCaboRojoPR_3_FD_10241 | JGI IMG/M metagenome (IMG submission 10241) | reverse complement strand
AGACCGTGGCGCCGGCCGAGAACCCGCAGCTGCTGCGTGCGGAGCTGGCGGCCTCCGAGTGCCTCGGGGAAACCCGCGACGGCAAGGTGATCTACCTGTGCACGATGGATGCCGCGCCCTGCGTGATGCGCGAGATCGGCCGGCTACGGGAGTTCACCTGCCGCGCGGTCGGCGAGGGCACGGGCCCGCACCAAACGGTATCGGGTGCTGTGACATCAAACTCACGGTTCAGTAGGTTGGGAATATCCACTCGCGTCTGTCCTGTCCGTTTATAGCGGTGACTGCTCGGCGGCTCGACACTAAGCGGGCTTGCGCCATCAAGCGCCGTACCTTGAAACGGCCAATCGTGTGACCCAAATCGTTCATTTGCCCTTGTATCGTCCTGCTGCCAGCAGAACCTTTGGACGCGTTGAATAAGTCGATCACCTTACCCTTTAACCGCAGTCGCTGAACATCGGGCTTACGCTTGCGTCGTTGGTGGGCGTAGTAGCTTGCCCGGTTAACCCCCAGTGCGGCACAGACGAGGGTGATGCCGTGGTGCGCTAAAGCAGTTTCAATGCACGCTTCGGACGTGGCGTTCCTCGTGCTGCTGCCCCAATCTGGCTCGTTCCGCAAGATGGAGATACGAGATGGAACCACCATGTTGGCACAAGGCAGGGAGGGCCTGCCCCCGGTTCATGGGCATGGCCTTGGCAAAACCGTCTACGAGCGCCATCAACCGGAGCAGACACTGCTCTACCAGCTCGTCGAGAGGCACTACCCTGCCCTGGTACCTAAGCCACGAATCAACCTCACCCGCTACCACGGCGTTTTAGCCCCCAATCACCGCTGGCGCGGACTGGTCACGCCAGCCAGGCGCGGAAAAGGAGTCAAGTCTATTTCCAATGCGCAGGTCCGTCCTACAGCGGAGCGACATGCGGCGATGAGTTGGGCTCAAAGACTCAAGCGAGTATTCAATATAGACATGCCCCAGGGCACTCTTTAGAGCACCACCTGAGACAAGGTGAATTGATGCGCAGCATCAAGAGAGGGTGCCCTAGAGTACATTGCCTCTTTCCCCTGGGAAGGATTCCAGCAAAACAGTAGTACACCAGCAAGCAAGCCAATGAAAACAGTATGGCATGAGCCGCTGCGTGCACTCATTCAGAATTGAACAGATTTGAATGGTATGCCCAACGCCGCGAACAGAATTTTCGGATCAATAGATGGAAACTCCGACAGGTCAGCAGATCCAGTCGATACCATCAGCGAGGGTGTCTACTCTCCATAGGCAGTTAATACGTTCTATGCTTCTATCCAAATTGTCCCTGATTTGCTCGACGAGGGCGTGTATCTGGCGTCTGAAGCGACGATGTATCGTGTGCTCCATAAGGTGGGTCAAGTTCACGCCCGTGGCCGTGCAAAGAAGCGCTCATCGGTGCCTAAGCCAACCACTTACTGTGCCACCGGCCCCAATCAGGTGGCATGCTGGGACATCCCGTATTTACCTTCGCGTGTCCGAGGGGTGTTTTATTACTTGTACCTGCTCGAAGATCTTTTCAGCCGTAAGATCGTCGGTGCGGAAGTGCATGAAGAAGAAAGCGGTGGTCATGCGAGTGATCGATTGGAGCCTACGTTGATTGCAGAACAATGCACCTTTTGTGAGGTCGTACTCCATGCCGATAATGGTGCGCCCATGAAGTCGCAGACCTTGCGGGGCAAGATGCTGGAGTTGGGTGTAACCCCCTTTTACAGCCGACCTCGGGTGAGCGACGATAACCCGTTTCCGGAATCACTGTTCAGAACCCCGAAGTATTGTCCGCAATGGCCTTTTCAGGGGTTTGCATCCCTTGAAGAGGCACGTCAATGGGTTGGCCGTTTTGTGCGCTGGTACAACAACGAGCATCGACACAGTCAGTTGAACTTTGGGACACCGTCAGAACGACACCAAGGGAAAGATGCTGCCATTTTGGCGAAAGGTTCGGCTGTCTTGGATGCAGCGAAGGCGGCGAACCTTTTACGCTGGGGCTCTCGTCCAATCAGAGACTGTAAAACCGTAGGGCCGGTCATGCTGACTCCAGATCGATCGGAACAGCCCGCTGAGAAAGCGTCCTGATGTAAAAAATAGTGCCAACTATCGTGAGAAACACCGCGGCTTAGCGGTGAAGTCCGACCTTGTCCACGAGGGGAATTGAAAAAAAAGTTTAATATCAGAAACTTATGAAGTCGTTACACTGCCAATGGTGTTAGAAAAACAGTGCTGTTGTTATAGAAAACTGTGCTGAATTTGCCGGCTTCAGATTGCGCCAGAGCGCCTCTAAATCAAGCTCGCCGATACCATGCCGAGCTCAATTTTTGTCTCATGGTATCGCGGCTTTCTGCGTTACAGCGCGCGAGAAATTCCATTAGCGATGCAGATCATCTTATCGTTTGGATTGATTTAATTCCTATGAATAAATGCGTAAAAAAAATTCTGGTCACTCCCACTCAATAGTAGCCGGCGGCTTCCCTGAAATATCGTACGTCACCCTAGAGATACCCGAGATCTCGTTAATGATGCGATTAGATACCGTTTCGAGTAACTCGTGCGGCAAGTGCGCCCAGCGAGCGGTCATGAAGTCGATGGTCTGCACCGCCCGAATAGCAATGACCCATTCGTAACGACGACCGTCACCCACTACACCCACGGACTTCACAGGGAGAAACACTGCGAAGGCCTGACTTGTCTTGTCGTACCAATCGGCTTTACGTAACTCTTCAATGAAGATGGCATCAGCCCGACGCAATAGATCGGCGTATTCCTTTTTGACCTCGCCGAGAATACGCACACCCAAACCGGGCCCGGGGAACGGATGACGAAAGACCATATCGCTGGGCAGGCCTAGCTCCAAACCAATCCTGCGCACCTCGTCCTTGAAGAGCTCGCGCAAAGGTTCAACGAGCTCTAAGGCCATGTCCTCGGGCAGACCACCGACATTGTGGTGGGATTTAATAACATGGGCTTTACCGGTTTTCGCGCCAGCGGATTCGATAACATCTGGATAAATCGTTCCTTGGGCCAACCACTTCACATCGGTGATCTTGGTCGCCTCTTCATCAAATACATCAATGAAGGTATTGCCAATAATCTTGCGCTTGGCTTCTGGATCAGCGACACCCGCAAGGCGAGACAGGAAACGATCCTCGGCATTGGCTCGGATCACTTTAACGCCCATATTGCGGGCAAACATATCCATTACCTGGTCGCCCTCGTGCAAACGCAAGAGCCCGTTGTCGACAAACACACAGGTCAACTGATCGCCAATGGCCTTGTGGAGTAAAGCCGCAACCACTGACGAATCCACACCGCCCGACAANCCAAGCAGTACCTTGTCGCCCCCAACCTGTGCTCGCACNCTGGCAATAGCATCCTCGACGATATTCGCCGGNGTCCACAGAGCTTCGCAACCACATATCTCGAGCACGAAATGCTCAAANANTCGCTTNCCCTGNTGNGTGTGAGTGACCTCTGGATGAAACTGNATACCGAACCAAGGCNTGGACTGGTGCGCCATACCGGCAATAGGNCAACTGTCGGTGGCGGCAATGCATTCAAAATCGGGGGGAAGCCGTGACACCTTGTCACCGTGGCTCATCCAAACGTCGAGCAGCAGATTACCGCTGTCGTCAATGTGATCAGAGATGTCGTGTAGCAGGCCGCCCTGACAGGTACGCCGAATTTGCGCATAGCCAAATTCGGAGTGATCGGAACCTTCTACCTCGCCGCCCATTTGCACCGCCATGGTCTGCATGCCGTAGCAAATACCCAGCACAGGGCAGTCAAGCTCAAAGACCACCGCAGGCGCCCTCGGAGAGTCGGCCATCGTGACCGATTCGGGTCCACCCGACAAAATAATTCCGCTGGGGCGAAAATCACGAATCTGATCCGAATCGCTATCCCAGGGGTGAATCTCGCTGTAAACACCAATCTCGCGCACTCGGCGGGCGATGAGCTGCGTGTACTGGGAGCCAAAGTCCAGAATTAAAATACGGTGCTGATGAATATCAGTGGTCACGGAGCCCTCTACCGAGCAGACAATAAAAAGCAGCTGGCGCGTCAGCCTTGCGAGCTAGCGTACCGGGTAATTTGGCGCTTCTTTGGTAATCGAAACATCGTGCACGTGGGATTCCGACATACCTGCCGCTGTGACACGCACGAACTGGGGTTTGGTGCGCATTCTTCCATTGTGGGGCAGCCTGCGTAGCCCATGGCTGAGCGAACCCCACCCATCAATTGATGAATGATGGCGGAAACGGGGCCCTTATAAGGCACGCGACCTTCAATCCCTTCGGGCACCAGTTTTTCACTGCCGGCACTGCTGTCTTGAAAATAACGGTCGGAGGACCCCTGTTTCTGTGCCATTGCACCAATCGATCCCATGCCACGATAGGCTTTGTAGGTGCGCCCTTGGTACAGCTCGACCTCCCCCGGTGCCTCTTCGGTACCCGCCAACATACTGCCCATCATGACTGAGTGGGCGCCAGCAACAATCGCTTTAGCGATATCGCCGGAGAAGCGAATGCCACCATCGGCGATGATGGGCACGTCTTTATCTTTGAGTGCAGCAACCACGTTAGAGATAGCCGTAATTTGTGGCACACCGGTACCGGTGACCACTCGGGTGGTGCAGATTGAACCTGGCCCAATGCCTACCTTGACACCATCGGCACCCGCCTCGAACAGCGCCAGTGCAGCTTCTGCCGTGGCGATATTGCCACCAATGACATCAACCGCATCGCCGTGTTTGGCTTTAATACTGCGTACTCGGTCGATCACGTTTTTGGAGTGACCGTGCGCCGTATCAACAACCAGCACGTCCACCCCCGCACCCACCAAGGCCTCGACACGCTCATCGGTATCGGCACTGGTGCCTACCGACGCGCCCACTCTCAGTCGGCCGAATATGTCTTTACAGGCAAAAGGAAAGCTCTCGGCCTTATCGAAATCTTTTACAGTAATCATGCCGCAGAGATCGAAGCGGTCGTTCACGACAAGAATCTTTTCTATGCGATGCTGATGCAGAAGCCGTTGTACCTCATCTGAGGGTGCTCCCTCGGCAACCGTCACCAATCGCTCCCGCGGCGTCATGATGGCAGATACGGGCTTGGTCATATCGGTTTCGAATCGAAGATCTCTGCGGGTTACGATGCCCACCAAGTCCTGGCCCTGCATGACCGGGACACCCGAGATGCCGTTGGCTCGGGTGAGATCGAGCAACTCATTGATCGTAGCAGTAGACTGGATGGTAATAGGGTCTTTAACCACGCCACTCTCGAACTTCTTTACCCGGCGAACTTGTTCGGCCTGCTCAAGAATGGTCATGTTTTTGTGGATGATGCCGATACCCCCTTCCTGGGCAAGCGCAATAGCCAAGCGAGCTTCGGTCACCGTGTCCATTGCCGCCGACACCAGTGGGATATTCATGGTGATGTTGCGCGAAAGCCTAGTCGCCAGAGAGACGTCTTTGGCCGTCACCTCCGAGTAACCAGGCTGCAGCAATACATCGTCGAACGTCAGAGCTTCTTGCGCTATCCGCAGCATGTTGGCCTCGTTGAGTGCTCTGCCGTGAAAGCCCGACGGGGCAGCTTGGATCAGAGCGGAGAGTAGGAATCTGGTAAACTCACCATTATAGCTGTCAACCTATTTTGGGTAAATACAAAGGGGAGCGAGTGACCGACTATATTGGGGCAACCGCCCCCCAAGGCACTGTAGGTGTGCGGGGCGCTCTTACCGTTAGTGAGCTCACTCGAGAGGCCAAAACCCTCTTAGAGTCTCACTTTGACCAAGTGCGGGTGGAGGGCGAAATAGGCGATTTCACCGCTGCTGCCTCTGGACACTGGTATTTCACTCTAAAAGACAATGATGCACAGATACGCTGTGCCATGTTCAAGGGGGCCAACGCGCGCATCAAACAACGGCCAGACCGTGGTGATGTGGTGCGGATTCGAGGGCGAGTTTCTCTCTATGAGGCTAGGGGTGAGTTTCAGCTTATCGTGCAACACCTAGAGCCTGCCGGGGATGGCGCTCTGCAGCTCGCGTTCGAGCGTTTGAAAACGAAACTTCAGGCCGAGGGTCTTTTTGATCCATCGAGAAAAAAGCCACTACCCGCCTTCCCCAAACGAGTGGGCGTTGTAACATCCAGTGCCGGCGCAGCGCTACACGATGTACTCAGCGTACTGGGTCGTCGCAGCCCCATGATTGAGGTGGTAGTACTACCAGTGCCTGTCCAGGGCCAGGAAGCACCCGCCGCAATCGTAAAGGCCATCGAACAAGCCAATGGTGTAACGTCGCAGGGCGATCTTACGCTCGATGTGCTTATCGTCGGCCGCGGTGGCGGCTCCCTTGAGGATTTGTGGAGCTTTAACGATGAGCGGGTTGCGCGCGCCATTGCCAGCAGCCAACTCCCCATCATTTCAGCCGTTGGACACGAAGTCGATTTCACCATCGCCGATTTTGTTGCGGACCAACGCGCGGCCACACCCTCCGCCGCCGCTGAGCTGGCGAGTTTTGATCAGACCGAATGGCTACAGCGCTTCGATCAAGCACAAAGGGTTCTGCAGACCACGCTTCAGAGACGGCTCAGATCACAACGGGAACGCTTGGGCCACTTGCGCGCCCGGTTACGTCACCCCGGCCGACAGCTAGCGCAACAACGACACGATATCAGCGTCCTAAAACGGCAGCTTCACCATCACGTATCACAGGGATTACGGGCTCAGCATCAGCAATTACAGTACTTAACAGTAAGACTGCATCAGCGCCATCCCAAGCTGAAGCTAGAGGGCCACCGGCAACTCATCAGCGGGCAACGACAGCAATTGAAGCAGCGAATCACGGATCGTCTTGCGCAGGCACGGCGTCAACTTCAAGAGCAGCACCGGTTACTCAACACACTGGGACCGCAACAAACGCTCATGCGCGGTTATGCGATTGTGCAAACCAAAAGCGGCAACGTGGTACGCGATGCCACCGACGCGGTGACGGGGAGCAATTATCCGTAAAACTCGCAAAGGGATCCCTCGACGTCAGCGTGCTATCAGCAGCATCTGACATCAAGGGTGGCTAAGTCGGCAAATCTAGGCAGACAGATCTAGTCTGCCCGACAGGTGTCGCGGACTAATATTTGGCGGGTAGCCGAGTGTTAATAATGATATGGCGGCCCTCAAATCGGATGTACTCACCAATGGTGAGATCCTTCAGAATGCGGGCGACCATTTCGCGAGATGCACCTACCCTGTCAGCAATATCTTGCTGAGTAAGTTTTTCGGGGATAAACAAAGTGCCGTCACCGCGCTCTTCCGAGAGATCCATAAGGACATTGGCAACGCGGCCGTACACGTCTTGTAAAGCAAGGCTCTTTACGTCGGCCGTCAGTTTGCGCACCCGGGCGGCCAAGTTACTGATGAGCTGACGACTGATATTGGGATGGTCTTCGAGCACTTTATTGAAGTCGTCTTTCATGACGACTCGAAATTCCGCTTTTTCTACGGTGCGCACAGACGCCGACCGGGTGGCATCATCAAGTAGCGCCAATTCACCGAAGTAATCCCCTGGACCCAAGGTATTCATGATGAACTCTTTGCCGTTCTTGTCGCTGCAGTAGACCTTTACACGACCCGACTCAATAACAAACAACGAATCCGCCGGATCATTTTCATGGATAACTACCGTGTTCTTGGGGAATGCACGAGTGCTGCTACTGGACTCTAGCGCCCGCAGCTCTTCCTGCGTTAATCCATGAAATATTTCCACTTGATCGAGCATCCAACTTATGTCCTGTCAATACATCGCAAAGTGTGAATCTTACCTTAAACACATTCGGACGCCTATCCCTATGGCGGGACAGAAACGTCTCAGTCACACTCACCTGTAGGCGCGCTACACGTATACTTGCCGCTGGGGAGAACTGCAGAACATGCCACAAAAGAATGACATGCAAGCGACAATCGCGTGGGCTCAGCGTGTGGTCGACAGTACATTGCCACTGGCTGCCGCTTTTCGCCGTCAGACTGTGGTTCTTCAACCTCAAGCTGCACAAGATTTACGCGCACTACTGGAAGCCACTCAGGCGCTCGTCGAACGGATAGCAGACCCAAGCGGCGATGCGCGCCATGACATGATGAATCTCATTGGCGCCATACGAGGCTACGGGGAAATGCTTCAGGAGGAGGGCAGCGAACTCCATACCGCGGTTGCCACGGCACTCCCTGCCCTATTGCACGCAAGCGTTATGCCGAACAGCAGCGCCGAGAGCGCACCCTCGACATATCAGAATATCAGTCACAGTGCATTGGAGCCCGCCAATCGACAAAGTGCCAGTGAACCTGGGGTTATCCTGGCGGTTGATGACATGCCTGAGAATCGCGACCTTGTATCACGCCTCTTGGGTAAATCGGGACATACTGTGCTTACCGCCGAATCCGGTGAAGAAGCCCTAGAATTACTCAACACCATGGCTGTGGACGTGGTGCTGCTCGACCTTATGATGCCGGGCATCGGTGGCGCCGCGGTACTGCAGCGACTGAAAGACAACGAGCGTCTGCGCGCAACGCCGGTGGTCATGATCAGCGGTCGGCAAGACATGGATCAAATCATTGCCTGCATTCAGGCGGGCGCCGACGATTATTTGCTGAAGCCATTCAACCCGGTCTTGTTACAAGCGCGTATCGCGGCGGGTATCGAGCGCAAACGCTGGCATGACCGTGAAGATCAATATCGCGAGCAGCTAGAGCGGCGTGAGCGTTTTATTCGGCGCACCTTTGGCCGCTACCTGTCCGACGATATTGTCGACGAGATACTCGAGAGCCCCGAGGGACTAGAATTAGGCGGTGACCTTCGGGAGGTCACCATCATGATGTCTGATATTCGAGGCTTTACCACGTTTAGCGAGCACCTACCGCCACAGCAAGTCGTGACGCTGCTCAATCGTTATTTGGGTCGCATGACGGACATCATCCTGTCATATCAAGGAACCATCGATGAGTTCCTCGGCGATGCGGTTCTAGCGGTTTTCGGGGCGCCTCGTCGCCGGGATAATGACGCTGAGCGCGCAGTGCGCTGTGCCATCGAGATGCAACAGGCCATGGACGCTATTAATGCCGCGAATCTTGCGGATGGTTTACCCACCTTGGAAATGGCGATCGCACTGAATACTGGAACCGTGGTTGCGGGCAACATAGGCTCTGAGCGACGATCGAAATACGGCTTTGTGGGCCATGCCATGAACGTCACATCGCGCATAGAAGATATTACCGCACCCAATGAGATTCTAGCGGCGCAAAGCACCATTGACGCCATTGGCGTGCAATGCCAAGTGGGCGATCGTCGAGCCGTGAGCGTGCGGGGCATTAACGAGACGATTGCGGTGTATTCAATAGAGGGAATTGATTCGTGACTGCCACACCATCGAAGCTGCTGTTGGTGGAAGATAACGAGATCAACCGAGACATGTTAGTCCGTCGGCTATCCCGGGCCGGCTACACGGTTGTTGCGGCAGGGGATGGTGCTCAAGCCCTCGATAAAATGCGCACCGAGCAGCCAGCCCTAGTGCTTCTTGATATGAACTTACCGGTAAAAGATGGCTGGACAACTTGCCAAGAGGCCCGCGCCGATGAGGCTCTTACGAACATTCCCATCATCGCATTAACGGCGCACGCGATGGACAGTGATCGTGAACATGCCCTGTCTATCGGTTGTAATGACTATGCCACTAAGCCCATCGACTTCCCCGATCTCCTCAAGAAAATCGAGCGGTTGTTAACCCCGTGAAGTGGCGGCGCAGTTCACTTAGTTTAAGGACCCGTCTCTACCTGTTCTCAGGGGGAATTCTGACCCTGTTCGCGGTCAATGTTGCCACCCACGTCTGGGGCAGTTTCGCACGCTCGGAATCACTCATTGCTTACCGAGATGCGGTAAATGCTGCGCAATTGATCACCGACCTAGAGCAAAGCTTGGAAGATAACCGTCAACAGGTGCTCGTGTTAGCTACCTTGAGAGAGACCACCGAAGACCCCTTGGGTGTAGACGAGCGTGAAGTGGCCCTTGCGGAGCTCAATACCATTGAGCAGCGTTTACGCCGCTTGGGGGCATTAGGGGGTGAGGGTACAGAGGACTACTACCGACGACTGCATGACAGCGCCAGCAAACTGTTGCTCGACTGGCGCAGCTTTTACAGTGATTACAATAATCGCTCGGTGGTACTCAATATGGAGTCTGCAACTACCTACAATGACGCTTTCCAGCGCTTGCAGGAACTCGATCAACGGCAGGCATTTCTGGCAGTACAACGCTCCAACACTATCGATCGAACCATTAGTATTACAGATCGCATTACCGTATTTGGCTTTGTAACCACCATCGCGGTCACCATGTTGCTGGTGATCGCCCTCATAAGAAGTACCAACGCCAGCTTGCTTCG
>PR_CR_10_Liq_1_inCRDRAFT_1002095_pt1 | contig 10437 bp, 9 predicted proteins | sample PRCRCaboRojoPR_3_FD_10241 | JGI IMG/M metagenome (IMG submission 10241) | reverse complement strand
CCCCCCCTCGCCCTCAAGCCGAACCGGCTCGCGCCGGGGACGAGCTTCAACCTGTTCGAGTTCCAGGGCGACGACCGCTATCTCGTCCTGTTCGTCCTCGCGCTGCTCCCCATCCTGCTTTCGTTCCGCCACGACGTCGAGAGTCGCGGCTGGTTGCTCGTCGGCACCGGCTCGCTCCTCTTCGTCCTCACCCTCGTCCTCCCCGCCGGCGCCGGACGGCTGCTCCTCGAGACCCCCGAGGCGTTCCTGGACGGCGGCGCGTTCATCCGCAACCCCCGCATCCTGCCCGCCGGCGCCATCGCCACCGGGCTCTTGGGGGCGTACGTGACGCTGTTCGCCGGCGTACGCGACCTCGCCAAGGTCGAGGTCCAGACGTGGCTGCAGGCGCTGGCGACGTGGTTGGCGCCGATCGTGACGCTCGTGCTGCTGCTCAACGGCACGTTCGACGTCTACTCGATCATGGTCGAGTTCTACGCCAACGGCGCGGCGCTCGAGCAGAAGTTCGTCGAGCACCTGATGTTCGTCTTCATCTCGCTCGGCGTCGGCTTCGTCGTCGGCGTCGGCCTGGGGTTGTGGGCGTCGCGCGACGAGCGCCTCGCGCCGATCATCCTCTACGCCGTCGGCATCATCCAGACGATCCCCTCCCTCGCGCTCTTCGGCGTGCTGCTGGTGCCCCTCGCCCGGCTCGGCGACCAGAGCTTCCTCGCCACCGCCGGCTTCTTCGGGATCGCGCTCGTCGTCGCCGTCGCGCTGGCGGGCAGCTACGCGCTCCTCGCCGACCGCGAGCCCGGCCGGGTGCGGATCGTGCACCTGATCGCCACCGCGATCGGGGCGGCCGTTCCGCTCGCCCTGTTCGTCGGGGTGCTCGTCAGCTTCGTCTTCCGCCTCGCCAACGTCGGCTTCACCAGCGGCGCCTACGGCGACACGACCGGCACGATCCTCGTCCTCCTGCTGGCGGCGCTCGCCACCTGGGGGGTCGGGCGCTGGTTCGTGCCCGACGAGTCGCGCTGGCGGCGCGGCCTGAAGGTCGCCAACTGGAGCCTGTCCGCCGCGACCGCCGTCGCGGTGGTCGTGCTGTTCGTCCAGGCGTCCGGATCGAACCGGGTCCTCGGTGGGGTCGAGTCGCTCTCCGCCCTGACGATTCGCGACCTCGGCGTCTCGGGGATCGGCGTCGCGCCGGCCCTGATCGCGCTGACGCTGTACTCGCTGCTGCCGCTGGTGCGCAACACGTACGCCGGGCTGAACAACGTCGACCTGGCGATCATCGATTCCGGTCGCGGGATGGGCATGACCCCCTCGCAGCGCTTCTTCCAGATCGAGCTTCCCCTCGCCTTCCCCGTCATCATGGCCGGCGTCCGCAACGCGGGCGTCGCGCTCGTCGGGATCGGCACCGTCGCCACCGTCATCGGGGCCGGCGGGCTGGGCGATTTCGTCATCCAAGGCATCGTCAACACCTCCATCGACCAGATCCTGCTCGGTGCGATCCCCGCGATCGCCCTGGCCCTCGTCCTCGACGCGGTGTTGCGCGGCGTCGAGGGGCTGCTGACCTCGCCCGGCATCCGCCAGGTGCAGCAGTGACCCGGCCGACGCCGCCGCGAAAGGAGCGCTCGTGATCGAGTTCCAGAACGTCGTCAAACGCTTCCCCGACGGCTTCACCGCCGTGAAGGGCTTGAACCTCACGGTCCACGACGGGGAGATCACGGTCTTCATCGGGCCGTCGGGCTGCGGCAAGACCACCTCGATGCGGATGGTGAACCGGCTGTTGTCGATCACCGAAGGCAAGATCCTGGTCGAGGGGCGCGACAACCGCGACTTCCCCGCCGAGGAGCTGCGCCGCAAGATCGGCTACGCCATCCAACAGATCGGTCTGTTCCCCCACTTCACGGTGTTGGACAACATCGCCGTCGTCCCGCGGATGCTCGGCTGGGAGGAGAGCCGCATCCGCAAGCGCGTCGACGAACTCCTCGACCTCGTCGGCCTCGATCCCGACATCAACCGCGACAAGTACCCGCGGCAGCTGTCCGGCGGCCAGCAGCAGCGCGTCGGCGTCGCCCGCGCGCTCGGCGCGGACCCGCCCATCATGCTGATGGACGAACCGTTCGGCGCGATCGACCCGATCACCCGCGAGGTCCTCCAGGAGGAGTTCCTCGCCATCCAGCAGGAGATCGGCAAGACGATCATCTTCGTCACGCACGACATCGACGAAGCGATCAAGATGGGCGACCGCATCGCCATCCTGCGCGACGGGGCGCTCGAGCAGTACGACACCCCCGACAACATCCTCGCGCACCCCAAGGACCGCTTCGTGCGCGACTTCGTCGGCTCCGACCGGTCGCTGAAGCGCCTCGGCCTCGTGCGCGTCTCGGAGTTGATGGACCCCGAAAGCAAGCCGCTCGTGCGGATGCGCGACAGCACCGACAAGGCGCGGCAGGTCATCGAGGAACACAAGGTGCGCAGCGCCTTCGTCGTCGACGACGAGGGGGTGCTGAAGGGCTGGGTGGACCTCGACGGCATCCGCCACGCCCCCAACAGCCTCATCGACGCGATGATGGAGGCGGACTTCCACGAGATCGGCGTCCGCAAGGGCAACACCGCCCGTGAAGCGCTGTCGGCGATGGTCGCGCGCGGCTTCCGCATCACGCCGGTGGTCGACAAGAACGGCCGGCTGGTGGGCAGCATCACCCTCAAGGCGCTGCAGGACCTCGCCGAACAGGAGTGGAGCGAGGAGGAGGCGACCGCGTCGTGACCTGGACCCGCGTGCCCGGCGTCGCGTCGCTGATCTGGCTCGCGCTCGCCGTGGCGTTCTTCGCGCTCCAGACGGTCACGGTNCCCGTGACCGACCCGGAGCTCCGCGACGCGGTCGGGGAGACGGCGTCGTTCGCGCCGGACCTGTGGCTGCCGTTGTTCTCCTTCGACGGCGGCACCGTCATCGACATGCAGGCCTCGAACGACGTGCGCGTCCTCACCTTCGGCCTCCTCGACGCCGAAACCCGCGCGGTCGACGCCCTGCGTGGGACGCCCGTCACCCTCGCGCTCGGCTGGTTCGCGGCGCTGATGGCGCTGATCGAGGCGGGCCTCGCCTGGGCGTTCCGCGACCGCGAGGAGAAGCTCGTCCGGCCGCTCGTGCGCGCCGCGGGGATCTTCCTGGTGATCTGGTCGTTCTACGGTCACGAACCGTTCTGGGATTGGATGCTGCGCGGGTTGTTCCCCACGAGCCCCGACCTGCTCTACAACTCCAACGTGCTGGTCAGCCTCGCCAGCCAACACCTGGAGCTGGTGCTGGTCTCGTCGATCCTGACGATCACGATCGGCCTGTCGCTCGGCATCGCGGTGACGCGCGCCGCCTTCCGGGAGTTTCTGCCGCTCGTGAGCGACGTCGTGAACTCCGGGCAGACGGTGCCGACCCTGGCGATCATCGCCATCATGGCGCCGATCATCGGCTTCGGGTTCTGGCCGGCGATCGTCGCGCTCATCCTGTACGGGCTGCTGCCGATCGTGCGCAACACGATCGTCGGCCTCGAGGGCGTCGACCCCGCGATGATCGACGCGGCGAAGGGCATGGGCATGACGCCCACGCAGATCCTCTGGCAGATCGAGGTGCCGAGCGCCGCCTCGATCATCCTGGCGGGGGTGCGGACCAGCGTCGTCATCAACGTCGGGACCGCCGCGCTGGGCGCGTTCGTCGGCTCGGGGGGCTTGGGCAACCCGATCGCGTCGGGCCTCAACCAGTCGATCGACCCGTGGGTGCTGCTCGGCGCGCTGGCGGCGGCGTTGCTGGCGATCCTGCTCGACTACATCCTGGGGCGCATCGAGTACGTCATGACGCCCAAGGGCCTGCAGATCGAACAGTGAGGGGACGGGGGCGCCCGCGCGGCGCCCCCACCCGCCCGCGCCTCGCCCGCCCGGCGACGTTCGCCGTCGCACGTGCGTCCGTGACGTGCGTGCGGGCGCCGGCGGCGCCCGCGTGTGGTAGCCTTGCGCATCCTGCGAAGGTCCGTTCGTCCGTCCCGGGCGAACCGTTTTTTCGTTCACCGAGCCGCAGCGAGGAGGAATCGGCATGAGCCGCGAAGTCCGCGTCACGAAGGAAGGCTACGAACGTCTCCAGGAGCGCGTCGAACGCGAACGCGAACGCCTCGAGGAGGCGACCCGGATCCTGCGCGAACTGTCGGGCACGTCCGACGACTACGACGACACCGGCCTCGAGGAGGCCAAGCGCGAGAAGACCACGATCGAGGATCGCCTCGACGACCTCGAGGACCAGATGGCGCGCGCCGTCATCATCGAGGCGCACGAGATGGAGGCGGTCGAGCTCGGCGCGACCGTCGAGCTCGCGGAGAAGCCCAAGGGCAAGAAGAAGGCCGGCGAGGCGTTCCTCGTGCAGGTCGTCGCGCCCGTCGAAGCGGGCGTCCTCGAGGGGGACGTGCCGCACATCAGCGACGAGTCGCCGATGGGGCGCGCGCTGATCGGGGCGAAGGTCGGGGACGTCGTCGACGTCGTCATCGACGACGTCACCACCCGCTACGAGGTCCTCGCCATTCGCTGAGCCGCGCCGGATCGCCCGCCGTAGGCGGGCACCGCGACGCGCTCGCCGGCGTACGCCATGGCGCAGTCCTCCCTCGACGAACAACGCCGTCAACGCCTGCGCAACCTCGGCAGCCTCGAGGAGCGCGGGTTCGCGCCCTACCCGCACCGCAGCGACGCGACCCACCGCGCCGCCGACCTCCACGACCGCCACGGCGGGGCGGAGGCGGGGGCGGCGTGGCCCGACGAGCCGGTCGTGGTCGCCGGCCGCGTCATGACGCTGCGCGCGATGGGCAAGGTGACCTTCGCGACGCTGCAGGACGCCAGCGGACGCATCCAGGCGTACTTCCAGAAGGATGCGCTGGAGGCGTACACCGCGCTGAAGAAGATCGACCTCGGCGACTGGCTGGAGGTGGCCGGCACGCCGTTCGTGACGAAGACCGGCGAGCTGACGGTGCACGCCACCGCCTTCACGCCGCTCGCCAAGAGCCTCCGGCCGCTGCCCGACAAGGTGAAGGGGTTGGCGGACAAGGAGACGCGCTACCGCCACCGGCACGTCGACCTGATGACCGACCCGGACGTGCGCCGCGCGTTCGAACTGCGCAGCCGCATGATCGCCCTCATCCGCCGCCGCTTCGACGAGCTCGGCTTCCTCGAGGTCGAGACGCCGGTGCTGCAGGCGATCCCCGGCGGCGCGGAGGCGCGCCCGTTCACGACGCACCACAACGCCCTCGATCACGACTTCCACCTGCGCATCAGTCTGGAGCTGTACCTCAAGCGCCTGGTGGTCGGCGGGTTCGACGCGGTGTACGAGATCGGGCGGAACTTCCGCAACGAGGGCCTCAGCCACAAGCACAACCCCGAGTACACGATGCTCGAGGCGTACTGGGCGGGGCGCGACTACCGCGACCTGATGCCGCTCGTCGAGACGCTGTACGCCGACGTGGTGCGGACGCTGACCGGCGACGCGGTGCTGACGTGGCAGGGGCGGACCCTCGACTTCACGCCCCCCTGGCCGCGGGTGGACTACCTCGGTGAGCTGCGGGCGCGCAGCGGCATGGACGTCGACCCCCTCGACGAGGGGGCGCTCCGCGCCTGGGTGCGCGAGCACGCCCCGGAGGCGGTGGCGCGCACGGCGGACGGTCCGTTGTGGGAGGGCCCGATCAACCACGTCTACGACAAGCTGTACGACCACTACGTCGAGCCGCACCTGACCGGCCCGGCGTTCGTGATGGATCACCCGCTGGCGATCAGTCCGCTGGCGAAGGCGCACCGGGACCGTCCGGGCGTCGTCGAGCGGTTCGAGCCGGTCGCGGTCGGCATGGAGCTCGGCAACGCCTTCAGCGAACTGAACGACCCGGTCGAGCAACGCCGCCGCTTCGAGGCGCAGATGGCGCTCCGGGCGGGCGGGGACGAGGAGGCGATGCAGCTCGACGAGGCGTTCCTCGCCGCGCTCGAGTACGGCATGCCGCCCACGGCGGGCCTGGGGCTGGGCATCGACCGCTTCGCGATGCTGCTCGCGGACGTGCCCAGCATCCGCGACGTGATCCTGTTTCCGTTGTTGAAGCCCGAGGACGGCTGAGGCCGCGGGTCGGGGGCGCGCGCCTACTCGCGCGCGTCGGCGTGCACCTCCCCGCCGTTGGGGGTGGGGTCGAGGTACGGCTGCGCGCGGTTCCAGATCAGGCGGTACATGGCGCGCTGCAACTCCTGGCGGTCGGCGTCCTCGAGCTCGCGGTCGCGATCGATCTCGTGGAGGAGGTCGCCGAGATCGTCGAGGCTCCATCCCGCGCAGCGCGCGACGAGCACTCGATATTCCTCTACGGTGGCCACCTGCGGCTCCTTCCGAGCGTCGCGTGGCGGGCGGGGCCCGCGATTGGGGGGAAGCATACGCGCCGCTTTGCCCCATCCGAACGGATGAACGTCCCGCGCACCATGCCCCGCGCCACGATTCGCTCCCGGCGCACGAGCGCGGCCCACCCGGGAGGGTGGGCCGCGGAAACGTCGCGGGGGCGAGGGGAGGGGGACTCGCGCCGCGCGGGGAGGGGGTCAGGGGGTCAGGAGGTGACCGGCGTGAGGGCCTCCTCGTCGCGTTCACCGGTGCGGATGCGCACCACCTGGCTCAGCGGAGAGACGAAGATCTTGCCGTCGCCGACGTCGCCGGTGCGGGCCGCCTCGACGATCGCGTCGATAGCGGGCTGCAGGAACGGTTCCGAGACGGCGATCTCGAGCTTGACCTTCTCGTGGAACTCGACGACGTAGGGGCTGCCGCGGTAGGTCTCCGTCGCGCCGGCCTGGCCGCCGTGCCCGCTGACGCGGGAGATGGTGATGCCGCGGACGCCGGCGGCGAANAGCCGTTCCTTGACGGCCTGCAGGCGGTTGGGGCGGATGAGTGCGGTGATCAGGTTCATGCCGAGCCTCCTCAGTCGCCCGCGCCGACGACCACGGGGTCGCGCAGGGCGTCGTCGGTCGTGTAGCCGGGGATGCCGTGTTCGGTGACGTCGAGCCCGGCGATCTCCTCGGCGGGGGAGACGCGCAGACCGACGGTGAACTTCAGGATCATGAAGATGACGTAGCCGGCGAGGAACGCCGCGCCGGCGTACGCGAACGTCCCCAGCAGCTGCACGCCGAGGTTCGCGCCGCCGAAGATCCCGACGGCGGCGGTGCCCCACAGGCCGGCGACGCCGTGGACGCTGATGGCGCCCACCGGGTCGTCGACGCGGACGCGGTCGAGCGCGAGGACGCTGATGACGACGATCACGCCCCCGATCGCGCCGGCGAGGACGGCCGAGAGGCCGGCGACGACGTCGGGGCCGGCGGTGATCGACACGAGCCCGCCGAGCACCCCGTTGAGGGTCATCGAGATGTCGGGCTTCTTGAACAGCGCCCAACTCAGCAGGAGCGCCGCGATGCCGCCGGCGGCGGCGGCGAGGTTGGTGTTGACGAAGATGTTCGCGACCGCTTCGGCGTCGCCGGCGCTCGAGAACACGAGTTGCGAGCCGCCGTTGAAGCCGAACCAGCCGATCCACAACAAAAACACGCCGAGGCCGGCGTAGGCGAGGTTGTGGCCCGGCTTGGCGACCGGTTTGCCGTCGACGTAGCGACCGATGCGCGGGCCGATCGCGAGGACCGCCCCNAGGGCGGCGAAGCCGCCGACGGCGTGCACGACCGACGAGCCCGCGAAGTCGTAGAAGCCCATCTGCGAAAGCCACCCGCCGCCCCACTGCCAGGCGCCGAGGAACGGGTAGACGAGGCCGGTCATGAGGATCGAGAAGATCAGGTACGCCCCGAACTTCATGCGTCCGCCGACCGCGCCGGAGACGATCGTCGCGGCGGTCGCGGCGAACACCATCTGGAAGAAGAAGTCGGCGGACACCGCGACGGTGTCGTTCGCGTAGCCGGCGAGGAACCAGCCGGCGCCGTACATGAGGCCGAAGCCCACCGCCCAGTAGGCGAGGCCGGCGACGGCGAAGTCGGCGACGTTCTTCATGAAGATGTTGATGATGTTCTTGCTGCTGTGCAGGCCGGCCTCCAGCAGGGCGAAGCCCGGTTGCATGAAGGCGACGAGCAGCGCGGCGAGCAGCATGAACAGCGTGTCGACGGCGTAGGCGACGTCGGCGATGGTTTCGCCCTGCGCCGCCGCGACGCCGAGCAACGTCAGGACGGTCAGGGCGGACACGGACCGGTGGAGCCTCTTCACGGTGGACCTCCTCGGGGGTACGCGGCGCGCACGTCGCGCCGCGATGCCGGGAAGCGTACGCCCAAACGTGCACGGTGTCAATAGAAAAGGTGCACGGTGAACAGAAGACGAGGGACGGCGTGCAACGAAAGTCGAAGCAGCATGCACGCCGTCACGTGCAAAGAGGACGGCCGTCCGATTCCGGCCGTACACCGTGCATGCCAAAGGAACCGCCGCGACGCGCGGGGCGTCGCGGCGGGCGCGATCGAGACGTCGCGGGGCTCAGTCGGTGTCGAGCACCAAGCGACTCTTGTCGCCCACGACCAGGCGGTGGGCGCGCGGCCGGCGCCCCGCCCGCGTGATCTCGACCTCCGCACCGACGAGGCTGCCCTGCACCCGGGAGGCCAGGTGGTGGATCGACGAGCCCGGCCCCACCACCGCGTACTCGATCTCCGCATCGCGGATCGTCACGTCCGCCCCCAAGGTCGTGAACGGCCCCACGTAGGCATCCTCGACGCGACACCCCGCCGCGATCAGCGCCGGCCCGAAGATCGTCGCGTTGCGCACCACCGCCCCCTCCTCGACGACGACGTCCCCCACGATCTCGGCGTTCTCCACCGCGCCGTCGATCCGCCGCACCGACCGCGACAGGACCAGGCGGTTCGCGTCCAGGATGTCCTCCGGCGTCCCGGTGTCCTTCCACCAGCCGTCGACGGTGCCCGCCACCACGCGGCGGCCGTCCTGGATCATGCGCTGGATCGCGTCGGTGATCTGGAACTCGTCCTTCGCCCCGCGCGGCAGGTCGGCGATCGCCTCGTGCACGCTTGCGTCGAAGACGTACACCCCCGCCACCGCCAGGTTCGACGGCGGGTCGGCGGGCTTCTCCACCAACCGCACCACCCGCTCGCCGTCGAGCTCCGCCACCCCGAACGCGCGCGGGTCGTCGACCGGCACGAGCGCCAGCGCCGCGGCGACGCCGGCGTCGGGATCGAACGCCTCGACGAACGGCGCGATGCCGTGCTCGAACAGGTTGTCCGACAGGTACATCACGAACGGGTCCTCCGCCAGGAAGTCCCGCGCCACCTTCACGGCGTGCGCCAGGCCCTCCGGCGGATCCTGCACGACGAAGGTGAACGACGCGCGATCCTCGTACGCCGCCAGGGTGCGCTTCAGGTCGTCGCGGGTGTCGGGCGAGACGACGACGCCGATGTCGCGCACCCCGACCTCGAGCAGGTTGTCGACGGCGTAGTGGATCAACGGTCGGTTGGCGACGTCGATGATCGGTTTCGGGCGGAGGCTGGTGATCGGACGCAGGCGCGTCCCCAACCCCGCCGCCAGGATGAGACCCTTCATGCGCCGAACCGTACCGCACCCCGCGCCGGACCACGGAAGCGCGCGCCGCAGCCGGGTAGCATGCCGCCATGAACCGAAGCGACATCCGCCTGTCCGTGGCCAGCGACGACGCCGGCGTCCGCGACATCCGCTGGGAGGCGGACGACGCGCCCGAGCCCGGGGAGCAGCAGGCGAAGGCGATGCTGCTCTCGCTCTGGGACGCCGACGCCCGCAACGCCCTGCGCATCGACCTGTGGACGCAGGACATGACGGTCGAGGACATGAACGACTTCTTCTTCCAGACCCTCCTCACGCTCGCCGACACCTACAAGAACGCCACCGGCGACGCGAACCTCATGAGCGACATCAAGGCGTTCGCCCGCGAGTTCGCCGAGAAGGCCTCCGACCGCGAACGCGCCCGCGGCGGCGGGGCATGACCCCCGGCCGCCGTCCCCCCGCCCGGGTCGCCGCCGCCCTCCTCGCGGCCGCGACCCTGGCGGTCGCCGCCGCCCAAGGGCTGCCGCGCGGGGACGGCGACGTCGCCCTCGCCCACGACCTCGCCTACGTCGCGGCGGACGGCGCCCTCGCCGTCCGCCCCGCGGACGCGGGGCCGGTCCGCACCTACGCCGCGCCCGGCACGACCCACGCCTTCCCCGCCTGGTCGCCCGACGGCACCCGCCTGGCCGCCATCCGCCGCAGCCCGGCCGGCGCTTCGCTCGTCGTCGTCGACCCCACCACCCCCGACGCCACCACCCCCGACGCCGCCGACGTCTGGTTCGACGAGGCCGGCGCGAACGTCGTCTACTTCGATTGGCGCGACGACGGCGCCGCCGTCTACCTGCTCGTCAGCGACCCCGCCACCGGCTTCGCCCTCGTCGAAGCGACGCGCGACGGCGCCGAACGCCTCG
>PR_CR_10_Liq_1_inCRDRAFT_1002094_pt1 | contig 10439 bp, 2 predicted proteins | sample PRCRCaboRojoPR_3_FD_10241 | JGI IMG/M metagenome (IMG submission 10241) | reverse complement strand
TCACTATTTTTGCTTCAGTAGTGGCAATATGGCCTTTGGTCTGGGTGTTCTCTAAAACAGAACTACCTTTACTAGGCAGAAAGTGCAAAGCCTTTTTACCAGAGTACAAGTATGGAGTGTTTTTGAGGAACTGGGTGCAAATATTTCTTGACCTCTCAGTAGCCTCTTTGATTCAAGTCTCTGTAGCTCCTTCTTGGAACAGAATTGCACTGATCAACTACTGCACAGGGGCTCTTTTTGGACTGCTAATTGCAGTGACTCCTCTGGCACTNACAGTGTTCAACATCAGAAACAAAAACAAGATATCTGGCCTCAGTGAAGAATCAGTTTTCTACAGACACTGGGGCACTTTGTTTTACGAGTACAAGTGCCAATCCAATTCATTCGCCCCCTACACTTACTCAGTGTTCTTTTTGAAGAGAGTAATTTTTGCTTTGAGTCTAGTGCTACTTGGAGAGTACCCAGTTTTGCAACACAGTGTAAACTTAGTCTTGATAGTTGGGTATACAACTTTGATTCTGGCTGTGAGACCACTCAAAGACAATATTGAGCAAGCAACTGCAATAGCCACTGAAATAGGCATCTCCTTGGTATTTATAGGGTGCTCTTACTTCTTGCAAGACTCTTGGAGGGATTATGACCAAGAAGTAGAAGAGACACTGATCTACCTTACCCTAGGAGTAGTTATGGTTCAGTCCTTAGCTGCAGTGGTGCCCCTAGCAATGACTATAGTTAAGTGGGTCAAAAAGAAGGTTACTAGACCTACTGTAAGAGTTGAGCCAGCTGAAGACCTCGAAGTTTTAGATTTTTTCAGAGCAAATCGCTCAGTTCAAGGACATAAAGAAAACACAGATTTAGAAATAGTTTCAGTTGACGAAGAAGTGCTAAGACCAGTGAATTCAAAACGAGGTAGCCATACGAATTCATGGCACCCTAACTAAGTAATTAGTTACTTAAACTACTAGTTGAGTCTTTTTGTAGAATGACTAAAGCTCCACAAATAGTATTCTTGGTCTTTAATATACTCTAGTATTTAAGAGTCTGAGTAAAACTTTTACTCATTTTCTTGTAAAATTACCCTAAAAGACTTCACAGGTCACTGTTGCTTTACAATTATGAGTTGAGAACTAAGAATAGTTTAAATTTGACTGCAGAAACCTCTGAACCTTTGCTTTGCTCTGGGAAGATATACAGTTCTACTAAGTAATCACTATTTCTAAGACTTGTAAAATTCTTAAGCGTAAATTCAAGTATAAGGAAGGATATTGCAAGTGTTTGGAAAGTTTTATGCCTCAATGCTCACTGAATACACCGAAAAGGCTGTCTGAACTAAATACTAATCCTAGCAGGTTAAGTCCATGTTAAGAGGTCTGTGGGGGAAGTCACAGCTTTAAAAAGAAATTATTATATTGGGGAAGTTGGACTTGGCTTCTTGTAATGCTCTGCGACCTTCATTGCCTATTTGATTTTTCGTCAAATTCAGTTGAGTGACTTGGGAGCTAGCCAAAGCACTAGCTAGTGACTTAGCCCCTTCGTCACCTATTTCATTGAACCCTAAATCCAGTTGAGTGACTTGGGAGCTAGGCAGAGCAATAGCTAGTGCTTTGGCTCCTTCATCACCTATTCTATTGCACACAACCAATGGATTGCCTCCCAAATACAGTTGAGTAATTTTAGAGCTAGCCAAAACACTAGCTAGTGACTTAGCTCCTTCGTTGCCTATTTGATTGGCCCTCAAGTTCAGTTGAGTGAGTTGGCACTTAGGCAAAACACTAGCCAGTGCCTTGGCTCCCTTATCACCTATTTCATTGCCTCCTAAGTTCAGTTGAGTGATATTTGAGTAAGGCAGCCGACTCAACTCAAACTTTATTCTTTTGCCTGCTTTGAGAGAAGTAAATGACTTGGGGTATCTCAGAAACTCTTGGAATTCCTCTGAAATTATAGGCTGTTCTATCTCTCTACACAACGACCCCATTTTCCTCTGAATTTTCATATAGAATTCCTTCTTGTCCACTTTAGAGCCCAGGACTTTTCTGAGTTGTTCTTCAGGACTATGAGGATCAATGTACTTTTCCAAAGCTTCAAGTCTTGTCTCAGATGATGCCAATGCTTCTTTGGCTTTAGTACATTTCTGGATGACTTCTTCTAGCTCTGAGTTGTATTCACTCAGAGTTTCCCGGATTCTTCTAATGCACTCGTCAGCCTTTAAAGTGAATTCTTGCTTCCTCTGGATGGACTCCTTTTGGATTCTAGAAATGCAATCACTGAAGAACTCCAAGTCAACCATTTTAACTGCATGGCCATTATGAATGCTCCTGGCCTCCTTGCAGTCACAGAAGTAAACCAAAGGGTGACTAGAATCAGTACAGTAGTTCTCAATACCTTGGCATTGATCGTTTTTACACAAGTGATCCATATTACTCACTATTACCTGACACCTGTAAAACAGGTTCACTTATTAGTTTCGTTAAGCTTTAGTTATTAAAATCGGGTTTTTCTGAGTCACATGCCTCTGGTGTGAATTCTGGGTTGTCTTGATTAGCTATCGTAGTTTCATACTGGGTGCTTAAGTTTTCTACTGATGTTTTATTTCTGCACCAAGAGTAGAGCTTTAAAATGAGTCCTAGCACTGCTCCTAGGGACTGGATTACCATAAGTCCATTTGAAATCCACAGTATCGCTGTTTCCAAAACACTTCCCCAGTCTCCTATGTCTTGTCGTAGGTAATAGAGTATTAGTCCAAAGATCAAAGTTACTCCAGTTTCTACAGCAATGGATATTGCTTGAACAACCTTGTCTTTGTATGGTCTGACAACTACTAAGAATACCAGGAACCCCAGCATCAGTAGTAAGTTGGAGATCCCTTGAACTACCGGAAGCTCACTTAGCAGTATCAGACTTGCTGCAAACAACAGTCTCTTGAAAGTGAAGACTGAGTAGGTCAAGGTCTTCATAGTTGTATCGCACTTGAACTCATAGAATAGGCTTCCCCAGGTTTTGTAGAAGTCTGAGTCAGTTGAGTTCGACGTTACTTGGTCTTTTTTGGAGTTGAAGAACAGAACTAAGCCCAATGGAGTAACTGCAATCAGAGTGAAGAATAAACACCCAACCAAGAAGTTAAGAATCACTTCTATATGTAATTTGGGTAGGGAAGTGAATTGAATCAAGCAAGGAATAGCTAAGTCAAGGTAAGTCTGGATCCAGTACCTAATCAGTATACTGAACTTGAATTTGGTCAGAATAAAGTTGGAAGCAGTTCGAATGCACCCAACTCTGATCTTAGAAATAACCCAAACTAAGAGCCATGAACCCAGAAGTACTAGAAGAATAGTGATACTTCCACCTGCATTCATCACAAATAAATTCGAGTCAAACCTGTGCTCTCTTGAGTAGTGATTCGTGTCTGAGCTACTATTGTCTGAGCCATAGTTGATAGCCTTAGGAATTCTCTCTAAAAGGCTCGTTCCCGTAAAGTGTCCTCTGAGGCTAGGAGTTAGTGGATTACTGGTAATTGAAATGTAAGTAAGCAGCTGGATGGTGTTCAGGATTTGCCAGATTCCTGAAGGATTGAAACTTAAAATTGCGGCTCCTCCTGAAACTCCAGTTGCTATAGCAGTTGTAGTTTTTGCGGTGTCTTTGGCTTCTTTAGTAACCTCATCAGCTGGGTTGAAGAAACTGAGTTTAGTGTGAAGGTTTGAGGAATTGACTCCTAAACTAAACCCAGAAGTGCTGTTTACTCCAGACAAGAACTCTAAAGTAACTATTTCTCCTTCTGCTACATAAGTCTCAAAGTCCAGGTCGATTTCGTACTTGGTGTTGTTTACTTCTTGGAATGAGTAGGTGTATTCTATGCTTTTGTTTTGGAGTTGAATAGCAAAGCTTTTCTTGGTGAGCGAAGACACTAGTTGCTCTGAAAAGGTCAGTGTAAGTAGGTTGTCATTGTCACAAGTCAAGTTTGAGTAGAAGTTAGTACAGACCTGGTCTCTTATGAATCCTTCCAAGCACTCACAAGTGTTGTTGAGGCTAGTGAATCCTTTGTTGCAGGAACAAGTTTTGTCCTGGTTCATGGAAGAATTCTCTGTACACTCCAAACACTCTACTTGATTTTCGCAAGTTACACAGAGCTCCACACAGTCCAAGCACTGAGTGTCTTCTAGGTAAGTTCCAACTGCACAAGGTCCACAAGTTCCGTCTGGGTACAGGTAAGCTCCATCACAGGATAAACAGTCGTTGTGGTCAGAACCTGAACAAGTTTTGCAGGTAGGGTAGCACTTTATACACTTAGAATCATGCAAAAAGTACCTTTCTTCACACACACAGTCTCCAGAAAGGTTTCTAAAGGAATGCTCAACCTCACAGTTAACAGTGTCCAAATCCACAAAAGAGCAATTAGCAGTGCACCGTTGGCAATCTATTCCAGTAGAGTCCTTGTTGAAGTACCCGTCCATGCAGTAGCACTTGTTGTCAATCACTTGTCTTCCCATTGAGGAAAAGCACTCAACGCAGCTCAAGTTAAGTCTGTCTAGTCCATAGCCTTCGTCACACAAGCAAGGGTTCCCAGAGGCATTGGGTTTGCACTCACTACAGTCACCTGTTTCAAAACTGCCACAATCCACACACAAAGAATTGATACACAGGTTGCAGGTGTGTTGTCTAGAACACCCACTAGTGCATTCTGAGTCACACTCAGCACACTCAGTCCCATCCCAAAAGTCAGTGATTAGGCAGTTGGGCAGGCACTGGTTCTGATTGTATACAGGACAGAAGCTGCAAGAGTCACAGTTAGAAGACTCCAGCAGAGTAGTAGGATCCTTGTGCGAGTTGTAGATGCGGACCTCCCACAGGAACCCAGTGTAAAAGTTGCTGAATGTGGTTTGGTCTGAGTGCTGGGCTCCTATTGAGAACAAGTAAGAGCTTTGCAGGTCGTCTAACCACTCACCTCCCAAACTTCCAGAAATCACTTGAGTGCTGTTTAGGTATGCAATGACCTGGAACTCAGGCACTGTTGAGTTCAAGTGAATTCCAACTGCCAAAAAGTTCCAGCCTTGTTCTACTGATTCAGTGGCTGTATGGGAACTTGAGGTTAGGTTTAAGTCTACTTGGGGCTGTGTAGAGTTAAGTGATACTTGAATTAAGCTACTTACTTCTGGAGAGTCTCTTTGTTTAGCTAGCAGAGTTCCAGAGTCAGCAGTAGGTCTTACCCAGATAGCTACTGTGAATTCAGGGGCTAATGCAAGACTTGGGCTTGGAGCTAATTGCATGTAGGCTGAACCATCAAAGTAGTAACCTCTGTCTTTGGCGGGAATGGGATCATACAAACTAGGAGAAGGGTGGAAACTGCTGTCTTCTCCTGTGTGCACTGGAATGGATGACTGGGTATCAGTGACGATGTCTTGAATCCCATGAGGTTGCAGGTGGAACACAAAGTCGTCATCTAAGTCACATACCCCTGAGTTAGAGGAGTAGCCTGAAGGGCAGAAGGTTTTACAAACTCCTTGGATTACGAAATACCCACTACTGCATTGAGCACATCCGTAAGAATCGCTGGAATCACAGGAATCACAATTCTGAATGCATTCCACACACTGACCCATAAACTCAAAGTAGCCTAAGTTGCATTCACAGACTCCCAAATTATAACTGGCATTGGGCTTGCATTGAATACACCCTGCTCCAAAGGTATCACACTGCTCACACAGCCTGTCAGCACACAAGTTGCAGTCTTCTGCTCTAACACAGCCTTCTGGACAGTCCACACAACTAGAGCACCCCTCTGAATCTGGAAACTCGCTAATAGGGCAGTCACTCCTTGAGCCTGAGAAAGGGTGGTCAGTGCCAGCTTTGTCAGGTGCTTGGAACACCTTTAAACTCCAAAAAAATCCCTCAAAAGAAGAAGTGCTGCTTCCTAGTATGAGTTGGTAAATAGAGTCATCATTGAAGAAAGTAGCTACAGAAGACTGAGCACTGAACTCAGTAGAGGAGTCTATGGTGGCTGTAAGCTTAGTTTCTCCAGTTGCCAGTATGTCTGAACTCACTGCAAAGTACTTCCAAGAGTCCTTTAAGTTGTTTGACCCAGTTCCAGAAACCAGTTCATCTAAAGTAGTCAGTTGCACTGAAATGCTTCCTCCACTGAAAGAAATGTGGAGTTTGTCGTTGACTGAGTTGTCTCCTTTGTAAAGAAGAGTGCCTGAGTCAGAAGTAAGCTTGAACCATCCTAATATAGTGAACTTAGGAGCAATATGAAGTGATTTCTGGACATAAGCATTAGGATGGAAGTAGTAGCCTCTGTCTTTGGCTGGCCAAGGATCGTTAGGGTCTAAGTCAGGGTAGAAGTTTGAATCAGAACCATAACTAAACCCTCCTAAGTCTCCTTTGATTTCATCGTAAAACTGCAAGTCCACCACTAGCTCGATAGGAAGGTCGCAAGTAGTTGATGGGTTATCATACCCAGTAGGACAGGTTGGCACACACATCATGGAGTAAAGCAGGTATTGGCCTGAAATGCAAACTGAGCACCCATTGTACCTAGAAGAAGAGCATTCAGTGCATCCTGGATGACAAAGCTTACAAGTAACATCTTCTTCAAAGTAGCCTGCAGGACAGTTGCAGGGACTAGCGTCACAGGAAATACATGCACCGTCGTCAAAGCTGAAGCAGTTACCACAAGAACTATCAAAGCAAAGATTGCAGTCAGTTCCCCTTACACAGCCTTCTGGGCAGTCGTTACAGCCTAGGCAGCTTCCAGTGGCATCTTGGTATTGCTCCACTCCACAACTTGAGAAGCAGGTACTCTTAGTACCTCCAACGCAGTAGTCAGAGGAATAGTCACTAACAGCTTCCTGCCAGATCTTAAGCATGTAGATGAACCCACTTGCCCCTTTACCTAACACCAACGAGTCAGTTCCAGGCTCCCTAAACACCAGTTCTGGTTCTGAAAGTGAGTTTTCTGAGGTATTGTCTAGGTAAGACTTCAGAGTAGAACCAGGAGACTGGGACTCATAAGAGTAAGCAACGTGGTACCAAGTATTCAATCCCCCAGACAGAGTTACTTCTTTTTGTTGAGCATTACCACTGAAATCCTCCATCCTCAGAGTAATTTTAGTTTCTTCAACAGTTAAGTACACTCCCTTGGTCATTATTTGCCCAGAAGAAGTAGCCCTCACCCACATACTTAAACTGAAGCTGTGGTGCAGTTCTACTTGGTGGTTTTCAAGGAACTTGTTAGAGTCATAAAACACTCCTCTGTCTTTCAAAGGCAAAACGTCATCAGTTTCTCCTGAACCAAAGGGAAAGTAAGTGCCACTGTTGGCTCCACTCTGGAAGTTTCCATAAGGCGGGAACCCAGAGAAGTCGTAGTTCAAAGGAAGTTCTGAGGGTTCCCATCCAGCCATACTTTCATCAATATTAGAGTTTCTGAAAAGCAGTCTGTAAAGGAACCCTGTAAAGCTGTCTTCAGATTCTCCTTTGCCTATGTTCCAAACAACCGAGCTGGTGTCTATGTCGCTAATTGCCCAGCAGTTATCGAGTTGGCTATAAGTTTCTTGACTGCTTCCCAGAAAAGCTCTAAACTTGCAACGATAAAAGTAATCGTAGCAAGTACTGCAAATTCCAAGAAAGCAGTTACAGCTTCTGGAGTGAGTGTATTGTTCATCAATGCTGAACTTGACTCTGTTCCAAATCCCAGAAGTTTGAGTTGCTTGAATGTGCTTGGCTTTGTATGCACTCACGTAGACTTCTTCTTTAAGTATAAGCCCCAAAAACTTTTGGTTTATTGAAACTTCAGCATACCTGGAATGGAAGTTCCAATTACTTGGTGAGTAGCTTATTTGGTAATGAGTCTTGGAATTGTCCTTCATGGTTAAGAGGTTCCCGCCCAAAAAAGGCTTTACCCAGAAAACAACTGTGTGTTTTATTCCAGGAATATAGTTTTGAGAAGCACTAAGTTGGGATAAGTGGTCAAAGTAAAACCCTCTTTGTCCAGTAACAATAGGTGAGGTTCTGGAGTTTTCTTGGAACTGAGCAGACCCGAGGGTGCTGAAGCTGCATATTGAAGACAGAGAAGTGTCAGTCAACTTGTAAAACTCCAGGTCAAAAACATCCTGGCTAGCTGCATTACAGCATGATCCAGAACATCCAGAGGGAGTATTCTTTACACACAGTCTATTCATGCTATGCCAGCCACTACCACACTCAGCACACCCTGATTTATCCTTGAAATCATTGCAAGGAGCTGAAGTCGTTGAAAACACACAAAATCCTAAAGTCAGAACTAATTGCAGCATATAAATTATTAGGTAAATAGTCCAACCAAATATACACATTAAACTCAGTAAGTTACTAAACTAAGAAGTATACTGATTTATGTGTGAATTTTATAATTATGGCCAAAACTTTAGTTATTACTATCCTGACTTTTTCAATTGTTTACTCAATGATCCCTAACTGCTTAAAACCCAATCAATACAGTTTGTGCTATCATTGTGATTCCACAACTACGTGGATGAACCATGTTTGTTTGCCCCATTGCCCCACTCATTGCTCTAGTTCTCCCAAACAGCATCCAGAAAACCAAGGTACTACTGAATGCGTTTGCGAACCAGGAAACAGAGTCTTATTTGACCTGAAATTGTTTGAAATAGCTGATGTCGCTGGAAGTTCCGTAGGGGATTTTTCGACCCCAAGCAATATAGAATTCCAAAACCCAAGCAGAGAGTCCCCTGTTCCTGCTGACCAGAGAGGATTCTATTTTGACAGAGTTTCTAGTTTACAAAGCACCGTGACTTACATTCCTGGTATGGATTATTCAATCACTTTCTGGGCTAACCCCATTAAGCATGGTGAATTACTCCAGCTTTCTGATAGTAGTCTAACCTACTTAAGAATTTATGATACTACAAGTTATTGGTACTTCCAATATGGTTTTCGCTATGCGTACTTTAATCAAGGAAGTTTCCGTGAAACTCACTCCAGATATGTTCATCCTATTCAGTATTCTGCATGGAGGAAAGTGAGTTTCAGAATCCGAATGATTATAACGTCTGAGAGAATGGATTCTTATGCATATTCATTTCTAGATGATTATCAATACTATTACAACTACTATCATTATAGATTCAGTCGAATTGAGTCAAACGACTTATCCTGGAAAATTGGGAAATCGAGTTCTGGTGACAGTTTTGTGGGGTTCCTATACAGACTAGAGTTCAGAAACTCTTTTGGGACTCCTAGTGATAACTACGGCACTTTATCTACTTGCNGTTTTAACCAGGTAGTTAGTGAAGGCTCTTGCTCCGCTGCTTCACACAGTTGTACTATCCCAGACTGCATCCCTTGTGCTACTTACTGTTCAGTATGCTCCTCCTTTCCTTGGCTTTGCGAATCAAACTCCTGTGCAACTGGGAGAACCTATGCAGAAGGAATATGCATGAAAACTTGTCCTTCGGGATTCAGTTGCCCATCCACTAACCCAGAAGCTTCTTTTGAAGAAGACTTTTCTAAGTTCCCTTTTGAGCTTAGTCATTTCAAGAGTGGCTCCGACTTTAGCACTTACTACCCCTACAATAGCCCCGAGAGTGATGACCCCATTCCTCTTAAGTTAAGGGGTTACTACTTCACTAACGAGACGTACTTAGAGTCTATAAACAACCTTAACTTGAACGTTAATTTCTCAGTAGCTATGTGGGTCATGCCTATTACTTCGGGAAGCATCCTTAGCAAAGGTGACTTTCTAAACATCACAGACTCAGAAGTTCAAGTAAAGTTGGAAGACCCTTTTGAGAACTACTTTGTTTCTTCAGTGAATATTTCTGTGAGCAACAACACTTGGTATCACATTGCCTTTACTTCCAAGTTTGACTACAGAGTCGGAACCAAAATTAGTCTTTATATCGACAACTCTTTACAGACTTCAGAAATCAAGGAAAATCTGATCTTTTTGCTTCCAGATAGCACTTTCATTATAGGCAAGGGAGGCAATTTCTTTCTCTACTCACTGAAACTGTTCCAAAAAGAAGTTACTGACTACTCTTCTGAGTACTGCATTTCAGGTAACAAAACTGATTGCTTCTCAACCTGTGGACTTGACCAATACCAAGATGACTCTGGTAGTTGCCAGGCATGCAAAGATGACTGTAATGAAGGGTGTGTAAGAAGCACTGACTGCAACCCTTGCTTTGATGACTTGTGTGGTGAGTGTACTAGTTTTGCTGATGGTACCTGCAGTTCGTGCGTTCCGAATGCTTCTGATACTTCTAACTGCACTTGCGATGTGCGCTACTTTAAGGACGCAGACGAATGCAAGCCATGCACTGATAACTGCGACCAGTGCACTTCAACTAACTTTACAAGTTGCACTTACTGCTCTGAAAACTACTTTTTGATTCAAGAAGTTTGTCACCCCTTCTGTCCTTCTGGGTTCACAGCCAACTCTACCAACAGAA
>PR_CR_10_Liq_1_inCRDRAFT_1002093_pt1 | contig 10458 bp, 7 predicted proteins | sample PRCRCaboRojoPR_3_FD_10241 | JGI IMG/M metagenome (IMG submission 10241) | reverse complement strand
CGATTCGTAGCGGCAGGCAGGTCATTTGCGTTACCGTCGAAAGGTTCAGGATGACTGGCGATCCCGCGAGGACTCGAACCCCGAACCTGCTGATTAGAAGTTATCTGCTATATTGTAGCACTGCGTTGCATGTCGGGTCACATATCCCTATATTTTATTGTAATATTAGCCGTCAAGCGTCGCATAGCGTTGCACTTGATATCACTCCATTACGCCAATTTTGGCACCCATATGGCACCCAAACATGCCCAAGACATCCTCAGTTAGACTCACCGACACTTCTGTCAAAAACCTGAAACCGCAGGGTAGAAGGTTTGAAGTATTCGATGCCCAAGTTCCGGGCTTCGGGGTCCGCGTAGCGCCTAGCGGACGCATAACGTGGATTGCCTTTGGGCGCCAGCATGGGCGGCGTGCTCGAGCGACGCTTGGTACATACCCAGCGATGTCTTTGGCCGAGGCCCGATTGGCCGCTACCGAGGCCCTTAAGGCGATGCGTGACGGTGTTTTCTCGAGCGATAAATCATCCCGACTGTTTGAGGACGTCCTCTTGGATTGGTACGACCGCGAACAACGGCAACGCAGAAGCTTTAAGCAAGTTGAGACTGCAATAAAACTTCACGTGCTGCCACATCTAAAAGGCCGAGAAATTCAGGATATTCGCAAATCTGATCTGGTCCGTATCATCGATCGCGTGGCAGACAGTGGCGCACGAACACAAGCCAATCGAGTGCGGGCGTTTGTGACGCGTTTCTTCAATTGGGCAGCCGAACGGGACCTGATCGAGCACTCTCCTGCTGCATCACTGCCCAAGGTCCAAGGAGAAAGGTCTCGCGACCGTGTGTTGACCGAGTCTGAGCTACGGTCGGTGTGGCATGCGGCTGACGCTATCGGCTACCCGTTCGGGCCGATCGTGAAGCTTCTGATCCTCACAGCGCAGAGGCGTGACGAGGTGGCTGGGATGACGTGGAGCGAGCTGGACTTGGATCGGGCAACTTGGACCATCGGAGCAGAACGCGCAAAGAACGGTCAGGCGCACACCGTTCATCTATCACCTGCGGCGCAGGCCATCTTGGAACAGATACCGCAGCGTTTGGACAGCGATTTTGTTTTTACGACAACGGGAAAGAGCGCTGTCTCAGGCTTTTCGAAAGCGAAAGCGCGGCTGGACAAACTCTCCGCTGTAAACGAATGGCGGCTGCATGATCTGCGGCGCACAGCTGCGACGATGATGGCCGAGCAACTGGAGCTCAGCCATGTGATCGTCGACCGAATCTTGAACCACCGCAGTGGCGCGATTCGTGGCGTTGCCGCAGTTTATTTACGCGGTGAATATTTGAAAGAACGCGAGCATGCCTTGGGCTGTTGGAGCGAGTTTGTGCAGAAACTGGTTTCTGCACACAACTAGAAAACAATAATTATACAATAAAAGCAGATACTTGGTTCTTTTTAGCCCCTTGTGACGGTACGCACCTTTGTGCTACCTTATGAATGGAAATAGCGCACCGCGCCCGGGACATGTTGCCGGCCAACAGCATGCACAGGTCTTAACGCCAGCCGTTCAAATGGCGTTCCGGGAACGTACCGCCGGTAACGGGCACGCGGAGGTCTGACGCACACCCCTCCTCCCAATCTCAGCGTCTCCATGAAAACTGAATTTTGGAGGTGACCGATGCCCCCGTTTGTACCCCGGTACATTGGCCGTCCCGAGTTGCTCAAACAGCTTGGTATTTCCAAGGCTACGCTTTTGCGCTGGTCTAAAAAACGTGGCTTTCCTGCGGCGCTACCTGCGTCAGGAAAGATGCCGATTTATGACCTTCAAGAAGTCGACGCGTGGCTGCGGAATTCTCCGAACACGTAAATCCCATTCGCCGGGCTGCGCGGACGGGTAAAACGTGAGTTCACCGAATGGACGATTTACAGAGACGTCGCTGCGCGCCTTGGGCAAACACCTGAGGAATGAAAATGGCTAACATAACGATAGTAACCGCGACCAAGCCTACGCGTCTATCAAAAGGCTTTGAGCTTGATGACAATGGTCATCTAAAAACGCTACCCGGAGGCAACCTTATCACGGGTGCTGCCGAGGTGAAAGAAATCGCATCTCTGGAAGACTTGGCGGCGATCCTAAAACCGCTTACGTCAGCGAACGCCCTGATTTATGGGGTGCCAATCAATGAGGCCGAGCGGGTTGTGACCCGCAAAATGTTCGCTGATGCTGGAAGTCCCACTGGGGTGACTACACGTACCAACGATGCTTTCCAGTGGCCGAATGGTCTCGGTGTTTTGATGTTGGATTATGATCCCGACGACGAGGGTGACCCGCTGACCCGTGATGAACTCGTTTGGGAGATAAAGGCTGCCGCACCCGGTTTGGCTGATGCTGCTATGCTGTGGTGGTCTTCCGCTTCGTCATGCATATGGGCTGATGACAAAGAGTTGCGCGGCGTCCGGGGTCAGCGTCTCTACATACTGGTGAAGGATGCGAAGGATATTCCTCGCGCAGGCAAAGCGCTTTTTGACCGTCTTTGGTTGGCGGGCCGGGGATATATCAAGATTAGCAAATGCGGCTCGCTTTTGCCGCGTACGGACGTAGATGCAGCAGTGTGGCAGCCTTCCCGCTTCGATTTCGCGGGCGGTGCGGCATGTGCTGCAGGGCTTGATCAACGGCGAGGCGCCCCTGTCATCATTCCCGGCGCGGCGCAGATCATCGATACAGTAATCGCCTTGCCAGAGCTGACACCAGATGAACGGAAAAAGCTTTCAGCACTTCAGGTAGCAGCGAAGAGTGTGGTAGAACATGAGGCTGCTAGTGTCCGAGACGCGTGGGTCTCGGCGCGTGTGCACGAGATGCTCACAAGTGTGGACCGTGAAGACCCTGAAAAATTTGCAGAAGCCGAGCGCATCGCACGTCACGCTCTTGAAGCAAGTGTGTTGGCGGGTGATTTCGTGGTACCGGTCGAAGTCAACTCAAAGATTGAAATGGTCTCGGTTGCTATGCTGCTGAAGCATCGCGATCGCTATCACGGCGCTTTGACCTTGGATCCTTTGGAGCCTGAGTATGATGGCGGCCGGCTCGTAGGTCGGCTTTATCTGAAGCAAGCACGCCCCGTTCTGTATTCGTTTGCGCGCGGGGGGAGGACCTTCAACCTGCAACGCGCCCGCGTGCGGGTTCAACTGGTGAAGGGCCGCACTGCCGAGGCTGCAACAGAGACATTGGATCTTTTACGCAATGATCCCGTTGTCTTTGATTTCGGCGGCCAGCTCGTCTTGGTCGATAAAGGGCGCCCCCACCCCTTGTGTGAACACACGTTAGCTCACCATTTGGGCAGTGTAGCGCAGTACTGGCGCGCCACAAAAAAGGGTGATGGCGAGCGTCAGAACGATGTGGACCCACCTGCTACGCTATTGAAGATGATTATCTCTTTAGGCGAGCGCCGCGGCCTCAAACAGCTTGAGGGCGTAATTTCTGCTCCAACGATCCGGCTGGACGGTAGCGTCTTGGATACACCCGGCTACGACAGCAAAACAAAGCTTCTCTATGATCCGGGAGAGGACGACGGGCCCAAGATTCCAGTCGCTCCCACTATCGCGGATGCGCACGAGGCACTTGCCATACTGCTGGAGCCGTTCAAGGAATTTCCATTTGTAACGCCGCAGGCAAAAGGCGCGTTGCTCGCAGCGCTCCTAACCGCAGCGGTGCGGCCTGTACTCCCGACTTCCCCGGCATTTGGGTTTGATGCGCCAATTCAAGGCAGTGGGAAGACTTTGCTTGCGTCTTGCATCGGTGCGCTGACCGAAGGCAGGAGCCCCGAAGTATGGCCGCATACGCAGGGCCGTGACGACGAAGAAACCCGGAAACGTTTATTCACAGCCCTGCGGGGTGGCAAACGTGCTCTTGTCTGGAACAATGTCGTGGGCACACTGGATAGTGCCAGTATGGCATCGTTCATTACCAGCGAAGCGATGGCGGATCGAGTGTTGGGGAAGTCGGAGAGTATTCGCATCCCGAACAGAGCTATGCTTATCCTCACTGGAAACAATTTATGTCTGGCTGGCGACCTGCCGCGCCGCGTCATCATTTCGCGGATTGATCCCGAGACAGATCAACCGTTCGCCCGTGAATTCGCGTGTGATCCATTGGAGTACGTCCTCCAAAACCGGGTGAAGATGTTGGCGGCGGCATGTACCCTGATCCGGGCAAGATACGCAAACGCAAAAGAGCGCGCACCCGGACGGCTTGCATCCTTTGAGGGTTGGGATGATCTGGTTCGGCAGACCGTCGTGTGGGTGGATACTACGCTTGAGCCTATGGCTTTCGGAGATCCGATGGACCTGATCCGTGCTGCGCAGGCAGAAGATCCAGTAGCAGATGCTTTGTTTGCGTTACTGGACGCTTTGAAGGCCAAGTTTAATGACAGTGAATTCAACGCGAAGGAAGTTCAGGCCGCATCAGAGTTTCAGGGTTTTGAGACTCCACTTGCTTCTGCGTTGCGAGATATTGGTGGTGATCGGGCGAGCGTGTCGGTGAAAAGTATTGGGAAAATTCTAAAATATCGCGAGGGCCGTATCATTCACGGTCTTCGCCTGACCGGACGCCACGATCCCCGTACCAACACCCGTGTTTATCGGGTCATCAGTGATCGCCCTGATTTGGATGCTGAGCGAGCGTGCATGCATGATGATGGCTGTGAGATTGAGCAGCAGAACGAAAAAACCGGCGTGCGGCAGTGGAATATGTTTGAGGGGCTCGAATGAGAGGGTGCTGGTATGTTCGGAGGATCGGAGATGTCCGGCCGCGTGGCGCGGCGCTGCCGGGAGTACTGGATTTACCGGGTTTATTTCCAGTCACACGGAAATCAATTTTAAACGGATGCGCATATAGCCACGGGCAGAGTTGGATATAAACCCGACAAACCCGGCATTCCCGGTAAAACATGCTGACAAGACCGTTGGAACGGCGCCTTAACGTCTAATCAAATTGATCCCGCCACCCCGGCTTCAACCAACCGCGAGCCAAGGCCAGACCTTCAATGTCGCGCAGCTCCGCCCGGATCTCCCGCCCGACCTGAGCCCGCCGCTTTGCCTCAGCGCGCGCCTCTTTCGTCAGCCGCCCGTGCTTCAGCTGCGCCGTTGCGATCCTCGCGCGTCCGGCCTCGGTCCGTGGTCCGGTGCTCGATCCACCATGATTGCGGCAGCGCGACCGGCCTTTCATGGCGGCCTTTTTGCACGGTGTGCCTGCCCGTGTTTTGGCCCCGCAGCGGCGGCCCGGCCAATCAGGCCCAAAGCGCGTGGGTTTGCCGATCTGATTGCCTTTGGTGAACATGAAAGCTCCTCGACATGGTCCCTTCTACGGAGTGTTACTCTATAACACATATTTATTTGAGTGCAGAGGCCGAGTTCCAAGAACCTTGTACCCCGGACCACGGGACGCACGGCAAATTCCTCGGTCCGCGGCACGTGGCCGACAGCTAAGGAACAGACTTCACGTTCCGTGGCCTCTTTCTTGCGCTTTGCAAGGGTCCTGAGGCGATGGCCGGCGGGTCGTTGATCAGCCTGCAACTGAAGCTGATTAAGATCGGGGCACGCGTCGTGCGCCACGCCCGCGCCATCACCTTCCAACTGGCCGAGGTGGCCTTCACCGGTCCGATGGTGCGCGCCATCCTCGTCGCCATCCGCCGATTGCGAGCGCCAGCGCTATGCCCATGACCGCGATCCAAGCCAAAACTGAATGAAAGCGGCAGAACAAGTCTGCCCGATGCGCTGAAAAATTCCGCCTATGGGTTAGGAGCCGACGGTTTCCCGGTCTGATCTGCCACGTCCCAGCAGTTGGACCAACCGCAGAGGCCACTTGGCGTGAAAAAGGCTTGCTAATCGACCAGATTCAGGCGAAACCGCAGTCGGCAGGCCACTTGTGGGATGTCGGTTTCACAGACAAGCGGATGGTGCGCACCCGATGAGCCAGATTGGCTATCGTAGAGAGCTGGATGGAATACGCGCTGTCGCGGTGACGAGCGTGCTGCTTTTCCATCTGGGTTTTCCGGCGATGGCGGGGGGCTTTGTCGGGGTCGACGTGTTCTTCGTGTTGTCGGGCTACCTGATCTGCGGGCAGATTTACCTGCAGCTCGGCGACGGCAGCTACAGTGCGACCGAGTTCTTTGCCCGGCGCATTCGGCGCCTGTCGACGGCCTATTTCGTGTGTTTTTTTGTAACGGCTTTGATAGCACAGGCCCTATTCCTGCACTCGGAACTGGACATGCTGTTCCGCAACTTTCTGGGCTCTATCACCTTTACCAACAATTTCAACCTCTTGCACAGCCAAGGCTATTTCAACTATTCGGCGCACGAGAATCCATTCCTGCACACCTGGTCGCTGTCGATTGAAGAGCAGTTCTACATCGTGCTGCCCTTGATCGTGCTGTTGCTTCAGCGCAGCCAGACCGCGTTCGCCCGGGTCTTGGGGTTGATTTTCGTGCTGACGCTTGCACTGACGCTGTTTTCGGGCGACTTGATCCATGACCGCGAGGAACGGTTCTTTTCCTCTCTCTTCCGCGCGTGGGAACTGGCGGCTGGTGCGCTGGTCTTTATCGCAATGCAGCGATTTGCGCATCTGCCTCGCTGGCCTGTGCTGGCGCTGGTCGGGCTGGTGCTGGTGATCGCGCCTGTGGGTCTGATTGACGAAAGTTATCTCTATCCCGGCTGGGCCACGCTGATGCCGGCCATGGGCACGGCGTTGTTGCTTTATGCGGCGCACCCTGCCAGCTCGCGCACCGCGCGGGTGCTGGGCACGCGGCCGATGGTCTATGTCGGGCGGATTTCCTATGGCACGTATATCTGGCATTGGCCGCTGATCGTTTTCGCGCAGTACGTTGACGTCTACATGACGGATGTGATCCGCACCGGCCTGTTCTTTGCGGCACTTGGGCTGGGCGCGCTGTCCCACCACCTGATCGAAGCGCCCGTCCGGCGTTGGGACACCGCCCACCACAAGGGGCGGCTTTACCGGTTGTTTGCTGTGCAGACAGCGATCCTGCTGGTGCTGACAGGGTATATTTACCAGCAGGCGAACCGGGTCGATCTTGACGAGGATGCGGCCGTCGCTCGGATCAAGGCGGCGAGGGATGCGCATCATGCACGCTGGCAGAACTGCTGGGGAAAGACCGAACCCGCGGATTTCTGCCCCGTCGGAAATCTCGCGGAGGTGCCGGATTTCGTAGTCTGGGGCGACAGCATGGTCAACAGCGCGGTTCCGGCCTTCGATGCCTATGCGCATGGCAGCAATCAAGGCGGGTACGTCTTGCCGACGCCGGGATGTGCGCCGCTGTTTGGCGTTGTGCGCGATCATTCCGGGGCCGAGGGTTGTCGCAACGTCAATCGCGCCATCCTGGCCTATCTGGACCAGGCGCCGCCGATGCAGGTGATCCTGTTTGCGCGCTGGCCCTTCTATGCCGAAGGCTATGGCAATGTCACAAGAACGCATTCCGCCCCGGTCGGACTTCTGGATGACAGCGGGGCGCGCACCGGCGCTCATCCGTTCGACGGATTCGCCCTGGCCCTGCGCGAGACGCTGCGCCGCATTCCCGAAAAGCACAGCGTGACGATCATCGGCACTGTGCCCGATTACCCTTATTCCGTGCCGGATGCGATGTTGAAGGACATGCGTTTTGGCCGGGTACGTCCACCGGCGACGCGCCTGACCTTCGAGGCCGAGGCCGGGCGCACGATTGCCGTGATGCAGCGCGTTGCGCGGGACATGGGCACGCGGCTGGTGGAGCCGGACCGGGTGTTCTGCCCCTATGAGACCTGTCTGCAGGAGATCGACGGCGATCCGCTTTATGCCGATCACACGCATTTGTCGGCACGCGGGAACGTCTTGCTGCTTGACGTGTTGCTCAAGGACCTGCCACGGCGTGATTGAAGGCCCGAATGGGTGCGGCGCCTACCTGTGGGGTCGATCTTGATCCGCCTGGGCCAGACCGCGCGGATATGATCGGGCAGGGCGCGCGCTACACCTTCCTCTCTGAAACAACAGCACCATACTCTGGTACCAACGGGAGGGGCGGGCTATTCCATAAAATACACGCACTAACTTTCTTGATTGAGTTCTGGAACGGAATAATGCTGCAATACCTTAACTATCCGGTTCTTTTCGTTCAACAACCGAGCAACTTCCAACGGGCGGTTTGGAGTGTCCGCCAATTCAGGTCCACGTACCAAAAGCCAAGGCTTCAGCTGCCCGCAACTCGTTCACTGCACCAATTGGTCGCTGGTAAGCAAAAGCAGTAACTTGCGGCTGGGGCCTCGAAGCGGTAACGCAACCCCCCTTTCCCCACCCGTCAGGGCCCCGCGGTCTTTGCGTGTCAGTCCACGGATAGTTGTTCTTGGTTCATTCTAAAAAACGGCCTGTAGGGTTTTTCGTTGTGTCGACTCGTCCCACCACTCAATCGGCAATTTTGCCGTAGAAACGTAGAAAATCCCTTTTAATCCCTTTTTTGTCATTTCTGTACAATGACTTAACTGTTCTACACTTTTTCTACTTCAGGTGTATCGTTCTACACCTAAAACGTAGAAAATACATCTCGCAACTGCGGGTATTTACTTTTTCTCAACTCAAAGTTTCACCTAACCTAACAAAAAAAGACTATAGGGGCGCAGATTTACCAAATGGTTAAAATCTTGTGGCACCTTGAGTGTACCGACTTGTTGTCGTCATATACGCACTCCGCCGCGGCATATGGAAGATTATTATGCCAAGGCGCAAGGCCCCAGCCCTGTGGACCAAGCTGCGCGGACCACGTATCACGGACCTTGCGGCGTCTTCTCTGGACCTCAGAGCTGCTAGCCTTCATCTTGGACCTCAACCCACAACCAAGCCTCTCCGACCTCTATCCCCGCACCTCGGCCCAAACACATCGTCCCACGGACCACGGGCCAAGGACCTTGGTCGAGGATTCTTCCAAACACCAAATGAAATTACCGATAGCTGTACCTGCGCTCGTATCAACCAAGGGCGTTCTCCAGACGCAGGGGCGCCGCTTTAGGGGGGGATGGGGGGGGGCGCCCATTGGTCCGTGGCTGGGTGGCAAACGGCCCAAGTAACCCCTCAACAGGCAACACATGCTACAGCAGCACCCAGCTCCAAGGTCCGAGGAACTTGCTGCACGCGCCTCGGGCCACGGATAGCAGTTCTTGGGCATTGGTGTATGACGTCAGGCCCTTGGGCCACGGACCGTGGATCATGGTATTTGTTACGCGGACCTTGGAAGCTGGGCTAGAGAGACAGCGCAGCCTCCGCCACGCAAGACCCAAACAGAACTATCCATCGTAAAATCTGCCGTTCGATCAACCAAGGGGTCTGAGCAAGCCGCAGGGGGCGGTTTTCGGGGGGATGGGGGNGGCGGTTGGTCCGTGGTCAAAGTGTTGAGGGGCTGAAGTAACCCCGATGGGCTTTCGAAAATACCAAGCTCGGTGGAGCCTAACCAAGGGAGTAAGCTGCTTGAGAATGCGAGATTCTTTTGCTGCTTTCCGGGCTTGGAATAATTATTTTTGGCACCCATATGGCACCCGCGCAAACAGATGAGCCGCTAAATTCCGACCTAAGTCATTGATTTATATGGCGATCCCGCGAGGACTCGAACCCCGAACCTGCTGATTAGAAGTCAGCTGCTCTATCCAGTTGAGCTACGGGACCGCTTGAGTTTTCGTTTAGCGGGGTCTGGGGCTGAGATCAAAGGCAAATCGCCGGGCATCAGGCGAAGGGATCATCCGGGTAGCCGACGCCAGCCAGATAAAGGCCGTACGGCGGGCAGACCGGGCCGCATGCGGCGCGGTTGCGGGCCTCAAGCGCGCATTTCACATCCTCGGGTGCCCATGCGCCTGCCCCGACCCGCTCCAAGGTGCCCACGAAACTGCGCACTTGGTTGTGCAGGAAGGAGCGGGCGCGCAGATGGAAATGGATTTCCGGGCCTGCGAGGCCTTGCGCCTCGGAAATCTCAAGCGCGTCGAGGGTTTTGACCGGGCTTTTCGCCTGACAGATGGTTGAGCGGAAGGTGGTGAAATCATGGTGCCCGATAAGGTGGGCCGCCCCTGCGCGCATGGCGTCGGCGTCCAAAGGCTGTGACACTTGCCAGACCAGCCCTTTGTCGTGGGTGGCTGGCGCGCGGCGCATCAGCAAGCGGAAGAAATAGCGCCGTTCGAGGGCGGAAAACCGGGCGTGCCAATCCTCGTCTACCTGTGCGCAATCGATGATCGCCACGGGATCGGGTTTGAGGTGGTAGTTGAGCGCCTCGGACAGCCTGAAAGGTGTCCAGTCTTTCTCCAAATCGCAATGCGCCACCTGCGCCAAGGCATGGACGCCGGCATCAGTGCGCCCTGCGGCGGCGATGGTATGATCGCGCGGTTCCAGCTTGGCCAAGGCGGCCTCGATCGCGCCTTGCACTGAAGGCTGGTCGGCCTGCCGCT
>PR_CR_10_Liq_1_inCRDRAFT_1002092_pt1 | contig 10461 bp, 9 predicted proteins | sample PRCRCaboRojoPR_3_FD_10241 | JGI IMG/M metagenome (IMG submission 10241) | reverse complement strand
TCGGTTACGGTCGGCGACCTGTCGCAGCCAGCGCTCCGCCTCGTCCCAGTGCGGCTCGCCGCGCCGGATGAGCAGCCGGGCGAGCTCGACCCGCGTATGCGCGTCGTCCGGAAACAGCCGCGCCATCTCGCGCAGGACCCATTCTCGGGGATCTTGGCGGCCGACGGCGATGAACCAATCTGCCCACAGCATCCAGCAGTAGGGATTGAGTGGCTCCCAGGTCAGCGCCTGTTCCACCAGAGTACCGAAGTGGTCGAGCCGATCCGCAGGTATCTTTTCCTGCTGGAGCAAGCGACCGCCCAGATTGTGCAGTGTGCGGACGAAGAAGTAGCTGTCGCCGGTTTGTACCGCGTAGACACGATTCTGTTCCAGGAGTCGGAACAGGCGCTCAGCCAACTGTTCAGCCGGCAGTAGAGCCGCCTTGATGTCATGCTCCAGCAGCTCACGGTCCTGTTTGGCAGCAGGCTGCACGCCCGCGCCTCGTTGTCGGCCACCGGTCCGCGCCTGGTTCAGCGGTTTGCGCAAAGCGTCGGCGAGGTCGCGCGCCCTGCGCTCCGCGCCCGGTCCCGCGAATCCGTCCAGCGCCTCCGACAGTACTGATTGCCAGTGCTGCGGGGACCGGGGGTAGTCGCCGCCGCGCCCCCGCAGGGCGGCAAGCTCGCGGTTGACGAAGGCTCGACCCGCTTGGGCGTCCGGATATGTGACCTGCGCATGGCGCAGCAGGGCGTTGAGCATCAGGACCTGGTTGCGGCGGGCGTCGTGCTCGTTCGGCAGGTTCCGCAAACCGACCAGCGCCGTGTTGAGGTACTCGGGGCGCGGATCGGCGGCCAAATGCAGCCAGGTGGCCGTGTCCGCGCTGTCCGGCTGGTCGCGTGTCAGCAGCCGCCAGCACTCCAACGCCGGGTCGCGGTCGGATCCCAGCCGCAGCGGCGTGAGCCAGCGCAGCCAGGCGTCCCGGGTCTGGCGGATTTGGTAGCGGGTGCTCGGCAGATTCAGCAGCTGCAGCGCCAGCAGTGCATCACAGAGCCGCTTGCCGTACACCGCAAACCCGAGTCGTTGCACCTGCCGGGCATAGTCGCGACGCATGGTCGTGAGCCACGCCAGCAGCGCGTCGTCAAGCCGGCGCCGATCCGCTGCCAGCTCGGGCTGCTCCGGAAACGCTTGGTACAACAGGTCCGGGACGTCCAGTCGCAGCCCGGAGCCGACGCCGGCGCGACCGCTGAACAGATCGGCCACGGCGCGCTCGGGATCCCGCGCGAACTGCTCACGCCAGCGCCCGATCATGTGCGACCCTGCATGGGCTCACCGAAGTCGTCACGGCCGCTGGCGTCCTGCAACGCGATCAGGTGGAGATCGCGCGCGTCTTGCAGCTGAGCATCTTTGCAGGCATGAGGTTGGTGAATCCAGCCGAGTTTCCACAGGTGCGGGCGGGTGTACTCGATGCGGCAGTGGATGATCTCGCAGGTGAGCGTATCGGCTTGCTCGGGCAGCAGATGCAGGGTGGCACCGTAGGTTTCTTCGCGCGGCACTGGGAAAAAGAATTCATGCATGCCACCGTCCAGGACGGTCGGCAGGGCGGCGGCGATCGGCAGCTTCGCGTCTGCTTGCGCAGAGATCACCTCTGCAAGCCGGTAGCGCATCAATGCGACCGGCATGGGCGCGCCACCGTCGGTGCCGTAGTGGCCGAGGCCAAGCCGGTCTCGAAGAGCATGCGGCCAGTCGTCGGCATCCGCCTCTTCCTTCACTTCGTCATAGAAGGCCGCGAAGGCGGGTCGCCCATCCCGCGCTGAGCTCCATGACGAGAAGAAGCTGTCGGCCGCCTTCTGGGCATCCGAGTCGCGACCGGAATCTGCTCGGGTCAGGATGTCCCGCAGTGCTTCCAGGGATAGCTGGGCGTTATTGAGGGCGCGTGTCAGCGATTCGATGCGCACAAGGCTCTGGTTGGGGTTGTTGCCGATGCCGGTCAACCAGGCGTCGCGGTTGATGGCGAGGAAGGCGTCCGGAACCGAGACCTTCGGACCCGCAACATACTGGTCGAGGTGCTTGGTATTCGCTTCAGCCCAGTCACCAGGCACCAAGTCCTCCGGGTCTTCCAGCACCTGCTCCAAGATCTCCAGAAATTGCTGCCAGCGGGCTGCGGACGCCCGTTCATCAAAACGGCAATTGTCGGCAACGGCGGCCTCTATCGGATCGACGGAGCGGCTCTGGCGGACAAGATACGCTTGAGTATCCATACGACTCTTCTCTTCGACTGGGTGTGCGAACCTCAGTGGGCTACTCGCCCGGGTATACCCTCAGGCAGCGGACGTCGTCCCTAGGCGTCGAAACTGTGTTTTACCATTTCTGAGCCGTGAGCTGTTTGCGGAAGAGTGCGCTTAATCCCCGCGCACCCAGGAATTCAGCGCGTTCTCGTAGGCCCGGCGCTCCGCGTCCGACGTGAAGCGCAGGTAGTGCAGCTTCGGTGCGCGCTTGCGCATGAGCTCGATGCCGCGGCAGGGGTCGGTGCGGGCGATGACCACAAGCGGGCGGTCGCCGGTGCCGAAGCCGTCTGCCGCGGCCGCCAGCGCGTCGCTGTCGTGCCCGTCCACCTCGTGCACGTCGGCGCCGAAGGCGCGCAGGCGCTCCGCCAGCGGCTCGATGGTCATGACCTCGGCCATGGCGCCGTCGCACTGCTGGGCGTTGGCGTCGATGTAGACGCCCAGGTTACCGATCCGGTGGTGCGCAAGCGCCGCGANGGCCTCCCAGGTCTGGCCCTCCTGGAATTCGCCGTCGGACATGAACACCCAGACCCGACCCGTCTCCCCCTTCAGTCGGCGTGCCAGCGCGATGCCGCCGGCCTGGCTCAGGGCCTGGCCGAGGGAGCCGGCGGTGACCTCATGCCCCGGGGAGTGCTCTGCGCCGATGAGCTCCACGGTGCTGCCGTCCTGGTTGAAGGCGTCGAGTCCGTTCGGGCCAAGCCGCCCCAGCTCGATGAGCAGGGAGTAGAGCACCAGCGCATAGTGCACCGGCGAGAAGATGAAACGGTCCAGCGCCGGCCCCTGCGGCCCGTTGTAGTCGGCGCCGGTGAAGGCGTCCGGGTTGCTCGGCCCCGGCACACCGGCGAAGGGTCGCGGCACCAGCGGTGCTTGGCTCGCGCCGAGCCGCATGACGCGCAGATACAGCGTCGCCAGGGTCTCCGCGGACGAGCAGGCCTGGCTCAGGTAGCCGCCGTTGTTCTTGAGCGTGTAATCCAGCACGCGGCGGCGCACCGCATCGGCGACGCGGCGGACGGCTGCGGCTGTCGCGTCGGGGGGGATGCCGACGTCGGGGGCTGCGGGCGGGCGTTGTGCGGCTTGTGGCATGGCCTCGGGCATGGGTCGGTGAGCTGTGGTGGTCGCGGCTCGGCTTGCTGCGGCATTGTAGTCCGCCTGGCGTGCGGGCAATGCCGGGATGGACAGGAGCCTCAGTGCCCGGGTCTTGTCGCCAGGTAGAGTACGGGGCCGAACAACGGCACCTGCTGCCAGGCGGGCGCAGGCCCGAGCCCACGCCGGCGGCGGTCGGTCAGGGCGGCCAGGTGCAGGGCGGTGGTCAGCGCGATCAGGTCCGCGGTCATGACGGCGATGAACTGTGAGCCGGCAAACTGCGCTGCGAAGGCCGCCGGGCTGCCGGCCACCAGCGCAAAGCCCACCAGGCCCACGCCGATGAGGAGCATGATCCAGCCCGCCACCCGTGAGCCGATGGCGCGCACGAAGGCGCCGGGGGCGGTCTTCAGCGGCGCCCGGGTGTTGCGCCGCACCAGGTAGGGCAGCAGGATGATGCCGCCCAGAAAATAGGCGCCGATGGCAAACGGCCAGGGGCCAACCGGGGAGTGCGGGCGGCCCGGGTCGTAGAGCAGGATGGCGAGGAAGGCCGTGGGCAGGAGCCCGAGCAGNTTGAAGACGGCGATTGCGATGGGGTCCNCCCGGCTCGTATCCGCCAGCGCCAGCGCCGTGACCTCGCCCAGGAAGTCCGCCGGCGCCGGCGGCGAGAACAGGAGCCAGTAGCCCACCAGCGCCAGCCAGAGCCCGGCGTAGGCCAGACGATCAGTCCGCCGATCAGTCGTCATGGGTGCGCAGCCGGCGTCTGACCCGGGGGCCGCTCAGTCGGCCTGCGCCGAAAGCGCCTGCCCGGTGGTGCCGGCGCCATCCGTGCCGAGCAGCCAGAGGTAGGCGGGCACGGCCACCTCCGGCGTCGGCAGGGTGTTCGGGTCCTCGCCGGGATAGAGCTGACGGCGCTGGGCCGTGCGCAGGATGCCGGGGTCCAGGCTGTTCACCCGGATGCGGGTGCTGTCGCGGGTCTCCTCCGCCAGCACCTGGGTCAGTCCCTCGATGCCGAACTTGGCCGCCGCAAAGGCGCCCCAATAGGCGAGCCCGCGGCGGCCGACGCGGTCTGACGTGAAGACGACGGAGGCGTCCTCCGCCGCCCGCAGCAGCGGCATGCAGGCCTGGGTGAGCAGGAAGGGCGCGGTGAGGTTGACGCGGGTGACCCGCTCCCATTCCTTGGCGTCGTAGTCGTCGATGCGGCTCAGGAAGGGCACGTAGCTTGCGCAGTGCACCAGCCCGTCCAGGCGCCCGAACTCATCGCCCAGGGTGGTGGCGACGCCCAGGCAGAGCTGCTCGTCCGCCGTTGCCAGGTCCAGCGGCAGGCTCGCGGGCTCCGGACTGCCGTCGGCCTCGATCTCGTCGTAGACGCCTTCCAGCCGGTCCTCCTCCTTGGCGCACAGCACCACGGTTGCACCATGGCGGGCGGCGGCGCGGGCGACGGCGCGGCCGATGCCCTCCACGGCACCGGTGACGAGCACGACGCGGTCGCGCAGCAGATCCGGGCTTGGCTGGTAGTCCTGCATGGTCGGGCGGGGCACTGCGGGGCCTGACGCGGTCAAGATGAAAGCCCGCTAGGCTAACACTTCGTTGCCCGGCAACCCATGGGGAAACGCAATCGCGCAGCGCGGGCTCGGTGTGCCCAGGCTGCGTCAGCTCACGGCGAGGATCTGCACCCGCGCGCGCAGACCGCGGCGTGCAAGGGGGTGGTTGAAGTCCACGCGCAGGTGCGTGTCCGTCACGGCCAGGACGGTGCCCGGCGTCTCCTGTCCGCCCGGGGTCTCGAAGGCGATCACTTGCCCGGGCTCCGCGGCGAAGCCCGGCGGCAGGTCATCGACGGGCAGGTCGTGTACCAGGCCTGGGTCCACGGCGCCGAAGACCGCGGCGCCCTCGGCGAGCAACTGGGTGTCCGAGCCCGCCGGCAGGTCGAGCAGCATCTCCTCCAGGCCCGGTGCCAGGGTGCCGTCGCCCATGACGAAGCTGAGCGGCTCCCCGGCGAACGTGGAGAGCACTTCGGTGCCGTCCTCCAGCGTCAGGGACAAGTGCAGTATGACCCGGCTGTGCGGGCCGATGCGCGGTGCGTCGGCGGTCATGGGCAAGGACGGCGAGCCGGTGGCCGGCACCGCCCCGGCGGCGTCAGGCCAGAAGCTCCTGGGTGACGAACAGATAGCCGACGCTGACGGTGACGACGGCGATGGTCAAGTACGGGATCAGCATACAAAAGCCGGGCAGATCGTTGCACACCTTGCTGAGACGACAGAGCTTGCAGTTCTTCATCACCTGGATCCTCACCTGATCCGCGGGCAGTTGGTCGGGCGGCTCAGCGGCGGCGACTCGCCACCCTGAGGGCCGTTGCGCCGGCACCTGGGGTTAATACCTAGAGCGTCGCTAGATTACCCGTGAATATTTGTCGGAATCAAGGGCTCAGTCACGGCGTTGTCGCGGCCCGTCGGCGACGCAGACCACAGCGGCAGGCCGGGATGGCCGGCGGTGCGCCCGCAGCCGCTGTCACGCCCCAGCGGACCCGGCGACCGGGCGGCGCAGCATTGCTATGCTGTCGGTCCCAAAAAGCGCAGGAATCAGAGCCAGATGTCACAGCCAGCAGACGCCGCGCACGCCGTCTCCGAGCAATCCCCGCGGGTGGGCTTCGTCAGCCTCGGCTGCCCCAAGGCCACCGTGGATTCGGAGCGGATTCTCACCCAGCTGCGGGCCGAGGGCTACGGCATCTCGCCGAGCTATGACGGCGCCCATCTGGTGGTGGTGAACACCTGCGGCTTCATCGATGCCGCGGTGGACGAGTCCCTTGCTGCCATCGGCGAGGCGCTGGACCAGCACGGCAAGGTCATCGTCACCGGCTGCCTCGGCGCGCGCGCGGAGCTGATCCAGGAGACCCATCCACGGGTGCTCGCCGTCACCGGCCCACATGCCTACGACGAGGTGATGGACGCGGTGCACCTGCACCTGCCGCGCCCCGAGCCGCATCCGGCGGCGCCCTTCACGAGCCTGCTGCCGGAAACCGGCATCAAGCTCACACCGGCCCACTATGCTTACGTGAAGATATCCGAGGGCTGCAACCACCGCTGCAGCTTCTGCATCATCCCGAGCATGCGTGGTGACCTGGTGAGCCGCCCCGTGGGGCAGGTGCTCGCCGAGGCGGCGCGGCTGGTGGACGGCGGTGTGCGGGAGCTGCTCATCATCTCCCAGGACACCAGCGCCTACGGGCTGGACCTGAAGTACCGCACCGACTTCTGGCAGGGCCGGCCGCTGCGCACCGACATCGAGAGCCTCGCCCGCGGCCTCGGCGAGCTGCCCGCCTGGGTGCGGCTGCACTACGTCTACCCCTACCCACATGTGGACCGGCTGGTGCCGCTGATGGCAGACGGCCTGATCCTGCCCTACCTGGATATGCCGCTCCAGCACGCGAGCCCCGCCGTGCTCAAGGCCATGCGCCGGCCGGCGGCCGCCGAGAAGGTGCTGGAGCGCCTGGCCGACTGGCGGCGCATCTGCCCGGAGCTCGTCATGCGCAGCACCTTCATCGTCGGCTTCCCCGGCGAGACCGAGGCCGACTTCGAGGCGCTGCTGGCCTTTCTGGAGGCAGCCCGGCTCGATCGTGTCGGCTGCTTCGCCTACTCGCCCGTGACGGGCGCCGCCGCCAACGCGCTGCCGGACCCGGTGCCGGAGCCCGTGAAGCAGGAGCGCCTGGCGCGCTTCATGGCCGCCCAGGCCGAGATCAGCCGCGCCAAGCTCGCCGCCCGGGTCGGCCAGCGCATGACCGTGCTGGTGGATGAGGTGCTCGAAGACCAGGTCATCGCCCGCAGCTATGCCGATGCCCCGGAGATCGACGGCAGCGTCATCATCGACGGTGCCTGGGAGCTTATGCCGGGTGATTTCATCGAGGTGGACATCACCGCCAGCCTGGAGCACGACCTCATCGGGGAGCCGGTCTGCGACTGAGGGCCGTGGGGACGGCGTCCCCGCCGCGAGGAGCTGAGGCAGCCGCCCGGCCTCAGTCGGCTGCATCGGCGTCTGCTGGTGCCAACCGATAGACCTGAGTCACGCCGTCCATCCCGGGCACGAGCAGATTCCGGTCGACGCAGGCCTGGAACATATCCTCCACCTGCGCGGCCGAGAGTGCCCGGTCGGGCAGCGCGGCGCGCGAGCGCAGCTCCCGGACGATGCGCCCCCGGGACAGGCTCTCGCCGAACTCGGCGTAGATCTGTCGCAGGATGCCATCGATGTCCACATGGCCCGCGATCTCGAGCCCCGGCACCCGCAGTGTCTGCGTGGGTGCCGACGCCCCGAGCTCCAGCAGCGCCTGGGCATAGGCGACGGCGTCGGCGTCCTGCGGCGCAAGCCCGAGCAGCTCCACCGTCTTCGCGACATCCAGGTCCGGCCGTGCGGTCCGCGCCTTATACACGACGCTGCGCTCGTAGAAGGTCACCAGTGCCGACAGGGAGTCGATCTCCGGGACGAAGCTCATGCTCCGGTCCTTGTGCGGGAGATGATCCTGGTCCGGGTGAATGTTGAAGACCCGGGATTGCCAGAGCACCGTGTAATACTTGGTCAGAATTGCGGCGGACAGCGTGCGGTCGTTGGACGCCTCCGCCACCAGCTGGACGAGCTGCGTGCGGGTGAAGGTCGGCTGCGCCTTGGCCGAGCGATAGATCTCGCGCAGAATCTGGCGCCGGCGCCCGGGATCGACCTCGTAGCGATAGTCGCGCAGCCCGCTTTCGCGCAGCAGCGTCTCCAATGGGTCCTGCGCCTGTTTGTGGGCCTCCTTGCCGGCGTCGGCCGCGAGCCTGACGACGATGTCACCGCCCGGTACGTCGGCGATGGCCGCCACATCGGGCAGCGCCTTCAGAAAGCCCTTCAGAGACTGGAAGCCGTAGTCACTGACATCAAAAGTGGGCGAGAGCTCGCGGCGCAGCGCGGGCACGATCTTGGCGCCCAGGATGCCGTCCGGCTCCCGCGCCAGTACGCGGCGCAGCGCCTTGCGGGCGCCGTTCAACTCGCGCCCGCCGGGGCCGCCCGCTTCCGTGGCGCCGTCTTCGGCATAGGTGCGGCGCAGCGCGGCGTAGGACACGAAGCGATCACACAAGGCCGCGAAGTCGTCGCTCACCGCATTGTCGGGGGCGACGCCCACCACCCGCTTGCCGCGGCGGCGCAGCGCCTTCAGCACGTGAATGAAGTCCCGGTCCCCGGAGACGAGCACGAAGGTGGAGATGGCCGGCAGCTCCCACATGGTCTCGATGGCATCCACGGCGAGCTTGACATCGACGGCGTTCTTCTGGCGCTTGGCGAGGACGTGCACCAGGTCGATGCCGAGGTTGTAGAGATCGAACTGGAATTGATTGATCTCGCGCAGACGCCAATCGGCGTAGGCCCGGGCGGAGACGACGTTGCCGTACTCCTCCGCCAGCGAAAAAATCAAACTGATATCCAGGTGCTCGGCCGTGGACTCATCGCCATAGGTATCGGCGATGCCGCGAACCAGGTTCTCGAAGTCGAACAACAAACAGACTTGGTCGTTGACCGTGGATGACATGCTGCATCTCCCAGCCGCTGTGAGTCCGATGCCCGGTCAATACCGGTGCATTCTTGGGTTATCGGCCGGGACAACAGCCCCGGCATTGGTCTGTACCCGAAGGGCACGAAGACAGATGAGCACCAGGTCGGACGCGCGGCACGCAGGTCCGGTTCCGCGCGCGCCCGCGATGGGCTCGCAGCCGCCGCAGTGGTGCGCTCAAGCAGGGGCCTAGGCGGCATGATGCGTTCTGCTGCCACACGCCCCGCCCCGGGGTGAGCCGGGCAGGGGAATGGGTGGGCGCGCGGGGGCACCGGGCAGATGCCGATCCCCGGCGGGGTCCGTAGCGCGGTGTGCTTGTGCATGCGTCCCAAAGCGTGGCGGCGCCGACTGCGGTGGGGGACAGGCAGGTCCGTTGGCCTGGACTCTGACCCCAGGCTAACGCGAGCACGGCGATGCCCGCAACGGAAAGTGTGCGCTGACGGCGCGACGCGGTGTCTGTCACCGCTGCGCCCGCGGTGCGTGATCGGACGCTCGCCGGCATGGCGCGGCGCCCGGACTGTCACCCCTGCGCCCGCGGTGCGTGATCGCCCTGGCAGGGTTGGTGGGGCTGCGACAGCGCCACCCGACCATCAGGGGCTGGCGCATGCGCCATGTGGGGTCAAGCCGGGCTGCACCGCCCCGGACCAGCTCGTTGCCCCGCCCCAGGGGCGCGGGCGAAAGGCGACTGTTGGCGGGGCCGGCCCCTGCTGCGCGATGCGCCGTTGGGCGGGGCTGGTTGCGGTGGGCGCCGCGGCGGGCAAGGCGCGGGCGCACTCAGGTGCAGTCGAGCAGCACCTTGAGCACGCCGGGCTCTGCGGCCCGGCGCAGGGCCGCCTCGGCGCGGGCGAGCGGCAGGCACGTATCGATGAGCGGTGTGGGGTCCACCAGCCCCTGGGCCAGGAGGCGCAGGGCCGCGGGGAAGGGCCCGCAGCGGGAGCCGACGACGCTGATCTCGTCCACCACCAGTCCCGCCAGGTCCACCGACACCTCCCCCGCATAGGTGCTCTTCAGCACCAGGGTGCCGCCGGCGCGCAGTGCACGCCGTGCGAGCGCCAGGCCACCGGGCGCACCGCTCGCCTCCACGGCCAGGTCGAAGCCCGCCGCCGGTACGTCGTCTTCGGCGAGCCAGGGGATGCCGACGTTCGCCAGCAGGGTGCGCTGGCGCGCGCGGCGGGCCACCACCGCCAGGTTGCAGCCGGTGAGGCGCAGCACCTGCGCGATGAGCTGCCCGAGCCGGCCCGCGCCCACCACCAGCACGCGGGTCTTGGGGCCGATGTGCACTTGCCGGGTGATCTGCAGGGCTGCCGCCAGCGGCTCAGTGAACACGGCGGCCGCGTCCGACACCCCGGCCGGCACCGGATGGAGGTTCTCAAGCGGCAGGGTCAGATACTCGGCGAAGGCGCCGTCATGGCCGCGCATCCCCAGCACTTGCCTCCGCTCGCAATGCTTCCTGCAGCCTCGGCGGCAGGCGTCGCAGTGCCCGCAGGCGATGTTAATCTCCCCGACAACACGAAGACCGACAAGGCTTGGCTCTGAAGGGCAGACGACGACGTCCCC
>PR_CR_10_Liq_1_inCRDRAFT_1002091_pt1 | contig 10462 bp, 13 predicted proteins | sample PRCRCaboRojoPR_3_FD_10241 | JGI IMG/M metagenome (IMG submission 10241) | reverse complement strand
GAGCTTGACCTGCGCGATGGCTATGTCCACGCCAAGGCCCCTGCGGGCGGTCTGAAGGGCGGCACCATCGACTTTCCCATCGTTTCGGTCGGGGCCACGGAGAATGCGCTGATGGCGGCGACGCTGGCTCGAGGGACGACGGTCATCAAGAACGCGGCGCGCGAGCCGGAGATCGTCGATCTGGCCCAATGCCTGCGCCGCATGGGCGCCCAGATCGACGGGGACGGCACATCCGAAATCACGGTCGAGGGGGTCGATCGACTGGGCGGGGCGACCCATCCGGTGGTGACCGACCGGATCGAGCTCGGCACCTACATGCTGGCCCCCGCCATCGCGGGCGGCGAGGTGGAGCTTTTGGGTGGACGCATCGACCTGGTCGGCGCGTTCTGTGAAAAGCTGGATGCGGCCGGCATTTCGGTCGAAGAGACCGAGGCAGGGCTCAAGGTCAGCCGCAAGAACGACCGCGTGCAGGCCGTGGATGTGACCACTGAGCCGTTTCCGGGCTTTCCAACCGATCTTCAGGCGCAGATGATGGCGCTCCTGTGCACCGCCAAAGGCACCAGCGTTCTGGAAGAAAAGATCTTTGAGAACCGCTTCATGCATGCGCCGGAACTGATGCGCATGGGCGCGCGGATCGACGTGCAGGGCGGCACGGCCTCGGTGAGCGGGGTGGAGCGTCTCAAGGGCGCGCCCGTCATGGCCACCGACCTGCGCGCCAGCGTGTCGCTGATCCTGGCGGGGCTCGCCGCCGAGGGCGAGACACTGGTGAACCGCGTCTACCACCTGGATCGCGGCTACGAGCGGGTCGAGGAAAAGCTGTCGGCCTGCGGGGCCCGGATCGAACGGATCCGTGTGTCGTGACCGATGATGCCCGTTTCGAAGACGGGGCCGAGACGCCCCTGAACCTGGGCGCGGTGGATTCCGAGGATCTGAAAATCCTGTCTGCCCTGGCCCAGGATGCTGTCTTTCCCATCACCGAAATGCGTTGGCAGGCGCGCGAGCGTCGCTTCGCGCTGCTGCTCAACCGCTTCCGCTGGGAGGATGTGCCCGCCGCCGAGCGCCGAAAGCGCCAGCCCGAGCGGGTGCAGGCGGTGTTGTCCTTCGAAGGCGTGACGCGCGTGGCCTCGCAGGGGATCGACCGGTCGGACGGCGACACGATCCTGTCGCTGCTGGCGGTGGAGTTTGCCGAGACCGACGCGCCTTCGGGCCATGTGACGCTGGTGCTGGCCGGTGACGGTGCGATCCGGCTCGAGGTCGAGGCGCTGGAGGCCCGCCTGCGCGACGTGACACGGCCCTATCTGGCGCCGTCGGGCCATGTGCCCCGGCACGGGGATTGACCGAAATGAGCGCTTCCGCGCGCTTTCATTCTGAAATCTGCACGGTGACGCGCCGCTATGTCCGTCGCGCCCGCTGTGGGTGCGTCCCGAGGTATTTTTGCCAAGAAGAAGGGCTGGGTGCGTGAGCCGCAAGGATCCGCGACGGGTTTTGATGGTGCCGCTGTCGGCGGAACTGCGCGCGGCCTTGCGGGCAGAGGCTCGGGGGCGGTCGCTGGGCGATCGGGTACGGAGGCTCATGGGCCCCGCGCTGGCCGGGGAGGTGCCGGAGGTGGACGTGCCCGGAACCGGCGGCTGCCTGCCCGTGCAACTGCCCAAGCGGGACCGCGCACGTCTTGCGGCGCTGGCGCAGGCCCGGGGCATTGCGCCGGAGCGGTTGTGCGCAGGGCTTCTGGCGCGGTCGCTCGGGGTCGCGTGATGGAGCTGCGGCTGGACGGCGCCCGTGTGCTCTGGCCCGATGGGTTCGGCCCCGGGGCTGTCGGTGTCTCGGGCGGGGTGATCGTTGAGGGCGGCGCGGGCCGGCCGGTCGATCTGTCGGGCTTCGACCTCTTGCCCGGGATCGTGGACATTCATGGTGACGGGTTCGAACGGCACCTGGCGCCGCGGCGCGGGGCGCTGCGCGACGCCGATCACGGAATCGTCGCGCTCGAGGCGGAGCTGGCCGGGAACGGGATCACCACCGCCGTGCTGGCGCAGTTTTACAGCTGGGAAGGCGGCATGCGCGGGCCCGAGGCGGCAGCGCGGCTGGCCGGGGCCGTGGCGGAAGCGCGCGCGCGGCTCTTGTGCGATCTGCGGCTCCAGCTGCGGCTCGAGACCCACATCATCGACGCCTATCCGGAGGCCGAGGCACTGATCGACAGGGCAGGCATCGGCTATGTCGTCTTCAACGATCACCTGCCCCACGCGGCGCTGTCGGCGGGCAAGCGGCCGCCGCGGCTGACCGGGCAGGCGCTGAAGGCCGGGTGCAACCCGGACAAGTACCTGGCACGGATGCAAGCCTTGCATGACATGGGCCCGCAGGTGCCCGGGGCGCTGACAGCGCTTGCCGCGCGACTGGCGGCCAAGGGAATCCGTATGGGCAGCCATGACGATGCCACGGTGGAGACGCGGGAGTGGTACCGGGGGATCGGGGCCGGGATTTCAGAGTTTCCGGAAACCCGGGACGCGGCGGAGGCCGCCCGGCAAGGCGGCGATTTCATCGTCATGGGCGCGCCCAACGTGGTGCGCGGCGCAAGCCACGCGGGCAAGATCAGCGCGCGTGAGGTGATCGAGGCGGGGCTCTGCGATGCGCTGGCCTCGGATTATCACTACCCTGCGCCGTTACGGGCGGTGCTGGACATGGACATGCTGGGCATTCTGCCGCTGGAGCGCGGCTGGCGGTTTCTGTCTGCGGGGCCTGCGCAGGGGCTTGGCCTGACGGACCGGGGCCGGATCGCGCCGGGGCTGAGGGCGGACCTGGTGATACTTGACCCCGCGACGGGGCAGGTGGGGGCCACGATCGCAGGCGGGCGCATCGCCTACCTGCGCGGCGACTGTGCGGCACGGTTCATGGGCTGAGCGCTCATCGGCCCAGCGGTGTCACCCGGTTAATATGGCCCATCTTGCGGCCTGGCTTGACCTGCGTCTTGCCATAGAGATGCAGCGCTGCGGCGCTGTCGCGCGCGATCTCGGACAGCCGGTCTATATCGGCGCCGATCAGGTTCTCCATCACCACATCCGCGTGGCGGGTCCCGTCGCCCAGGGGCCAGCCCGCGATGGCGCGGATATGCTGCTCGAACTGGTCGATGGCGCAGCCGTTCTGGGTCCAGTGCCCGGAATTGTGCACGCGTGGGGCGATCTCGTTCACGACAAGGCCCTGTTCGGTCACGAAAAGCTCCACCCCCATGACGCCCACATAGTCGAGCGCGTTCAGGATCCTGCCCGCCAGCAGCACCGCATCGGTGCGCTGGGCGGTCGACAGGCGCGCGGGTACCGTTGTGCTGCGCAGGATACCGTCGCGGTGCAGGTTTTCGCCCGGGTCGTAGCAGGCGACCTCTCCGCCCAGGCCGCGCGCGGCGATGACCGAGACCTCGTGGCTGAACGCGACAACCCCTTCGAGGATCGCGGGCGCATCGCCGATTTCGGCCATGGCATGGGCGGCCTCGTCAGGAGATGTCAGCCGCACCTGCCCCTTGCCGTCATAGCCGAAGCGGCGGGTCTTCAGGATCGACGGCGTGCCGATCTGGGCCAGGGCCGCGGCCAGTTCGCCGCTGTCGCCCACGGCGGCATAGGGCGCGGTGGCAAGACCCAGATCGGTCAGGAACCGTTTCTCGGTCAGCCGGTCCTGGCTCACGCGCAGCGCCTCGCGGCCCGGGCGGATCGGGCGCAGCGCCTCGATCACATCGAGCGCGTCGGTCGGGATGTTCTCGAACTCGTAGGTGACGATATCGCAGGCTTCGGCGAAGCGGCGCAGCGCCTCGGCATCGTCATAGGCGGCCTTGAGGTGGAAATTGGCAACATGGGAGGCAGGGCAATCGCCCGCGGGGTCGAAGACGCAGGTCTTGTAGCCCAGCCGTGCGGCGGCGACCGACAGCATGCGGCCCAACTGGCCGCCACCGAGAATGCCGATGGTCGCGCCTTGGGTCAGGAGGTCAGTCACGGGCGGGCTCCTCGGGGATGGAGGCCGAAAGCGCCGCGCGCCAATCGTCCAGACGCTGGGCGAGCGCGGGATCGCCATTGGCGAGGATCGCCGCGGCCATCAGCCCGGCATTTGCTGCGCCCGGCGCACCGATGGCCATGGTCGCCACGGGAAAGCCGCGCGGCATCTGCAGGATGGAATACAGGCTGTCCACGCCCGACAGCGCCCTGGTTTGCACCGGTACGCCGATCACCGGCACGCGGGTCTTGGATGCCATCATGCCGGGCAGGTGCGCCGCGCCGCCCGCGCCTGCGATAATGACCTGAAGCCCGCGGTCCACGGCGGTCTTGCCATAGTCCCACAGCCGGTCAGGGGTGCGGTGGGCCGAGACGATCCGGGTCTCGTAGGGCACGGCGAGGGAATCCAGCATCTCGGCTGCCTCTTTCATGGTCGGCCAGTCGGACTGGCTGCCCATGATGATTCCGACCTTGATCTGCGACATCTGCCCCTCCGCACGTCAGAGCGGGCACTATAGCGGCCTGCCCGTCAGGGGCAATCAGGCAATGATATCGGGCAGAAGCCGATCCTCGATCGCGGCGATCCGGTCCTTGAGCATCAGCTTTTTCTTCTTGAGTCGCTGCAGCGTGATCTGGTCGGCGGTGCCGGTGCCCTGCATCGCGCGGATCGCCTCGTCGAGGTCGCGATGTTCGCGGCGGAACACCTCGAGCTCGACCCGGAGCACGTCATCTGTCTTCATCGCAAGATCGGAATGGGCATTCATGACTTTGTCACCCTGTCAAACACCGGAAGGCAAAGATAGTGATTCGAGGCCGTTTCGCAAAGACCTTGCACCGGATGCATGCGCTGCCCATATTTCTAGAGCGGTCGCCATAACGGGGCCGCACCCGGACTGTCGCTTGTCATAAAGGACGTGTCGATGACGAAACTCACACTGGGCTCTTACCCCCATATGCTCGGGTTCGAGCAACTGGAACGCCTGCTGGAGCGTACAGCGAAATCTGGCAACGAAGGCTATCCGCCCTACAATATCGAACAGACATCGGACCATTCCTACCGCATCACTCTGGCGGTGGCGGGCTTTGCAGAGGCCGATCTGTCGATCACCGTCGAGGACCGGCAACTGGTGATCCGGGGCCGTCAATCCGATGAGGATGGCGACCGGGTCTACCTGCATCGCGGCATTGCCGCGCGTCAGTTCCAGCGCAGTTTCGTGCTGGCCGACGGGGTCGAGGTGGGTGACGCGATCATGGAAAACGGTCTGCTGCATGTCGACCTGCGGCGCCAGCCGGCCGAACAGGTGGTGCAAACGATCAAGATCAAGAAGGGGTAATGGATATGCAAACCAAGTATGACGTCTTTCCCGAGCAGGCCGCGAACATCGTCTATGTCCGGCCCGTTGCGGTTTCGGAACTGCCCGAAGAGGTGCAGGAGCAGGCGGGCGATGCCGACACGCTTTATGCCGTGCACAATGCCGAGGGAGAGCGTCTCGCGTTGGTCAAGGACCGCAACCTGGCTTTCGTTCTCGCGCGTCAGAACGATCTTGCGCCCGTCACCGTCCACTGATCGGGGATGAGCCGCGTCGCCTTTGACTGGGTGGATGCGTTCACCGACCGCGCCTTTGGCGGCAATGGTTGCGCGTTGTTCCACGACGCAGGCCATCTGGACGATGACACCTGCATGGCCATCGTCCGCGAAACCTCGCTGGTCGAATGCACCTTTGTCGAACCCTCCGAGCGCGCCGATTTCAAGGTCCGCTATTTCCTTGCCGCGCGCGAGATCCCCTTTGCGGGTCATCCGACATTGGCGACAGCCGCCGCACTGGTTGACCGTGGCCTGGTGCCGGGCGACCGCGTGGCTTTCGAAACCGGGGCCGGGATCGTGCCCGTCGACGTGGTGAGCCGGGGTGCCGTGCCGGTATGCGCCATGACCCAGGTGGCCCCCGTTTTCGACGAGGCACTGTCCCGCGGACTGGTGGCCGAGGTGGTGGGTCTGGCGCCCGAGGACATCATCGGGCAGCCGCAGGTCGTGTCGACCGGGCTGCCTTTTTGCATCACCGTCATCGACAGCGCATAGGCGTTGCGCCGCGCCCGACTGAACCTCGACGCGCTGGCACGGTTCCGTGCGCAGGTCAGCCATGCGGATGCCGACGTGATGGAGCCCTTTCTGGTCACCCTGAACGGCGCGACCGACGCGGGGGACACGTTTTCGCGCCTTTTGCTCGCCCCGCCAAGCCCGCCCGAGGATCCCTTCACCGGGTCCGCCACGGGGGCCATGGCCGCCTATCTCTGCATCATGGGTTGATCGAAAGCCCCATCCTGACCGCAGAGCAGGGCCATTGGATGGACCGCCCAGGCCAGGCGCAGGTCGAGGTGCTGGGCCCGCGCGATGCGCCCACGGGCGTGCGGGTGGCCGGGCCGTCGAAGGTGCTGATGCGCGGTGAGATTGAACTCTAGATAGGCGGCCAGACGTCAAAGCGCTCTGCGGCCAGCATGACCGTTTCCCGATAGAGGGCCGCGCGCCCCCGTCCGTCAAAGCGCGCATCCTGCAACCCCTCTGGCCGGTCAAGCGGCGTGACGGCCGCGCGTGCAGCCGGGGCCAGTGCGATCGGCACTCCTCGTGCAGCGAACTGGGCCGACAGCCACAGGTCGTCGGCCGCAAAGGCCGCCTGCGGCGGCGGGACCAACCGCGCGCCGAGGGCCGCGACCGGGACGAGGACACCGCCGAAGCCCTGCGCGACATCCGTCCAGCCGTCCTTCGCCGACGGATCCGGCCGCACGGGGCGGCGCTTCAGCCGTGCGATGTCAAAGCCCGATGCCGCGACGATGGCGGGGCGTGTCAACCGGGCGGCCGCACCCTCGAGCTCTGACAGCCAGCCGTCGCCGTAAAGGCAATCGTCGTCGCAATAGACGACGCGCGACGCGTCGGGCCAGGCGTCGAGCGGGGCCAGGAGCTTGGTCGCGGGGCCATGATCGGTGCCGGTGCGCAAGAGCGTGACCCCCGCCGGCAGGGCGGGCGGATCGACCTGCCCGGGAAAGCGGCGATACGCGCGCGGCAGGGCCAGGACGACCCGGTCCGGGGCCGGACGCTGGGCCAAAAGGCTTTCCAGCACGGGCCCAAGCCCGCCAAAGCGCGGCGGGACCGATGTCAGGCTGACGATGCGCATGGGGCGGATATAAAGCAGACGGGCCGCACCCGGAAAGGCGCGGCCCGCTCATCCACCCCTTTGGGGGGTCTTCGCATCAGTTCCCGGCGATCAGGCCCATCGACTCGAGCTTCAGGATCACCTGGTGGGCGCAATTGTCGACCTCGACATTCTCGGTCTCGACGCGCAGTTCGGGGTTTTCGGGCACGTCATAAGGGTCGGAGATACCGGTGAATTCCTTGATCTTGCCCTCGCGCGCGAGCTTGTAGAGCCCCTTTCGATCGCGGCGTTCGCATTCCTCGATGCTGGTCGCCACATGGACTTCGACGAAGGCGCCGTATTGCTCCACATCCTCGCGCACCGCGCGGCGGGTGGCGGCATAGGGGGCAATCGGCGCGCAGATCGCGATGCCGCCGTTCTTGGTGATCTCGCTAGCGACATAGCCGATACGGCGGATGTTCAGGTCGCGGTGTTCCTTGGAGAAGCCCAGCTCGGAGCTGAGGTTCTTGCGCACGATATCGCCATCGAGCAGCGTCACCGGACGCCCGCCCATCTCCATCAGCTTGACCATCAGCGCGTTGGCTATGGTCGACTTGCCCGAGCCCGAGAAGCCGGTGAAGAAGACGGTAAAGCCCTGCTGGCTGCGCGGCGGACGGGTGCGGCGCAGCTCGTTCACCACCTCGGGGAACGAGAACCAGTCGGGGATTTCCAGCCCCTCTTGCAGGCGGCGGCGCAGTTCCGTGCCCGAGATGTTCAGGATGGTCACGTCATCCTTGTCCGCGATTTCGTCGATAGCTTCGTACTGGGCGCGTTCCTGGACATAGACCATGTGTTTGAAATCGACCATCTCGATGCCGATTTCCTCTTGGTGCGCGCGGAACAGCTCCTGCGCATCGTAAGGCCCGTAGAAATCCTCGCCCGCGCTGTTCTTGCCCGGGCCGGCATGGTCGCGGCCGACGATGAAATGGGTGCAGCCGTGGTTCTTGCGGATCAGCCCGTGCCAGACCGCCTCGCGCGGGCCGGCCATGCGCATCGCCAGGTTCAGAAGGCTCATCGTGGTGGTCGATTGCGGGTACTTGTCCAGCACCGCCTCGTAGCAGCGCACGCGGGTGAAGTGATCCACATCGCCCGGCTTGGTCATGCCCACGACCGGATGGATCAGCAGGTTCGCCTGTGCCTCTTTCGCCGCGCGGAACGTCAGCTCCTGGTGGGCGCGGTGCAGAGGGTTGCGCGTCTGGAAGGCCACGACCTTGCGCCAGCCCAGCTTGCGGAAGAGGGCACGCAGCTCGTTCGGCGTGTCGCGGCGGCCGCGGAAATCGTAATGCACGGGCTGCTGGATGCCGGTGATCGGCCCGCCCAGATAGATCTTGCCCGCGGTGTGGTGCAGGTAGTTCACGGCCGGGTGGGCCAGGTCATCGGCGCCAAAGACCTTTTCGGCCTCGTGGCTCTTGTTCGGCTCCCAGCGGTCGGTGACCGTCATCGTGGCAAGGATCACGCCCTCCTGGTCGCGCAGCGCGATGTCCTGCCCGATCTCCAGCCCTTCGGCGAAGGCTTCGGACACGTCGAGCGTGATCGGCATCGGCCAGAGCGTGCCGTCGGCCAGGCGCATGGTGTCGACGACGCTGTTGTAATCCTCTTCGCTCAGGAACCCCTTGAGAGGGTTGAACCCGCCATTCATCAAAAGCTCCAGGTCGCAGATCTGGCGCGGGGTCAGATCCCAGCTGGTCAGGTTGCCGGCCTCGACCTTCATCTTCTGCGCGGAATCGTAGGACACGTACAGCTCCGGGATCGGAGCCAGGTTACTCAACATCGTCATAGGGGCCACTTTCGTCGACTTGTCTGCCTCGGGGTGCACGCAATTCAATCGGCGCATGCTTTCAATGGCAGCGCCCTAGACCCCCAATATGGCCGAAATCAAGCGAGGAGTGGCCGGTTTCGCGGTTTCATCGGCGGTCAACGCGAAAATGCGGCACCGCGGCATCACCGCAACGCCGCGGCGTGGTCAGCCCACCCCTTCTTCCTCGGGGGCGCCGTGCGCGAGGGGCAGTGTGGTGTCACGCGGCGCGATGTCCTCGTGCTCGGCCAGGTACTTCTCGGCATCGAGCGCGGCCATGCAGCCCATCCCGGCGCTGGTCACCGCCTGGCGGTAGACATGGTCGGTCAAATCGCCCGCAGCAAACACCCCGGGGATCGAGGTGCGCGTCGTGCCCGGCTCGACCTTGACGTAACCGCCATGGTGCAGCTCGAGCTGGTCCTTGACCAGTTCGCTTGCCGGCGCGTGGCCGATGGCGACGAAGACGCCCTTGGCCGGGATCTCGGTCGTTTCGCCGGTCTTGACGTGTTTCACGCGCACGCCCGTGACGCCCTTGGGATTGTCCTCGCCCAGGACCTCGTCCAGCTGGTGGAACCACAGCGTCTCGATCTTGGGGTTTTTCATGAGGCGGTCCTGAAGGATCTTTTCCGCTCGCAGCTCGTCGCGGCGGTGGATCAGCGTGACCTTGGAGGCAAAATTGGTCAGGAACAGCGCCTCTTCGACGGCCGTGTTGCCGCCGCCGATCACCACGATTTCCTGACCGCGGTAGAAGAACCCGTCGCAGGTCGCGCAGGCCGACACGCCGAAGCCCTTGTAGGCGTCCTCGGACGGCAGGCCCAGCCACTTGGCGCGCGCACCGGTGCACAGGATCACCGCGTCGGCGGTGTAGACCGTGCCGCTGTCGCCCTTGGCGGTAAAGGGGCGGTTCTGCAGGTCCAGGTCCACGATGATGTCGCCGATGATCTCGCAGCCCATCGCCTTGGCATGGGCCTCCATGCGTACCATGAGATCAGGGCCCTGCACCTCGGTGTCACCGGGCCAGTTCTCGACCTCGGTGGTCGTTGTCAGCTGCCCGCCCGGTTCGATTCCCTGCACCAGGATCGGTTCCAGCATGGCGCGCGAGGCATAGACCCCTGCGGTATAACCCGCCGGGCCGGATCCGATGATCAGAACCTTGGTGTGTCGCGTCTGGGCCATGGTCGCACCTTTCAGGGTCGGGAAATATCTTGGGTTGGTGATATATGCAGGGCCAAGCCGGGCGCAATCCCCCGATCAGCCGCATGACGATTGGGCAGACCGCGGCGGGTCTACTTAATAATCTTGCGCGCGGGCGAAACTTTATTGCGCAGACCTGCGGCGCTGCTATAACAACCGCAAATCAACAGGGGTGCAAGAATGCCTGGAACGCGGCTGGATCCGATCGACCGGAAAATTCTGTCAGAGCTGCAGGCCGACGGACGCATGACCAACGTGGAACTGGCCAAGCGCGTGGGTATTTCGGCCCCGCCTTGCCTGCGCCGCGTTCGCACGCTCGA
>PR_CR_10_Liq_1_inCRDRAFT_1002090_pt1 | contig 10463 bp, 8 predicted proteins | sample PRCRCaboRojoPR_3_FD_10241 | JGI IMG/M metagenome (IMG submission 10241) | reverse complement strand
CTCGAGCCGGGCCAGCGTCTTTTCGAGCCGGGCCTTCTCGGCGCCGACATCGATGACGTCGGCCAGCGGCAGGCAGAAGGTGCCGCCCTCTACCGCGACGGTGACCGCGCCCTTGGGCGGCGTGTCGGCCACGGTGATGCTGTCGATCCGCGCGAGACGCTTCACCAGCGCCTCGTTGCGGTCGAGCGCCGCCTGCCCCGCCGCATCCAGCTCGATCTGGAGCACCGGGATCTGCAGCCCGGCCGGCACATGCATCTGCTGGCGGGCCGAGCGGACGTCCTCGATCAGCCCGATCACCCAGTTCATCTCGCGGTCGGCCGCCGGGTCCACGAGGTCGCTGCCATGGGCCGGCCAGTCGGCATGGACGAGCATCTTCGGGCGGTCCGCGATCTGGCCCCAGAGCGCCTCGGTCACATAGGGCATGAAGGGATGGAGCATCACCAGGCACTGGTCGATCACCCAGGCCATGGTGGCGCGCGTCTCGGCGACCACGGCGGGATCTTCGGAATTCAGCAGCGGTTTGGCGAATTCCACGTACCAGTCGCAGACCTTCCCCCATGTGAAGGCATAGAGCCCGTTGGCCGCGTCGTTGAAGCGGAAGGCTTCCAGCGCGGCGTCGGCGGCCTCGCGGATGCGGGCGGTCTCGCCCACGATCCAGCGGTTCACGGTCTCGCGCACGGCGGACGGGTCGAAAGCCGGGTCCGGCCGGCAGTCGTTCATCTCGGCGAAGCGCGCGGCGTTCCAGATCTTGGTGCCGAAGTTGCGATAGCCCGCGATGCGCTGCGGGCTCAGCTTCAGGTCGCGGCCCATCGCGGCCATCGAGGCCAGCGTGAAACGCACCGCGTCGGCGCCGTATTCGTCGATCAGCTCGATCGGGTCCAGCACGTTGCCGAGCGACTTGGACATCTTCTTGCCCTTCTCGTCGCGGACCAGCGCGTGGACATAGACGGTGTGGAACGGCTTCTCGCCCACCACGGCGTATTGCATCATCATCATCCGGGCGACCCAGAAGAAGATGATGTCGAAGCCGGTGATCAGCACGTCGGTGGGGAAGTACCTGCGCAGCTCCTCGGTCTCCTCGGGCCAGCCCAGCGTGCCGATCGGCCAGAGGCCGGAGGAGAACCAGGTGTCGAGGACGTCCGCGTCGCGGGTCAGCGGCTTGCCGCCGGCCATCTCGCGCGCCTCGGCCTCGCTCGGCGCGCAGTACTCGTTGCCCTCGGCGTCATACCACACCGGGATCTGGTGCCCCCACCAGAGCTGGCGCGAGATGCACCAGGGTTCGATGTTCTCCAGCCAGTGGAAATAGACCTTGGCGTCCTGCTCGGGCAGGATGCGCGTCTCGCCCGAGCGCACGGCGTCGATGGCGGGGCCGACGACCTTCCCGGCATCGACGAACCACTGGTCGGTCAGGTAGGGCTCGATCGCCACCTTGGAGCGGTCGCCGTGGGGAACCATGTGGCGGTCGGCGTCGATCCCGTCGAGCCAGCCCTCGTCGCGGGCCCAGGTCACGATCGCGTCGCGCGCCTCGTAGCGGTCGGTGCCGTCGAGCCGCTCGATGGCGGCGGCCAGCATCTCGGGATCGCAGCCCGCGGCGAAATCCGGATTGTCCGACAGTCTCATCCCCGCGCGGGTGTCCATCACGTTGATCGCGCGCAGCCCGCAGCGCTGGCCCACGGCCCAGTCGTTGAAGTCGTGCGCGGGCGTGATCTTGACCGCGCCGGTGCCTTTTTCCGGGTCGGCGTGTTCGTCGGCCACGACCGGGATGGACCGGCCCGTGATCGGCAGTTTCACCGTCTTGCCGATCAGGTGCCGGTAGCGCGGGTCTTCGGGATGAACCGCGACGCCGGTGTCGCCCAGCATCGTCTCGGGGCGGGTGGTGGCCACGACCAGGTAGTCGCGCGGCGCGGTCGCGGTGACGTTGCCCTCCGCGTCCCAGTCGACCGGGGCTTCCCAGGTCGCGCCGTCCTCGAGCGCGTAGCGCAGGCGCCACATCTTGCCGTCGACCTCGACCTGCTCGACCTCGAGATCCGAAATCGCGGTCTCGAAATGCGGGTCCCAGTTCACCAGCCGCTTGCCGCGGTAGATAAAGCCCTTGTTGTACATCTCCACGAAGACACGGATCACGGCGTCGTGGAAATTGCCCTCCTCGCCGGCGGGCGCGCCGGGCGCGCCGGACATGGTGAAGGCGTTGCGCGACCAGTCGCAGGAGGCGCCGAGGCGCTTGAGCTGGTTGATGATCGTGCCACCGGACTGGCTCTTCCAGTCCCAGACCCTGGCGAGGAATTCCTCGCGCGTGAAATCGCGGCGCGACTTGCCCTCCTTGGCGAGCTCGCGTTCCACGACCATCTGCGTGGCGATGCCGGCATGGTCCTGCCCCGGCTGCCAGAGCGTGTCGTGCCCGCGCATCCGGTGCCAGCGCACCAGGATGTCCTGCAACGTGTTGTTGAAGGCGTGCCCCATGTGCAGGCTGCCCGTCACGTTGGGCGGCGGGATCATGATGCAGAAGCTCTCGGCGCCGGGCGTCGCGTTCGCGCCTGCGGCGAAAGCGTCGGCCGCTTCCCATTTCGCGTAGATTTCGGGCTCCGCCTTGGCGGCGTCGAAGGTCTTGTCCATGGCCATGGGTCGGGTTCCGCGTGCCGGTTGAGGGTTCGCGCCCCTGTTACCGAAAGCGCCCGGGAAGGGAAAGGCCGTAGTCCCGCCCCCTCACACCACCGCGCGGTCGATCTTGGTCGAGAGCTGCACCAGGCTTTCCGACGACCGGACCCCGGTGACCGCGCCGATGCGGTCGAGCGTCTCGTCCAGTTCGCGGGTGGTGTCCGCGGCGATCTCGAGGATCAGGTCGAACCGCCCTGACGTGGTATGGGCACGCTCCACCTGGGACATGGGTTTCAGCCTTTGCAGCACCGTGGGCGTGGCGCGCGGCTCGATCTGCAGCAGAACCGTCGCGCGGATGCGCCCGGCGCCGGCTTCGGCGCCCAGCCGGATCGTGTAGCCCGCGACGGTGCCGGTCCGCTCCAGCCGTTCGATCCGGGCCTGCACGGTCGAGCGCGCCACGTCGAGATGGCGCGCCAGCGTCGAGACGGAGGCACGCGCATCGCGCGCCAGCGCGGCCAGCAGACGGCGGTCGAGATCATCCATGTCGATTTGCCATGATTTTTGTCATATCGCCGATCATTTCTGGCGATTCTACACTTTAACCCGGTGAAATCGACACCTAATTGCTCGATCCTGTTTCCCGAGCACACGGATACAGACTCCAGACAAGGAGCCGACCACCATGGGGCTGAGCAAGACACTCTGGGCGACGCCGCAGGACTACCTGCGCGCCGAGGAGCCCGACACGCCGGTGATGTTCTTCTCGCCGGAGGTGCTGCAGGCAACGGCCGCGCGATTCCGCGCGGGCTTCCCGGGGCTCGTGACCTACGCCGTGAAGGCCAATCCCGACCCCATGGTGCTCGAGAACCTGTCCGCCGCGGGGATCGCGGGTTTCGACGTCGCCTCGCCGGCCGAGATTGCCGCGCTTCGGCAGATCGCGCCCGACGCGGCGCTGCATTACAACAATCCCGTCCGCTCGCGCCGCGAGATCGCGGCGGCCGCCGCGGCCGGCATCCGCGCCTACTCGGTCGATTCCCTGGGCGAGCTGGACAAGCTGGCCGACCTGGTGCCGCCCGACGGCGTCGAGATCGCGGTCCGGCTGCGGCTGCCCGTGGCCGGGGCCACCTATGATTTCGGCGCCAAGTTCGGCACCGACCCGGACCACGCCGCCGATCTGCTGGTGCGGGCGGCGGCGCACGGCTTCACGCCGTCGATGACCTTCCATCCCGGCACGCAATGCGTGTCCGCCGATGCCTGGACCGCCTATATCGAGGCCTCCGCCGACGTGGCGCGGCGTGCCGGTGTCCGGCTTGCCCGGCTCAATGTCGGCGGCGGCTTCCCAAGCCACCGGAGCGGACCCGAAGCCCCATGTCTCGACGCGATCTTCGCCGCCATCGACGCGGCGACGGCCCGCGCCTTCGGCGCCGCGCGCCCGGCCCTCCTGTGCGAGCCGGGCCGCGCCATGGTGGCCGAAGCCTTCACGCTGGCCGCGCGGGTCAAGGCGGTGCGCGCGGATGGAAGCGTCTTTCTGAACGACGGGATTTACGGCGCGATGGCCGAATTGCCGATCATGGGCGCGACCGACCGCATCGTCTGCCTCGCGCCCGACGGGACCCGCCGCGCCGGACCGCCCGCGCGGCGCGCGGTGTTCGGCCCGACCTGCGACTCGCTCGACCGCCTGCCCGGCGACCCGGCGCTGCCGGCGGACCTCGCAGAGGACGACTACGTCCTTTTCGCGGGGATGGGCGCCTACTCGCTGGCCACCCTGACGGGCTTCAACGGCTACGGCGCGTTGGAAACCGCGACGGTGCGACGGCTGGCCGGCTGAGCGGGGTTTTCCCTGCCCGATGATCGCTCTATCGTCTGGGCGGAATCCACGCGCTCAGCAGGGGAGCCTCATGTCCAAATTCGGCATCAGCCAACCGATCAAACGTGTCGAGGATGTCCGCTTCCTGAATGGAACCGGCCGCTACATGGACGACACCGCGCCCGAGGGCGCGCTGCGCGCCTATGTCTTCCGCTCGCCGGTGGCCCATGGCGAGATCACGACGCTGGACGTCGCCGACGCCCGCGCGGCCGACGGCGTCCACGCGGTGCTGACCGCCGCCGAGCTGGACGCGGCCGGCGTGCGCAACCAGATGGACGCGGCGGTGGTCAAGAACCGCGACGGGTCCAGGGGCGCCGCGCCGCCGCGCCCGATCCTGGCCATCGACCGGGTGCGCTACGTGGGCGAGCCGGTCGCGCTGATCGTGGCCGAGACGCTGGCGCAAGCCAAGGATGCGGCCGAGCTGATCGAGTTGGACGTGGAGGATCTTCCGGTCTGGACGACGCTCGCCCCCGGTGGCGAGGCGATCCACCCCGAGGCGCCGGAAAACCTCGCCTATGACTGGGCCTTCGGCGACGCGGAACAGACCGAAAAGGTCTTCGCCGGCGCCGCGCATCGCGTCTCGCTCGAGATCGACGACAACCGGATCATCGTCAACTCGATGGAGCCCCGCGGCTGCTGGGCACGCTGGGACGGCGCGCGGATGCACGTCTCCTTCAGCGGACAGGGCGTCTGGGGGCTGCGTGACCAGATCGCCCGGAATCTCGGGCTCGACAAGGGGGCGGTGCATGTCACCACCCCCGACGTCGGCGGCGGCTTCGGCATGAAGGGCTTTGCCTATCCGGAATATTTCGCCGTCGCCGAGGCGGCGCGCCAGACCGGCCGGCCGGTGCACTGGATGGCGGACCGCTCCGAATCGATGCTCAGCGACAATGGCGGGCGCGATCTCGTCTCGGTGGCCGAGGCCGCCTTCGACGAGGACTACAAGCTGATCGGCTACCGCGTGCACACGACCAGCAATCTCGGGGCCTATAATTCGGGCTTCGGCCAGAACATCCAGTCGGAACTGGCGCTCAAGGTGCTGACCGGCACCTATGACGTGCAGGACGTCTTTTTCGCGGTGAAGGGCATCTACACCAACACCGTGCAGGTCGACGCCTATCGCGGCGCCGGACGGCCCGAGGCAATCTACGTGCTGGAGCGCCTGATGGACCACGCCGCGCGCCAGTTCGGTCTCAGCCCGTGGGCACTGCGCCAGAAGAACTTCATCCCCGCCGACGCCTTCCCCTACGTCTCGGCCAGCGGCGAGACCTATGACGTGGGCGATTTCGGCCGGGTGCTGTCGCGGGCCGAGAAAGAGGCCGATCTTGACGGTTTCAAGGCCCGCCGCGCCGACTCCGGGGCCGCCGGCAAGCTGCGCGGGATCGGGCTGTGTTATTATATCGAGTCGATCCTGGGCGATCCCAGCGAGACCACGAAGCTGGAATTCACCGACACGGGCAAGGTGCGGCTTTACGCCGGCACGCAGTCGAACGGCCAGGGCCACGAGACCGTCTACGCCCAGATCCTGAACGAGTTCACGGGCATCCCGATGGACGCGGTGGAATTCGTGCAGGGCGACAGCGACCTGATCGCCAAGGGGGGCGGCACGGGCGGCTCGCGCTCGGTGACGACGCAGGGCACCTCGATCAAGGCGACCTCGTCCAGGCTGATCGAGAATTTCACCCCCTTCGTGGCCGAAGAACTCGACGCCGCGCCGGAGGAAATCGACTTCGAGGACGGCAATTTCCACGCCCGCGGCACCAACAAGTTCATCGGGCTGATGGATGCCGCGCAGGCCGCGCGCGACAAGGGCCGCGACGACCTGCTGGTCTGCGAGGCGGAGACGAAGCTGCCGGGCCGGTCCTATCCCAACGGCGCCCATGTCTGCGAGGTCGAGATCGACCCGGAGACGGGACAGACCGAGGTGGTCAGATACACCGTGGTCGACGATTTCGGTGTGCTGATGAACCCCACGCTGGCCGAGGGCCAGGTGCATGGCGGCGTCGTCCAGGGGCTGGGCCAGGCGATCATGGAGAACGCGGCCTACGATGCCGACGGCCAGCTCCTGACCGGCACCTTCATGGATTACGCGATGCCGCGCGCGATCGACACGCCCTTCATCACCTTCCATTCCGAGCCGGTGCCCTCCACCGCCAATCCGCTCGGCATGAAAGGCTGCGGCGAGGCCGGGACGGTCGGCGCGATGGCCGCCGTCGGCAACGCGGTGCAGGACGCGCTCTGGGACCGGGGGATCCGGCGGGTGGACATGCCTTTCACCCCCCTGCGCGTCTGGAGCTGGCTCAACCGGGCGGACATGGCGGCGGAATGACGCCGCCGGCCCGGCCGGGGTCAGGCTGAAAAGACCAGCCGCCAGAACAGCGTGGGCAGCATTTCCGCCAGCGCCGCCAGCGCGATCAGCGCCCGCGCGCCCGCCCCCCGGAAGCGCCGCCAGAGCAGCACGCAGAGGGCAAGCGCCAGCACCCCCTCGACCGGGCCGACCAGGGCGGCGTGATGGGCGTCGTCCCAGTAGCTGACCGGGCTTCGGACGACATGGTCCGAGAACGGCCAGAAATGGGGGCGCCCGTCGTCGTGGTGCAGCGGCAGGTCGGTCAGCACATGCAGCAGCCCCGCCCCGCCGAAGGCCGTCAGCGCGTCGCGGCGCAGCCAGGCGCCGGCGCCGAAGAGCAGGCCCCAGAGGAGGATCGCGTTGTCGATGCGGAACACGGCTTGCCAGCTCTCGGAAAAATAGAGTTGGTCGAAGACGACGCGCGGGGCGATCCCCTGGACATAGAGCGCATGCGCGGACAGCAGCCAGAGCGACAGGTCCGGCACCAGGGCCCCGGCCAGCGCGGCGGCCGTGACGCGCCAGGCATCGGGCCGTGCGAAGGCGGCCGCGCCGATGATCAGGTGTGCCGGGGTGTTCATGGCAGGCTCCGCCCGGCGGGCGGGCGCGACAGGGTTACTCGAATTCGCGGCTGGCCAGCGCCCGGTGAATCTCGCGGCGGACCAGTTTCTTGACGTTGCGGGTGATCCGCTCGCCCAGTTCGCCGCGCAACTCTTCGCGCACGACCTCGGCCACCAGTTCGCGCAGCGCCTCCTCGTCGAAGCCCGCGTCTTCGAACCCATCGTCCAGTCCCGGATCGCCGTCGGACCCGTCCGCCCGGTCCGCCGGCGCGGAGGCGGCGCTCAGATGAAGGCGCCGGCCGTCTTGGACGGTCCCGGGCATCTCCGCAGGCGCATCGGGCGACGGGGGATCCGCGACCGGGTTCGCAGCGGCTTCGGGGGCGCCGTCGCTTTCAACCGCCGCGGTGTCTTCGACCCGCAGCGCGTCCGTCAGCAGCAGCCGGTCGCCGGGTTGTTCCGCCGGGGTTTCCGGGGACTCCCCGTCCGGCAGGGCGGGCGACTCGGGCTCTGTGGCCGCGGGCTCCGGGCTCATGTCTTGCACCGGCTCGGCGGGCGCCTGCGCGGCGTCTTCGGAATCGGTGGCCTGCTCGGGGGCCTTGGAGTCGTCCGAGACGAGCCGCCTTATGGAGGACAGAACGTCCTCGACATCCACGGATGACACGGAATTCGACATCGGGATCTCTCCGGTTCAAGGTGCAGGTATAGTAGCCTCCTGCGGGGCTCAACACAACGGCTGGTTTAACGCGCCCGGCTCAGTTGCGGCCGCTGCGCTCCAGCACGCGGTCGAGCCGCTTGCCCTGGATCGAATGGACCGGCGCGTTCCTGACCGCATTGTAGTAGGCCGACGGGTCGTAGCCCGCGACCTGGAGGCCCAGGTGATCCGTGGTCAGCAGCCCCATCGCCGACAACAGCGCGTAGACCGCGACGTATTCGTCGCGCCGCGCCTGGACGAGATCGTTGCGCGCGGTCAGCAGCTCCTGCTCGGCGTCGAGCACGTCGAGCGTCGTGCGCGCGCCCAGCTTCGCCTCTTCGCGGACGCCCTCGAAGGCCAGTTCGGCGGCACGGATCTGCTGCTGGCGCGCGGTGATCGAGGCCCGGGCGACCTCGAGCTGGGCCCAGGCCCGGGCGACCGCGTCCTCGATGGTCAGCGAGGTCTGGAGCAGCTCGGCGCGCACGCTTTCGGCGTTGGCCATCGCCTGGCGCTGCGCCGAGTCGAGGCGACCGCCCTGGTAGATCGGCACCGTGACCGACAGCTCGCCGCGGGCGACATCGCCGTAAGACGTCGTCCCCTGCGCGACGCTCCGGTTGCGCGACAGGCTGGCGCCCAGCTCCACCCTGGGCAGCTTGGCCGCGCGGGCGCGTTCGACGTTGATTTCCGCGGCCTTCACAAGGTGCTGGACCTGCTTGATCGCCGGGTGGTTCTGGTTGGCGAGCGCCTTGGCGGCCTCCAGCGTGGCGGGGATCTCGGGCGCAGGCGGCGGCGCCTGCAGGTTCGCCGGATAGGCGCCGATGGCCAGGAAATACCTGGCCCGCGCGACCTCGAGCGCGCCCTGCGCGGCCACCAGCCGCGACCGGGCCTCGGCCACGCGGGATTCCGCCAGGCTCACATCGGTGCGGGTCACCTCGCCCACCTCGAACCGGTCCTCGGCCGCGCGCAACTCCTCGCGGGTCAGACGCAAGCTGTTCTCGGCCAGCCGGACCGACTGTGCCTCGGCGCGCATGTCCATGTAGGCGCTGACCGCATCGAAGAGCACGTCCTGCTCCACCGTCACCAGCGCGGCGCGGGTCGCAAGGACGTTTTCCTTCGCGGCCTCGACCCCGAGCCGGTTCCGCCCGCCCTCGTAGAGCGTCAGCCCCGCGGTCAGGCTCAGCGAGCCCTGATAGGCGCTGACATCGGTATCGCTGGCGGAAGCGACGAAGTTGAGCACGGGCCTGAGAAGCGAGACCGCCTGCGCCACGTCCTCGTCGTGGCGCGCAGCGTGGCGCGGTTCTTGTCCAGCAGGTTGCTGTTCTCATAGGCGGTGACGAGCGCCTCGGTCAGGGTCTCGGCCGTGCCGGCCCCCGCGACGAAGACGGCCGCCAGGCCCCCCAAGACCGCATTGCGTATCGCCTTCATCGCCTGTTGCCTCCGTCGCTGTTGCCGCCGGGGTCTGCGCCCGGCTCAGAATTCGAACTCACGCGCCACGTTGAACCCCGGCAGGAGCGGCGCCGTCGCGTCGAACGCGTAGCGCCAGGTCACGCGGCCGCCCGACTTGATGCCGAGACGCGCGCGCCCGAGCGCGCCTTCCATGAAGATCGCGATGATGCGCCCGCCATCCTTGAGCTGATCGAGAATGGCGTCCGGCACCTGTTCGACCCCGCCCTGCAACAGGATGATGTCGTAGGGCCCGTGCTGCGGTGCGCCCTCGGTCAGGGGCGCCTCGACCACCGCCACGTTGTCGGCCTCCTGCTCGGACAGCAGCGTCTGCGCCTCGGCCGCCATGCTGGCGTCTTCCTCGACGGCCACGACCGCCTCGGCCAGCCGCGCGGTGACCGCGGCGGAATAGCCGTAGCTCGCGCCGATATCGAGCACCAGGTGATCGGCCCGTATGTCGAGCGCCTCGAGCATCTTGGCCAGCACCCGCGGTGCGAGCACGACCCTGCCGCCGCCAAGGTCGATATCCTCGCTCATATAGGCGAGGTCACGCTGGGTGTCGGGGACGAAGACCTCGCGCGGGATGGTCAGCATCGCTTCGATGATCGGGTATTCGGTCACGTCTGATGGCCGGACCTGGCCGTCTACCATCGCTCTGCGCCGGGCGGCGTAATCTGTCATGGAAGCGCCTTGAATCTTCGCGTTGATACCGGGGTCGTCTTGCCACAGTTTCCGGCGCGCGGCAACTCGGCTCGCGGTGTATGTGCGCTTGCACCGGCCCCGGGCGCTTGATATAGACCGGCCGTTGCCGGCGGCGAGTTGGCGGAGTGGTTACGCAGCGGATTGCAAATCCGTGTACACCGGTTCGATTCCGGTACTCGCCTCCACAACGATCCCCTTCGGATACATCCCTCGGGACTGCGGCAAGATGCCGTCAGAACCGCGCCGCGTCGAAGCCGGTGA